>Ga0315281_10004467_pt1 | contig 20266 bp, 18 predicted proteins | sample YL17G07_0_MG_FD_204540 | JGI IMG/M metagenome (GOLD analysis project Ga0315281, IMG submission 204540) | Sediment microbial communities from Yellowstone Lake, YNP, Wyoming, USA - YL17G07_0 | ecosystem: Environmental > Aquatic > Freshwater > Lake > Sediment | place: USA: Wyoming | collected...
GTATTGATAAATGTTGAGCAGAGCCAGGACCGAACAGGCGAAAATGCCCCCCCACCGCAAGCCCTGTCTTTTAGGGCCCAAGATGTCCCAGACTCCCAGGAAGACCATGGCCAAAAAAAACGGATAAAGTGTGAATAAATACCGGGCGTACGCATTCCCTCTGACGGCTAGAAAGAGATATGACAGGCCCAAAACGAAGACCAGCGCTCGTTCGCCGGGCGACTTTCTTTTGAAGGCCAGCACCGTCATTAGGACGACGGGCCAGAGAAGCCATAGAAGATTCCCAAAATTCTCAAAATCCGTGAAAAGCGCAAAAAACTCCTTCATCGACGCTCCGCTCTAACCCCAATAAGTCGCTGTTCTTTTGAAGATCACCCAGCCGAATCCCCAGAATATATCCAGGAGATAGTGAAACCACCCGAATACCATGATGAGCGCGATCAGGATGGCCGTTTTCCGGATTTTCAGCTTCCAGGGCAGCTTCATAAAAATGAAAAAAACGACGACGTTGAAAATCACCAAGACCGCTCCGATGGTATGCGCATAAGCGGCCAATCCGGAAAATATCCCCAACGCATACATGGGAAGCTCCGCTTTCTTCTCGACGGCATAGACGAGAAAGATCCAGGAGAGGCCAAGAAAAAAGACACGGAGGGCATCGAGATTTTGCTGGGCAAGGGTATAAAAGAACGAAAACCCGGAAAATAGGGCGAGAGATCCCGCTAAGGCCAGGGCTCTGCTTCTTTTGGCCAGCCAAAAAACAAAAACGCCCAAAAGGAGCAGGGCATAATAAGCATTGATGCTTTTGAAGTAGAGGTCCTGATTCACATGAAAGACACCATTCCAAATCTTTTCCCAGGTGAGAAGAAGGGAATAGGCCGGAGCGTGATTGATGATCTCGTAAAAACCCGTTTCGGGATATGTCCGGATCCACCGAAAGGCCATGGATTTTTCTTGATAGAGGATCTTGCCCAGAGTCCCGTATTTCAGGGCGTCGGTCTCATCCAAGGGAAGCTTGAGGGTGTGATCGAAATAAAAATAAAAGAACACGGCCAGAAAAATCCCGAGGACGGCGACAAAAGCCAGCCATCCGATCTTGTTTGAGGGAGAAAGACGATGAAAATCCGCCTTGGTTTCCTTGACCTTTAAACCGAATTCCCCCCGGATAACCAGAAAATTCCGGCGGCCAAGGACGGCTAAGAGGAGATATATCAATCCGATGAAGACGGCATAAAAGAGATCGGATCGGCGCGGGAGAAAGAGAAGTAAATAATAAAGAAGCAGGGACGTGATCATGGGGCCGAGCCCGAGCGCGTATAATAAATATTCGCCGGTCCGGAGGGTCTTTGTTTTATCAAGGCGCAGAAAAGCGGCTCCGAGAATCAGCGAAAAAAGGATGTTCGTGACGAGAAATTCGAGGGCTAAAATGGACATGGCCAATCCTTTGCGGCGATTACGCGGAGAAGTTTTTCGCGCGTCTCCTGGTCGCTCATCACGAACTTGTAGAGCTTGGTCTGAAGAGATTTTCGATCTAAATTTCTATATAAGTCCAGTAAGATGTCCAACTCATTATCAGTCAAACGGAATTCCTTCAATAAATAAACCCGTCGATGCCAGCCGGCTTTGAAAAATTCCTCATAGGCCGTCCCCCGGTTTTTCAGATAATCTTTGAGGATCGATCCCTTGGTCACATGCCAACTAAAGGCGAAAAAATCGATGGTCCTGTCCGCGAAATTCCGCGTCCCAGGGTCGAGGAGTGGCGGGACGTAAAAGACAAAACGGTAAATATTGATATAAAGGACTCCTCCCAAAAGGAGGACGATAGCCGCCGTCATTCTTTGGCGTGAGGTTCTGAGAAATTTCAATCTAAAATGATGAGGAATTTTATGCAAAGAATTTGTTCAATAAGGTTGAGCAGGCTACCGCCGCTTATGAAATGGACGGGCTCTTTTTTCGGGCTGAGACATCATTCCATTCCGAGCCGACACCGAGATAATTCCTAAGCGTATCCCGATTATTTTATTCATATTAAAGGCGAAATCAAGCACTTCAATCAGAAAGCCCGTCCGAATCGCCTCGTTTTGCTTCGTTGTCCATAATGAAATGGGAAATCATCTCGGCCAGGACCTCGTGCCCTTTGGCCGTCAGGTGGATGCCGTCATCGAAAACGAGCGATGGATCCGCCTGAGTCATGGCGAAAAGGTCGATCAGGCGGACCCGGTCCGGGATTTCGCCCGCGATCTCGGCGATCACCGCATTATAGTCCCGGATATTATGCTCTATCCCGTAGGACCGACCGATGTTCCGCGGCTTTGTGGCCGCCAAATTGATGAGAAAGATCTTTTTGGTCGGAGTCTTTTGAAGAATGGCTTCCAAGAGGTCCCGGTATTTCCGGGCAAAGACATCCTTTCGGACGTACACTTTAGGAAACGTCTTAGTCAGGAAATACCGGTGCTTGGAAGCGAACCGGATGATTATTCTCCGGAAGGGCATAACCCCTAAAAGCCTTTGCTCGCCCCGGGTGAACAGCCGGGGGGCGCAATCGACAATGCCCAGATGAATGACATGATAATCCGCCTGGATATGATCAAAATCGTCCTCGATGTTGATATCACAGGTTTGATCCACAACGGTCATATTCCGGTTTGCTCGGTTGACGACGATATTTTTTATGCCCAACTCCGCCGAAATCCGATAGGCGTATGTATCTCGGTAAAACAAACCTTGCTTGGGGCTCGGGATCGCGAGCGAGTTGCCCAGGATGTTGATGATGATAGGGCGGCCGTTCAATCTAGAAAGCCCCCTCCCCGGTGACCATGACCTTCAGGGTCCTGAGAAAAATGACGATGTCCATCCACAGGGACCAGTTCCGAATATAGTATTCATCCAAAGTCAGACGTTCTTTAAAGGTCAGGATGTTCCGCCCCCTCACCTGCCATAAACCCGTAATTCCCGGCTTGACCCGCGAAATGATCGGAAAGCTCTTGCCGATTTCGTCCCGCTCCCGCGGCATATACGGCCGGGGACCGACCAGGCTCATCTCGCCCCGGAGAACGTTGATGAGTTGGGGGAGCTCATCGAGGCTGTATTTCCGGATGAATCGTCCGACGCGAGTCACGCGCGGGTCGTTTTTCCTGATCTTCAGGAACCGCTTCCAGTCCTCTTTCGCTTCGGCGTTATCGGCAAAATATTTTTCCAGGCGGGCGTCGCCGTCGATATACATGGACCGGAATTTAAGGAATTCAAAGGTTTTATCCTTTCGGCCCAACCGTTCCTGAAAGTACAAAACGGGACCCCGCGAATCGATTTTTATGGCCGCGGCGATAAGGAGGAAAACAGGAAGAAGCAGGACGAACAGGACGAGCGTTAAGATGAATTCGAAAACCTCTTTGATGAAGAGGTTGGATGGTTTCACCAGGTTCCGGGCCATGGAGAGCGCCAGGACATCGCCCCAGTTCTCGATTTCGACGCCCTTGGAAAAGAGATGGCCGATATCGGGAACGATCCGGATGTTGTCCGCCACCTTCTCGCAGCGCTCGACGAGGTCCAGGAGACGGTCTTGCCCGATCCCCGGGAGGGAAATGATCAGGTCGCGGACGACGAGCTCGCGGCTCAGCCTTTCCACCGAGGCGATATCCCCGACGATCGGCAGGCCTTCTAGGGTTTTTCCTCCAGGCGGGACGGGGTCGTCCGTTAAAAAGCCGGCGATGTCGTAGCCCAGCGTCCAATTCCTTTTGATCTCGCGCGCCACGATCTCGGTGAGCTCGTGCGTTCCCAGAATGAGGACCCTTTTCCTGAATATTTTGAACTGAAAGAGGAGTTTCCGGAAGATGAGCCGGAACAGGGGGAACAGGATAAGGCTGAGGAGCCAGGCGAGGAGGATGACGACGCGCGAGAATTGAGTGAACGCCCGGGCGACGTAGATGGTCATCATGAGCAGAACGAACGAGAGGGTCACGCCCGTGAGCAGGCGTTTGGTTTCGTCCCAAAGCGACAGCCTTTTGGCGTAGAGCTTTTCGTAAGCGATGACCAGAACGGAAAAGATCGCCACATAGAGAAATCCGTAGCGAAGCTGGGTCTTCAAGGGGAGGGGAGCCAGCTCTTTGAAGCCGGCGTTCAAGGCGGGCAGGATCCGGCTGCGGAGTAAAAAAGCGAGGACAAACGAGGTCAGCAGGGCGGCCAGATCGCTGATGATGAGAATCAGGGCGTAAAAATAATTTCTCAGTTTATGCATGGCAACGTCCCGCAGCTCTCACGGTCGAAAAAGGCAATTGAGGTGACGTCCGCGCAACCGTTTTTCCACATCTCCTAGTCCCCCCGGAAGAGGGATCTCCTCGCGGTCCTCGAATCGCACAGAGAGAATATAACATTTTTGATACCTGTTTTTTAAGAGGGTGTCTAAGAATGCGCTCAGGGAGAGCTACCTGTCTCAAGGACTTGCCTCAGGACGAGGAAGAGGAAGGGGAAGAGGTCGTCGATGAAATATCGTTTGAACAGCCGCTGGGGCTCGTGGAGGAATCGCCACAGCCATTCCATTCCGATTCTTTGCCAGTAGGGCGGGGCGCGCCGGATTTTGCCCGCGGCGAAATCCAGGGACGCTCCGACGCCGATGGCGAGACGAACGTCAAGCTCACGAAGATGGCCGGAAATCCACTTCTCCTGCCTGGGCGCCCCCAGCGCGACGAAGAGAATGTCCGTTTTCGCCTCGTTGATCCTCCGGATGATCTCGGCGTTCTCCGCGTCGCTCTTGTCGAATCCGAAGGGAGGCGACAATGCACCGGCCACGCGAAGGGCGCTCCACTCGGCTTGATATCGGTTCGCCGCTTTCTGCGGCACACCGTCCTCTCCGCCGAGAAAGAAGAGGGCGAGATCTTCTTGGGCGGCCAGACGACAGAGTTCCGGCACCAGGTCCGAACCCGAAACTTTCGCCTTGAGCGGACATCCCAGGATGCGGGAAGCCCAGAGAAGAGGCATGCCGTCTGCCAGGACCATCGCGGCGGCGTTATGGGCCGCTCGGAACTCTGGATCGCGTTCGAGGATCAGGACATTGTCCACGTTGGCCGTGACGATAAAGCCTTTATGCCCGGTTCGCAGGTAGTCTCGAATTTTCGCGAGGCTTTCCGCCATCGTCAGGTTGTCGAACAGGGCGCGGCCGATCCGGACTTTTTGCATATTATTGTCGCAAGGCGCATACAATGGATGTCATTCTGAACGAAGTGAAGGATCCGACTCGAAGAGTCGTCCCGAGTCTTTCGAGGGATTTCATCCGACCTGCCCGAAGTTGAATGAGATGTTTCGCTTCGCTCAACATGACATCCTAGTCATCCTGCTTGTCGCGAAGCGCTATTTGAACGGCCCGGGCGAAATTCTCGACCACCCATCCGATCGTGAATTTCTCCGCCAGCGATCTGGAATTCTTTCCCATGGCCGGAATGGCGCTCTTGTTCTCCAGGAAGAAATCCAGGGCGCCGCGGAGCTTGTCGATATCTCCCTGGGGGACGATCCGCGCATTGAATCCGTCGAGGGCCAAGGATCCCTCCGAGCCTTCGGCCGGCGTGGTGATGATCGGAAGGCCGTAAACGCAGGCTTCATTGATCGTATTGGCCCACGGATCGTGATACGTCGGAGAGACCATGACATCCGCCTCCCTCAGGCATTTCCGTTTGGCCTCTCCTTCGACGTATCCAGGGAACTCGATCCGATGATCGCCTGCCGCGGCCGCTTTGAATTTCGCCTCGTCTTTTCCTTTCCCCGCGACAACCAGACGAAAATCGTTCCGCGGCATTCCGCGGACCGCGCGGATGAGGTCTCCCAGACCCTTTCTTTCTTCGAGATAGCCCAAAAAGAAGAACGTCAAACGGCCGGAGGCTGCCTCTTTTTCGGGGATCCTTTCTCCCTCGTCCGATTCCACGGCTTGCGTTCCCCAAACGATCCTTTCAGATGGAATCTTGTATCGTTTTCTAAAAAAATCGGCCGTTTTTGGTCCGTAGGCCAAGTAGGCGTGGACATGCCGTGTCATCCGTCGCATGAGGAAATGATGGACCGCCATGACGGGCCTCGGGATCATGGCGTTCCGGCGGTAGGGCGTATCGATCGCTCCACACCAGAGAACGACGGGTTTCCCGCGTTTTCGGGCCGCCCGCGCGATCGTCAGGCTGCTCAGGATGCAGCGCCAGTCGTCGCTGATGACATAAGCGTCGTACGGATGATCCCGAAGATGGCGGCCGATCCCTTTCGTCCAGGTCAGGACCTTGCCTTTGATCCGGATGTTGCGACCTTTCAGGGTCAATGACCGGTAGCCAGACGTGTCGGCGCTCCAGAACCGGTCTCCTGCGGCGGCCGTGCCGTAGACGACCGTCAGGTCGAATCGGTCGCCCAATTTTCGGAAAAGCGGCGTCCTGTAGGGGGCCGGCGCGTTCTGGAAAAGGAGAACGTTCACCCCAACGCTTCCTGATAGCACTCGTCGTATCGGCGGAGCATGACCTCGCTCGTGAAGCGTTCCCGGAAGAGGCGATAACCTTCTTCGGCCATCCTCTCGCGCGACCCGGGATCACGGAACATTTCGATCACGGCCTCGGCCAGTTTCAGAACGTCTTTCGGCGGAACGAGAAGGCCCGTTCTTCCGTGGAGGACGACCTCGGGCGTGCCGTCGACGGCCGTGGCCACGACCGCTCTTTTGACCGAGTACGCTTCTAAAGGAAATAGCGGCAGGCCCTCCCAGAGCGAAGGAAGGATTCCGAACCGGGCTTTCAGCATCCAAGTTCGCGGCTCCGATTGGAAGCCCGTGAACACGACCCGGCCGGCCAAACCAAGTTCGCCGGCGCGACGTTCGAGCTTTCCTCGGAGCTCGCCGTCCCCGACGACATAGAGCACGGCGTCGGGAACGGCCTTGAGGACGAGGGGCCAAGCCTCGATCAAATAGACATGGCCCTTTTGAAGTGTGAGGCGGGCGGCGATCACCGCGGCGTTCTCCGTCGCCGGCGTTATGGTCTCGGGATATTCGTCGATGCCGTTGTAGATCAACTTTACCTTACCAGGATTGAAACGGAAAAAGCGGGTTAGATTATTAACCACCGCCCCGCTCACCCCGACCAGAAGGTCGCAATGCGCCCGGCGAAATAGGCGGCCATCATGGAAAACGTTGTGCGACGTATGGATGAACCGGAATCTGTCCGGAGCGAATTTTTTAAGGACGGAGAAAAGCAGGGCGAGGCGGCGGTGGTGAGTATGGACGACGGCCGGTCGATATTTGATGAGGAAGCGGGCCAGAACGGCCAGCGAGATCGCCATGGCTAGGGGATTCGAGCTTCGGCACGGGACGAAAGCGTGTCGGACGGAAGGGGGGAAGCCGAGCGTCCTCCATACGCGTTTCGAATCCGCGCTCAGGACGATGACGCGGAACCGCGCCAAGAGATGGCCGGAGAGGCTCCGGATGATCTTCTCCGCCCCGCCTCTCGCCGCCAGGGACGGATAGGCCAGGACGACCGTCGGGAGCTCAGCGGAGGCCTGGCGACTTTTTTGCGGCGACGATTTCGTCATAGATGAGTTCAATCTCCTCGGCTTTTCGGTCCCACGAATATTCCCGGCGGAACCTTTCGATGTCCAGCGGCTTTTGAAGCGCGGCCAGGATCGTCCCGGCGATCGTCTCCTCGTCGTCGTCAACCCAGGCCACGAGTTCGTTTAAGAACCCCGATACCGCGAACGACCTCGTCGAGACGACGGCGATCCCGCAGCTCAAGGCCTCGAGGACGACCTTCGGCAGACCTTCGGTGTGCGAGAGCAAGAGAAGGACGTCGTGTTCGGCGTAGAGGCGGGGCAATTCGGGGTACGGAATATAGCCTTTCCAGGTGACGGCGGATTCGATCCCGAGGTCCTGGGCCAGGCCTTTAAGTTTAGCGATATAGTCAATATCGCCCCGGCCGACGACGGTCAGCGAAGGCTCGGCGCCTCGCTTCGCCAGGACGGCGATGACGGACAGGATCTTCTCCAAGTTCTTGGCCGGCCGCAGATAGGCGGCGACGATGATCCTCACGCCCGGGCGGCCGGTTTTCGGTACGGGACGGAAGCGCCGCGTATTGACCCCGTTTTCGACGGCGTGAATTTTCCGATCCGGGCAGTGGCCGAATCGGATGAAGAAATCCTGTTCCTTTTCGCTGACCGTGATCAAGGCGTCCGCCGTGCGGATCGTTAAATGGTCTTGGACGAGGAGGAGCGTCCAGATGAAGAGCGCCTTGACCTTGGTCAGGGGATCGGCCTTTCGCCAATATGTCCGGAAGTTCCTCTGGCCGGAGGAATGGGCATGGAAGACGTAGGGAACCGCTTGGAAAAAGCCGAGCCGCCTCAGGATATTGAACCAAAGGGCGGTATTGCCGTGGATGTGGATGACATCGACGCGTTCGCGGGCGAGGATCTTGCGGAGACGGAAAATGAGCTTGAGGTCGAACGAAAAAAAGGGCCCAAACAGATACGTCGGCCAGGATCTCCCCAATCGTTCGACACGAAGAGCGTCGGCCTCGACGACCGGCGAATTCTTCCGGCCCCCTGCCAAGAAGAGGACTTCGTGTCCGGCCGCAGCCTGGGCGACGGAGAGTTCGAACGGCCCGGGGGTGAGTCCGTCCCAGGGCGGGGGATATTCATAGCAGACACGGACGATCTTCATCTGGAAAACGCGCGCGTATGGAAATCGAGGATGCCGCGGGCGCGGTTCTCCCAGGAATAAGGAGAGAGCCGTTCGTACCGGTCGAACGCCCGGGACGCCTCCGGCAGAGCGAGGGCTTCGCCGACGACGTTGAGAAAGGCCGCTCGGTCGTCGGGCTCATAAGCCCAGACTCCCGTGAAGTCGTTCAGGACTTCGAAGTAGGAGGCGAACCGCGGGGCGACGATCGGCCGGCCCGAGGCGAGATATTCAAAAACTTTCATCGGCGAGCAGCCGTCGATCGTGACCGTGGTTTTTTGATAGGGCATGACGAGAACGTCGGCGGCGGCGAGATAGAGAGGGATGGCGGAATTATCGACATATCCGGCGAACAGAACGTTCTTTGAGGCACGGGCTTGGCCTTCCCGGATCTCCTCGGGACTTCCGCCCAGGATGAGGAACAACGGCCTTTCGTGGACCGCGGCCGCTTCGAAGATGAGGCCGATGCCGCGGTCGGCGCCCAGGGACCCGGCATAGGCCACGATCGGCCTGCCGAGGGGAAGATCGAGGCCCGTCCTCAGCTCGGACTTCGGCCAAGCTCTGATCCGCCGGAAAGCCTCGACGTCCACGCCGTCATGGGCGACGAAGATCTTTTCCGCCGCGACGCCGGTCTCCGTCCAAAGGTCTCGCAAACGCCGGGAGATCGTGATCATCCGCACGTTCGGCATGTCCATCAGCCAGCGGACGCGCCGCCGGAACTTGCGGGTGACCGTGTCATTGGAGAACGCGAAGGCGTGGCTTTCATAAAGGACGTTTTTTTGGGCGCGGGCGAGCAGGGCCGCCGCTCGTTCGCTTCGCGTCAAGATGACGGCGTCGCCCGGCCAGCGTCGGCTGAGTCCCAAAACGCCCAGCCCGAACGTCACGTTGCCGAGTTTTCCGAAGAGAGAGACCTGCGGGGCGAAGACGATCCGGAAGTAATTCTTGAGCCCGAACCTCAGACTGAACGGCAGCGAATCGGTCGGCCGTTTCCAGCCGGGAACGACGAGGTCGACGCGGTGGCCGAGCCCGGCGAACGCCGCGCCCATTTTCATGACTTGGATCGGATTGGCCCGTCGGCGGCTTAGGTCCGACGTGGAGATCAGTTTGACTTCGATCATGCTTCAGCCTCGATCGGATCTCGGCAAGAGGTAGGTTTCGATGAAATAGGACCGGTTCGCCCGGTTCGAAAGAAGACCGATGACCATGGCGAAACAATAGCCCGTCGTTTTGCTGGCCCAGCCCTGGGTATAGACGCCGCCGATGAGATAGAGCGCCGCGAGACAGAGGAAGAAGAATTTGGTGACGGATGGCGCGGTCGTGATCCGAATCCGTATCTTGAAAATCCCCCAGGCCAGGTAAAAGAAAACCAAAAGGCCGAGGACGCCCGAAAGAAGCATGACGGTCGGAAAATCGTTGGCGATCCGGAGCCTTTTATAATTCTGAAAGTCCGTCGGGGACAGGCCGCGGCGCCAGCCGATCCCCCGGCCGAAAAGGAGCCGCCCTTCGTCACGCAGTGTCTGATAAGCCCAGACGACCGCCCCGCCGCGGGGGAGGGTCGAGGACGTGACGGCGACAAGGTCCTGCAAATAAGATCCGCTCAAAAAATAGAACGGATTCAGCCCGGCGATCTTGCCGCCCTCGTACCACAGCTTATTGACCTGGAGAAGTCCGACGAAGACCAGACAGAGGAGGACGAGAGCCGCGACGAGCCGGGCGGAGACCCGGATCCGGTATTTCTTGACCAGGATGAAGGGAGCCAGGAAGAAGTTGAAGATGAAGAAGAAGCGGGCCGAGCCCAGCAGGGGAGTCAGGCTCAAGTACAGGATGAGGGCGATGTTCCTCCAGTCGAGTTTTTTGGTGGAGATGATGTAGAGGACGACGGCGGCCATGAAGATCCCAAGCACGCCGGTCTGGTGAAAACCGAAGGTTCCTGAGCACGATTCGACGTCCCGGAGCACGATATACTGGACGATCTGGACGGGAAGCTGGATGAGGACCAGGACCTTGACGAACCGTATCCCTTTGGCGATCGTTTCGTTCTTGAACCGGAAATATTTGAAGAAAACGTAAAGCCAGACGACGGCGAAATAGTCCTTGAATCCTTGGAGGGTCGTCAGGGCGCCGTACCCCTGGAGCTTGGAATAGATGATGACGAACAGGCTCACTCCAAGGAGGGCGACGACATCCGCTTGGAAGATCTTTTTTTGGACGATGAGGAGAAAGCCGCACATCAGGAAGATCTGGAGATCCGGGATCCCAATGATCTGGGTGTAGATGAGATGCATGTCATAGGAGAGCCAGTCGAAGGTGAAGAGGGCAATGAGAAAGAAGACGCCGCCCCATTCGATGAAGATTTTGTAAAGCGTGTTTTTTTGGGGGGAGAGGAACGCCGAAAGGGGCAGGAATTTGCCCGGGTCGTCCCTGAGGAACCGGGCGACCGACGAGTCGAACACGCCTCCGGCGGCGGTCAGGAGGATCATGATGAAGAGGACCTTTGAGAAGGCCGCCGCGGCGAGATAGACGGATAAGGATTCCTCCGTGGCGAGCGTTCTCAAATCGAAACCAAGGAGAGGGATGAGGGCGCCGGCCCCCACCAGGCTTGCGCCGTGGATCAGATTATAGGTACGCTTTTTCCACATGCTTTAACGACATTCTTGTCATCGCGAGACGCCGAAGGGAGCGTGGCGATCTCCAAAATATTTGGAAAAAATTGGGGACATGTACTCGTTACGTGTCCCCGAATTTTTTTCCGCACAACATGACGAAATTTACGTTGATCAATGGGATACGAATGACCCTGGATATTCCCGCCAGCGGATGAAACGATCGTCCATGTTCCGGAAGTATTGATCATAGAAATCGATCTTCATGGGAGTAATCGTAGCGGCGGGATTATGCCTATTATCTTTCGCGCTTTAGGTTCATTTAGCCAAATCAAGCTTTATAATGAGGCCCCAATAAATGATAAATACAAGGCCCCATAAAGACAGGAGCGGCCATATTCCAGATTTGATTCCAGATTTGAAAAGCAATAGAGCAATTAAAGCTATCGTTGTTTGCGCCGCGCCAAAAAGGAGAGCAACCTTGGTTTGGGATAACTGGTAGTTATGGACCAATTTTTGGTAGAGATGCTTTTTATGTGCCTGGAGAATATTTTCTTTATTCAGCAGCCTAAGAAAAATGGTCGAAATGGCATCTACGTAAAAAACGCTTTGAAATAAAGTTAAAACAAGAGTCTCCTTTAAAGTTGTCGCTATGTAAACGACCATTCCCGCATACAAAAATCCAAGAAATGTGCTGCCGGCATCCCCCATAAAAACCCTCGCCTTAGGAAAGTTCAGGACGAGAAATCCCAGCGTAGAAAAACATACGGCGAGAGCTATCATGCAGATATCGGGCAAGTTTTTATAATGATGGACAAATATCCAGAGGAATCCAAAAGAAATTATGGCTTCAAAACCGGCGATGCCATTGATACCATCCATGAAATTAAAGAAATTCGTGGCCGCTACCACATAGATCGAAAAATACAGAATGACTAAAACTAACGCAATTAGTCCATAAACCTGGCGTATAGGAGCAAATAGAAAATCCTTATAACTTAAAACAAGTAACACCCCAAGGATGAATTGGAAAAGGAGTCTTATATGAACAGATAGATTTATCCGATCATCAATAAAAGAGATAATTACGAGTATAAAAGCGAATATTAAAAATAAATTCGATATCCCGGGTATAAAAAAAGCGATTATTGCAAGAGAGAGAGGAATACCGACACCGCCGCCTTTGGGTGTAATTTGGGTATGTGCGCTTCTTTCACTTGGGATATCTCGAAAACCCCATCGAAGTCCATATTTACTTATGATTAAAGCTGAAAAAAAACCTATTAAGAATGATGAGCCAGAAAGAACAAATGTGTGCATGGAAATTTAGCCGGATTCTTTGAATGAAGTTGCCAATGTATGTTTAAGGTCCCAATCCAAAGGATAGCCTGCCAATCGTATTTTATTTCCTGAGAAGCAATAATCCTTTTCGATCTTTCTGAATTGCGAAAGAAGAAGCCTCCCTTTTTTGGGAGAAAATAGCATAACACTGCCGAAGATTAGTTTTGGCAGCCATGCGGGGATGGGCACGATCAATTTTATTTTTTGCGAATACACTTCTCTGAGCGTGTGAATTATATCATTAATGGAATAATCGATGGGATCTTTGAGAATGTAAATTTCATTATAGCTCTTTTTGTTGATAAGACACCCTTCGATTGTTTGAGCAATATTTAGAATAGAACAGAGTGAAACGCGTTGTTTTCCGGATCCAATTTTGTAAAAAGCAAGTTTAAAAGGCAAATGAATGCGTTTGTGAACATTCAAAAGAAAATTTATTCCGTACACAGGCGCGAGGCGGAAGATTGTATAAGGAATCGAGTGGTGTTCCGAAAATAGTTGAATTTCTTTTTCGGCTTCGACTTTGCTCTCCCCATAAAAATCCTCCGGTCGGCAATCGGTATTTTCGTCCGGAATCGAATTTTGCGCCAAATTTCCATAAACAGATATCGTACTCAGAAAGATGATGTGGTTGAGACGGCTCTTTTGAAAAGCGAAGAGAATGTTTTTTGTGCCCTCATGATTGACCCTGAAATAATTCGCTCGAGACAGATCCTTGGAGCTTTTATGGACCAGGGCCGCGCAATGGATCAGGATTTCTGCTTCGAGAAGATTGCCAGGTAACGCTCTGGCTTTCGTGATATCGACATTTTGAAATATAAAGTTTTCATTCCTATATAAATATTGAATATTGTCATCTTTAATATCCAGGCCGAAGATTTTATGGCCGGTGTTCAAGAGTGAAGCAGCTAATTGTGAACCGATGTGTCCGTTTACCCCCGTGATTAGAATATTCATAATTAAAGATGTTAGTAGGTTTGTCCTTTTGGTAAGAGCAAGGGGCTTTTCTTAATCTCATCCAAGGTCAGGTTGAGGGCTGCGATCGTTTTCAGGAAGTTTGGATACTCGTCCGGATGGTTCTTCTCGAGCCAGGCGGCATGGTCGTTGAATTCCTCGTTCACGCCGACCTGCTGGAAAGAAATGGGCCCGGCCTGGTCCGCCCGAATTTCGTAGACGACGACGCGCTGGTTATTGAAAACGAGCCGGGACCAAGAGGCCTTTTCGAAATATGTTTTGAGATAAAGACTTCGTCCGGAAAGGACAAGATAGCGGGGATTCTCGGCCTTCAGAACCGCCAGAATATCGCTTTCGAAGACCGCGTAAAGTCCCCGGGCTCGATCGATCCCGCTGTCGAAATTGGAATACGTGAATAGGAAAAGAGGGCGCGCTTTTTCTTGAATGGCCGGAGGACTCTCCGAGATCAAGATCTCTCTCACCGGATGAATGATGGGGATCTTATAGGCGGCGACATCGAAGAAATCGAGGGCTTCATTGGTATAGCCGTCGGCGATGATCTTCGTCTCGGGCTTCGAATTTCTTTTTAGCCAGGCCGCGGCATCTTCTTGAAAGCTGGTGAATCGTCCGTAAACCTCGAACGGCTTTTTCACGAACAGGGCCAGAGCATCACCGGGCTCAGTCCATAATTTCCAGGTCGAAAGATCCTTGCTGAATAATTGAGTTCCAGCCATCACGATCCCGACGAGAGCGGTCAGAACGTAAGCGGTATACAGAGCCTTTTTCGGCGTTTGTGGGGCGACCACTTCATCCTTCTTTTTTTTCGCGATCAGCTTCCTGCCCTGTTGTACGAGCCAAGACATTGCCGAGAAGACGAAAGCCGCGAAGGCGATATAAAGAACCATATAGACGATCGTCATCTGCCCGAGCCGATCGCCTTCATAACCGAGCTGGAGGAGGATCGGCAAAGCGCAAATGATTAGGATCCCCAGCGTCAAATCGGATAATTTCTTCTTAATGACGCCGCGCACGAAAATAAATGCCCACCCGAGAACCATAAAAACTGCAAGGGAAGAGATTTTCAGCAAGAACGCATGATAATATCCAGAGACCGATTTGGCCAGTCCCGTCGTAAACAAGAATTTCCACTTCGCCAAAAGCCCGCCGCCTCCTGAGATCCGATACGTCGCCGCCGCATACGCGTTATCCAGCAAACCCTTGATAGAGCTTTTGTGAATGAACAAGTAAGCCGCCCAAATCAACAATGGAACGATCAGCGCGGTCAATAGCCATAGAAAGGTTTTTCCATAGGGCCATCTTTTTCCTTTAGGCGCGAAGATCACGAGGCCGAGCGGAACGACGAGACAAAAAATGGCGGTCTCCTTGATTAGGATGGCCAGTCCCAGACATACTCCCGAAAGCAGGGATAAAACCCAACTCTCCCGGCGCAAGGCCAGATAATAGATCAGGACGAAGAGAAGGATAAAGAAAGGATGGACAATATCCGTATCGACCGTTTTGGCGATCAAATTGATCCCGTACGACGTCATCACAAACGCGGACGACAAAAGGCCAACGGCGATATTGAAAAAAATACGGCCGATAAAATAGATCAAAACAAGTTCAAGGGCGAAGAATATGCGGGTAACCAGAACAGCCGAATGAACGCTTTTGCCCCAGAGCTTGAAACCTCCCGCTATGATCAGAGGAAAAAGGGGCCGGCGCGCCATCAACTCGCTCTGAATTCCGCTCCCGACCCCGGTCTCTTTGACAATATGGCTCGCTTCGGTCAGCCAGCGGGATGTGTTGTTTCCCACCTGGACGCCCGCGATCGGCAAAATAAGCAGGGCGAGAAAGGCTACAAGGAGGCAAGCCGCCAGTTCTCGAACTATCCGCCGTTGACTTATTTTCAATCCTTTTTCTTTTGGGACTTTCGCCCAAATAACAACGCTTTTGCCGTTCTCAAAAAGATCCGGATATCCAGCACCATATTGACTTGGGAAATGTAGTATAAGTCATATTCCAGTTTTTCTTGGGATTCCTCAAGAGACGAAGCGTACGGGAAGTTGACTTGAGCCCACCCCGTGAGGCCCGGCTTTATGATATGACGGAACGAATAATAGGGGATTCTTTTCTTGAGTTCCTCCACGAATTCCGGCCGTTCCGGACGCGGACCGATCAAGCTCATTTCCCCTTTGATGACATTGAAAAGCTGAGGCAGTTCATCCAAGTGCGATCTCCTCAAGATCTTCCCGATGACGGTGATTCTCGTGTCGTTCTCTCCAGCCCAAACAGGCCGGTCGTTCTCCGCTTTATCGATCATCGACCTGAACTTAAACAAAGAAAAGACCGCCTCGCTTTTTCCAACCCTAGTTTGCTGATAAAAAATAGGTCCCCTGGAATTGACCTTGATCCCCAAAGCGATCAGCGGCCAGAGAGGCAAGCTGATCACGAGTATTAAAACCGAAAAGAGGATATCTATGAGCCGTTTGATCTTCGCAAAAACGTTCTTTTCCGAGATCCCGAATCTATGGGATTCTAAAAACCATTCTTCGGGAACATGGTTGATAGGGATCTTCCCTTTTAAAAATATGATCATTTCGGGGAGGTCCGTGATCTCGATCCCCTTGAGCCGGGCTTCCAGGAGTTGCTTTGTCAAGGAGAGGTTCTTCTCCTTGGATCCGGAAAGAATAATCTGGTCGATTCTGTGTTTTTCAAGGATATCCAGCAGCTTATCGGTGTTTCCCAAGAAATTTTGAGGCATCAATTCGTGGTCGTCGGGCCTGGGGGCTTCATCGATGAATCCGATCAGTTCAAAATCATTGACGGTGACGTCGATCAGCTCGGCGAGATCCCTGCCTGGTTTTTCCGCTCCGATGATCACAGTTCTTTTTGGGCGGATCAAAAACTTGAACATCTGATAACATGAAGCTCTCCAAAAAAACGCCGCCACGGCAATGAGCAAACTGGCGATCGCGAGGATTCCTCGCCCGATAGGAAACAGGAAAAGGAGATATTTAAGAAAGGACACAATAACGCCCGCGCTCAGGACGCCGAAGATGACTTCAAAAAAGGACGTCAGGGTCATGTACTTTTTCTTGGGTTCATACAGATCCAAAAAATAGAATACGGCCGGATAACTTACGGTAATGATCAAGAGGAACATAAGCGGGATCTTATCTTGAAAACCGGCGAGATTTCCGAATCTTAAAAAATGGGCCGCGATATAGGCGAATAGGACAATGAGCGCATCCCCAAAAAGAATGATGATCGGCCTTTTTTGCGCGCCTCGAACCTTTTTCATACCTTCCCCGGGTTCTCGATTTTAGCCTGTCTTATCTTACCTATATCCACGCTGCTGATGAAGACCATTCCAAGGAGGATCTTAGGCAGGAACGCGACGACGTGGAGCAAAATCCCAAAGCTCAAAGCCTGGCTTTTGGAAACGTCAAACACGGCCAGGGCCAAGATGACGGCGTATTCGAAAATGCCGATCTTTCCTGGAGCGGAGGGCGGGATATTCCCGACTTGGACCGCCAGCAACAAGAAAATAGCCGCCCAGAACGACAGCTGCAAATGAAATGCTTTGAACAAAAGAAAATTCGTGAGGACTTGATCTAGGACCAAACCCAGCGTCAGCCCGATGACGGCGAGAAGGGATTTCGTTCTTTTCAGAGGCAGGAAAGCCTCAGAGGCTCTCTCAAAGAAGGAAATCATGCGTGGGCGGATCTTTTTGGGAAGAAGCCGCGCAAAAAGGCTTATGATCTTCAGGGCTATCTGGGGACGCCGGATGAATAGGATCAGTAAAAGAGCCAGGAGGACGGAAACGAAGAGCGCAAAGAAAGATCCACGGACTTGATCCGTAAGCGCGAACAAAGCCGGGACCAAGATCCACAGCCAGGCGAATATCAAGAAATCAAATATTTTTTCAATGGCGACCGTCCCCATGAGATAAGCCGCCGATATTGTGGATTCGCGGGATCCGAGATAGGATCGGAAGATCTCGCCGACGCGCCCCGGCGCGATGATGTTGACGTATTGAGAAAGGATGTTCAAACGGAAGAGCGACTTCATCGGGAGTCGATCTTTAGGATCGAGAAGGATCCGCCAGCGCCAGCCGAGGGCGTAGACGGAGAAGATGACGTTGCCTACGGCCAAGGAGACCCATAAGATATTGATTCTTGAGAACGAGGCAAAGAGAAGGCTCCAATCGAGTTTACGGAAACTCAGCCAGAGCGCCAAGGCCGTGATCATCAACCCCGCGAATATTTTTAGCCCTTTTTGGGTATTACTGGTCATGTTTCTTGATATTATGGCGTTTGTATGTATTTGCCGTCATGAATAGCACGAAAATCGCAAGAATTCCCATGATGATTGAGAGCCATAGAAAATGGACCGATAGCGCGATTCCGGCGGTAACCAAAAACAATCCAGAGAAGAGGGGCTTTTGAAATGAATTTCTTTTCAATAAGTTTATAAGTTTTTCTTTTTTTTGGCTGGCCAGGTAATCATGATAGCTTATGGCTGCGAGAATAACGGCGGCTCCGACGATCCAGAGAAAGTTCGAAAAAACGGTGCCCCAAGGTATCTTCGGCAATTGACTCATAGATCCGAATACGCCATCCCTGTTATCACGGCTAAGGGGTACTCACGATTTTAGCGCGCGGGGATATCAACTCGATAAGAAACCCGAGCCCCCAGCTAATATGCATGATCACGAATGCTAATGCCATCAGTAGCCTAATTTTAAAATTGATTTTCTTCTTAGGCCAGCTGATGAGGGATATGAAAAGAGTCGCTCCTATGTATAGAATGGGGGCAAGGATGAAAATCGGCATAAAAAAGGATGTTGTCACGGATGATATTAAGGTGAGCACTAAAGCGATAGGAGCGAATTGCCTCCAGGAGGTCATTTTCTTATGTTTCAGAGTCGTGTAGCACCGTCCTTTTCCATAATTGAAATATTGACAAAAGAGCCCACGGAGTGTTTCTCTTGGAAAATAGATCACCTCAATGGAGCCATCGAGATAGATTTTTTTCCCCGCCTTGAGAATGCGAAGATTCAACTCCGCATCCTCATTTGTTCGGCAATTTGTATCGTACAATCCGATTTCATCGAACAATGTCTTACGGAATGTCCCTAAATAAACGGTATCCACATATCCGGAGAAATTCCCAAGGTGAAAGCGAGCGTCTCCAACGCCTAAAGGATGCTGCATGGCCAGAGCAATAGCTTTCTGTACAGGTTTTAAACCTTGCGCCGCCATGACTCCGCCGACATTCGCCGCCCCGGTCGTCTCTAATAAATCCACACATCTTTGGATATAGTGAGGAGGATAAATACAATGCGCATCAGCACGAATAATAATATTCCCTCGGGCTTCGGATATCCCCAAGTTCAATCCATGAGTCTGGATTTTTCTTTTATTTTCTAAAAGCCTAATAGGAAAACCTCGATTGATATAAGACTGAATGATCTCTCTTGTCCCATCATCGCTCATCCCTTCGGCAATGATTAATTCGCAATTCTGTTGACAGTGTTCATCTAATAGAGTGTCGATTGATTTAGCGATATATCTTCTTTCGTTAAAACAAGGCATAATGATAGTTAAAGAAATAGAATCGTAATCCGACTTGGTTTCCTTTTGGTTCTGGATTTGATCTTTGGTCGATCCCAATGTCTTAATATCCTTCTTAGACATAGCCTTTCAATTTATAAGCCCCGATTGCTGCGAGTTCTCGCACGGCCTCAAAAAAGTATTCGATCCTCCATCTCAAACGAAAAAATATATCATTATATGTTTTCCCGCTCGGTCTAAAATCGTCAAACTGGGACTGTTTCAGGCTTCTCACAATCGCTGAGTCTAGTTTCTTAGACGCATAGGACGTAATCAGTTGTATATTTTTAAAATTATTTTTCTTGAAGCACAAGTAAGTTCTTTTTGAATGCAGTGGAGAAGTGACAATATTCAGGGGAGAATCTCTTCTTATCTCCATATTTTTGATTTTCAATATATTCAAGGGATGTTCGGCCGTCCTGTTGGCATATGGTTCTATAACGATGGCATCTTGAGGACATCCCAACCATCGGGCTGCATCAGCGTAGATCTCTGCCTCCGTTATCTTGGCAACGCCTCCCCCCGTGAATATGATTTTTGGCGCATACCCGTCAACGTAAAGCTGAATGGATGTATAAATCCGACTCCAACCTTGCTCAGAGGGTAGATTGTCTTCAGTTAGCCCGCCGCCAACACACACAATGGCGTCCCCCTGGATAGGACCATCTGATTTGACTAAGAAATTGTCAATTAGGATCGGTAAACCCGTTGCCATCCAAATCAAAAATAAAGTCAACACCATCCCGGTCACAATGAAGTAAACCTTAACGATTTTTTTAATTCTTGTAGTGCTAATTCTAATAGACATGATATATGATTAAAAAAACCGAATTCTATTCGATATAATTTCTTTTAATGGCGTTATACAGAGCTGTGATAAGCCCCAGAGAGAGCCAAAAAAATATTCCCACTTTTGCACCGAGTGGGATTGAATCTCCCATGCCGAAAATAAAATGGGCGAGTTGGCCGCTCCCCAAACCCAAGGCCGCCCCTTTCATCCATTTGATTGTTGCCTTTCGCCAGATTTCGTAACACAGGTGTCCCGCCCCAAATAAAACCGCGAGATATGCACTGAG
>Ga0315281_10004468_pt1 | contig 20265 bp, 17 predicted proteins | sample YL17G07_0_MG_FD_204540 | JGI IMG/M metagenome (GOLD analysis project Ga0315281, IMG submission 204540) | Sediment microbial communities from Yellowstone Lake, YNP, Wyoming, USA - YL17G07_0 | ecosystem: Environmental > Aquatic > Freshwater > Lake > Sediment | place: USA: Wyoming | collected...
ATTCTTGAGAGAACATTTTGGCGAAAACAGGGGGATAATTGAATTAAACCCCCTCGGCGCTTCGCGCCACTCCCCCTTTGTAAGGGGGAGAAAATATTTGGGCGACAGCCCGGGGCGACCCCGGCGAAGCTGGGAATGCGTAGAATACTCACCCCGCCCCTCTCCCGCATCAAACGGGAGAGGGTACAGCGACAGCTATACGCAACCGGTGGGTTTGGGAAGACCAGCTATTTTGCAAGCCTGCTTCGCCGGGCCGCCGGGATAAAGCTCGTACAGGTACTTTGTGTTGCCCTTGTCCGCGCCAAGCTTCTTTGCGATGGCTTTGGTGAGTATCCGGATCATTGGGGCGATCTTGTATTCCTCGTAATACTCTCGAAGGAAATTCACCACTTCCCAGTGCGCGCTACTCATTTCCAGGCTTTCGGACTTGGCGAGGAATTCCCCTACGTCCTTGTTCCACTGGTCGAGGTTGACGAGGTAGCCGTCCTCGTCCGTTTCGTATGTTACGCCGTTTAGCTCGAAAGACATGGCTTTAAAGCCTCCCAAATCTTTTCATTACGGTTAAAGATACATCATTCTTGGTTTTGACACACTATTGAAAAATACCCCGGCTACGATCCATGCCCCCTACGGGCGCCGTGGAGTGCATAAAATCAGAGCCGGATATCCCTCCCTGTTGGCCTAAGATGCTGACCCGGTGGTTTGGATTCGCAAATTATCATCCTGGCCCTTCATGGAGCCTGTCCTGAGGGGGTCGAAGGGTTCAGGGTAAACTCCGCGAAGGATCAAGAATAAAGATTCCATAAATCCGCCCATAAAGCAGTTTTCCCAGCTTCACAGTGGTCGCCTGCCCCCGTCACAAGAAACCGTGGTCAGCGACCACGGGGAAGCAAGTAGGGAAGAAAAATGGTTGGATTTGTGAGATGATAACACCATGAGATCAAAGCGTAAAAAGTTGAGGCTTGCGGTCTCTTTCGGCGATCCGGCGGGGATCGGGCCGGAGGTCACTCTCAAGGCGTTCCATCTGCTTCCGCGCTCCGTCCGCAATTGCCTTACGGTCTTTGGCGACTTGGGTTATTTCCGGCGCATTAATGAAAAGTACAAGACGGGTGTCCATATCGTCGAGGCTGGCAAGGCCAAAGCTTCCGAGGACTGCCTGCGGGTGGAGCCTGTCTGCGACCTCCATTTCCACTCGTTCGAGTTCGGCGTGGTGGACAAACGGTGCGGCGCGGCGGCGATGGGATCGCTGGAAGAGGCGGCGCGGCTTACGCTGGCAGGGGATTTCGATGCGCTCATCACTCCACCTATCCACAAACAGGCCGTCAACCTTGCCGGATATGTGGTTCCGGGCCACACGGAGTTCCTTTCCGCAGTGTGTGGCAATGTTCCCGTGGCGATGATGCTGGCCTCGCCTGCGCTGAAGGTCGTGGTGGCCACGACTCATCTTGCGCTTCGTGACGTTCCGTCTGCCCTGACCGCCAAGAAACTGCTGGAGACGATGAAACTCGTTGACAAGTCGCTCACCAGATATCTTGGTAAGAAGCCGCGTATCGCCGTGTGTGGGCTGAATCCTCACGCAGGCGACGGTGGCATTTTTGGAGACGAGGAAAAACGGGTCATCGCGCCAGCCATCGTACGCGCCGTGAAAATGGGGATCAAAGCCACCGGCCCCTACCCCGCCGACACTCTTTTCACACCCCGCGCCCTCAAGAAATACGACGTGGCTCTGGCCATGTATCACGACCAGGGGCTTATCCCCGTCAAGACGCTGGGGTTCGGCGAAACGGTGAACATAACGCTTGGCTTGCCGTTCCTGCGCGTGTCTGTGGATCATGGCGCGGCGTTCGATATCGCTGGCAAAAACATGGCCGATGCGGAGCCTATGGCCCATGCCATCCAGACGGCTGTGAACATCCTTTCCGGCAAGTTTTAAGCTTTGGGTTCCGGCGGCTCCACGAAACGCAAAAAGCTTGGCCAGCATTTTCTCACCGACCCGTCTGTCACGGAGCGGATCGTGGCAGAGGCCGGCGTAAAACCCGGCGACCGGGTGTTGGAGATAGGCCCCGGCAGGGGGATACTCACGCGAGAGCTTCTTCACGCAGGCGCGGTCGTCCATGCGGTGGAACTGGACGCCGACCTTTATACGCGCCTCAAGGAAGAGACACGAGGTGATAATAATATCACTTTGGAACGGGGCAACGCCCTTCGCTTCGAGTTTGGCTCCTTTACGCCGCCATACTCGATAGTCTCCAACCTCCCCTACTCCGTCGCAACGGCGCTTGTGCAAAAGTTCATCGAGAACGCCGGGTTCATATCCTCCATGACCCTTATGGTGCAGGCGGAGGTGGGCGAGCGTATCACCGCAAAAGTGGGTGACTCGCATTATGGCTCGTTCTCGGTGTATACCGGATACCATCTTGAGACCTCCTATCTATTTACCGTTCCACCCGATGCGTTCCGGCCAAGGCCGAAGGTGAATTCCGCCGTCATCCGCCTGGTTCCTCGAAAAACGCCGCCGGTTACAGTGGAAGATGAAGATGGATTTTTCCGTTTCGTCCAAACCTCTTTCATGCATCGCCGGAAAACCATGCGGAACAACCTCAAAGGCCTTTGGCAGGGGGCGGGGCCGGTGGAGGATATCATCGTAAAAGCCGGGATAAACCCCACGGCCAGGCCGGAAGAAATTTCGCTGGAGAAATTCGCGGCTCTCTACGGGATATTTAGGGGAACGGGGTAAGCCAAATGAAGCGGCGCGGCCCTTTTTATAGTCAGCAACACGATGTGGATGAAGGCGCATCGCCGCCGCAACAAGGCTCGCCCCCGCTGATTTTTGCGCCAAAAATGGCAGAGGCGCAACCAACCCCGCTTTCGACTTTAATCGCGTCGGTCGGGCAGTTTTTCTGGCATGCGCCGCACTCCATACAGGCGGATGGATTGGCGAACATGGCGACTTCATCGCCCTCCTCGAATACGCCGTGTGGACACACGTTTGAACATAAGCCGCAGTTGACGCACAGGCTGGGGTCGTACTGCAATGTGTTGGTGGCATATGCGCTGTCAAATCTCATACCATCCATTTTAACAGATTCAACGCTATCATCATAGCCATACCGATACCGAACGATTGTTTCATGATGGGTGTGTATTCCGCGATCTCACGTTTTACGCCAGAAAGCGAAGTGAATGTGGTTGACCCCGTGAAGTTCAACGCCAAAAACGCTGTAACCGGGGGCATGGCCAGCATATAGAACGCGGCCCAACCAACATTTTGAATCCAGCCACCATCCCCAAAAAGCGCGTAAACCGCGAATGGAATAGCTACGGCCACGCCCAAAGCGAACCCCTTTACGCTGAAATTGGCTGAAGGCAACCACGGCAGAAGAGTTGGGAAAACCAGGATGCCGGCCATAAAAGCCGACACAGCCGCAATCGCCGCCACAAATCCGCCAGCCAGATACATGACCAGCGCGCCTGCGGCCATCGGCAGTAAATAATTTTTCACCTCCACCGGCGACACCGCCAGACGCTCCGCCAACGTGAATGTCACCCGCCGCATCTTTTTGGTTACCGCGCCAAGCTGTATGTATTCCGGAATGTCGCTGGCGCGCACCGGCCCGTATTCCACGGAAAAACCGGATCTCTTTTTTACGATATGCGCCGCAACGCCCACCGCGCCAAGCTGGGGCAAAATGAGTTTGCGATGGCTGACGACTTCCTTAAGATTGGACTGTTTGACCCTTTCAACCAGTTCGTTCGTTCCAAACGTCCCTTTGCCAGCGGCGCACCAGACGTTGACCCCTTTGGTATCCAGGACGAGTATGTATGCGTTGACCCCCGCAAGCGACGAACGCAGGGCGTCAAAACTCAACGTATAGTTGGCGGTGACATACACGGGGGAGCCTTGCGATGGCGAACCGAGACGGTATAACCCCGGCGCCACCAAATGGCCGTAACGATCCCACCCTACCCTCGCAAGGAAATGATCCCACCGGTTTGCGAAAGTGATCTGGCTGGTGGCCGCGTCTGCATACGGAGGGTCAGACGCAGTGGCCTCTTGCGCCATGTCCGAACCACAACAACATGATGTGTTTCCCATAACCGCCTCCTAAAACTTCCTCAACAAACCTATCACCACGCCCTGAACAGCCACGTTCCCGGCTGGAAAAACCATCGGCGCCATCGTGGAGTTTGCAGGCTGGAGCCTGACGTTGCCGTTTTCCCGGTAATATTTTTTCAGCGTGACGCTATCGTTGTTGACCAGGGCCACGACTGTCTCGCCGTTGTTGGCGTGGGTGCGTTCGTCAACGATGACAAAATCCCCGTCGCAGATTTGGTCTTCTATCATAGAGTCCCCTTTGACCTTCAACACATAGGTGCGGTTCCGCCCAAGCATGTCTTCGGGGATGGATATCGTTTCCTCGGACGGATAAGTCTCGATAGGCGCCCCTGCCGCGATTAAGCCCAGCAACGGGACTTCTATAGAGTGTCTGGCGCCAAACTCGGAAGTTGGAAGCTCGATAGCGCGGCTCAGGTTCTTCTGGCGGTTGATAAGCCCTTTGCTTTCAAGGTTTACCAAATGTTTATGAACGGTGGCGGGGGAAGAAAGCCCGAAGTTGCCCCCAATTTCCACAATGCTGGGGGCGTAACCGTTTTTCGCGATAAACGAGACAATGAAATCGTATATCCGCTTTTGCATCTTTGTAAGAATCATATTCAACATATCCTCCTGAATACGAGATTAAGCGAACGCAAAGCGAAAGTCAAGCCATTTTTCGAGAAATGTTCGTTTTTTCTTTAGATGGATTTGCTTTTACCCGCTTCCCCGTGGCGCCTCGGACTATTGCCCAAAAGGGAATCATGGAATATACAAGGGGCGAGCCTATGTGTTCGCCCTCATGAATTAGAGAGCTTTGCATAACCAAGAATTCCTAACGTTAAAATGAACGCAAGGCGTCGTCATCTTACCCTCTCCCTTGATGGGAGATGGCGGGGTGAGGGTGGTATAAATAATTGTATTCATATACCCCTCACCTGGCGCTTCGCGCCATCCTCTCCCACAAGGGGAGAGGAAAAAGACAGGGGCGCCACAATCGTTGACTTATGCAAAGGTCTCCATGAATTAGGGCAGGCATACAGGCCTGCTGAATTCCAGTTTCCGGTTAAATTCCACATGTAACTGCCTGTGCTTGACAAGCTTTAACCTGCGAGCGTAGCATCTACTTCGTGGTGGCGTTCTATAACAGGGCTTATGTGGGAAATATGGCTTAAAATCAATAGTGGCGGTTTGAAGATTACTCATAATCTTTCGGAAGTAATTTCAATATGGGGACTAACAAACGCATTCTTGCGGTCATGTCTGAATGGGGATATTGGGGCATCGAACTGGTAGGCCCATTAAACAAGCTGACGGCGGCTGGTTACAAGTTCGACTTTATCACCCCAAAGGGCAAACGTTCCCCGGTGTTGCCACCAAGCGCCGATCCCACCTACATGGATCCGCCGCTGGGCGTGTGCGTCACAACTCCGGAAGATGCGGCGCTGGTGAATGCTTTTGAGAAAACAAACCAACTCGACAAAACCCTGAACCTGTCTAAAATGTTTCCAGAGAGGCCCTATTTCAGTAGCGACAATTCCCTTCGCCAGTTTGAGGCTTATTACGAGACCCGCCGCGTAGCCCAGGAACAGGCGGTGGCGGATTACGACGCGATATTGCTGGTAGGCGGTAGCGGCCCCATTGTAGATATGGTCAACAACCAGCGGGTTCACGACTTGGCACTGGGGTTCTACACCGCTGGCAAGCCAATCGGAGCCATCTGCTATGGTGTGGCGTGCCTCGTCTTCACGCGCGAGTTGGATGACCGCGCCTGCATTTTGCGCGGCAAACATGTCACGGGGCACTGCATTGAGTACGATTATAAGGACGGAACAGGGTTCTATGGGGTTGATTTCAACATGGGGCCGCCGCCGTATTCCCTTGAATATCTTTTGCGCGACGCAGTGGGGCCGGAAGGGAAGTATCACGGCAACTTCGGCAAAAAAACATCCGTCATTGTGGACTATCCTTTTGTCACCGCGCGGTCCAATCAATGTTCATACGAATTCGGGGAAAAGTTTATAGCAGTCCTGGATAAGGGACTGCGCCGCTACGGCTGGTGACGTTAAATTAAGGCATTGCGCCGGAAACAACGGAGGTGGGAATGAGCGATTATGGTTCTGCGTCACCAAAAAGCGAGTTGATGACCGCGATTGACGCGGGAATTGCGGCGGCCCGTTCAGGGGATATATCGAAACTGCGGGCGTGGCTGGATGCGGGAAACAACCCCAACGAATATGACGCTGACGGCTGGACGCCGCTGTTGTGGGCGTCGGTGCGCGGCCATTCCAGCGCGGTTGACCTATTATTAAAGAAAGGCGCTGACAGCTCCATCCCACACAGGCGCAGTGGCGCCTTGCCCGTGCATCTGGCGGGGCATTCGGGCGATGTGGCCACCTCCAGGCTGTTGCTGGATAAAAAGCCCGAACACATCAACGCGGTGTGGGATTTGAACGGCCATAACATTTTCCTGCAGGCGGTTTTTTACGGGCACGTTGACCTGACCAAATTCCTGGTGACCAAAGGCCCCGATTTGTCCATCACCACGGCGCGCGGCCTTGGGGCGCTGGAACTGATTACACAGTTTCAGAACAAGACAATTATGGACATCGTCCGCCCGTATGACGTTCCCGCCGAAGCCAAGGCGGCCTATTACCAGGGTTATCTTAAAAGAATCGCCCCGGTGGTTCCACCCGGCGAGGCGAAGGCCCAGGCATTGGCCGACAAGCTTGTGCGCGCCATCGAGACGGGGATAAAGGGCGCGGCCACCGACCCATCGGCAGTCCAGTCCACGCTTGCGGCCGCACGCGGGATCGTGGAGGATGAAAAGGCCGATGTGAACCGGCTGGGCGGGCCGCTTGGCCAACCGGCGCTTATCGTGGTGGCGACCGGCGGCAATGGATTTCCTCCCAATCCGGCCGTGGCCAAATTGCGGGATCAGCTCGCCAAATACCTGCTGGAGAAGGGAGCCAATCCGGCGTTACTCGAAAACCACCCGATGGCGGTGCAGACCATCATACGCGCGGCGGTCTTCAACCACCTTACGATCCTTCAAATGTGCGCTGAACACATGGCCCCTCAACAGATGGCGGACGCGATCAATGAGGTGCCCCTGGTGAACGCCCTGACAGCCATGCACGACACTGTGTTGAGGGCAAGCATGGCCGCTCCAGAGCAATTTGAGGGCTACCTGAACCAGATACGTTTTTTCGTCTCCCACGGCGGACGGAGCGATATGGAGGACTACAGGGGGGTCACTCAACGCAACATCGCCGAGCGGGCCAAGGACCCGGAGGTAAGGCGGCGCCTGCTTGCGGCGTTGGACGGCAAAGAATAGGTATGCGGGCGATGTCTGTTCCGTCCGCGAGAAATGACAACCGTATTTATGGAGGATCGAGATGAACGCAGGAGGAGTAAGGGCCCCAAACAAGCTTAAGAGGGATTTGGCGGCTGGCAAAGTCTGCATCGGGGCGACGATCACCATGGAGAACACGGTGGTGGCGGAGTTGTTATCCCATGTGGGGCTGGACTGGCTCTGGTTTGAGATGGAGCATTCGGCGACAAGCGACGGCGGGGCGCTGGCGATGCTACAGGCCACAAACGGGGCGGATATCAGCACAGTGGTGCGTGTGCCGTGGAACGACAAGACGATGATCAAACGCGCGCTGGACAACGGCCCGGACGGGATAATCATCCCGCTGGTAAACACAGCCGAAGAGGCCGAGGCCGCCGTGCGCGCAATGAAGTACCCGCCTGTGGGGGAGCGTGGAGCCGGACTTTCGAGGGCGCAGTGTTACGGGATTCACATGGCAGAGTACATGGGAACCGCCAACGACGAGGTGATGACCACGATTATGATCGAGCATGTCACCGCGATCAAAAACATAGATCAGATACTCGCCGTCAAGGGCATAGATTCTGTCATGGTAGGCGCGCTGGACCTCTCCGGTAGCATGGGCCTGCTGGGGCAGACCAGCCACCCGGACGTGGAGGTGGCTATTCAAAAAGTGTTGTCGGCCAGCAAAAAAGCCAAGGTTCCATGCGGCATCATAACCACGGCCCCGGAACAGGCCAACGAACGGATCAAACAGGGATTCACCCAAATCATAATCGGTATAGACGTTCTTTATCTTCTCGGAGGCATAACGGGAGCCATAAAACAAATCGTACGCCCATAGGGCGATAGAAAGGTGGAGTGGTTAGCATGGGCATCAAGGGGAAAAAGATAGGAGTCCTTTTCGAGAGCGATTTCTACGAAAACGAGATCATGTACTACAAGCTACGTTTCCCGGAAGAAGGGGCGGAGCTTCATTTCCTCTCGCGTCTATGGGGACAGCCCAGGATTACGTTCACGGGGCATGAGTACAAAGTCCCGATGGACTGCAACGAGAGCTTCGAAAACATGAGCGATGCGGAGCTTCGGAGCTATGACGCCATCATCATCCCATCGGGCATGGTTTCGGACAGGCTTCGCTATACCGATGATGTGACAAAAATCCCGCCAGCCGCCGAGTTTATGAAACGCGCCTTTGCGGAGAAGAAGATTTTGAAGGGGATCATCTGCCACGGCATGTGGCTGATGTCACCGGTGATCGAGGTCATCAAGGGGCGCAGAGTGGTTGTCCACAACAACCTGGTCAGCGACGCGAAAAACTACGGCCTTCAGTATGTCAACGAAGATGTGGTTGTGGATGGCGACCTTATAACAGGCCGTAGCGGGGGGCATTGCCACCTGTTCGCAAGAAAGATAATCGAGACCCTCGCCGGAGCGTAGCAAGGGAGAGGTCGCAAGGCAAAGGAGGGAAGACGCATGGCTGATACGACATACAAGACCGACACAGGCAGGGCGCACCCGCTTGGCGCCACGGTGAGTGACGACGGGGTCAACTTCGCCGTTTTTTCACAGAACGCAACGGGGGTGGAGCTCCTGCTGTTTGACGAACACGACGATCCTGATCCGGTTCAGGTCATCGGCCTCGACCCGCCTGTCAATAAGACCTTCCACTTCTGGCATGTTTTCGTAAAAGGCCTGAAACCGGGGATGCATTACGCATACCGGGTGTACGGGTCGTGGGAGCCGCACAACGGCCACCGCTTCAACCCCAAAAAGCTTCTGCTCGACCCCTACGCCAAGGGAAACACCAACAACCTGTGGGACAGGGTTCGAGCCTGTGACGGGGAAGACAACCTTGCGACCTCAATGCGAAGCACGGTCATTGACCACCGTGGCTATGATTGGGAAGGCGACACGCCCCTTCGCCGCCCGATGAGCGAATCGGTGATATACGAGATGCATGTCGGCGGTTTCACCAAAGACAAGTCGTCCGGGGTGAAGAATCCCGGCACGTTCAAGGGGATCATCGAAAAAATACCATATCTGAAAGAGCTTGGCATAACGGCTGTCGAACTGCTCCCGGTTTTCGAGTTCGACGAGACGGAGACGCTTCGCGTCCACGAAGGCAAGACGCTGACCAACTACTGGGGTTACTCCACTCTCAGCTTTTTCGCCCCTGAAGCAGACTACTGTGTATCCCCGGAGGAAGGGTCGCAACTTATAGAGTTCCGCGATATGGTAAAGGCCCTGCACAAAGCTGGAATAGAAGTTATCCTCGACGTTGTGTTCAACCACTCCAACGAGGGGAACCATCAGGGGCCTGCCATCAACTTCAAGGGGTTTGACAACAGCATCTATTACTACCTCGTCAACGGCGACAAGCAGTATTACATGGACTATTCGGGTTGCGGCAACACACTCAACTGCAACCACCCGATAGTTGACAAGATGATAGTGGAGTGCCTGGAGTACTGGGTGCGCGAGATGCATGTGGACGGTTTCCGGTTCGATGAAGGGTCCGTTTTGACCCGTGACCAGAATGGCGGGCCGATGGAATATCCTCCGGTTATCTGGAACATTGAGCTTTCAGAGACCTTGATGGACGCCAAGGTTATCGCCGAAGCGTGGGACGCCGCCGGGTTATACCAGGTAGGCTATTTTCCCGGCTACCGGTGGGCAGAGTGGAACGGCAAGTACCGCGACGCCATACGCCGTTTCGTGAAGGGGGAACCCGGCCTGCTTGGCGACGTGGCCGAACGCATCGCCGGTAGCGCCGACCTTTACGAGTCGAGAGGGCATCTGCCGGTCAACAGCATAAATTTTATCTGTTGCCACGACGGGTTCACCCTCAACGACCTTGTCTCGTACAACGAAAAACACAACTGGGCCAACGGGGAGGGGAACAACGACGGCATCAACGATAACCTTAGCTGGAATTGCGGGGCCGAAGGTTTCACGGACGATCCAGGCATAGAATCGCTTCGGAACCGCCAGGTGAAAAACTTTGCGGCGATACTGTTCGTCTCGCAAGGGACGCCCATGATAACGATGGGCGATGAGGTGCGCCGCACCCAGGGGGGCAACAACAACACATATTGCCAGGACAACCCTGTGGCGTGGATGAACTGGGGCGATGTCGAGAAGAATAAAGGCGTGTACCGGTTCTTCTCGCGCCTTATCCGGTTCCGGCGGACTCATCCGGCCCTGCACCGTTCCCGCTTTTTCACCGGAGCCGTGAATGCTCGCGGCCTGAAAGATGAAGAGTGGCATGGCCCAATACTATACAGCCCCGGCTGGAACGATCCAAACGGGCGGGCCTTGGCCTTCACGCTTGCCGGGGAAGGGGATGATTGTAGCATCCATGTGATGATGAACATGCACTGGGAACCTATCGAATTCCAGATTCCGCCTGTCAAAGGCCGCCGCTGGTTCCGGTTCGCGGACACATCGTTACCGTCACCGCAGGATGCGGCGGATACCGATTTCGCCAATCCGGTCAACGGCTCCAACTATCGTGTCAACGATCGAAGCGTGGTCATTCTTGTGTCTGGGAAATAATCTAAAGGAGAAAGCGATGGCAGGGTTGGGATTTTCGTTTTCCGATACCATCTCCGGTTACGTCACCGGGTATGATTTTGAAAAGAATATTTTCGGGATCAAGACCTCTGGAGGAAAGGAATTCCAGGTGACGCTGGCCCCTTCGGCCTACGCCGAACTTGTCCGTAACCTCGGCGATTCGTATATTGACTGCACGGGGCAGATGCGCGACATGTTACAGGCTGGCAGGTACCTGTTCGCCTACGGCGTGTTCTATCCGGAGGAGGGGGCGCCTTTCGAGGCGGAGCATATTGTATTCGTAGGGCGAGGCGATGGGGATTATATATTCGAGAAACAGGACTGGTGGATCAGCCAGATCAGGCAACTGGGCAATTTCTATATTAAGGCGCAGTTCCCGGATGGCGACGTTGATTTCGCTAAATACACCACCACGCTGGACCTGTACGGGCACAAGACCGCAAGCGCACGGCAGGAGACCGACACCATCTCCCGGCTTGTGTACGGTTTCGCCTCCGCCTACCTGCTGACGGGAGACGAACGTTATCTGGAAGTGGCCGACAAGGGCACAGCGTACCTGCGGGAGCATTTCCGCGCCGTGGATACGACGGAGAACATCTGCTATTGGTACCACGCCATTGAAATTAGCGACAAAGGCGGCAGGAAAGTGCTCGGCTCCAACATGTCGGAAATACCCGGCATGCGCAACAACCAGGCGAAGACCGTGCGCGAGCGTCAACTGTTCGCGTCTTCATTCGGCGACGATTACGACGCACTGCCGGCCTATGAGCAGATTTACGCGCTGGCAGGCCCCACGCAAACATACCGTATTACGGGCGACCCGAAAATACGCAACGACATAGACCTTACCCTCAACCTTTTCGACCGATATTACCGCGACCATGACAAGGGCGGCTACTGGTCGCACATTGACCCAGTCACATTCAGCGGCACAAGTGAATCGCTTGGGCGCAACCGTGGGCGCAAAAACTGGAACTCTGTGGGCGACCACGCCCCCGCCTACCTTATAAACCTGTACCTTGCCACCGGCGAGAAGCGTCACGCCGACATGCTCATAGACACCGGTGACACGATAGCCGATCATTTCCCCGACTTCGACAACTCCGCTTTCGTACAGGAGAAGTTCCACGCCGACTGGAGCCCCGACCGGCAATGGGGATGGCAACAGAACCGCGGCGTGGTGGGACACAACCTGAAGATCGCATGGAACCTGATGCGGATGGTAAACCTGAGCAAGAACGAGAAATACGTCGAGCTGGCGAAAAAGATCGGGGCGCTTATGCCCAAACACGGCGGCGACCAGCAACGTGGCGGCTGGTATGACGTGGTTGACCGCACCTTGCAGAAAGGGCAGGAAATCCATCGCTTCGCTTTCCATGACCGCAAGGCGTGGTGGCAACAGGAACAGGGGATATTGGCGTACTTGATATTGGCCGGATCGCTTAAGACCCCGGAGGACCTGCGGCTGGCGCGGGAATCCTCTGCGTTCTACAACGCGTTCTTCCTCGACCACGATTCCGGAGCCGTTTACTTCAACGTGCTGGCAAACGGCATCCCCTACCTGCTGGGAACCGAACGGAACAAGGGAAGCCATTCAATGAGCGGCTACCACTCGTTCGAGTTGTGCTATCTTGCGGCTGTGTACACCAACCTGTTGATAACAAAACAGCCGCTCGACCTGTATTTCAAGCCGATGCAGGGCGGATTTAAGGACAACATCCTGCGTGTGGCTCCCGACCTTCTGCCGGACGGAAGCATAAGGATCGAGTCGGTGACGGTGGACGGGGAACCGTACAACGATTTCGACGCGAAGGCTCTCACGGTCAAGATTCCCTCATCCGTTGACAGGCCGAAAATATGTGTAAGGATCGCGCCGACGGAGGGGGTGGAGCATTTCACCGCTGTCCTTTCCATCAAGAATAACGTGGCTACGATTACGCTCACCGGAGATTTGGACAGCAGGGCTTTGCCGACCTTCCGCGCGGAGCTGGACAAGGCGATAGCCGCCGCTGTAACCAAAGTGGTTATTGATGTCAGCCGGTTGAAGAGCATGCTATCATCGGCGGCTCGCGCCATCATGTTCGCCGTGCAGAAGCTGGATTTGAGCGAGGATATGATCATCAAAGGCGCCAATCCGGCGATACGCGCCATGATAGAAGCCGATGAACTGTCCGACAGCGTCTCTCTAGAAAAGTAATTGGCGATAGGCGGGGCCGCGCAAGGCCCCGCCGACAGCCCTGCGTAAATGTTTTGAAAGGATAGTGAATGCCCCTGTCAATCTGGCTGGTGTTGATCCCCCAATCGCTTTGCATGGCGCTGGTGGCGGCGTTTTTCACTGGATTTGGGGTGGGAGTATTGCTTTTGGTGCGCCAGTTCGTCCACCACTCCATCTTGAAACGGCACAACGATATAGCTGGATTCGTGTTCGCCACGGTGGGCGTTATATATGGAGTCATGCTGGCTTTCGTTGTCATCATCGTATGGGAGCAATACAACGATGCCAACACCATAGCCAGGAACGAGGCGGCGCAGGCCTACTCCCTTTACCGCGACCTTTCAATTTATCCCGATCAAAAGGAAGCGAAACCGGCTATTGTGTCGTTGGAGGTTTTCTCTAAAGCCGTGGTGGAAAAGGAATATCCGTTGCTACGCCAGATGAAATGGGAAACCAAGCATGTAGTCAGCGTGGATACCGAAAAAAAATTCCTTAAGCTCTGGAACGACATCAAAACAATAGCCCCCAAAACCTTGCAGGAGATGGCCATGTTCAATGAAATATTGAAGGACATCAATACCATCGGGCAGGAGCGTGAAAAGCGCCTCATCATCTCGCACGATGATTTGCCCGGGGTGATCTGGGTAACCATGGTTCTTGGCGCGCTGGTGACCATTGGTTTCACGTCACTTTTCGGCAATGAAAATCCCAAAGGGCAGATCGTGATCACTTCACTGCTCTCGATAGTGATCAGCCTGGTGATATTTGTCGTCATCAGCCTCAACTTTCCCTTTACGGGAGAGGTGGCCATCGGCTCGGAGGGGTACGAACATCTGATTGATACAGCGGGTTGGGGTGAGAAGGTTCACAAGTGACGTGGATGGGCGGTTCCTGGCAATGGCGCCATGAGCCGCCTTTGCGGACGCGCCCAGGAAAGTAAACGTCCTTATGATAGGGGTTGACGAACTGAACAACCCTTTTACTCCACCCCCTCATCCACCCACTTCAGATAACCTTCAAACCCGGCTGTCACTGGGATGGCTATGATCTCCGGCGTGGTGTATGGATGCAGGCTTCGCACACGCTCCTGGAGCTTTCCAAAAACGGACGATTTTGTTTTGGCAATCAGCAAGACCTCCCGCTCGTCGCATAGCTTCCCTTCCCACCGGTAGATAGAGCGCAGGCCGGGAACGATGTTCACGCACGCCGCAAGTTTCTCATCCACCAGCGCTGTGGCGATCTTCAGCGCTTCTTCTTCCGACGGCGCTGTTATAAGGACGACGATCTTGTCCGTTCCAGGCATCAGCCCCTCCCGGCCCACGCTGTAACGGCGTAACCGATGTAGAACTCCCCTATCCCGGCGAATGAGAGTTTGAGCATATCCCCCATCCCTCCTTCAACTCCGCCATAAATCGCCAGCGCCGCCGCCGCCGTCACGATCCCCATTATCTGCAGGACACGGCCTGCATAAAAAACGAGCGTCCACCCCACAGCCCGGCTATAGCTCCCCGCCGATAAGGTCGTAATCCGAAGCTCCGGTTATTTTAACTTTCACGATGCTCCCCGGCGTGGCCTCTACCCCGTCGAGTATCACGCATCCGTCTATCTTTGGCGCCTGTGTAGGGAGCCGCCCCATGACCAGCATCTCTTCCGGGTCGGGTATATCCACCAGAATATCGGCGACCGACCCTATTTTATCCGCAAGCTTCGCTCTCGATATATCCCTTTGCGCGGTCATCACCGCTTCGTAACGCTCTTCCGCTTTTTTGCGAGGGACGGCGCCGGACATGGTAAACGCGACGGACCCCTCTTCCGGCGAAAACTTGAACGCGCCCATATGGTCGAACTTAGAGTCCTCAACAAGCCGTAGAAGCGTTTTGAAATCCTCCGCCTTCTCGCCGGGAAACCCTACGATAAACGCGGTTCGTATCGCAGAGTTCGGAAGCTTTTGCCTGATCCGGTCAAGCATGTCCCGGATACTCGTTTCCGTTTCTGGCCTGCCCATACTTTTCAATAGCCTAGTTGACGCATGTTGAAGCGGAATATCAAAGTACGGGACAACCTTTCCCTCCCCAGCGAAGACGCAAAGGAGCTCCTGCGTCACCAATGCCGGGTACATGTACATCACGCGTATCCACTTCAACTTCTTAATGCGCGAAAGTTTTTCCAGCAGGCGTGGAAGCCCGTTTTTTATCTTCAAATCCGCGCCGTAAAGGGTCGTGTCCTGCGCGACGAGTATCAGTTCCTTCACCCCTTGCGCGGCCAACGCTTCCGCCTCTTTGACGACGCTTTCCATCTCCACGCTTTTGTACGGGCCGCGGATTTGCGGGATGACGCAGAACGAACATTTGTTGGAGCATCCTTCCGCGATCTTGAGATACGCCCAATAGGGGGACGTGGTGATTATCCTGTCATGCGAGTCCGGGTCGGGATACGCCTTACTATCGGGAACGAGGTTTTTTATCATCGCGGGGATATCGGCGACGCCGTGGATAAAATCAATCTCCGGCATGGACGATTTTAGGTCGTCGCCATACCGTTCGGACAGGCACCCCATCACGCCAAGCAAAACGTCCGGCCGCTCTTTCTTCACGCGGGCCAGTTCCAGTATCGTGTCTATGGACTCTTCTTTGGCGTCGTTGACGAAACCGCAGGTGTTGGTGATGATGATGTCCGCCTGATCCTGGTCGGTGACGATCTCCAGCCCGGCTTTACGCAGGGCATGAAGGGCGCGTTCGGAGTCCACCTGGTTTTTGGGGCAACCAAGCGACACCATAAAAACTTTTTTCGCCATCAATCCTTCGCAAGCTCCGCAACATGCGCTGTGACGCTGATGGCCAGAGCGTGTAGGTTGTACCCACCTTCCAAAACCGAGACCACCCTGTCGTGACCCAAATCGTGGGCCAGTCCCACTATCCGCCGCGTCATCTCCGCATAACCGCGCTCCGTGAGCGCCGCGCCCCCCAGCGGGTCTTCGGCATGAGCGTCGAACCCTGCGGAGACGAGTATGATGTCCGGCGCGAATTCACGCAGGGCCGGGATTACAGCGTTGTCCATCCGCTCCAGATATTCCACGTCGCCCATACCGGGACTCATGGGGATGTTAAGGTTGCAACCGACAGCAGAGCCGGAGCCTGTCTCGCCCTCTGCGCCGGTTCCGGGATAATGCGGCCACAGGTGGAGCGAAATATAGAAGACCGACGGGTCCGCGTAAAAGACGTTCTGCGTGCCGTTGCCGTGATGCACGTCGAAATCTATAATCGCGACCTTTTTCATGTGAAGCGCGGTACGGGCGTATTTGGCGCCGATGGCGACGTTGTTCAAAAGGCAAAACCCCATCGCCTTAGAAATCTCCGCGTGATGACCCGGCGGACGCACGGCGCAAAAAGCGTTCCTGTACAACCCTTCGCTTACGCCTTTGACGGCGGTTATCACGGCTCCGGCGGCGGTCAGCGCGGCCTCCCACGAATCGTCGCATACAACCGTGTCCGCATCCAGATAATGCGCCCCGGAAAGGATAGACTCCTCCAGGTATCGGACGTATGCCGTAGAGTGAACCATCTCCACCTGCGTAGGCGTGGCAGGGACAGGTTTGACCCAGACAAGCCTATCGCGGAACGGCGCATTCTCCAACGCCTCCACGATCACCTCAAGCCTTCTGAAATTCTCCGGGTGATTGCCCGTATCGTGCGCCAGGAACATCGGGTCGTAGAGAATGGCGGTTTTAGGTTTCATGGGGATATTTTAACCTAAAACGGGGGAGAGGGTTATGGGGAAGCTCACCCGCGCTCCGATCAAAAAAAAATCCCGCGCACGGCGGGATTCTGCGTCAGCAGTCGTGGTTTCAGCCGCTTTTCCCTTTGCGTCCCAACACTAAATACAAAATAACGGCGACAACGCCGCTCATCAGAATGTCACCCCACATCTACTGCTACGCTCCTTACCTCATTTAGTTTTCACCCTTCGACTGGCTCAGGGTGACAGTTTTCACACATTTCCAAAAAGCCGCACGGGCCTTTGTTCATCTCCCTCACCCAAAACCCATGTGGCCGCACGACCCTTTCACGGCTTTGCCTGGGGAACTGACGCCGCTGGGGCTTGTCATGGACAATACCCGTTCGCCCTTTTTCGCTCCGCACTTGGGGCATTCGCTGGTCAAATGAGCCGACGCAAGCGGCGTAAGCTTTTCGAACTCCTGGCCACAAGCTTTGCAAACATACTCGTACACGGGCATTTCGCTCACCTTTCAGTTATTCAAGACATCTCTTGAATATTGGATGCCCTGCCGACTCAAAGGTTTCAGCGTCATCGCCCAAAGGCCATTATAGCGCCAGTTTATGACTCGGAAAATAGAGGGAAACCATCGCCCTACCCTAGACAGTCCTCCCAGCGATCGTTCACTGCCCCAAAATAAGCCTAATGCGATTCCTCCCATTCTCCGAATAGTTACCTAGATGAAACAAACACATTAACTGGGAGAACGACAATGAGAGTAGGTAGCAGTCACGGTCATAGTCACATCAGGCGCCCACACCCCAAAATGATGGGGAAAAAGCGTTAAGTTTCGTTAGCTTATTGATTGAAAAACTGTCTAATATGGCAATAGCTGGACGGCAGTTAGCTTGTTACTCTGACAGTAAAAGACGGCGCGCCTGTTGCTGGAATTTGGCGGGATGTCTTCTTTTGCGAGTCAAGGCTATGGACATTTGTTAAGAGTTAACTTGAACTAAAGTTAACGCTTAACCATCTCTTTGAAACATGGTTCGTCCCTTAACGGGGCCAAGTCTTCGTCGGTCATGGCCTCGGCTTTATTGACCCCTTGGACGAACGCCGATTTCAAAGCCTCACACGCTCCGGATTTTTGCCCCAGCCTGGCGCGGGCGCATGCGAGGTTGTACTGGTTCACCGCCGAGTTGGGACTTACCCTGACGGCTTCCGCAAGTATGCGTTCCGCTTCGGCGTATTTGCCCATCTTCAAACGTATCAGGCCAAGCCTTCCCGTGGCTTGAGGGTCGCCGGGCCGTATGCGAAGGGCTTTTTCCACCTGTTCCCCTGCCTGATCCATCCGTTTAAGCTCCTTGAGAGAGTCGGCCATTCCAATCCGTATCTCGAACTCTTTGTCCGGCTTTGCAGTCAACGCAGACTGGAAGTGTTGCAATGCCTCCTCATGGCTGGCCGCAAGCCCAGCCGAAAACGCCCATAGCAAATCTGCGGCCCCACGGTCGGTCACTTTCAGTTTTTCGGTGGCTCGAAGGCTCCGTAGCGCATCTACCGGTTTTTGGAGATTAAGCTGGCACTGCGCTATCAGCGGTAAGAGGTTTCCGTCACCAGAATCTATGTTGAAGGCTTTTGTAAGCTTAAGCAGGGCAGACTCGTATTTGCCCAGCTTGAACGCGGATAGGCCCCACGCCATGTAAGCCTCTTTGTTCAAGTCCTGGTTTTTTGAAACGTGGAACGCCTTCATCGCCTCCTGGTAATTGCCTTCCCGGTAGAATTTCATTCCCCGATCCACCGCCGTCTCTCCGGCGGATACTGCGTGCGTGGAGAAAAGCAGGAGGAGAGCCAATAGCCAAACCACAACTCGAATCATTTGAAAATCTCCCGAAATGTCATCGCGAGGGAGTCTTTAGCGACCGTGGCGATCTCAAACCATTTGATTATTGCGATATGTGAGATTGCTTCGTCGCTGTCGCTCCTCGCAATGACAGCAAAAGACGTTTTTCAACAGCAAGCCTGCGGCAGAATCACTATTATTTTTCATCCACAGCTTTCCACGTTTATAATAGCGCGAACGAGTTGATATTGACCTGTTAAAATAAGGGTTGGAATGGGCGAGATAAAAGGTCATGCGCGTTACGGCGACTACCTTAGCCGCATCTCCGTAAACTTTCAGTCTTTGTCTTACAACGCCCTCACACCCAGGCCGGAGTTGGCCGCCGACGGATCGGAAAAACCATACTCCCCGCCGAAGGTAAAACTGCGAACCGTAGACGTATACAACCTTCTCACTCCCTACATAAGCTCAAGGTTCCGGGAACAGTTGAAAGCGGTCATGCCGCTGGGCCTTTATCTGGCCTTCTTCCAGCTTCTGGCCCTGCAAGTGAAAATTTCCGAGCCCTTCCTGGTCCTCAACGGTTTTCTGGCGGTCGTTGGTGGGTTGATGATGTTCATGGAAGGGCTTAAGGTAGGCGTTATGCCGCTGGGCGGGGCGATTGGAGACAAGCTTCCGGCCAAAGCGTCATTGCCGGTTTTCGTTATGATAACTCTGGCGCTGGGCGTGGGAGTGACGCTGGCGGAGCCTGCCATGGGGTCGCTTAAAATCGCCGGGGCGACGTTGAAACCGGAAGACGCCCCTTATCTGTATGCCATTCTCAACGATTGGCAGTTGGCCACGGTGGCTGTCGTGGGCGGTGGCGTGGGGATCGCCGCCGCAGTTGGTTCCATGAGGTTCGTATATGGATGGGGACTCAAGCCTCTCATTTTCATCGCAATCGTTCCGGCTCTTCTTCTCACAGCTTACGCGATGGGCGACGACCGGATCAGAAACGTCATAGGTTTCGCATGGGACTGCGGCGCCGTGACAACCGGGCCGGTGACTGTTCCCATCGTCCTTTCATTGGGCATCGGCATAGCCGGGGTGGCGGGAAAGGGCGATTACCCTCTCTCCGGTTTTGGCATTGTGACGCTGGCCTCCATTCTGCCGATCGTGGGCGTTTTGGGCCTTGCGGTCTATCTGGCGGAAACGACGCCTGTGGAAATAATCATGGAAAAGGCTCGTCTTGCGGCTGTGGCGGCTCCTGTGGGCGCACAGGCGATTTACAATACGCCGCCGTTCTCCGATATGTTGGCGGGGTTGCAGGCGGTGGCTCCGGTGCTTATATTCCTGATGATCGTCATGCGGGTCGGCCTGCGGGAAAAGTTCCGGGAACCCCAAATGCTGGCTTACGGCATAGTCCTCACCCTGCTGGGGATGATGATGTTCAACATCGGGCTGACCTACGGGCTTTCCAAACTTGGGGCGCAATCCGGCGGCATAGCCCCGGCCGC
>Ga0315281_10004469_pt1 | contig 20257 bp, 18 predicted proteins | sample YL17G07_0_MG_FD_204540 | JGI IMG/M metagenome (GOLD analysis project Ga0315281, IMG submission 204540) | Sediment microbial communities from Yellowstone Lake, YNP, Wyoming, USA - YL17G07_0 | ecosystem: Environmental > Aquatic > Freshwater > Lake > Sediment | place: USA: Wyoming | collected...
CTTTCGTGCTGCGCACCCGGAGATACCGTGGCAAGATATTGTCGGCCAGAGAAATGTCCTCGTTCACGAATACAGCCGAATCGACCACAATCTCGTTTGGCTGACGGCCACAAGTGAGATACCGGATCTCATGGTCGCCCTGGAAGCACTCTTGCCGTCCGTGTAGGTGGTGGGTTGTAGGGGGTAGGTTGTAGTCGAGAGGCGCCATGAAGCTGCGTTGAGACTGATTCGCTCTACATCGACCTCAACTCGCGGCCGGGAGTGGACGCCGCAAGCCTCTCCCCCTTTGTTCCATCACCGGTGATCCGCGCTATGGGCCGCGGAGGGCGGAGTTGAAGCTCCTCCACTACGGGGAGTGGGGCGCGCGCATCTCGTGGGCGGGCACGCGGCGGGCGGGCTGTCGCCACGGCGACTCTTCGGGAAGACCTGTCCCTATGCGCGGCTGATCGCTGGCCTGGCGGCTCCGGTGATCGCTACAGGAAGCTGTTGATCATCTTGTGCTCGCCTTCGGCGACGCCGGTGCGGATGGCGGCGGCGGCGACTTCCTTCGCGACGTTCTTGAAGACGGTGGCGTGGAAGACGCTGGGGATGATGTACTCGGCGCTCAGCTCGCTCTTGTGGACGGCGCCGGCGATCGCCTCGGCGGCGGCCAGCTTCATCTCTTCGTTGATCTCTCGCGCACGGACGTCGAAGACGCCGCGGAAGAGGCCGGGGAAGCAGAGCACGTTGTTGATCTGGTTCGGGAAGTCGGAGCGGCCGGTCGCCATGACGGCGACGTGCGGCAGCGCCAGTTCGGGGCGGATCTCCGGGTCGGGGTTGGCCATGGCCATGACGATCGGGTCGCGCCCCATCTTCTTCACGTCGTCGACGGTGATCATGTTCGGGCCCGCCACGCCGAGGAAGAGGTCGGCGCCCTCCATGGCGTCGCTGACGGAGCCGCTGATGCCTTCGAGGTTGGTGTGGTCGGCGAACCACTCCTTCATGAAGTTCATGCCCTCCGTGCGGCCCTTGTGGATGATGCCGCTGCGGTCGACGCCGATGATGTTCTTGACGCCGGCGGACATGAGGATCTTCGAGCAGGCGACGCCGGCCGCGCCGACGCCCAGGACGACGACCTTGAGGTCGGTGATGTCCTTCTTGACGAGGCGCGTGGCGTTGAGGACGGCGGCCAGGACGACGACGGCGGTGCCATGCTGGTCGTCGTGGAAGACCGGGATGTCGAGTTCCTTCTTGAGCGTCTCCTCGATGTAGAAGCAGCGCGGCGCGGAGATGTCCTCGAGGTTGATGCCGCCGAAGCCGGGCGCGATGGCCTTGACGATGGCGATGATCTCGTCCGGGTCCTTGGTGTCGAGACAGATCGGCCAGGCGTCGACGCCGCCGAAGGTCTTGAAGAGCATGGCCTTGCCCTCCATAACGGGCATGGCGGCGCGGGGGCCGAGGTCGCCGAGGCCGAGGATGGCGGTACCATCGCTGACGACGGCGACGGTGTTGCCCTTGATCGTGAGCGAGTAGGCGGCGTCGGGGTCTTTGTCGATGGCGAGGCAGACGCGGGCGACGCCGGGGGTGTAGACGACGGAGAGGTCGCGGCGCGACGTGACGGGCACCTTGTTGCGGATCTCGATCTTGCCGCCGCGGTGGCTGAGGAAGACGCGGTCGGCGACGCTCTTGATGATGACGCCCTTGACCGCCTTCACGTGGTCGACGATCTCTCTCGCGTGGTCGCTGTCGCGGGCGGCGACGCTGATCTCGCGGACGATGATGTTGCCGTTGGATTTCACGACGTCGATATCGCCGATGTTGCCCCCGCAGTCGCCGACGGCGGCCGCGATCTTGGCGAGCATGCCGGGCTGGTTGGCGTACTGCGCCTGGAAGCTGAAGGTGTAGGTTGCCGCTGGCAGATCGCCGCGGCCGCCGGTCTTGCGCGCCATGATGTCCTCGCTCTCTCTCCTCGTGGGCAGGTAATTTTAGCGTGGGTATGGGTAAGGGCTAGTTGACGAATGGCCCGTTTTCGATGCGGAATGCTTGCACCTGAAGCGGCGCGGGCGTAGTGTCGGAGCAGGTTCAATCGCAGCAATCGGAGGAATCAATGACGGCAGCGGAAACGGGGCGGGTAACCGTCGAGCAGGACGTGGTGTTCGGGACGGGCGGTGGGCGCGATCTGAAGTGCAATGTGTACACGCCGCCGCAGGCCGGCGCGGACCGGCCGTCGGTGCTGCTGGTGCACGGGGGCGGCTGGGTGCAGGGCGACAGGAGCCAGCTGCACGGGTATGGCATCCTGCTGGGTCGCATCGGCTACGTGTGCGTCGCGACGGAGTACCGGCTGGCGCCGGCGTCGAAGTGGCCGGCGCAGATCCACGACGTGAAGGCGGCGTTGCGCTGGATGCGCGCGAACGCCGTGCGGCTCGGCATCGACCCGCGGAAGATCGCCGTCTCGGGGAACTCGGCGGGCGGGCACCTGTCGCTGATGCTGGCGGGCACGCAGAACATGCCGGAGTTCGAGGGCGAGGGCGGGAACGCCGGCGCGGGGACGGACGTGGCGGCGTGCATCGCCTTCTACCCGCCGGCCCAGCTCTACGCCGAGGATCAGCCGCTGCGGGAGGAGCTATCGTTCCTCTTCGGACGCGGCTACAGCATCGAGACGGCACGCGCGGCCAGCCCGATCACGTACGCGAGCGCATCGTTCCCGCCGACGCTGCTGATCCACGGCAACAAGGACGAGCTGGTGGCGGCGGAGGCGAGCTTCGCGATGTACCGCGCGTTGCACGGCGCGGGCGCGGGTGTGGAGCTGCACATGTACGACGGGGCGCCGCACGGCTTCGATGCGCTGCCGGAGTTCGGGCGGCAGGCGGCATCGATCATGGCGCTGTTCCTGGACCGCAACGTGGCGCACCCGCGGGCGGTGGCGCTGCCGGTGGCCGCCGGGTAGGGAAGTCGGAAGACGGAGGTCGGAGGTCGGAGGGCTCAGGCCGGCTCTTGGTACCCCAGCGGGACGAGGCTGGATGGTGGAGGCTGGAAGCCGCCAGTGATCACCTGGAGAGAGAAACGTGACGGACAGTGAGGGGGCGGCGCTGGCGTGCCTCGACGAATTCATGGTGGCGTGGAACGCGCGCGCCGTGGCGGCGTGGGCGGCGACGTTCAACTATCCGTCGGTGCGGATCGCGAGCGGGCGTGTTGTGCTGATCGAGAGCGCGGCGTCGCATCGCGCGGACACGTTCGAGCGGATGGCGGCGGCAGGCTGGCACCACAGCGCGTGGGACCGTCGCGCGATCATCAATAGCAGCGATGACAAGGTGCACTTCGACACGCGCTTCACGCGCTACCGCGAGGATGGCAGCGTCATCGGGCACTACGACTCGATCTATATCGTGAGCAAGCAGGACGGGCACTGGGGCGTGCAGGGGCGGTCAAGCTTCGCCCCCTGAGACGCGGCGCACGGGGCGGGCCGGATCACGTAGGATAACCTCCATGATCGGGAACGCCCCGCTGGATGCTGCCGCCGCAACTGACTTCCTCGCCCGCCGATACGGTGGCCGCACGTCCCGTGTCGCCGAGATCGGGCGCGGCGCCTGGGCGGTGGCGTACGGGTTCGTGCTCGATGGCGAGGCGCGCGTCGCGCGCTTCGGCGCGCAGTCCGACGACTTCGTGAAGGACCGGATCGCATCGGCGTACAGCTTGGCGGCGCTGCCGGTCCCGCGCATCATCGAGATCGGCGAGGCGCCCGGCGGCTACTACGCGATCTCGGAGCGGGCGTACGGCGGCTACCTCGAGGCGCTCGACGACGCGGGGATGCGTGCTGCGCTGCCGAGCGTCTTCGCGATGCACGATGCGGCGCGGCTGGCCGACGTCTCGCGCACAAGCGGCTACGGCATGTGGGACGCGAGCGGCAACGCGCCGCACGCCACCTGGCAGGACGCGCTGCTCGCTATCACCGGCGACGCGCCGTCGAGCCGCATCCACCGCTGGCGCGATCGGATGGCGGCGTATCCCGCTGCGCGCGCGGCGTTCGATGAGGGGCTCGACTGCCTGCGCGGGCTGGTTGCGGCCTGTCCAACGAGTCGTCATCTGCTGCACAGCGACCCGCTCAACCGCAACATCCTGGTTGCGAACGGGAGGATCACGGCTGTGCTCGACTGGGGCTGCGGCATGTACGGGGACTTCCTCTACGACCTGGCGCACCTCACGTTCTCGACCTGCTGGTTTCCTGCGTGGCGCGGCATCGATTTCGCGGGCGAGGCGGAGCGCCACTACGAGGCCATCGGGCTCGATGTGCCGGCGATGCGCGAGCGGCTGCGCTGCTACGAGATCCACATCGGACTCGATGCGCTGGCGTACAACGCCTTCTGCCGGCGTCCGGATGCGCTGGAGCTGATCGCGCGGCGGACGCTGGAGGCGGCGCGGGGGTGAGCCTGGAGGGTGGAGGGTGGAGGGTGGAGGGTGGAGGATGGAAGGTGGACGACGGGCGCTCCCCTTCCCTCCCAGGGAAGGGGTCGGGGGATAGGTTGCGGCGAGGCGCGGCGGGAATGCGAGCGTGGGTGTGAGCGGATGAGCGAGCGGATCCCGGAGCGGTTTCGGGCGGACGTTGTGCGACGGGTTGGGCACGGCGGTGAGGCGACGGTCTTCGAACTGGTGGGTGGCCGGGTGCTGCGGGTATATCACGGCACGCCGCACGGGGCGGGAGAGATCGCAGCGTTCTACCGCGCCATAGCGCCGGGAAAGACGTCGTTCGCGTTGCCGGAGATCCTGGAGCAGGGCGAGGAGGACGGCGTCTGCTACAGCGTCGACCGGCTGATCCCGGGGCGACCGCTGCATGAACTGATGTCACAGCTTGGCGGGGATGAGCGCGCACGGGCGCTGGCGTCGTACACGGACGCGGCGTTCGAGATCGCATCGTTGCCGTTGGTGCGCGACGAGTACGGCGAGTTGATGCGCGACGATGACTCGATCCGCGCGGCGACGTGGCATGAGTACCTGCTCGCGCGGATGCGTCGCTCGCTGGAGGCGTCACCGTGGTTGCGAGACGATGTGCCGGCGCTGGACGCGATCGTTGGGGCGCTGGCAGCGCGCATCGGGGCGCTGACGCCGCGGGCGCGGGCGCTCGTCCACGGCGACTACTTTCCGGGCAACGTGCTGATGTCGGACGGCCTGACGGTGGCGGGCGTGATCGACTTCGGGCCGCTGACGGTGATCGGGGACCCCTGGCTGGACCTCGTGAGCGCGCTGATCTTCCTGGAGGTGACGAGGCCGGGGTACACGCCGGCGGACACGGAGTTCGTGCGCGAGCGGCTGGTCGCGCGCGTCGGAGCGGAGATCCTGGACGCGATCACGACGTACCGCGGCTGGTACGCGATCCGGTTCTCGCCGTACCGTGACGACGACCCGAACCTGTACGCGTGGTGCGTGGGGTCGCTGATTAAGGTCGGCGGGGAGTTGGGCGTGTGAAGGTGGAAGCGAGACGTCGGAAGTCGGAAGTCGGATCAGCGGCGGGTGCGGGTTGTGCACCTGGCCCGCTAAACGGTGGTAGCCGCGGGCTCCCTGGTGAGCGGGTGGCCGGCGGCTTGCCAGCCGTCGGTGCCGGCGGGGAGGTTGGCGACGCGGTCGTAGCCCATCGCGCGGAGGAACGCCGCCGCGCGCGGTGAGCGCGTGCCCGCGGCGCAGACGACGAGCACGTCACGCGACTTCGGCAGCTCATCGAGGCGCAGCGCGAGGTCGGCCTGCGGGATGGAGATGGCGTGCGGGATGTGGCCGGCGTCGTACTCCTCTGGCTCGCGGATATCGATGACGGCGGCGGCGTGCTCGCGCAGCCATGCGGGCGCTTCTTCGATCGAGATCGCCGGGGCGTCGGGCGCGTGCGGCACGGCGACCCAGGCGTAGTCGGTGGCGCCGATGTTCGTTTCGATGATCGCGGTCATGTTCAGCGGGCGCGCCGGGACATCGGCGGCGGTCGCGACGAAATCGGCGCGATTGAGGCGGAGCAGCGGGTTGAAGCGCCGCTCGAAGCCGATGGTGGTGCTGGGGCGGCCGCACATGCCCTTGCCGCAGGAGCCCTCGAAGTGGGCGGGGAAGACCTCGACGTAGTCGTCAAGCCGCAGCAGCTTCTGGACGCTGTCGAACTGCTGCGCCGCGCCCTCGGCGCCGCCGAAGTCGGGGCGGCCGACGTCGCCGACGAAGAGCGTGTCGCCGCTGAGCGCCATCGACGGCTCCGGGCTGCGCGGCGGGTTGGTGATCAGCAGCGAGATCGCCTCCGGGCGGTGGCCCGGCGTGTGGACGACGCGCAGCACGACCTGGCCGATGACGATCTCGTCGCCGTCACGCAGCGGCTCGAACGCGAAGCGACGCCGGCGCTCTCGTGCAGGTGCAGCTTCGCGCCGGTGGCGGCGGCCAGCGCGCGGTTGCCGGAGACGTGGTCGGCGTGAATGTGGGTGTCGATGACGTGCGCGATCGCGTAGCCGCGCTCGGCGGCGAGGTCGAGGTAGGGCTGGACGTCGAGCCGGGGGTCGACGACCACGGCCTCGCGGGTCTGGCGCGACGCGATGAAGTAAGAGGAGCAGCCGAGGTCGTCGTGGAGGAACTGCTTGAAGTACACGGGTGCCTCCTGCGGGCGCTGGCCGGTGGTGTGCGATCAGTCTAGCGAACCTGACGCGGCGGGATTCAGCGTACAGGTACACTTGCGAAATCGGCGGTGACGAGAACAGGCGAAGAGACCATGTCGTTCGATCAGTTGTACTGGGTGTCGCTGGGCGGCTGCGCGCTGGGCTTCGCCACGACGTGCCACCGGCGGCTGGCCGTGCCGGCCGCGTTCGCCATCGCGGGCGCGCTGATCTACGTGCAGGCATTCCGATTCTGGAACCTGACCGTTGACGACGCCTACATCTCGTACCGCTACGCGTACAACTTCGCGCACGGCCAGGGGCTCGTGTTCAACCGCGGGGACCATGTCGAGGGTTACACGAACTTCGGGTGGGTGCTGCTGCTCTCGTTGACGGAGCGACTCGGCGCCGGAATCGTGACGCCGGCGCGGTGGATGGGCTACGCCGCCGATCTGGGAACGCTGGGCGTGATGTGGCTGCTGTCACGCTGGCTCGTGTCCGAATCCACGCGCACGGCCGACATCGTGTTCTGCGGGGCGGCGCTTATGTTCGGAGCGCTGCCGGCGACGGGCTACTGGGCGACGGCCGGGCTCGAGGAACCGCTCTTCACGCTGCTCGCCCTCCTCGCGCTCTATCGCTGCATCGTCGAGCGGAAGGACGCGCAACGGCTGCCCCTCTCGGCTCCGATCGCCTTCGCGGCAGCGATCACCCGTCCTGAGGGACTGCTTGTCGCGGCGGTGATCTTCCTGGTGCGCGCGATCGATGTAGCGCGGAGAGAACGGTCGCCGCGGTCGCTTGCCGTCTGGTGTTTGATCCTGCTCCTGCCGTACGCCGGATACATCGGCTGGCGCTGGTCATACTATGGGTACGTCCTGCCAAACACGTATTACCAGAAGGCGACCGGCGGGCCGACGCTCGATTGGCAGCGCTATCGAGACGGAATGAGTTACGTGCGCGGCTTCTGGATGCAGACGGGCGCCGTGCTGATCTTCCCGTTGCCGCTGGTGGCGTTTACGCGAAACGATCGCCGCGCCGCGCTCCTGCCGCTGACCCTGTTCACGGTTCTCTGGACAGCATACGTCGCGTACGTGGGCGGCGACTTCATGTCATTTCACCGCTTTATGCTGCCGGTCGTGCCGATCGTGCTGCTGCTTGCCGCAGATTCGCTCATGCAACTTCTCGGGAACATCATCAGGGAACGACCGGCGCGGTTGCGAAGCGCCGCGGCGGTAGCCCTCGGGGTGATCATGGCAGCATGGGTACTCGTAGTCCCGGGACGCGAAGAGGAACTACTGAACTTCAGACGAACAGGCCGCAGCGCCGCCGTGCAGATCGCGGCGTGGCTGGAAGAGCAGGATCCGAACACCTATGTCGCTGTGGGCGCCGCCGGGTACGTCCCGTTCCACACGCACCTGCGGACGCTCGACACCCTCGGCCTGACCGACGAGCACATCGCCCACGGGCCGCAGCTTTCGGACGAACTGAATGTGCAGGGGCATCGAAAGGGAGACGGGTCGTACGTGCTCAGCCGCGAGCCCGACATGATCATCTTCGCTGACCAGATCACGCCGTCGCCGATGACGGAACTGCAGTGGCGGACGCGGCCGCCAGGTCTCGCTGCGTACAATGACCTCCTCCTGCAGCCCGACCTCTGGGAGCTGTACGAGCCGGCCTGGGCGGCGTTGCCACAGGGGGCGTTCAACTTCCTCCGGCGGAAGGACTCGACGCGCGTCCAGGCCGAACGCTCGGCGCCGCTCTCGTACGTCGAACTCGCGGAGCTGCGCGCCCGCGACCTGCCGGGATCGTGCGACAACTGGATCTTGCCGAGGCCGCCGGCCAACGGAGACTACGGCTACTTCTACCTGACCGGCACCGAAGTCGCGCCGGGCGCCCCGCGGCGGGCGATAACGAGGTATCACGCCGATACGGCGGGCTCTGCCGTCAAGGTGATGGATCTGTACGAGGGCTGGATGGTCGATCAGTCCCGCTGGAAGCTCATCGGCACGGAACACGGCGAACTTTCGTCTGAGCCGGGAGGGGCGTTCACGATCGCCAGCTTCCGCGCCGGGGCCAACGCCGGCGCCCGCACCGCCTCTGTTGCGATCTCTGATGACGGAACGAGCCTGATCACGTCGGCGGATTTTATATCACCGGCTGAACCGCTCTCGTCCTTCTATCACTGCCAGAAGGGATGATCGCGGGCGCCCGGTGTTGGCGGCGCCGGCGGCGTGACGTACGGCAGGCTGCTCGTGGCTAGTCGCTAATCGCCTGAGGCCTTGGCGGCGGAGTGAGGCGGTGGATGTGGCACCTCACCCCCGGCCTTCGGCGCACACGGGGGGCGCGGTTCGTGGTTGAGGTGGCGGTGTGAGTGCCGGCTTCCAACGATTCCGGCCGCTACGTTAGCTTCAACGCCTCACGCACCGCCGGCACGAGGAGCGAGTAGAGATCTGCTTTGGCGATCAGGGGGACGCCGAGCTCGGCGGCGCGCTGGTAGACGTCGGGGTACTGGGACTCTGCCGTCTGCATGATCACGGGGAACGCGGCGCCTCGATACCGGCGGGCTGCTTCGACCACGCGCCAGCCGCTGCCGCGCGGCATGCGGAAGTCGGTGACGGCGAGATGGAGCAGTTGCGTCCTGTCGCGCAGCAGCGCCGCCGCGTGCAGCCCGTTGGCGACGGCGACGCACTCGAGGCCGAGCGCCTCGAGCATCCGCACGATGGCGGCCTGGTAGGCGTAGGTGTCCTCGGCTACGAGGACGCGGTAGGGGTCAGGGGGCATGGGAAGCACGTTCACGGTTCATCGAACCCCTGCCGTCCGACTCGGCCAGCCGCACACGCAGATCTTGGTAAGCGATGGAGCGATCGGCTGCGTCACTGCTCTTCAAGATAGCGCTGCTTCGCCCTCCGAGCGGCTTCAAATTCCGTGCTGCCTCGTGCGTACGTCGGAGCAACAATTCGGTCCGACGGCAGGCGGGTGAGGTCAGCGCAAACGGCGCCGTTCTTGCTCTCGACGAGACGAAGGCCAAAACCCTTCGACGCGAACGAAGCGCGAATTTCGTCCAGTTCTGGTGACTCGGCGTGTCGACCAGCCACGTTGGCCTCCATGCGAACAGAGGTAAGTAGATGCGTCGCAAATCCAAACGGTGGCTACGCGATGACTCCCGTTAGCGGCCTTAAATGTTACCTCCAGCGCTGCCAGTTTGGCAGAGCGCCTGTCCAGCTGAGCTGGCGTCGGCGCACGGCAGCGTGCGATGCGCATCCGCTCGCCTACCCCGAATAGGTCCAGCCGAGGTCGTCGTCGCGCAGGGGCTTGCCGTGGTTGATCTGGCCGCCGTCGGTGATGCGGGCGACGATCAGGGTGTGGTCGCCGGTGGGGAGGCCGCCTTCGACCTCGCACTCGAACCAGGCGAGGGCGGCCTTGAGGACGGGGCAGCCGGTGGCCATCGTCTTGTGGGGGACGCCGGCGAGCTTGTCGACGACGCCCTGGCCGAGCGCGTGGCGGCCGCGCACCTTGCCGCGGTTGGCGGGCTGGAGGAACGAGGCGATGAGGCCGGTGCTGTCGTCGCCCATGACGTTGACGCTGAAGACGCGCGTCTCGCGGATGTTAGCCAGCGTGCGTGCGTCGTTCTCGAGTGAGAGCGCCACCATGCGGGGGCTGAACGAGACCTGCATCAGCCAGTGGGCGGCCATGACGTTGAGGCCGGCCGGGCCGCGGGAGCCGACCACGTACATGCCGTAGTTCAGCATGTCGAGGGCGGGGCTGGCGTCTTCTTCGGGCATGCGTCGTGTCCGTCGGTGCGCGTGCGGGGTGGCGATGGTGGGGACAGTGTAATGGTTCCGATCCGGCGCTCGTTCGGGCGGAGTGACCTTGCTCGTCGGCAAAGAAGGAATCCGGCGCTCACACGGCGGTGCCCGCTGGCGCGTACCCCGCAAGAGAGAGAAGAAGAGAAGATTCCGGGGGGACACCCCCCGGAACCCCCCGGCAGAGGCGCTGCGCTCTCTGCACTCCCGCCTCGCGCGTGCGCGGCGCTGGCCGGGAGCGCGGCGGAGGGCGCATACTGCGAGTTGACAACGGGTGGCGCCTGTCAGATACTTTGGCTTAAGCGAAATATTGCCCCGCAGCGAATCGTGGAGGCCGTGATGGTCCAGGACCCTAACAACATCTTCCAGAACCCGGCGATCGCGGGCAACCCGTTCCCGTTCTTCGCGGGGCTACGGCAGAACGCGCCCGCGTTCAAGCCGCCGGAAGGGCCGCTCTGGTTCATCTCGCGCTACGACGACGTCGCGCGCATCCTGCGCGACAACGAGAGTTTCTCGTCGCAGGTGGCGGCGCGCGAGGAGGGCGAGCGGCGCCCGCCGACGATCCTCTTCGACGACCCGCCGGTGCACACGCGGATGCGTGGCCTGCTGACGAAGGCGTTCACGCCGCGGATGATCGAGCTGCAGCGCGAGCCCGTGGCGGTCTACTGCGCCGAGCTGGTCGACAGGATGTGCGCGAAGGAGACGGCGGACTACATCGACGAGCTGGCGTACCCGCTGCCCGTGATGGTGATCGCGAGCATGCTCGGCGTGGGCGACGGCGACATGGCGACGTTCAAGCGCTGGTCCGACGCGATCATCGGCAACGTGGCGAACGCGCTGTTCGACCCGAACTCCACCGCGATCGACGACGTCAACGCCGAATTCGATGCCTACTTCAAGGTGCAACTGGCCCGGCTGCGCGCGCACCCGGAGGACAACCTGCTGAGCGCGCTCGTGCACGCCGAGGACCCGGTCGAGGGCAAGCTCAGCGAAGAAGACCTGCTGGTGATCTGCCGCGTGCTGCTGGTCGCGGGCAACGAGACGACGACCGGCCTGATCGTCGGCGCGGCGCGCGTGTTCGAGAAGTTCCCGGAGGCGCTGGCGGCGGTGAAGGCGGACCCATCGATCGTGCCGGCCTTCATCGAAGAGGCGCTGCGCTACTTCCCGACGTTCCCGGCGACGTTCCGCATCACGACGCGCGACGTCGAGGTGGCGGGCGTGACGATCCCGAAGGGCGAGCGGCTGCTCTGCTTGCTGACGTCAGCGAACCACGACGAGACGCAGTTCCCGCAGCCGGAGGAGTTCATCATCGGACGCGACCCGAACCGCCACCTGGCGTTCGGGATGGGCATCCACTACTGCCTGGGCGCGCCGCTGGCCCGGATGGAGGGCGCGATCGCGGTCGCGACGCTGGCGCGGCGGATCAAGAGCCTGAAGTTCGAGGGCGATCCCGGATCGATCATGCAGCCGGGCGGCCCGGCGGAGCTGCGGGTGCGGTTCGAGCTGGAGCGCGTGGCGGCAACCGCCCCGTAGCCCCTCAGCTCCACCCCCCGCCCTCGCCAACCAGCCCATCTGTGAACTCTGTGGACAAGCTCAGCCCGCCCCCTACGCCGTAGCGGAGGAGCTTCAGCTCCGCCCACGGCCGCTGCAGCGCAACTCGCCCGAACTCTGCGCCGCCGAGGTATCCGCCTGCCACCCGCGCCCCAACGAAGAGCACCAGCCAGCGAACAACCCATCTGTGCAATCTGTGGATAACGTCAGCCCGCCCTCGCCACCTCTAGCGGAGGCGCTTCAGCTCCACCCTGCCCCCTGCCGAGCAACTCGTCCCGGTTCTGCGCCGCCGCCACAACTGAGCCCCTCTCCACGGCGTGAGATACAAGGGGTGGCCGTCGAAGACTCGCCGTGGCGAGGGTGACGGCCGCCGCAGGCGCCTCACCACACCCAATCTGTGAAATCTGTGAAATCTGTGGATAACGTCCGCGAATTCCCAGCACCCGCCCGCGCCCCAACGAAGAGCATCAGCCAGCGAACAACCCATCTGTGCAATCTGTGGACACCGTCAGCTCCGCCCACCCGCCGCCGACGTCTCTCGCCCCGCGAACCCCGGTTCTGACGAAGGCCGCTCAGATCGCCTGCCGAAGCCCCCGCACGCCCGGGCACTTGTACGCCGCTTCGAACTCCGGGTCGAGCAGCTCGTCGATCACCCGGAAGCCCGCCTTCTCGTACGCGCGCTGCGCCCGGTCGTTACCGATGAGCACGCCGATGTCCGCCACCGTCGCGCCGCGCGTCCGCCCCCGCTCAAGCACCGCCGCCAGCAGCCGGTCGACCAGCCCCTGCCGCCGGAACTCCGCCGCCGTCGCGACGTGCTCCACGATCCAGTTCGACGCCTCGTGCTCCGGGCTGACCTTCGCGATCGACGCCGCGCGCATCCAGCCGGCCGCCAGGTCGTCGTCGCTGCGCCCCACCGCCGCGTTCGCCTGCTGCACCGCCGCGAGCAGCGTGTGCGTCCCGTTCTCCGCATCGAGGTAGCCCGCCAGCGCCGACGCCGGCCGCCCGTCGACTTCTGCCACCAGGAACAGCGAGTAGTGCGCCCAGTGCGACTCGCCCGTCGTCGCCAGCACCTCCAGGAAGCGCAGCGCCTCCGCCTCCGTCCCGCCGCAGAGCAGATCCCACATCCCGATGGGCAGGTGCGACCGCGCAGCCGCCAGCATCACCCACGCGATGAACGGCACGTGCTCCAGCCGCGCCTCGACGATCTTGACATCGATCTCCGTGGTCATGGCGTCCCCTCCACCTGCAATAGCGATTCCCCGGCGATCATTGCGAGCCCGCGCCCCCCGCGCCAGTGCCACACGGCTCGCCCCCACGCGCTTCGACGCAGAGCACGTCGCATCGCGCGATCCCCTCGCCCCTTGTGGGAGAAGGGTGCCCGAAGGGCGGTCGAAGACTCGCCGTGGCAAGGGTGAGGGCCGCCGCAGGCGCCTCACCACACCCAATTTGTGTCAATCTGTGAAATCTGTGGATCCCGTCACGCCACGCCGCACCCACCGCCAACACTACCACGAAGAGCACCAGCCAGCCCAACCCGGCCCATCTGTGCCAATCTGGGAAATCTGTGGATACCGTCTCGCTCCGTCACCCCGCCACCGCCCGCCGAGGCAGCAGCGCCACATAATCCAGATCCAGCACCACACGCGGGTCGTACCGCTCCCGCCCGTCGTCCCCCGCCAGCCGCAGCGAGATCTCCTCGCGCGACGGGTCGGCGTTCTTCACCGCCACCAGCCGCAGCCGCAGCCCGCCGATGTCCTCCCGCCCCAGGTCGATCCGCCCCAGCACCTCGCTCCACGCGAACAGCGTGTCGCCCGCGAACGTCGGCGCCACGTGCGAGCCCCCGTTCCACGCCGCCATCCCCAGCACGTTCTCCAGCCCGTCGAACGACAGCGCCTGCGCCACAGAGATGATGTGCCCCCCGTAGACCATCCGCCGCCCGTGCCGCGACGACTGCTGCTGGAGCTGGTTGAAGTGCACCCGCGCCGTGTTCTGATACAGCCGCGTCGCCATCTGGTGCTCCGCTTCCTCCAGCGTCATCCCCTGCGGATGCAGGATGCGCTCGCCCGCGTCGTAGTCCTCCCAGAAGCGGTCGCCGCCCGTCGCCGATGCCGCGAAGCGCGTGATCCGCGGAAACGACACCTGCGCCAGCGACGCCTCCGCCGGCATCGGGGGCGCGCTGTCCGCGCCCGTAGGCACCGATGGCTCGCGCTTGTTCACCATCACCCAGCGATAGAACTCCAGCACGCGCTCGTCGCGCTGGTTGAAGCCGATCGTCCGCACCCACACGACGCCCGTGTCGCCCTTCGACGTCTCCCGCCAGCCCAGCGTCTCCGTCTCCGCGCGCAGCGTGTCGCCCGTGAACACCGGACGCAGAAACCGCAGGTCCGCGTAGCCGAGGTTCCCCGGCGAGTTCAGCGAGATCTCCCCCACCGTCCGCCCGAACACGATGTGGAACACCAGCATGTCGGCCACCGGCGCCCGCTCGAACCCCAGGCTCCGCGCGAACTCGTCCGAGCAGCGCGTCGGGTTCCGGTCGCCCGTCAGCGCGATGTACAGCGCGACGTCGCCCTCGGTGATCGTCCGCGGCACCGGATTGATCAGCCGCTGCCCCGGCCCCAGGTCCTCGAAGAAGTTCCCGCCTAGTTTCATAGCCAACCGCCTCCCAATCCGGCAGTATTACGCGAGGCTGAGCAGCGCGGAAGCGCGACTGGGAGGCGGATTGAACGACGACGATGTGGGTGCGCCGCTGGTCTATGCCGTCCTCGACGAGGAGTTGCTTCCCGACTTCGCCGGGTTCTCCTGCGGTGATGAGGCGTGGCAGACGGACCTGCGCGACTTCCTGATCGAGGATGCACTGAGCCAGTCACGCGGCCGCTTCAGCGTCACCTTCGTGTTCTACACGCAGTCGCGCGAGCCGGTCGGATACGTCTCTCTCTCCGCCGCTCAGGTCGAGCGCAATCACACCGGCCTCGGACGCCGCGCGCCCTACCCGATGGTCCCCGCGGTGTTGATCGGGCGTCTTGCGATCGGTTCCAGGCACCAGGGCGGTGGATACGGGGCGCAAGTCATGGCGCGTGTGCGCGAGTGGACGATGGCGCTGAGGGTCGGTTGCCGCGTGCTCGCGTTACAGGTGGATGTCCGCAACGACGGAGCAATCCGCTTCTACGAGCGCGAAGGTTTCACGAAGGCACCGATTGAGGCGCAGCGAAACATGCAGTGGATGTTCTACGACCTGGAGGCGCGGCCTTGAGCGGAAGCGCTACTTCTGCTCGTCGGAAGGCCTGAGCGGCCGGATCCGCGCGGCGATCTCCTTGTCGCGCTTCGCCTGCTCCAGTCGCTTCGCGCTCGGCTTGTCGCCCTTGCGCAGGAACTCCTCGAACCACGCCGCCGCCTTCCCTCGCAGGACAGGAATCGGCTGAATAGGCTTGGCCATGCGAGCACCTCCGTCCCCCATCCTACCACGCCGCCGATCGCGCGGCGCACCCGCGACGCAGATTCAGCGGCCGGCCCGAAGCGCTATCATCTGCGCACCCGGCCCGGAGCGAGCACACGTATGCCACACCCAGCCGCATGGACCTGCCCCGCCTGCGACCGCCGCTTCGGGCGCGCGGACCAGTCGCACATGTGCGCGCCGGCGATGTCGGTCGATGCCTGGTTCGCCCAGCGGCCGGAGGCGTACCGGCGCATTTACGACGCCGTCATCGCCCATCTCGAGACGATGGGCGACGTGCACGTTGATGCGGTCGATGTCGGCATCCTGATCAAGCGCTCGCGCACGTTCGCCGAACTGCGGCCGATGCGCGGCCGTCTCGCGCTGTCCGTGCTGCTGTCGCGCGTCGTCGAGCACCCGCGCGTCACGAGGACCACCCGCACATCCGGCAGCCGCGCCGCCCACCGCATCGACCTCCGCGACGCGGCGGACGTCGACGCCACCGTCCGCGCCTGGCTCACCGAGTCCTACCACTCGTCCCCGGTGTGAGCAGGCTCCTCGTGCCGCTTCACGTCGCGCAGCATCTGCTGCCCCGGCCCCAAATACTCAAAGAAGTTCCCACCAAGTTTCATGCCGCGATCTATACCGACACCGTCTGTAGGCGCACCGAAAGATCAGCGACCTATTCAAGCAACAGTGCTACTTAGAGTCTGTAGACCTCAAGTCATCATCATGTTCGAATGCGAAGCTAATGGCACGACAGCGCCTTGACATTTCTCGGTCCGTAGGGACGGCGATTCGGGTGAGCCGACAAAGCCGCGGCCTGTCCCAAGAGGCGCTCGCTGAGCTCGCGAAGCTTCACCGCACCTACATTGGGAGCGTCGAACGCGGTGAGCGCAACCTGACGCTCAATAGCCTCGAAGCCATCGCTACAGCTCTCTCCATGACTCCATCGCTGCTTCTCGCTAAAGCGGAGAGCATGTCGGCCGAGGGAACTCGTAGGCGTACGAACTGATGGAGTTTTGCGAGCTCCCGATCAAATCACGGTCGAAATACTCGACACCTGGCTTGCGCCGTTGCTTTCGGGAAAAGCATCACGCCGGAGCGTGCGCGGAGCTTCCGTTTCTCGCGGATCTAGTTCACGCGGCGCCTCGAGTTGCTCAAAAGATCCTGCGGGATTCGATAATGACGACTGGAGCTTCCTGGAAGAGCGAAGACGCAGGACCCAACAGGATCCTTCGCTGGGTGATGCTGCTCTCCGACGAAGAGCTTCTCAAGATCGGGATCAACATGGCTGGGCTGAAGCCCCAGATTGTCGCGAAGCTGCGCGAGAAGTCAGCCGAATATCCTTCGTGTATCGCTGTAGCGATGAAGCTAACCTCGCTGGTGTACTCGATGGCCGACGCACCGGCGGCTCCAAGCGAGGTATTGGAGTATCTGACCCAGGTCGGGTCACCCGTGGTCTTGGACTCAACGACATGCCAGATCTGCAAAGAGCCGCTGGACTTTCGCCTGTTTGACGGCGCGAGAAGAGGGAGAGCGGAGATTGAGACATCGCACAGCAGCCCGCGGCTACATACGCCGGACAATGTCGGATTCGCTCATCGCGCATGCAACATAGCACAAGGGAATAAGACACTCGACGAGTTCTACAACTGGATCGAGTCGATACTGCAACGCGTAGGCCGAACCTCCGCGTCATAGTTCGAATTCGGCACCTCGAAACGCACGCAACTGCGCGAGCAACCGATCTCTCTCCTGCAGTCCACGCTTGAACTCGTCAACATGCTCACGCCATGGCCCTTCTCCATGGAGGAAGGGGATTCGTAGCTGGAAGAGCCGCTTACCTAGCGTCCCTAGTGTGGACTGCACGAAGACCAGATCGCGGATGCGAAGCCGCACCGATGGCAAGTTCAGCGCGAAAAGAAGCTCATACGGATCCAGCCGGTCGGGCCGACAACAAGTGAGGATTCTTAGGTGGCTCTGAACTACGCAGCGCCGGTTGGCCGCCGTTAGCATTGCTGTGGCGCCAATTCGATACCGCCCGTCGACAACCAACAGAATGTCACCCGGCTGGAGTCGCTGTTGTGGCGAGTATTCCGCGTAGATATCCTCCGCCACAGCTTTCGTGGGGTCCGCGGAGATCTCGAAGTTGGCGACGTCCGATGTTCGCACGAAAGGCACATCGCCGGTTCCATACGCCTCGGAGCCAACTTCGTGACCCTTGCGTACCTCGATAAGCCCACGCGCTACGAGATCTTGCAGCGTCACAATCTCGGCCGCGTTCGTAAGATGCCCCTCGAATGCAGTAAGGGGCTTCTCTTCCGCGTAGTAGCGCGGCACCATGTAGTCGCCCACGCTCAACTGCACTTGTCGCCACAGGCCGCCCTCGTCCGGTTTGTGGTAGCTACGTGCGATGGTCCCGAAGTCGTCCGGGTAAGGCTTGCCCGCCGGCAAGTGGGTCCGGCCTCGCCGATCGTGGCCACAATTCAGCGCTACAGCGATACTAACACTGCTGCGTTCCGGTGGCTTTGCGCCAAGCGCTGACTTCACGAAGAAGAGAATGTTTGTCTTAGTATCGGTCCCCGGCTGGAACGTCGTTCTCGGGCAGTCCAACAGTGCGTCGACGCGGCCATACTTCGCCAACCACTCCCAGATGTATCCGTCGCCCCTGTTCCCGAAAAGTCCTTCGGGAAGGACAATACCTAACCTGCCCTCCGGTGCCAGCAATCGAACGCAGAGTTCTAGGAACAAAACTTGCGGGGACTGCGATCCCAGAACGTCTGATGTCTTCCGCCACTCCGCCGAACTTGTCTGCACCCACCTATGCGCCAGTTCGTACTGCTTGAGTACGCTGCGATCCGTGATACCGATCCGCGCACCAAATGGCGGGTTAGTCAGAATTACATCGAATCGATCGTCCGTGGCCCATCGCGCGAGATCAAGGGAACTGAAGTTCGAGACGTGGGATCTGCTGTTCGTTGCTACACGCAAAAGCGCGGCCGACAGCCGCGCCAAGCCCGCATCTTTGTCCACGCCGACAAGCCGCCCTTCGGCCGCGCCCTGGCTAGCCTGGAATACGTGCGATTCCAGCAAGAACCCGCCGGTGCCACACGCGGGGTCTAGAACAGACTCGTGGGCCTTTGGCGCTGCGATCTCGACCATCGCGCGAACAACAGAGCGGGGGGTGAAGAACTGCCCCCTCTCGCCACGAAGACGCGGGCCGATAACAGCCTGGAAAGCATCTCCGAGCACGTGAGCGGGGGATGCCGACAGGTTTATGGCCTCGAGCTGGCGGAACGCCTCACGGACGGCGTCATCACCGATATGGAATCGCCGCTCTGCATCCACAAGGTCGGGGTATCCATCGCGGAGTAGAGGTATCAGAACCTCGTCTGCGGTGGCGTCACTATCAAGGAACCTCGACAGCTCGGCAGGTGTGCGCTCGCTCTCGCTTTGGAGTTTCACGAGCAGGATCAGTGACAGATCTTCGATGATCGTTTCAGCACGGCTCGCCTTGCTGTTTGAGTAGAGGTGAAAATATAGGCGCCGGAACGCTTCGGACAGGTTCTCTAGTGGGTCTGTACGTTCGAGCTCTAATCTAGGTTGAACCGCGGCTGGTGCCACGCACGCTCCTTCGTCGTTCGAGGTGCTGAGGGTTCGTGTTCTGCGTGCCATGATGGCAAGAAACAGCAGATAGAACAAGCGTTCCGAGACGAGCCGTGGTGAACCCCGGCCCTCTTGCTGTGCACCGACACACCCGTATCGGAGATCGCGCGCGTCCGGCGTATCGTAGCCGTATGCCGCACACGCCCGCCGCCTGCGTCCCCTCCGTTCCCTGCTTTCTGCTCTCTGCTCGGGGCGGTCGCCGCGCCCGGCCCTTTGCTGTTTGCCGTTTGCTGTTTGCTGTCGCCCAAAGCGACGGTCAATCAAAACGGGCCCCGCGGGCCCGCACCGTCTGCTCTCTGCCATGTCGGCGCTCTGCTCGCGCAGCGCCTCTGCTCTCTGCTTTCTGCTCTCTGCTCTGGCGTTCGCCTTTGCTGTTTGCCGTTTGCTGTTTGCTGTGGCGCGAGCCCTGCGCCCCCGCCGGCACGCTCTCCGCGCCCTACAAGACCCCCGCCTCCCGCTGCTCCCCCCACACGCTGCGCAGCGTCCGGCAGATCTCCCCCAGCGTCACGTACTGCTCCACCGCCTCGATGAGCAGCGGCATCATGTTCTCGTCGCCGCGCGCCGCCTCGTCCAGCCGCCGCAGCGCCGCCTCGACGCGGCCCGCGTCGCGCCCCGCTCTCAGCTTCGCCAGCTGCGCCTTGCGCCGGTCGCCCACGGTGATGTCGTGCTGGTGCAGCCCCGTCGCCGGCGCCTCCTCATCGACGAACTCGTTGACCCCCACCACGATCTTCCGCCGCGACTCGATGTCGCGCTGGATGCGAAAGGCGTTCTCGTGAATCTCCTGCGCCTGGAAGCCGCGCTCCACCGCCGCCAGCGCCCCGCCCATCTCGTCGATGCGCCGCACGTAGTCCTCGGCGTCGCTCTCGACTTCATCGGTCAGGTGCTCGATGTACCACGAGCCCGCCACCGGGTCGATCGTGTCGCCCACCCCCGTCTCGTACGCGATGATCTGCTGCGTGCGCAGCGCCAGCTCGGCCGCGTGCTGGCTCGGCAGCGAGAGCGCCTCGTCGTAGCTGTTGGTGTGCAGCGACTGCGTGCCGCCCAGAACGGCGGACAACCCCTGCAGCGCCGTGCGCACCAGGTTGTTCACTGGCTGCTGCGCCGTCAGTGTCGCGCCGCCCGTCTGCGTGTGGAAGCGCATCATCATCGAACGCGGGTCCTTGGCGCCGAAGCGCTCCTTCACCACGCGCGCCCACAGCCGCCGCGCCGCCCGGAACTTG
>Ga0315281_10004470_pt1 | contig 20252 bp, 12 predicted proteins | sample YL17G07_0_MG_FD_204540 | JGI IMG/M metagenome (GOLD analysis project Ga0315281, IMG submission 204540) | Sediment microbial communities from Yellowstone Lake, YNP, Wyoming, USA - YL17G07_0 | ecosystem: Environmental > Aquatic > Freshwater > Lake > Sediment | place: USA: Wyoming | collected...
CAAACTCGGTATCCCTCATATCGCCATTAATGCGACATCGAGGACGCCCCCGAGCCTTTTCAAGGGGGTGAACAATACCATACTCTAGTGGGGTTCCACACCAACGAAAAGGCCCTGCCCCGAACGCGGGACAGGGCCTTTGAACTGAGCAGACTGCTGTCCGCCCAGTATTCGAGCGGCTTAGCTTAGAACTTGTACATCCCGCGCAGATAGAGGGTACGGCCGATCGGATCGGTATAGCGCCCATCGTACCCGACCTGATTCCCACCACCGGCATTTTGCAGCGACAGGGGCGGATTCTTGTCGAACAAGTTCCTTATGCCGAATGTCACGCGCCAAGACTTGTTGTAATCGTAAGTGCCCTGGTAATCGACTGTCTGGTAAGCAGCCACATTCAGGCAGCACATAGCGGCAGTCGCACCCTGCGATCCGTTGGGATTCGCGAGGAATACGGAGGTACCCGCCGGATACGCCTGATCCTTGTAGCCGGACTTGTAATGCAGAATCAGCGTATTCGTAAGCGCGCCGCTCTGCAGACTCACCGCCAAGTTCATTATGGTGCGGAACACCACTTGATTGTCCGGACCGAAGACCCCCAGATCGGTCTCGAACGGCAGGCCTGGGCCCAGGTTGTACCGGTGCTTCAGCATATAGGTGCCCGTCCAGCGCGCCACCAGGTTACCGATCGGCGTGCCAGTACGACCGCTCACGTCCCAGTCTATGCCCTGGTACTCAGCCTCGCCGCCGTTGAACGGAATCTGCATCTGGGCGATGGTAGTGAACCCGGCCGGATCGTTGTAGGGATTGATGAACAGGCCCTTATATTGCTGAGGATTGTTGAACGCCAGGTTTTCCGGAATGCCCTGGGAAATGATCTGGTTGGTGAGTTTCACGTCCCAGACGTCCATGCCGATCGAGAGATTCCGCACCGGTTCAAACCGGAAACCCAGAGTCCACTGCCTGGATTTCTCCGGCTTCAGGCCAGCGTCCCCCGCCAGAGAGTTCGGGCCGGTCAGGAAATCGTATTGGGCGCTGCCCGGGATGCAACCAGCTGATCCCGGGAAGGGACAGGGATAGCTGCCTCCCGTGGAACCGCCAAATGCCAGCGCGCCGGCGATATCGCCGACGCTCGGCGCCTTGAAGCCAGTGCCATAGGAGCCTCGCAGCAGCAGCGTCTGCATCGGCGTAAAGCGGAAGCTGAGCTTGCCGGTAGTCGAATTGAAGGTGTTACCCAGATCGGCGTCGCCAATCTTGTTTTGCAGGCCGGTAACCGGATCCACGGCGGTATCGAACACCTGCTTGCTGTGCACCTTGGCGTAGCTGTCGTAGCGCGCCGAGGCGGTGACTTCGAACTGCTTGGCCACCGGGAACAGCCACTCGCCGTGGGCGCCCCAGTTTGTGCGGCTTGCGTCGAAAGGAACCTGTCCATAGTTCCCCCCGACCGGATAATTGCTCGACGCCGGCTGGGTCGAGAAGCCGCTCTGCGAGAGGATCAGGTCACTGTAGGCCACGGTGTAATGGAAGGTCTGCATTTCGGCCCCGAGTGAAAGAATCGAGGGGCCTCCCGCCAGACTGAACATGTCACGCTGGGCGCGGAAGCGCAGCGTCTTCAGGTCGGATACCGACTCCGAAAACTTGGTCTTCAGCACAGCGCCCGCGATGGCGCCGGTACCTGTGCCCATCACGGGGTCATAGGCGCCGCTTCCCACTGCCGCACTGAGCATGTCGAAGTCGGTGTAACCACCCGCTGCGGTATCCGTGAAGGTGCTGCGCGACAACGTGAGGCTCGCCTTGTAGTCCCAGCCCATCGCGGCGCCGTCGGCCCCGAACGACAGGTGGCGCATCTTGGTGTTGAAGTCGTCGGTGCGTCCGCCATTCGCAACAGCACGGTAGCCCATAGTCGCCTTGGAGGCACCGGCAGCGGCATTGTCCAGGTTATTGGCGTTCAGGAATGGAACGACATAGGTGTTATACAGCGCCGGCAGCCGACTCGCCGCCGTCCCCAGACTCATCGGCTGCGCTCCGGGAGCGAAGCGCGACGTCATCGTGTAATCCGACAGGTTGAGCACGCCCCACACGGTTGTGTCCGCTCCGACCTTGAAGGCACCCCGCAGAAGACCGCTGTCGCGCTTGGACCCTGGAACGTCCATGACGGTGGAAGCATAGTTGAAGCGGCACGACACCCCCGTCGCGCCGAGCGCGGCCGGATCGGTGATCGCATTCGCGAAAGACGACCCGCAGTTGCCGTTCTTGGCGTAGTAGGGATTGATCGTGTAGGCAGTTGACGCCGTCCCGGCCGGCGATCCTTTCGGCACTGCCCGGAAGGTGATGTTGGCCGGCTCGGTATTGCTGGTCGCCTGATTGAAGATGTAGTTGGTGCCGTTGTAGGAAAACGGGAAATACGCGCCTGGGGCGGAGAAACTGCGCTGCGTCGCGTCCACCTTTTCCTGTTTGTCATGGCTGAGCGTGAACAACACGTTGTAGCCGTCGCTTTGAAAGTTACCGAAGCCCTTGCTCACGCCTGCGCTCCAGCCACCGCCGCCCGGGTGCTGCGGCGAGTTGTAGTGGGCATAAGCGTCGCCGTCGGTCTTATTTTTCTTGAGGATGAAGTTGACCACGCCGCCGATGGCGTCAGAACCGTACAGCGCCGAGGCACCGTCGGTCAGGATTTCGACGCGTTCTATGGCGTCGATGGCGATGCTCGCCAGGTTGGCCGCGGAACCGCCGCCCTGCGAGTTACCCAATAACGCCGGCGCCATACGCTCACCGTCAAGCAGAACCAGCGTGTACTTGGAGGGCAGCGCATGCAGTGAAGCCGTCGTCACGCCGCCGCCGCCGCCGTTGACGGAACTGGATGCAGCGACAAAACCCTGGATCTGCGGCAGCATCTGGATCAATTCGGTCGTCGATGTAACACCGGTCTTCTGGATATCCTCGGCCGTCAGGATCGTTACCGGCAATGCGTTTTCAGACGCGACGCGCGATATGCTCGATCCCGTTACTTCTACGCGCTCGACCTTTTGCTGGGCGATCGCGCATTGCGAACCCAGCGCTAACATCATTGCGGTGCCAAATACGCTCGATACGGCGAGCGCGACGGGACTACGACGAAACTCCCTCTTCATTGTGCCTCCTCCAAAAATTTCTTCGCTGGTGTTGTTACCGGAATGTTTGGAACCGCACGACGCCATAGCTTCATCCCCCCCGCAGTGCAATCCGCTGCACCCAAAAAGTGTGACGAATTTAATAACGCCTGTTACGGATTCAACAACGCCTGTTACAGATTCGTAAGTTTGATACAATAATGGCCTATCAGGATGGGTGTCAATTTAGCCCGCGTCAATCCGGCAAAATGAGAGCGATTCTTGGTTGTTTTCAGGTGAATCAGAAAATTTCTCTTTTTTTTCAAATGGTTGTGCAATGAGCTAATGTTGCGTTATTACAACATATTGATTCAATGCTTGCCGCAAACAGAACTTCAGCGGAAACGATTCAACCAGGTTGGCTCGCAGCTCAGAGTGTGCGGCGACTAGCCGGCCATATGCCGGATTGCGCTACGCGTGCCACCCTGGCACTGCTCGTGCTGCTAGGCGGATGTGCCGGCACGCGGAGTTTCGCGCCACAGGGTCCAGTGACCGCGATTGTGGGTGTGACGGTCGTGCATCCCGAACGCGAGGCGGGCGAGGCGCTCGAATTCGACCGCACCATCCTGATCGAGCGCGACCGTATTCGCGCCGTCGGGCCGGCCCGGTCGACGGCCATCCCACCCAACACAAAGATCATCGACGGTCAGGGACGCTGGGTCATCCCCGGTTTGATCGACTCGCATGTGCATTTCTTTCAGTCGGGCAATCTCTACACCAGGCCGGATGTCGCTGACTTCAACGGCTGGATGCCCTACGCGCGCGAAGTCGCGCGAAACCGCGCGCGCCTTGAAACCACCTTCAAGGTCTGGCTTGCGAGCGGGGTCACGGGCGTGGTCGACATTGGCGGCCCGTTCTGGAATTTCGAGGTTCGCGCACTGGCATCGAAGTCGGCCGCAGCACCCGAGGTTGCCGTTGCCGGCCCGCTGGTATCGTTCGTAGCCCGGCCGGCGCTCGATCTGGGGGATCCGCCGATCATCCGGGTGACCACGCAGGAGGAGGCTCGGGCGCTGGTCGCGCGCGAGCTCGCGTACAAGCCCGATTACATCAAGGTCTGGTTCATTTTTCGCGAGGGGGATGACCTGCCGGCCCAGGAGGCGATCGTCAAGGCCACGGCGGATGCCGCGCACAGGGCAGGCGTGCGGATGGCGGTGCACGCGACCGAATTGGCAACCGCCAAAGCCGCGCTGCGCGCGGGCGCTGATTTCCTGGTGCATTCGGTGGACGACCAGCCCGTGGATGACGAATTCCTTGCCCTTGCGCGAAAAAATCGCGCGCTCTATTGTCCGACCCTGTTCGTCTACCAGGGGTACGGCTACGCCCTGTCCAACACCTGGCGGCCCACCGCGGAGGAACTCAGGCTCGCTGATCCGCAGATCCTCGGCATGATGAACGACCTGGATCGGATCCCCCACGAGCTCGTCCCCGAGCGCGTCAAGGCGCGGCTGCAGAAGTCCACGCCGGTCGAAACGCCTCCGGTCGCGATGCAGAACCTGCGACGGGTAATGGACGCCGGCATTACGGTCGTCCTTGGCACCGACGCCGGCAACATCGGCACGCTGCACGGACCCTCGGTTTTTCGCGAGGCGAGATTGATGCAGGCAGCGGGGCTCTCCCCGCTCGAGGTTCTCAGAAGCGCCACGTTCGACGGGGCGAGAGCCTTGGGGAAGGAGCACGACGTCGGTATCATCGCGCCGGGCAAGCTCGCCGACCTGGTGATTCTGGGCGCCGATCCGCTGGTGGACTCGTCGAACCTCGCGACGGTTCGCCAGGTCATTCGCCGCGGCAGGGTGTTCGATCCCGATGAACTGATCCAATCGGCGAATTGATGCGTCCTGCGCGCCGCACGACGCCGCGTGGCCGAAGCCTTTCAGGAAGGCAGGTACCCATGATGCCCCGCGCGTTCCTGACGCTGCTGCTTTGCCTGGGCACGGCGCTGCCTGCGCGTGCGGCCGAGACCGCTGCCCGCAATCCGGCGATCGAATCCATTCTGGCGGCGATTTCGCCGCAACGCATCGAGGCGCGCATCCGCAAGCTGGCGTCATTCCACACCCGTCACACACTTTCAGAAACCGCATCCGAGACGCGCGGCATCGGCGCGGCGCGACGCTGGATCAAGGCCGAGCTCGAGGCCTGCAGCAAAGCGGCCGGCGGTGCCCTGCAGGTCGCGTTCGATGCCTTTACCCAGCCACCGGCGCGCCGGGTGCCCCACCCGGTAGAGATCGTGAATGTGGTGGCGACGCTGCCCGGCATGCAGCCGGGCGCGCAGGAGCGCCACTACGTGGTCAGTGGCCACTATGATTCCATGCCGTCCAACGTGATGGATCCCGAAGGCCATGCGCCCGGGGCAAACGACGACGCGTCGGGCGTGGCCGCGGTGATGGAAATCGCGTGCGCCATGGCGGCACATCGGTTCGATGCCACGCTGATATTCATGGCCGTTGCCGGCGAGGAGCAAGGCTTGCTCGGTGCCGCGCATTGGGCCGAACAGGCCAAGATGAAGCGCCTGGACATCGCGGGGATGATCACCAACGACATCATCGGCAGCTCGACTGCCCATGACGGTGCGCGCAACGACCGTGCGGTACGCCTGTTTGCCAACGGCTTGGCGGCACTGCTGTCCGCCCAGGGAAGCACGGATGCTGCCGCCGCGCAGGTTGCCCGCGAGCAGATCGAGACCATCGCCCGTTCGGGCGGTGAAGCCGACACGCCCGCGCATCAACTGGGGCGCTATCTCAAGGAAACCGCGGAGCGGTATCTTCCCGGCTTAACCGTGGATCTGATTCCGCGGCCGGACCGGTTTCTGCGCGGCGGGGACCACCTACCGTTCCTGGAGCGGGGCTATCCGGCCGTGCGTTTCACCGAACCGGCCGAAGACTACCGGCACCAGCACCAGAATGTTCGCATCGAGCAGGGGGTGCAATACGGCGATCTGCCGGAATTCGTGGATTTCTCCTACGTGGCCCAGGTGGCGCGCGTGAATGCAGCCGGCCTTGCATCACTGGCGCTCGCGCCCGCGGCACCGCGGGACGTGGGCATCGAAGTGGTCGCGCTGGAAAACGACACCACGCTGCGCTGGACCGCGAATGCCGAGCCGGACGCCGCCGGGTACCGCATCGTCTGGCGCGCGCCGGGCGAGCCGGTCTGGCGCCACTCGCGCGACGTGGGCAACGTCACCCGCTACACGCTCAAGGGCATTTCGAAGGACAACTACGTGTTCGGTGTGGCCGCCGTCGACCGGGACGGCAATGCCAGCCCCGCGAGTTTCGCCCGGCCCTGGCGGCCGCGTTGAAGCCGATCCGCTCGGCGCGACATGTTGCTTTTCGAGAGCTCATTCTGATGCTGATTCGCATCCTTGGTCTGATGTTCGCCGTCTCGGCATGGCTGGTCCCATGGAGCGCCTTCTCCCAGGCTGCCATGCCTCCGTCGCTGCGGCTGCCCGACGCGGTGAGACCCACGCGTTATTCTGTCGAACTCACGATCGTCCCAAGCGAAGACAGCTTTCGGGGTTCGATCGACATCGAGCTCGAAGTCAGAATGCCAACGAACATAATCTGGCTCAACGCGCGCTACCTGACGGTCGAACTCGCGCGGCTCGAGGGTGCGAACGCCCTTGCCCAGGCACGCATTGTTCCCGGCGGTGATGATTTCGTCGGCCTTCAGTTCGACCAGGTGCTGGTTCCCGGCGCGGCCAGGCTACATCTCGAATACGGAGGAGAAATCAGCAGGAAGGACACCGCCGGCATATTCAGCCTGCGCGAAGGCGGGGAGTGGTATGCGTTCACGCAGTTCGAGGCCATTCGCGCGCGGCGCGCTTTTCCGAGCTTTGACGAGCCCAGCTACAAGGTTCCGTGGCAACTGAACCTGATCGTGCGGGAGGAGCACATCGCGGTATCGAACACGCCGGTGACGTCCCAGACTCCGCAGCCCGGCGGAATGAAGCGGGTGACGTTTGCCCAAACCCAGCCCCTGCCCGGTTACCTGATCGCATTCGGCGTGGGTCCTTTCGACGTCGTGGACGCGGGAAAGGCAGGGATGAAAGGCACCCCGGTGCGCATCGTGACACCCAAAGGCATGGCCCCGCAGGCACGCTATGCAGCCAGCGTCACGGCGCGGATTCTGGAGCTGAGCGAACAGTACACGGGCATACCCTATCCGTACGAGAAGCTCGACAGCCTGGCCTTTCCCACGGTGAATTTCGGCGCGATGGAGAACCCCGGGCTGATCACCTACGGCATGCCCCTGCTGCTCGCCAAGCCACAGGACGAGACGGCGCGATTCAAGCAGTCGTACGCGCAGATTGCAGCGCACGAGATCGGCCACATGTGGTTCGGCGACCTGGTCACCCACGCATGGTGGGACGACATCTGGCTGAACGAATCGTTTGCGACCTGGTTCGCGCGGAAGATTACCGACCGGTTCGAGCCCTCCTGGGGGGTCAAGGTTCGCGACCTGATCGGGCGCGAGGAGGCGATGGCGAATGACGGCCTTGCCAGCGCCCGCAGAATCCGCCAGCCGATCGAAAGCAACGGCGACATCGCCAACGCGTTCGACAGCATCACTTACACCAAGGGTGGCGCCGTTCTGGCGATGTTCGAAGCCTGGATGGGCGAGGAAAGATTCCGAGACGCGGTACGGCGCTACCTCGGGAAATATGCCCATGCCAACGCTACTGCCGCGGATTTTCTTGCCGAGTTGAGTGCCGAAGACGCCCAGGCGGGTCCCGCGTTTGCGACGTTCCTGGAGCAGGCTGGCGTGCCGCTGATTTCGATGCAGCTGCAATGCGACAAATCGGGTGCGAAGCTGAAACTGTCACAGCAGCGATTTGTTCCGCTGGGATCTGGCGGCGCGAACACCCAGCTGTGGCAGGTGCCGGTCTGCGTAGGATACGAGGCCGCCGGCAGGACACAGCGCGCCTGCAGCCTCGTGAAAATCGGCACGGAGGAGCTGGCGCTTGGCGCGGCCTGCCCGGTTTCGCTCGCCGCCGACACGGCGCGCTACTACCGCGTGCGCTACGACGGTGCCCTGCTGCGCAAGATTGCCGCCCCGAAGGGCCCGGCCGAGACGGTCGCCCTGATCGGCGACACCAGCGCTCTCGCACACAACGGCACGATCAGCCTGTCGCAGGCGCTGCGGACGCTCCAACCGCACGCAGAATCCCGGAACCGGCATGTTGCGCAAAGCCTGATGACGATGCTTGGCGACATTCGGCCGGCCGTCCCGGAGGGGCTGCGTGCCAGTGAGGCCGGCTGGATCCGGAGCCTGTTCGGCAGGCAAGCGCACAGCCTGGGCCTCAGTCCCCGGCCAGACGAGAGCGAGGATGCGCGGCAGCTGCGGCCTGCACTGGTCAGGTTCGTGGTTGACGCAGGCGATGACCGCAAGCTCGGCGCGCAGGCGGTCGTTCTGGTGAAGCGCTGGCTTCAGGACCGCAGTGCCATCGACGGAAGCATGGTGCAGACGGTGCTGGAAAGCGCCGCACGCCACGGCGACCGCGAGCTGTTCGAGTTGCTTCGCGCCGAGCTGAGAAAAACCCAGGACAGGCGTGAACGGCGCACCCTCTTCACGGCACTTGGGTCTTTCCAAGACACCGCGCTCACGGAGGCGGCTCTGGATCTGCTGCTCAGCCCGGAACTGGATGTCCGCGAGTCGGTGCGTATCGCATGGAAGCTGTCCGAGGATCCACAGCGCGGCCACCTGGCATACCAGTTCATGAAGCGCAATTTCGATGCGCTGGTCGAGCGCCTGCCGCGCGATGCCGCGGCACATTTCCCTGAATGGGGGGACAAGTTGTGCGACGATGCCTCGCGAAGCGACATGGAAGCCTTTTTCCGGGAGCGTATTGGCAGGTACACCGGCGGCCCGAGGATCCTCGCCCAGACGGCCGAAACAATCCGCCTATGCGCCGCATTCAAGAGCGCGCAACAGGGCAGCCTCGCCGACTTTCTGCAGCGATCGAGGAACTGACGCACCGCCTGCATTCGAAGGAACGCGCCCCACCGGGCGGACCAGCCGCCGCGGGCCGACTGCAGTTCATCGCGCTGAACCGCAGCTCATCCCCCGGCGGCCGCAATTGGTCACACGTACGTTGCCGGCGTCCGGCGCGCCCCTTAACTTGTGTGCATCAACACCAAGGAAGGGGGAAAAATCATGAACGGGATCGAATACAGGATCGTGGCGGGATTTCTGGCGGCCGCAATCGGCTTTGCGCCCATGGGCTCCGCGGCTGCTGCGGACACCAAGACTGGGCAGGATCGGGCAAAATCGACCTTGTCCGCGGAGGCTCCACTGTTGGGACGCGTGATCATTACACCCAGTCCGGAGCAGATGGCGAAAATCCGTCTCGAGAGGCGCATGATCGGACTCAAAAACCAAGCGGCCGGCACTCATCGAGCCGGCAACGCTCACTCTGAATCGACAGGTGCCCTGTGAGCAATATCGAGCGACGCCGCCCCGCCCGATCCGCCCCGATTCGTAGCCGCCATGGCCACTGAAAGCCGCTTCAACGGCGCGGTCGGCGCCGTCCAGGAAGCGTTCCGCCGCGTGGCCGCCCGGATAGCGGGGCTTTCGTTCTGGCAGTTCGTCCTGCTCGCCATCATCCTGCTAGCGGCAGCGGGTATCGCCGAGAACCTCTGGGACAAACCCGCCAAGCGCCGGGTCCGCATCACGGAGGAGCCGACCGCCGGCACCACGGAGAAGCACGATACCAAGGCGCGTGAGAAGGAAGCGATATCCGCGGAGATACGGATCGATCAGGACGGCGTGATCATTCGGCGCAAGGCCACTCCCGAGGACAAGACCGCCGTGCTTTCGCCCTCGCCGCAGGAAACTGAAAAGTCTGTCCCGGCTGCGCCGGCGACCGGCGCCGATCCAGGCGCGCAGGACAAGCAGACGTCACAGCGGGGCTCAGAACCGGAAACCAAGGAGATCCGCATCGGCAAGGACCTGGTGGTCATCCGCAAGCGCAAGCCCGCCACGGCCAGTGCGCCGGGCGATGCGAAACCTTCCGAAGACGATGTGGAGGTCTCCGACGAAGACATCGAGGAGATCGTGCTGCACGCGCGTCAGCCGCCACTGGTAACCATCACGCTTTTGATGGTGCTGGCCCTGTTCCTGATGCGGATGTTCGCGCGCGCTCAGCAGCGCGCCGAGAAGAAGGCGGACGCCGCACTGGCGGTTGCGGACCGCGAAACCCTGCAGCGGCAGGTGCTGGAGGCCCGACTGCAGTTGCTCCAGGCTCAGGTTGAGCCCCATTTCCTGTTCAACTCGTTGGCTGCGGTCGAGCACCTTATCGAGACCGCACCGGTCCGCGCCGCGAAAATGCAGCGACACCTGATCGATTATCTCCGTGCAGCCATTCCTCGCATGCGCCAGCAGTCGGCCACACTGGGTCAGGAAGTCGAGCTTTGCGTCAGTTACCTCGAAATCATGCAGATGCGCATGGAAGAGCGCCTGCAGTTCAAGGTCGCGGTGCCGGCGGGACTGGGCTCCGCAAGCTTTCCGCCAATGATGATTCAGTCACTGATCGAAAATTCGATCCGGCACGGCCTCGAGCCCAAACCCGAGGGGGGAACCATCGATCTGACAGCCGAGGTGCGAGACGGCAAGCTGTGTGTCACAGTTACAGATACGGGATTAGGCTTTCCCCCGAACGCACGTACCGGTGTCGGGCTTGCGAATATACGCGAAAGACTACAGCAGCTTTTCGGGACCACCGGCGCCCTGACCATCGAGCCCAACCTTCCCAGCGGAACCCGGGCGACGATCGCCCTGCCCTATGCCGTCACCTAGAGCCCTGATCGCCGACGATGAACGTCTGATGCGGGACCAGCTGCGCGGCCGGCTCGCGGCGGCGTGGCCGGAACTGCAAATTGTGGCCGAGGCTCGAAGCGGAACCGAGGCACTCATGCTGTTCGAGAGGGAGCGCCCCGAACTCGCGTTTCTCGACATTCGCATGCCGACTCCAAACGGCCTGGAGGTTGCGCGAAAAATCGCGGGACGCTGTCATGTTGTATTCGTGACCGCCTACGAAGCGCACGCCGTCGACGCGTTTGAACGCGGCGCCGTGGACTACCTGCTGAAGCCGGTCGATCCGGACCGTCTCGCGGTCACTGTCTCACGCCTGAAGCAGCGGCTGCAGGCACCACCCCCGGACCTGGACCGGCTCGCCTCACTGCTTGCAAGTATCAGCCTCGAGGACAATTCGACGCCAGCTCCACTGCGTTGGATTCAGGCTACTGTCGGAAACCAGCTGCGCATCATCGCCATCGACGAAATATTATTCTTTCAGGCCACGGACAAGTACACCCGGGTGGTGATCCGCGACGGTGAGGCGTTGATACGCAAGCCCCTCAAGGAACTCATCGAGGGAATCGATCCGGATCAGTTCTGGCAGATACACCGGTCCACGATCATCAACGTCCGCGCCGTGGGGAATGTCTCGCGCGATGTCGCGGGAAGGCTCCATGTGAGCATCAAGGGCCATCCCGAGCGGCTGGAGGTCAGCCGCGGGTACGCGCACCTGTTCAAGAGCCTCTAACGGCGCCGCCTGCGCCGGCCTCCCCGGAAACCGCAGCCGCTCTAGGACAGGCTGCGAAACAGGTACTGTATCGTGGCGGGTGAAAACAGGAGTGTGATGAGCGCGAGTATCAGGGCCAGAACGAAGCCCCACGTGACATACCTCGCCGCCGCCTTCTTGAACCGCTCTTCCTCTTCGTGGCCATCGACAAGATTGCGCACCCGGCGCAACGCCGCAATTCCCACCCGCCACTGAGACTTTCCCTGCACATACTCTGTGTTGTCGTGCACTTGCTCGTCCATGCGCGGTCTCCCGGCCAAGGCGTTGCGCAATTCTATCCCAGGCGCACGCAGACGGTACGCAGTTCTGGTAGGGTGCCTGCACCAAACGTGCAACCATTTCCCGGATTCCGGACTCGCACCCATGGAATCCGGAACCGAACAGGGGCTGCGAAAAGCAATGCGAATCGCTACATGGAACGTCAATTCGCTCAAGGTGCGCCTGCAGCATCTGCTCGACTGGCTCCGCAGACAGCAACCCGAGATCGTCTGTCTTCAGGAGTTGAAGCTCGAGGACGTGAATTTTCCGCGCGCGGAGATCGAGGCCGCGGGCTATCAATGCGCGATCTCGGGACAGAAGACCTATAACGGCGTCGCCATCCTTTCACGAACCCCGCTCACGGAGATCGAGGCGGGCATTCCCGGTTTTGATGATCCCCAGAAGCGCGTCGTGTCGGCCACGGTCGAGGGCGCGCGCATCGTCTGCGCCTATGTGCCGAACGGCCAATCGGTCGGATCGGAGAAGTACGAATACAAGCTGAAGTGGTTCGCCGCGTTCGAACGCCTGCTGCGGGAGGAACTTTCGCGCCATCCCCGGCTCGTCGTGCTGGGCGATTACAACGTCGCCCCGGAGGACCGGGATGTGCATGATCCAAAGGCCTGGGAAGGCCAGGTGCTGTGCAGCGAGCCGGAGCGCGCGGCGTTCAGAAAGCTTCTCGGCCTCGGCCTCGCGGACAGCTTTCGCCTGTTCGACCAGCCGGAAAAGTCGTTTACCTGGTGGGACTACCGGATGAACGGCTTCCGCCGCAACCTGGGCCTTCGCATCGACCATATCCTGCTGTCGAGCGAACTTGCGGCCCGATGCGCGGGTTGCGCGATCGACCTCGAACCACGCAGACTGGAGCGGCCATCGGATCACGCGCCGGTCGTCGCAGAGCTGAGCGGCTAGACCGGTTTCGGCAACCGTTTCGGCAACCGAATGTGAGAAAATAAGTTTTCTACGCGCCTCACCCCCTTCAGATCATCCCATGCAGCCCGAAAAATCGCGCCTGAGTGCTTTAGCGCTCGCTGCCCTCGGAGTCGTCTACGGCGATATCGGCACCAGTCCGCTCTACACGGTGAAGGAGATATTCGCCGGTCCCTACCCCGTTCCGCTGGACACCGCACACATCCTGGGCACGCTGTCGCTGGTGTTCTGGGCGCTGATCGTCGTGGTATCGGTCAAGTACGTCGGGTTCGTGATGCGCGCCGACAACCGCGGCCAGGGCGGCATCATGGCGCTGATGGCGCTCGCACTTCGCGGCACGACGGAGTCGCGCGGACGGCGCGCGAGGCTCATCGTGCTCGGTCTGGTCGGCACCTCGCTGTTCTGCGGCGAGGGGATCATCACGCCGGCGATCTCGGTGCTTTCGGCGGTCGAAGGCCTCGAGGTGGCCACACCCGCATTCAAGCCGTACATCCTGCCGTTGACGATCGTCGTGCTCGTCGGGCTGTTCTTCATGCAACGAAAAGGCAGCGCGAGCGTCGGTGCGCTGTTTGGCCCGGTCATGTGTCTCTGGTTTGCCGCCCTTGCGGCACTGGGTATCGGCGGCATCGTGCAGGAACCGTACGTCCTGCTCGCCGTCAATCCCGTTCACGCGATCGGGTTTATCGGTGGGAATCCTCTCCTCGGTTTCCTGTCGCTCGGAGGGGTCGTGCTGGCCCTGACCGGCGTTGAGGCCCTATACGCCGACATGGGGCATTTCGGACGCCGGCCGATTACGCTCGCCTGGTTCGGGCTCGTGCTTCCCGCCCTGATGCTCAACTACTTCGGACAAGGTGCTTTGCTGCTGCGAAATCCCGAAGCGGTGCAGAGCCCCTTTTACCGGCTTGCGCCCGAATGGGCGCTCTACCCGCTGGTGGCGCTGGCCACCGTTGCCACGGTTATCGCCTCCCAGGCCGTGATCTCGGGCGCGTTCTCGATCGCGCAGCAGGCGATTCAGCTTGGCTACCTGCCGCGCATGGGCGTTCAGCACACCTCGGCACGGGAGATCGGCCAGATCTATGTGCCTTCCATCAACTGGACGCTGCTGGTCGCCGTCATTGCACTGGTACTGGGCTTCGGCTCCTCCATGAGCCTCGCAGCGGCCTACGGTATCGCCGTCACCGGCACCATGGTTGTGACCACGATCCTCGCATACACTGTGGCGCGTCAGGTCTGGGGCTGGAGTGCCGTGCATGCCCGCGTGCTTTTCCTCGCGTTCCTGATCGTCGATATCGCTTTCTTCTCGGCCAACATCGTGAAGATACCCCACGGCGGCTGGTTCCCGCTCCTGTTCGGACTCGCCACCTATCTGCTACTCATCACCTGGAAGCAGGGTCGCATCCTGATGCATGAAAGGCTGAAGGAAAGCGCGTTTTCATTGGCTACGTTCCTGGAACATCTGCCGCCCGAAAGCGAGGTGCCGCGCGTTGCCGGAACAGCCATGTTCCTCACGTCCAATCCCGAAGGCGTTCCCCAGGCGCTGCTCCACAACCTCAAGCACAACAAGGTGCTGCACCGGCACGTGGTCATGGTGACGGTCGAAGTGCTCGACGTCCCGCGCGTGGAGCCCGCGCAGCGCATTGTCGTCGAGAAGCTGCCGCACGGCTTCTGGCGCGTCAAAGTCTATTTCGGCTTCATGGACTCCCCCGATCTGCCGGAGGCGCTCGAATGGTGCGCGGAACACGGCCTGCAAATCGACATGATGGACACGTCGTTCTTCCTCGGCCGGGAGACCCTGATTCCGAGGTTCGGATCCAAGATGCCTTTGTGGCGCGAAAAGCTGTTCATCACCATGTTCCGAAATTCGACCAGCGCCACGAGTTATTTCGGCCTGCCGCCGAACCGCGTGGTGGAACTCGGCGCCCAGCTCGAACTCTGAGTATCCAAATGAGTCCGGGTTTTTTGTGACTCCGCAGGCGGTTCCGTCGACCGGCTGTACGCGGGTGGATAGTCTAAGCCCCGGGAATCGCCCCCGCCGGCGGTTATGAGAGAATAGGCGCCCTCGCGCCTCACCTCTCTCCACCGATCGACCGATGCATTCCGACAAGACGCCGCAGAGTGCGCTCGCGCTGGCCGCGCTCGGGATCGTCTATGGTGACATCGGCACCAGCCCGCTCTACGCCATCAAGGAAATATTCGGCGGACCCCACGCGGTCTCAACCGGCCCGAATCAGATCCTTGGCACCCTGTCGCTGGTGTTCTGGGCACTGATCGTTATCGTATCGGTGAAGTACGTCGCGTTCGTGATGCGCGCCGACAACCGCGGCGAAGGCGGCATCATGGCGCTCATGGCGCTTGCGCTGCGCGGCGCGACCGAATTGCGCGGACGCAGGGCGCGTCTGATTGTGCTCGGGCTGGTCGGGACGGCGCTGTTCTACGGCGACGGGATCATCACGCCGGCCATCTCGGTACTCTCGGCAGTAGAAGGACTGGAAGTTGCCACGCCGGCGTTCAAGCCTTACGTGCTGCCGATAACGATCGTCGTTCTTCTCGGGCTGTTCGTCGTGCAGCGCCGGGGCACCGCAAGCGTCGGGGCTCTGTTCGGCCCGGTGATGTGCGTTTGGTTTGCGAGCCTCGCCGTGCTGGGCATCGGCGGGATCATCCGGGAACCGCGCATCCTGACCGCCCTCAATCCCTTCCATGCGATTGCTTATCTCGGCCATGACCCCAAACTTGCATTTCTTTCGCTAGGCGCGATCGTGCTGGTCGTGACCGGAGCGGAAGCGCTGTACGCCGACATGGGGCATTTCGGGCGCCGCCCGATCATGCTCGCCTGGTACGGCATGGTGCTGCCGGCGCTGGTGCTTAACTATTTCGGCCAGGGGGCACTGCTCCTGAGCGACCCCGAGGCGGTAAAGAATCCGTTCTACCTGCTCGCGCCCGAATGGGCGCTGTACCCGCTCGTGGCGCTTTCGACCGCTGCTACGGTGATCGCCTCACAGGCCGTTATTTCGGGCGCTTTTTCCATTACCCAGCAGGCGATCCAGCTCGGCTACTCGCCGCGCATGGATGTTCAGCACACCTCGGCGCGCGAGATCGGCCAGATCTACGTGCCGTCCATCAACTGGACCCTGCTGGCTGCCGTCATCGCGCTGGTGCTGGGGTTCGGAACCTCCACCAATCTTGCCGCGGCCTACGGGATTGCCGTCACCGGCACCATGGTCGTCACGACCGTACTCGCTTACGTGGTTGCGCGCCAGGTATGGGGCTGGAGTGCCGTGCGCGCCCGTGCGCTATTTCTTGGATTCCTGATCGTCGATACGGCATTCTTTGGCGCGAACGTCGCGAAGATTCCCGACGGCGGCTGGTTTCCTCTGCTGTTCGGACTCGGCGTGTATCTCCTGCTGATCACGTGGAAACAGGGCCGCATCCTGATGCACGCGCGACAGAAGGAAACTGTATTGCCCCTGGCAACGTTCCTGGAGCACCTGCCGACCGAGGACGAGGCACCGCGCGTGCGTGGAACGGCGGTGTTCCTTACGGCCAATCCGGAGGGCGTTCCCCACGCGATGCTGCACAACCTGAAACACAATGGCGTGCTGCACCAGCGCATCGTCATCGTCACCGTCGAGGTGCTCGATATCCCGCGGGTCCAGAGCGCCCAGCGCGTCGTGCTCGAACGCCTGCCGCACGGCTTCTGGCGGGTCAGGGTCTATTTCGGCTTCATGGATGACCCCGATCTGCCGGAAACGCTCGAATGGTGCGCCGAGCAGGGCCTGGCGCTCGACATGATGAAAACGTCGTTCTTCCTCGGCCGCGAGACGCTCATTCCGAAGCTCGGCTCGCGCATGCCCCTGTGGCGCGAAAAGCTGTTCATCACCATGTTCCGCAATTCGACCAGCGCGACAAGTTACTTCCGCCTGCCGCCGAACCGCGTGGTGGAACTGGGGACCCAGCTCGAGCTATAGGCTATTGCATGCTGCGGGTGGCGTTGCGCGCTGCGCGCGCTAACCGTATTTTCTGCACGGATAAAAAACATCCGCACAGAAAATACGGTTAAGGTTAACAACAAGGACGGTTTTTCGGTTTTGTACAAGATCGCTGATTGCGTACGGATGGCTTTTCCATCCGTGCGCAATCGGTGATCCGCGCGGACGGCTTCTCGTCCGCGCAACACCTAAACCGCTTCAGTCGATCAGCTCGTAGGCGGGCAACGTGAGGAACTCCACGTAGTTGTCGTCGGTGGTGATGCGCTCGAACAGCTGCGCGCCTTCCGCATACCTGCCCGCGGCGTAAGCTGCGTCCCCGAGATAGGTCTTCACCTGCGGCAGCTCGTCGGCCAGCAACTGGCGAAACAGTTCCTTGGTGACTTTGCGACCGTCGTCGAGCACGCCTTTCGGCGAGCGGATCCACTGCCAGATCTGGGAGCGCGATATCTCCGCGGTGGCGGCGTCCTCCATCAGGTTGAACACCGGCACGCAGCCGTTTCCGGCCAGCCACGCCCCGAGGTACTGGATGCCGACCGAAATGTTGTTGCGCAGGCCCGCCTCGGTGATCGGCTTCTCGGGCTGGAAGTCGAGCAGGTCCCTGGCGCCGAATTTCACGTCCGGCCGCTGTTTGTCGTACTGATTGGGTTGCGGCATGTGCCTGTCGAAAACCTCTTTGGCGATCGGTACCAGGCCCGGATGCGCGACCCAGGTGCCGTCACAGCCGTCGGTTACTTCACGCAGCTTGTCCTGACGCACTTTCTCCAGCGCGGCCTCATTGGCGGCCGGATCGTTCTTGATCGGGATCTGCGCCGCCATGCCGCCCATCGCCGGCGCGCCGCGGCGGTGGCAGGTCTTCACCAGCGAGAGCGCATAGGCGCGCAGGAACGGCGCGGTCATATTTACCTGCCCGCGATCGGCAAGGCAGAAATCCTTGTTGGAGCGGAATTTCTTGATGCAGGAGAAGATGTAATCCCAGCGGCCGATGTTCAGGCCCGCGGAGTGCTCCTTGAGTTCCCAGAGGATCTCGTCCATCTCGAATGCCGCAAGCACGGTCTCGATGAGCACGGTGCCCTTGACGGACCCCTTCGGCACGCCCAGTTCCTTCTGCGCCACCACGAAGATGTCGTTCCACAGTCTCGCCTCGAGGTGCGATTCCATCTTGGGCAAGTAGAAATAGGGGCCCGTCCCGCGCTTGAGCAGCTCCTTCGCATTGTGGAAAAAGTAGAGCGCGAAATCGAAGATGCTGCCCGACACCTGCTTGCCGTCGATCATGACGTGCTTCTCGTTCAGGTGCCAGCCGCGTGGCCGCGGAATAAGCACCGCGACCCTGTCGTTCAGCGTGTACTGCTTGCCCTGCTGCTCGAACGTGATAGCGCGCCGCACGGCGTCGCGCAGGTTGATCTGCCCGTCGATGATGTTGTACCAACTCGGGCAGTTCGCGTCCTCGAAGTCGGCCATGAAGGTGGAGGCGCCCGAATTGAGCGCATTGATCACCATCTTGCGGTCAGTCGGACCGGTAATCTCCACGCGGCGGTCGAGCATGTCTCCCGGCTGAGGCGCGATTTTCCACTCCGAGCTGCGGATGTTCGCCGTTTCCGGAAGAAAATCCGGCAGCTTGCCCGCGTCGAATTCCTTCTGGCGCACCGCGCGCCGCGTGAGCAGTTCCTGTCTGCGCGATTCGAAGGCGCGATGCAGCTTGGCGATGAACGCGACGGCCTCTGGGGTCAGGATCTGCGAGAACTCGGGGGTGATTTGGCCGCGAATCTCCACGCCGCCCGAAAATGAACTGCCCATGGGTGCTCCTACGATGATCTGCCGAACTATGGAAGGGGGCGATTGTACCCGCAAGCTGCGGGCGGCCAAACCATTTCGCAATGCGGAATGTGAACGGGCGCGGACGCTCTCAATGGCAGGTCAGAAAGGCAAGAGCCCGAAGTGCGATGGCGTCATCTCCCGGCCCGGCGTCACGCCGGCGGCGTTTCCCTCTCCTCGAGCCCGAGCTCGGCGATTTTTCTGGTTATGGTGTTGCGCCCGATGCCAAGCAGGTTCGCCGCCTCGATGCGCCGCCCCCCGGTATGTGCGAGCGCCTTGCTGATCAGAGTTTTCTCGAATCGCGTCGCAAGGCTTTCCATGATCGACAACTCACCGCGCGCGAGCATGCGCTCGACTTCGTGCGCAAGCGCCGAAAGCCAATCGGATTCGGCAGCCGGCGCTTCGTCGCGCAGTTCGGCAGGCAGATCACCGACCTCGATCACCTGCGTCGGGGCCATCACGGTGAGCCAGTGACAGATGTTCTCGAGCTGGCGCACGTTGCCGGGAAAGCTCTGACCTGCGAGATACGTCATCGCCCCATCCGAGAGTCGCTTGGCCTCGACGCCCAGATCCCGCGCCGACTTCGCAAGGAAATACCGGGCAAGCAACGGAATGTCGTCGCGCCGCTCCCGCAGCGAAGGCAACCGCAGGCGGATGACGTTGAGCCGGTGGTAGAGATCCTCGCGGAAGAGCCCCTGCTTGACGCGTGCCTCGAGGTCCTGATGGGTCGCCGCAATGACACGCACATTGGCACGGATCGGCTGGTGGCCACCGACGCGGTAGAAGGTTCCATCGGAGAGCACGCGCAGTAGCCGCGTCTGCAGTTCGGCCGGCATGTCGCCGATTTCATCCAGGAACAGCGTGCCGCCCTCGGCCTGCTCGAAGCGCCCCCGGCGCATCGCCTGCGCACCCGTAAATGCGCCGCGTTCATGACCGAACAGTTCCGACTCGAGCAGGTCCTTGGGCATGGCCGCCGTGTTGATGGCGACCAAAGGCTTCGCCGCGCGCGGGCTGTGCCGGTGCAGCGCCCGCGCCACGAGTTCCTTGCCGCTGCCGGACTCGCCGGTGATGAGCACGGTCGCCGCTGACTGCGATAGCCGTCCTATGGCCCGGAACACCTCCTGCATCGACTGCGCCTGCCCGAGAATCTCGGGCGAAACCTGCGTGGTGTCTTCTTCCTGGTCCTCCCGCAGCGACTCGTCGAGCGCACGGCGGATCAGGTCCACGGCCTGATCCACGTCAAAGGGTTTGGGCAGGTACTCAAAAGCGCCACCCTGGAACGCGGCCACCGCGGATTCGAGGTCCGAATAGGCCGTCATGACGATCACCGGGAGAGTGGGGAAGCGCTGCTTCACGGCCTGCAGCAATTCGAGCCCGGACGTGCCTGGCATGCGGATGTCCGATACCAGCACCTGGGGTGCGCTCTGGTCGAGCTCCGCCAGCGCATCGGAGGCCTGCGCGAAGGTCTTGAACGGAATGCCTTCGCGCGTGAGCGCCTTCTCGAACACCCAGCGGATCGAGCGGTCGTCGTCCACAACCCAGACCGGTTTC
>Ga0315281_10004471_pt1 | contig 20251 bp, 20 predicted proteins | sample YL17G07_0_MG_FD_204540 | JGI IMG/M metagenome (GOLD analysis project Ga0315281, IMG submission 204540) | Sediment microbial communities from Yellowstone Lake, YNP, Wyoming, USA - YL17G07_0 | ecosystem: Environmental > Aquatic > Freshwater > Lake > Sediment | place: USA: Wyoming | collected...
TGAAGAATCGAATATTTCTGGAGTCTCTTCAAAGATTCGATTTAAACGCTCCATGGAAGCGCCGCCTCGTTGGATCACATTAATCGCCCAACCCAAGGCCATCATTGGCCAGGCGAGTAGCCCAAGGTAGCTCATGAAGGCCACGAAATCACCTGTGGAGATCGACTGAAAGATCGTCAACTTTCCACCCAGGTAGAGGACGATGGCCATGGAGAGATTGGAGAAGAAAAGGATGATGGGGAAAAACATTCCCCATACCTTTGTCACATTCAAATTTTTCTGGATATAATCCTGGCTCAGATGAGAGAGTTTTTCCCTCTCCCTTTCTTCCAGAACATAGGCTTTGATCACTCGGATACCTGCAATGGCCTCCCTCACCCTCTCGGTGAGCGAGGCAAAGGTCTTCTGAAGGATCTCGAAACGGTGATGGATCGACTGGCTGAAGAGGAGTGTAATCAGCGTGATCAAGGGCATGGGAAGAATGGCAAAAAGAGTTAACTGGGGGTGGATATAAATCATAAAAAAGATCGTCAGCACTCCCAGGATGATCGTATCCATCAAAAACACTACCCCCAATGACAGGGACATCCGGACTGCATCGATATCATTGGTAGCATGGGCCATCAGGTCCCCTATTTTGGTGTGAGAGAAATAAGAAGGGGAGAGGGTCTGAAGATGGATAAAGAGACGGTCTCTGAGTGCCTTTTCGATTCGACGAGCCGTCCCCAAAAGAAAATACCTCCAGACATATCGAAAACCACCGATGCCTAAGGCCAGGATGAGGACTTCTAATCCATAAAGGAGAAGGCTGGAAGGAGAGAGGGTGCCCAAAGTGAGATCATCGATAGCGTATTTGATGACCCTTGGGATGAAGAGTTGGAGGACATCTACGATGAGCAGAGCGATGAGACCGATCAGGATCCGCCATCGGTTCTCAATATAATTATTTTTAAGAGTTTTAAACGCCTTCATCCGTCTTTCTTTCCTATGGTTTTTAATTTAATAAACCTCACTCCACAAAGTCAATGGAGAGCTCTCAAAAAATCTAAAAATATGCAGAGCTCTCTGATCAAAAGATTAAATAACGATTACACGGGTGAATTACTTCTTGGAAAATCTCTGCAATCTTATTGAAATCTGTGTAATCAGAGGTCTCTGATAAAGACTTTAAGGATTTTTTCAGAGACCTCAAATTCTTAGCTTGACAACCCTTGTGGATTTTGTGAAACTAAATTCTTAAGAAAATCTTTTTAAATATTATGACCGATTTGAAAAAAACAATCCCAATTCTCACAAAAAAGTTGGATGGGATACCCGAAGGTCTTCCTCCTGAAGAGGTCGAGCGCCTTCAGAAACTCCAAACGAAGTTGACCAATTTTCTCCTTCACTTACTTCAGGCTTTTCTCAGAACTGGATATTACACGCCCGACCACCCTGAATCAGCACGGGCCAAGGAAGGACTCTACCAACAATTCAACATCCTCTTTGAAGCGGAGGACGAACTTACCTTCCTCGTTAGAGAAGAACAGGAACAGAAGGAGATCTTGGTGGAGGGCCTCCTCCCTGAGGCACAGAAATTAAGTCGAATGATGATAAAAGGGATGGGAGACCTCTATGTCCCAAAATTCGTTCAATATCTGGAACGGAAAGACTTCATCAGTCTCACCCTGAAAAGTCGAATGGGGCAAACGGAATTCACCCGATTCATTGATATCATGAGCGATCCCTCCCTGGTAGATACTCGTCGAAAACAAGACCAGGAGAGGTTTACCCAGGCCCTTTTAAGTCGGGGAATCCTCAACATTTCCTTTATCTTTAATGAAGAACTCCTCGCCCCGGAGAGGGAGATGCCCTGGAGAGCTCGCCTCACCCTTTCGAGAATGAGGAAGGATTTTAAAATGATCCCTCTTTTCCAAAAGATGATGAGACAAGAGGTCAAGGACATTCAAAGAAATCTCCTCCGGGATGCCCTTCGACCCAATCGGCAATCAGACCTTCTCTGCGCCATCTTAAGAAATAGCGATCTCGCTGCTATCTCTGAAATGCGAGAAGAGAGCCTTGAGGACGAGATCATCGCTTTCTTACAAAAACAATATCTCTTGGGCACATCCAAAATCTTTCTTCGAGAACACCTGGCTCTAAAACAACTGAAGAAGGGGGATGCTCTCGAAAAAAAATCAGATCGATTGGTTAAAAAGATCTCTTACCGATTGAAAGAAGTGGGGACGAAGGAAGCAGAAAACCTTCTCGAGGAATTCTTCCGAAATCAACTGATTGGCCTTGAAGATCTCACCCCAGCCCTCAAAAACAAAATTTTGCTCGAGAGGTTGACCGATAAATTTCTGGGTTACACGGATCAGTTTTTCTTGCAACTCGATCAAGCCACAGAAAAAGAGAAATTTCTCAATGTGTCCATTTCCTTTGTCAAGATCATTCCAGAACTGATTCGAAGAGACCGGTATCCGGAGATTCTCCGCATCCTGGAAACGCTGAAGAGACATTTTCATGAAAAAAGGATGTGGGCTCTGTTGGCAGGCCAGATCTTGGAGGAAATTGGAAAAGGGACGATTCCTCTTTTGCTTCAGGAAAAATTTTTATCCGGCAAAAAGGAGACCCGGATTTCAATCGTTCCCATCTTTGCCTCTCTTGAAGTCGGGGCCATCCCTCCTCTTCTCACCATTCTGAAGACCAGTGAGGATCAATGGGTGAGGAAGAATGCTTGCGAGGCCTTGATCCAAATCGGACCTGTTGCAGCCGTCCATCTCCTAAAAGAACTGAACCAGCAGGAGACCTCTGTGGAAACCACCTGTGATATCCTCAGGGTCCTTGGAGAGATCAAATCTCGTGAGTGGAAGGCCTCTCTGATGGAGATCCTGAGAAGATATACCTCTCATGAAAATCCCAAACTGAAGGAACAGGCCCTCCACAGCCTTTGCCAAGTGGGAGGTTTTGAAGGAGAAGAAATATTTCTTGCAAGACTTTCGGATCCAGACTTTGATGTCCAAAAGAGGGCGATATGGTGTCTCGGAATGATCAAAAGCGTTAAGGGTGTTGAAAAAATGATGGGGATACTCAAACAAATATCCACCACTCCTTCCCTACAGTTGGACAAACTTGAAACCCAGATCTACTATGCCTTTGGTCTTTCAGGAAATCTGACGATTGAAGGGAAGACTTTGGAACAGATTCTAATTGAAGCGGTAGAGAAAAGGGGCATAAAAGGGCTATTGGGTTTCCTTCAGAAAAATCCTCTCAGCGATGCCTCCTTGATGGCAATCTGTGATACACTGGGAAAGGTAGGAACCAATGAGTCAGTTAAGGTTTTGACTAAATTAGAGAAATCCGTTAAAAGTCCCCTGATCCCGAAAGTTAAAGAAGCTTTAAAGAAGATTGGAGAACGCAGAAAATAAGAAATTCCAAACAAAACCGTTTCGGTCATTCGAAATTGGTGCTTAGAAATTATTTGGGATTTGGAATTTGTGATTTGTAATTTTATATTACAAAATTTATTTAATTCACCAGTGATGTTAAATAATTTAGGTCGTCTTAACCACATTGGTCGCCTGAGGTCCTTTTGGACCCTTGGCGATCTCGAACTCTACCTCCTCTCCCGCGCGAAGAGATTTAAAACCGTCCCCCGCAATCCCTGAATAGTGGACAAACACATCGTCTCCACCGGTTTGTTCGATGAATCCATATCCCTTCTTTGTGTCAAACCATTTCACAACCCCTTTTGCCAAGACATTGCCCTCCTTTTTCAAAGCAGTCTTTACAGCGGAATTTGATACCACTAAAATATTTGGATGTCAAGATTTTTATCTCTCTTAAAACCTCCCCTCCCCTGGTGAGAGGGGATTGAGGAGAGGGGAAGGTTTTCATTGGCATTCTCATTACTTAAAAAATTTTCATCCTTTTGACTTAGATCAAGGAAAAAGATTTAAAGGCGGGTTATTTTATAGTTAAAATAACCCAGAGGAGGTAAACCATGGCAACGAGAAAGATTGTTAGGATTGATGAGGAGAAATGTACTGGTTGTGGTCTTTGCATACCTAATTGTGCTGAAGGAGCTCTTCAGATTGTTGACGGAAAGGCGAAGTTGATCACGGATAAATTTTGCGATGGCTTGGGTGCCTGTCTTGGACATTGTCCAGAAGATGCCATCACCGTCATTGAAAGAGAGGCAGAAGAATTTGATGAAAAAGCAGTAGAAGTCTATCTTCACGAGAAAGATGAGCCTAAACCTAAATCTAAACCTCAACCCGCTCCAACATTTACCGGATGTCCTTCTTCAAGGGCAATGCAATTTAAAGTTCCTGAACCCAAGACCGATTCCGCTTCGTCCACACCATCTGTCTCCATGCTTACTCAATGGCCTGTTCAGTTGAAGTTAGTACCCATCAATGCTCCCTATTTTCAAGATGCGGATCTTCTAATAGCGGCTGACTGTGTCCCCTTCGCCTATCCTAATTTTCATCAAGATTTCCTCAAAGGGAAGGCAGTAATGGTGGGTTGTCCAAAACTGGATGATATCCAACTCTATAAAGAAAAACTGACAGAGATCTTTAAGACGAATTCCATTAAAAGCGTGACCGTTCCTTATATGGAAGTTCCCTGCTGCTTTGGATTGGTCAAGGTGACAGAGGATGCGATTGCGGCGTCAGGCAAGAACATCCCTTTCAAGAAAATAAAGATTGGCATCCGCGGAGATATTAAACCAGAAGAAGAAGTCCGGGCCTTTGATCGTCCCAGAACTTTTGCCCACCCGCACTAATTAATAAAGGGTTCGAGGGGCCTAGGGGTCAAGTGTTCAAGTACAAAAAAGGGGACTACCCTTTTATTCTTATTCATTTTCTTCATCCATTTTTTGATACTTAACGTCAAGGCTCACGCGCGCTGTTAACCGCGTCAGAGTGCAGCCGCTTGTTATGTCTCTCTAACGAATCGAGTCATGATGCACTTGAATTCACCTAGCTTACCTTCGACTTTTGACCATCTCTCGATTTCTTCCAGATCGATCTTGTTGGCCTCGGCGACTAAGGAAGCCTGTTCCAGGCACTGTAAATCGTTCCAGTGATAATAACCAGCCAATCTATCCTTTACGCAGTCCGTAGGCGATATAATTCTGAGTATCCCGGTAGGAAGCTTGTGCTCGTCCACTTTTTTGACCGGCTCTTCGCCAACGGCAAGAGGGCCCGGTGGGAACTCAATAAGCAGTTCGGTATCTGGGTGTCTGAAATGACGACCTTCTTCTTGAAAGCCAATCTCTTGTATAGCTGATCGGATGTCTTGTCTTTTCGCGAAGCGGACATTAACCAAATCTAGGTCCATTGAAACATACTTATTACTACTGTAGATCGAGACGCATGCGCCGCCGGACAGAACCACATAAATTCCTTTCTCCAATAGGTGAGACTCGATGAATGCAGCAAGCTCAGCGTTTGTCATGTCTTTGATGGATTTCATAGTGGCTTACCGCGTCGCCTTGGTCTTCGCCTGTTCATCAGGAGTTTCTCACGTTCTTCCTCGGGGTAAAAAGATAAGGCCTTTTCCAGGAGGCTCTTCAGTTCCTTGAGAAATGTATATCTGGGATTGAACTCGTAGAGGCGCGTTCTCCCCGCCGTCCGGCTCACCAGTACGCTACCAAGTTCCAGTTTCTCTAGCTGTTTTTGGATAGGATCCAAATCAGTCTCAAAAAAACGCGCAATCTCCCGGGCATAGCCTTCCCTTCGCGTCAGAATGAAAATAAGAACACGCTCACTACTGAGAGACCCAAGAATTGGCACCAGCATTCGTAAAGACCTCCATTAAAGGTCATATAACCTACATAATAGTTCATATGACCTAAATATACAGTCAGAGTAGCATAGCATCCCATCGAATGCAAGAACAAATTTTTACAGAGACATAACGAGAAGTTCAGCGGCGAGCTGTACGTAAGCCCGCTGAAGCAAACCCCGTTAGAAATTCCAGTCGTTGCGACTCGAAACCGAGTGGGCATTAAACTCCGCCGGAATTATTATAAAATCTAACCCCGCTGCAGCCGCCGGCCCAGAGGGCCTCTGGCCCGGAGGGAGCAGCGGGGCATTATTTCTAACGGGGTAAAGGGTTATGCTGCGGCTTCTTTGGGAACTTCCCAGCCGGGGAAAACGAGAACACCTGGGTGACATTTCAGGGCTCGAGCCAGAACCTTCGCGCGCTCCGCCCCAAGGCGGACTCGATCATTTTCGATCGCCGAGATCGTAGCCTGGGGAATACCTGTAAGCTGTGATAGTTGATTTTGGCTTAATTCCTGAAGTTCACGAATGATCCCCACAGACTCCCCAACCGAAACCGTAATTCTTTTCTTTGCAGGACGATACTCTTTCATTCAAGACCTCGGATAGTCATGGGCGGTTATCGAAGCAACCTGGAATAAAAGCCTTTCGGGAATAACTCGGTAGATCACCCGCCACTGTTACACCCTTGGTATCGTGTCTACACTGTTCACTAGATATTTTCTTTAAACGAAATTCTTTTGACTAATTTCCTGTCTTCTTCTAAATCGATCCTGATCTTTGGCCATTCTCCGCTAGCTCCAATGGTTTGCTAAAATTTGTCAATAGTGTAGACGCGACACCCCTATCACTTGAACCTAAACCTCAACCCGCTCCAACATTTACCGGATGTCCTTCTTCAAGGGCAATGCAATTTAAAGTTCCTGAACCCAAGACCGATTCCGCTTCGTCCACACCATCTGTCTCCATGCTTACTCAATGGCCTGTTCAGTTGAAGTTAGTACCCATCAATGCTCCCTATTTTCAAGATGCGGATCTTCTAATAGCGGCTGATTGCGTTCCATTCGCTTACCCTGACTTCCATCGAGATTTCCTGAAAGGAAAAGTCGTAGTCGTGGGTTGTCCAAAACTGGATGATGTCCAATATTATAAGGAAAAGTTGACAGAGATCTTTAAAACGAATTCCATTAAAAGCGTGACCGTTCCTTATATGGAAGTTCCCTGCTGCTTTGGATTGGTCAAGGTGACAGAAGATGCTATTGCGGCGTCAGGTAAGAACATCCCTTTCAAGAAAGTGAAGATTGGCATTCGGGGGGATATTAAACCTGAAGCAGAGGATAGAACTTTTAGTCATCCCCGTACATTCGCTCATCCGCACTAATTAATAAAGGGTTCGAGGAACCTGGGGGTCAAGGGTTCAAGTACAAAAAAGGGGACTACCCTTTTCTTCTTATTCATTTTCTTCATTCATTTTTTGATACTTAATGCCCCGCGTGAGCTGCTTCGGGGCGTGCCAGCGTCTCTGAGGTCAGCTCGACGCGGTTGTAAGGCGAATACTTATCACTTCCGCGTCGCAAGACGATACGCACGTATAGCAGCCAAACGCTCATGTATTTTAAACGTGTGTTCATTGAGTCCATCTACAAACCGCTCCACATGATCCAACATTTCCGGCGAGAAAGACGTATGCCGAAAACGTAAAAGCCCATCCAAGAAGTGCAAGAAATCGCTGAAACCGTATGCTTCATCTCCCACTAGGTCGGCTTTTGCCTTATCAAGCGCCTGACTCAACTTCCCTAGTTGAAATAGGACGTAAAGCGCGAGATAGCCAATAGGCGCATACTCCGTATTTCTGTCTATTCGCTTCAACAGAGCGGTATAGAACACCTGCCTTTCTTGCTCGTTGGATAGGCTCGTGTGAAGATTCAGTAGCGCCTGGGCGTTGTCAGAAGCAATAGTGATCTCGACCTCATTTTCAGCTATTGACTGATTCTTTGGCGAATCCGCTTCTCGCCATTCCGTTCCGATTCCTTTGTATGTGTGACCGCGAATGGTTGTCTGAATACTTCCAAGACCGCCAACGCGGCGTCCACAGTCCTTATACCGATTCGCTTCAGCCTTAAGTACAGCGACAACCTCCTTTTCTATGGGGTCAGTGATCGCGTGTATCGATTCGAGAGGTGGCCCCTTGGGCTCAGGCTGTTTGGGACGCGGCCCATTAAAGACAACGTTCTTGATCTTGTGATCATTTCCGTATTGGTCCGTCAGGAACACAGTGACCTTCAGGTCCTCTCCGACTTTGCGAACAGGGGGCGCTATCCAAAAATTTGAATGGACCTCGGTTGTCTGGCCAGGAAGGATAGGATACCGACCGAATATGTTTTCGTTTGGATGTCTAGTAAGTACATGTCCATCAGTGCGTGGTCGACCAATTCTCGTTCCCAACAGTTGGACAGGATCACCAGTTATATTTGTGACGTGCCATTGGCCTACTACCTGCATCGCAGGCTTGCCCGAGACAGACCCCTCACCCCACCAGCAACCATGAACTTGAGGTAAGACTTTTACAGTTTCGCGAGGCACTCGGGGTTTGTACCGGAAAACAAAATGCCACAGCTTACCTAGCACACCCTTTCCCCACTTAATGGCCGCGAATATCCCGCCAATGATCGTTACAACGGCTGCGATCAAACCTATTAGTTGAGGGTCCATCGATGTCCTTGTTCGCCTAACGTGTTGTGTCACCGGCCCGCGGCTGTGTCGCCGCGCGTCCGGTGTACGCTGTTGTTAGGCCGTAAATTAAATGGCGGCATTCAGGTCCACATCGATCCCGGCCGCTTTGATTTCTCGGGCAAGCAGCAATCGCCATCCTTGAGGGTCATCCATTGAGACGTAAATAACTCCGTCATAATCACTAAGGATCTCGACAGTGCCTTTGTGGAGGGCGCAGACACGAGATCTCCCGAGCCGGCCCACAAAATAGCCTAGTTCAAAGACAACATTCTGTCTGGCGCGAGGCTTGGCGTCACCCGGCGAACCAGCAGGGTGGCCAATGTCGTCTGGCGTCAGCAGTACGACCGCAAAATCTACGTCGGCGTGCCCTTCAAACTTTTCGATAATAGTTCGGCCCTGATTCGGCTGCTCGTGCAGGATCACAGGCTCTAGATCCAGCTTCGAGAGAAAACGAGCAACCGCCTCTTTCGCAGCTTCATCATGGCCGTGAACTACAAAGACACGCCGTGTGCCAGCAAGCGGAGCGATCCCCGGGATCGGTGGAACTTCATCCGGCTGCAAGTCTTCCCGCTTTTCCTCAAGACGGGAGATGAGACCTTCAAGCATCGTAACGGTCTGCGGGATTCCGGCAGCGAACTTTGCCTGCCGTTCACCTTCGGAATCTAGGTAGTTGTACCCGCCATGCCAGATCCGGTGATGCGCATGGTCGTTAAACTCAGGTGAGTTTGAGCCGTAAATTTCACGAATAGTCTCGCGTATGTTGCGCTCGACATTGTCAATCTTCGTATCATCGAAGCGAACCTGACGCGGGTCGAGGTTTGTCACCTCCTCAATTCTTCTGCGGAACTTCGCTATCGCATGGTCAATCTCTGCTCTCGTAAACTGACGAACCTCGATCGGAGGTAGTTCGGTTAGTCTGCGTCGCGCCATGTTGGGATAACTCCTGCTGCGGTCTAACAATTATTGAATTGCAAATTGTAATTTCTTGAAATGCTATACTTAATGGTGGATTTTGTCAAACAATTTTAAGGAACATTAGATTGCGGAATGCAAAATATATAATGTCCTCAGCACTTAAAGTCGCTATGCGCCATGCTCTCTGCCCTCTGCGGGGTTGATTAGAATGTAGGGATGGGTTAATTTTGATTCATGCGTCTGCCATTCCAAGTCACTAATAACATCACCCTTTTGGGAAGCGAACTTTTTAACCTTTATCTGGTAAAGGGAGAAACCTATGCCATCGTCGAAGGGGGCATCAGTGGCATCACCTATCCTTTCTTAGAACAGTTAAGCCAATTAAATGTCCCTCCTGAAGCCATCTCCCACCTTGTCATCCTCCACTCCCATTTTGACCACATGATGGTCTTTCCTACCCTCAAGGGAAGATATCCTTGGATGAAAATTGTGACTTCTGATCTGAACCGAGCGACATTTTCAAGCGAACGGGTCGTCGCCAGGATTTTTGATTCCGACCGAAAGATGACACTGGCCCTCAAGGAGAGAGGAATGATTTCAGACGGCCCAAACCTTCAACCCTACACATTTTTCCCGCTGGATATCACTGTTCAAGAGGGATCGGTCCTCGATCTGGGCAAGGGAATGAAGATGAAATTTTTTGAGATTCCCGGTCACTCTCCTGATTGCCTGGCCGCTTTTCTGGAGGAGGAAGGACTCCTTTTCTGCTCGGATGGGGCAGGTTTTTATACTCCACCTGATTTCTTCAGGCCCAATTACTGGTACCGACTGGATGACGCTGAAAAATCACTCGATAAGATGAAGGCGATCGATCCTGAAATCCTTTGCAGAGGCCATTATGGAGCCATGATAGGAAAAGACCTCGCCAGGAAACATCTACAAATGAACCGTCAATCCATTGAGGATTTTAAGGCCTTTGTGTTGGAAAAAATTAACGGGGGCTGGTCGGTTGAAGAAATTACCCAAGATGTGACGGTACGATTTTCAAGGGGGTTTCTCGAATTTTTCCCCGCTGAAGAAAACTATCGCCTCTGGAAATTATTGATCCAAAGGACACTGGAACATTTCGGGATCGAGATGGAGGAGAAGCGTTGAGAAGCAGAGGTAGGACCCCTGCTTCTCTATTTAAAAGGAGATAGGTTTAACTCTTTCTGGAGGTTTTTACCTGAAAAGTTGTAATAAGTTGCTCCAATTTTTTCCCACCACATTTTGGGCATTTCCCCTTCCCAACATCGTGCTCCCGGATGCTGAGTATGAGAGTAAATTTCTTATTACATTTCGGGCATCGATACTCGTAGCTGGGCATTCCCTCTACCCCCTTTCTTGAAAAAAATAAATTAATTCTACTATAGAAATTTGGAAGCTGGCTGTCAATAGTCAACTTTGAGATTTCTCATTTTCCAGAAATCTCACCTTTGTTTTCAGCCGCCACATGATCAGAGGTCCCGCCAATCCTCCAAGGCCAAGCAAGGCAAAGGCCCAGCCCCAGTTGGGAACGTATCCGAATCGGGTTAGAGCATCCGGAGGGTTGGTCAGATCCAGAACATATCCGAACACTATGGGGGAAATGGAAGCCGCTCCAAACCCAAGCAGGGACTGAAGGGCCATCGTTCTGCCCAATCCCCCTGGATGGGCTAATTCTGTCACTCCAGTCGAGAGCACAGAGGACTCGCCTGTTACCAAAAAACCATACAGGATGCAGAGAATAAGAACCAGAGAGAACGGGAAGACCCTCGTCCACCCAATCAGAAGGGAGAGCAAACCACTTCCTAACATCACCACAATGATGGTGTTCTCCCTGCCGTACCGATCGGAAAGCAGGCCGCCCAACGCATTTGAGATTGCCCCAACCAAGATGACCACTCCAGCAATGATAGCACTGAGGCTAACCGCTTTTTGAAAATCGACCTGAGCCGTAAGCAGACAGGCCGTAAGGAATGCCACCATCCATGCCCTCATCCCGAACATCTCCCACATATGTGCAACATAACCTCCAATCATCATTAAGACGGGTTGGTTTCGTAAAACCTCACCGAGAGATACCTTCTTCTCTTCTTCTTTTATTTTTGTTATCTCCCCTAACTGAAAGAATGCAATGATCCCTCCTCCAATGGGTCCCAAAGAGGTGAGGAAGAAAGCCCATCGCCAAGAAAGAAGGGAATTGATGAAGCCGGCCAGGAATGAGGAGAGGGCAACACCAAGGGAGAAAACCCCTACATAGATACCTACTGCCCGTCCCCGCTCACGGGGAGGAAATTTTTCAGAAACCATCCGGAGTCCCGGCATATATGTCCCCGCAAGGCCAATTCCTGTCAATGTTCTTAAAAACAATGCGGACTCAAATCCTACTGCCCACACGGAAAATAAAATTCCAAAAATCCCTGCCCAAAGGGCTGTAAGAATGTAAATGTATTTAGGATGGGTATAATCGGTGAGAGAGATCAGGAACGCCACGGAGAGAAGATATCCGATTTGATAAGAAGAAAAAATCCAACCGGCTTGTCCATTGGTAAGGGACCACTCTTTTTGAAGGATGGGGAGAAGGGCGGAATAATTTGAGAAAACCAGCATTGTCCCGATTTCACTCAGAGAGAGGCAGATCAACCATCGGTACCGGTCATCTAACCGCATTCAAACCTTTCTTCTGCTCCAATCTTCTTCTCCTGTGTTGGAGAAGCTCGATCTCCCTTTGTTGATAGGATGGAGTTAGTTCCAACGCCTCATCGACATAGGTTATTGCCTTATCGCAATCCTTAAGCCGATGCTCATGATATTTTGCTAATTCGACGTAAGGGAAGGCGTCCTTTTTATAAGACCAGCCCAACATCTCCTCCCACAGAGACCGGGCCTTCTCACCTTGTCCTGTCTTCTTAAAAGCCATGGAGAGCCATCTCATCACATCCCAAGAAAGATCGTCAGCGCAGCGCTTTAAGGCGATTTCAAAACAAGGAATGGCTTTCTCACGCTGACCATGCTCCCAGAAAAGTCTTCCCAATGCAAAATGTTCGATCCCCTTTCTTGGTCGGGCTGCCTGAGGATCATGATAGACAAGGTGGATCCTCCCAGCCAGCGCAACCATAGATAAGATATCCATCTGGTTATGGTAAAAAACTTGCTGAATCTTCCGTGCATCTCCGCTCTGGATATAATCAAAATAGAGATAGGGAATCCATTCCGATGGAATATCATCTGTTCTCTCTACTCCTAAAAGCTGGGATTCGAGGGTGACCAGCCGGCAGTTTTCATAAGCACCTTTCCAAATCTTCCTGGAGGGATAGAGAAGATCAAAATTGGGCATATCCCTTATCTTTGAGATGATGCGAGAGAGAATGAATCGGGTCTCGAGCAACGGGATGTCATATTGTCGCCCGTTGAAGGTGACTAAGAATTGAAAAGATTCAATCGTTTCTTTGAGGAGAGAAAGTGAAGCCCTCTCTTCAGAATAGTCCCTCATGAAGAATTGATGAACCACAAAGCAATCCTCCTGGAAGAAACCCAATCCCACCATAAAGGCAAAGGTTCCAGTCCCTCCTGTTAGACCGGTTGTTTCGGTATCGAGAAACAATGCTCTTCGGAAGTCCAATTCCTTAAGCCGTTCATCTCTCGAAAGAAGATGGGCGGGGTAAGTGGGAATGGTGAGGATATCTGCTAAAGTCATCTCTCCGTATTGATAGTGGGGAGGAAAATGTTCTTTCGTCAGGAAGGTCTCCCCTTCAGGAGTCGAAATGACCTCCCCTTTAACAAGTTGTTCGATGGGAAAGATCGTTTTCTTCCGATAGGTCTTTTTCGGTTCAAGAAGCCGATCCAGTCTCTGCCTCAGATCACTGAGAATCTCAGATTTTTGTTCTGGCTGGCTTTTGGAAACTGAAGTAAGACGGTTTAGTCTTTCTTTAAGGTCCATGGTTCTTAAAAAGAGGGTTCTAGGATTCGAGGGTTCATGGGTTCAAGTGCTTCACTTGACCACTTGAATCCCTGCCCGCCGGCAGGCAGGCTTGACCCCTTGAACCCTTTTCTACTTTAGGATTTCCTTCAAAAGTGCCAATGCTACTTCTTTTGATTTTTCTCCGGTCTCCTTTGTCGGGCCCACACAGGATGGACAGCCATACCGACACTCGCACTTGGAGATGAGCTTCATCGTTTTCTCAAGAAGCACACGTGTATCATCAAAAAGTTGGGGGCTGAAACCCATTCCTCCTGGGTAGTTATCATAGAGGAAGAGAGTCGGTTCAAAGAGAACCATCCCTTCTAGAGGAATTTCATTCGGAGCATTAAAAGAGGAGTAAATCCCTTTTGAACCCCTCGAAAGTCTCAGGAACCACTTTGCCCCCCGGTCTCCGACACAGCGGTTGAGATCATGAGGATCGCACATCAGGTGAAGGGCTGCCATGGAATGAAGGGCATAGCCGAGTCCTAACACTCCATCAATGACCTCCAAACGAGAGTATGGAAGTCTCTCTAACAAACCTCTCCTAAAAGTGATCCAATAGGAGGTGGTATGAAACTGAAGGTCTGGAAGTTCAATCTTTCCGTAACCTAAATTTTCAAGGGTATAGAATTTGATCTTTTTATATCCAACCACGCGGGTGGCAATTTTTACCTCACCATGTTCAAAGACCGTACCCTCTCCCTGACTTCTCTCAAATCCTTCCAGGATAGAGACATCCGTATAGTCAATCGCATCAGTGTAGTAATCCCCTTCGGTCTTCTTGACATAGGCCCTGCGGTTGGAGTAATCGAGCTTCTCCACTGTATAGAGTTCTGATTCACAAAGGTAGACCGCACCCTCATAAAGAGTGGTATGGGCACCGGTGAAGTCAACCTCTGCAATCACCTCTTCTTTCTTCTTCGTGGTATCGACCACCACAAAATTCTCCTCCGAGGCGGACCGGAGACTGACCTTCTCCGCAGGATAGGCATCTTGAGTCCAATACCAATTTTGGCCCACATGATGAAGCGTTCCTTTCTCTTCGAGGTATCGCAACATCTCGCCCAAATCTTCACGTCCGAAGCGTTCCCCATCCCTGAAAGGAAGTTCAAACGCAGCACACTGAATATGGCTGAGTAGAATGAGGAGATTATCGGGATTGACCAATCCATGCTCAGGCGATTGTCCGAAGAAATAGTCCGGGTTTTCGATAATGAATTGATCCAGGGGTTGGCTTCGTGCGATGAGAACCGCCAATGACTTTTCCGATCGCCTTCCCACCCGCCCTGCCTGCTGATAAGTGCTGGTAATCGTGCCGGGATAACCTGCGATCAAGCAAACTTCAAGATCTCCAATATCGATCCCGAGTTCAAGGGCATTGGTGGAAATAACAGCTGTGACTTCCTTCTCTCTTAATCCTTTTTCAATCTCCCTTCGCATCTTTGGGAGATAGCCTCCGCGATATCCCCTGACCTTTCCTTTATCCTCCAGCTTCTTCTCAAAGCGATCTTTTAAATATTTCGTCAAGACCTCCACATTGAGCCGACTGGTAGCAAAGAGAATGGTCTGAATCCCTTGCTCAACAAAGGGGGTGGCCAAACGCCTGGCTGCATGAATATGGCTTCCACGAATCCCCAATTCTTTATTGACCACAGGTGGGTTATAGAAGATGAAGATCTTCTCCGGCGAGGGGGCACCATTTTGGTCAATTAAGAAAACATCCCTTCCGAGAAGTTTTTCCGCTAACTCCTTAGGGTTGGCAATCGTTGCAGAGCAACAGATGAATTGAGGTTTCGATCCATAAAAGCGGCAGATACGATCCAACCGTCTCAGGACATTGGTCATATGCGAACCGAAGACCCCTCGGTAGGTATGGAGTTCATCAATCACCACAAACTTCAAGTTCTGAAAGAAATTCATCCATTTTGTATGATGGGGGAGGATCCCCGTATGAAGCATGTCGGGATTCGTGATCACAATATCCCCTCGGGTTCGGATCGCCTGACGAGCATCCTGGGGAGTATCTCCGTCATAGGTGAAAGTGGTGACAGGTTTTTCGATCCGTTGGATGAAGCTCTGGAGCTCGAACATCTGGTCTTGGGAGAGGGCTTTGGTGGGAAAGAGATAAAAAGCCTTTGAAGAAGGGTTCTCCAATTTTGTGCTCAACACAGGAAGGTTATAACAAAGGGTCTTCCCGGAAGCGGTCGGGCTTACCACCACGATATCCTTTCCCTCGTGAACCGCTTCGATGGCTTCGACCTGATGGGAATAGAGTTGCTCGATCCCTTCTTTACTTAAAGCCTCTCTGATGATGGGGTGGGTGAACTTTGGAAAAGGACGATATTGTCCTTCTCTCTTTTTAAAAATTCGAAGGTCCGTGATACAGGGTGAGATGGCGCGGGAACGTTTCCAGGACTCGAGTATCTCTTCAATCGACATCCAACGCTCTCCAAAAATAATGTCTATAAGTCATGAAGTCAATGCGTAATTGAGTTATCGGGTCATTGAACCATTCAATTCTTAAATTCCTATTCCGCAATCCACAATTCGCAATCCGCATTGTTTTTTTATATTTCTCCTTTCTGATACGCCCGAATAAAAGCCTCCACCACTTCTTTATCTAGTTGTGTCCCAGAACACCTCCTGAGTTCTTCGATCGCCGTCTCCTTCTCCATCGCCTTCCGATAAGGTCGGTCTGTGGTCATCGCATCGTAGGTATCAGCGACCGCCACAATTTTTGCAAGGAAGGGAATTTGTTCTCCTTTCAAACCATCTGGGTATCCCTTGCCGTTGACTTGCTCATGATGATATCTCACCCCAGGAACGATTTCTCTGAGTTGCCGGATATGTTCAAGGATTTCGGCCCCCATATCAGAATGGCGTTTGATCATATTGAATTCCTCAGGGCTCAACCGCTCCGGTTTTTTAAGAATATCATCCTCAACCCCAATCTTACCAATATCATGAAGCACAGAAGCAATTTTTAGCCATTTTCTCTCCAAAGGTTTCAACTGAAGGTACCTCGCAATGACTTGACTATAGAGAGTGACCCTCTGGGTATGTCCTCCTGTATAGGGGTCCCGCTTTTCAATGGCATCGGCCAGGGACTCGGCTGTTTGAAAAAACATTTCTTCCAATTCCTGATAGAGGCGGGAGTTGTCGAGTGCAATGGCCACCTGATCGGCTAAGGAGGTGAGAAGGGAAAGATCCTCCTTACCAAATCTACTTCTCCCCTTTTTATTGATCGCTTCCAAGACCCCGATGATCTTTTCTTTGACTTTTACAGGAATACAGATGATATTTCGCGTCTTAAACTCTGTCCTCTCGTCCACCCCCTTAAAAAAACGAAGATCTTTCTCAGGGGAATTCACAATCAGGGGTTTCCCGTGCTGAGCAACCCATCCCGCAATCCCTTCTCCAAAGTTGAGAAAGATTGTCTTTATTTCCTCCTCCCGTTCACCCAGAGCCACCTCGAAATAGAGTTGATGTTTTTCCTCATCAACGAGGAGAAGGGAACCCACCTCTGCTTTCATCAATCGAGTGGCTGCCTCCATGGCCCTCCTTCGAATCTCTTTATGATCTAATGTGGAGTTGAGAATTTGGCTTAATTGGGAGAGCAAGGCGAGTCGTTCAACTTTCTCCTCAATCCGTTTAAATTTATCCAACCATCGATCGATATTAATCTTCTTTGTTGGCATCTCTCTTCTCCCATTAACGGGGTTAACTAATTTTATTCTCTTTGTCAATTAAAATCTACATAAAAAGAATAGTTCGAATGGCATCGAATGAAACGAATATTATTTATTTTATTGTTGCTCGTTAAATTCGTTATCCCCCCACTCTCACCCTCCCCCCTTGAGGGGGAGGGGTGGACGGGGATGAAAAAAGTTGATATTCAAAACTATTCCTGATAATAGTTAATGGGGAAAGGAGAAACGGTATGACTTTGCGGACCAATAAGGAACTGCTTAACCTGGCTAAAAGGGGGGGCTATGCAGTGGGAGCCTTCAACATCAACAATTTGGAAATCCTTCAGGCCATTGCCTCGGCAGGAGAGGCTGAGAAATCCCCTGCTATCATCGCCGTTTCAGAAGGAGCCATCCAATATGCGGGGTTGGCTTATATCGTTTCCATGGTTCGAATAGCTTCTGATCAGACCTCGATTCCTTTGTCCCTCCACCTCGACCATGGAAAGGATTTGGAAATCATCCGGTCTTGTATTGAGAACGGTTTTACCTCTGTCATGATCGATGGATCGCACCTCGAATTTCAGGAAAACATGGCGATTACAAAAAAAGTGGTGGAGATGGCTAAAAAGAAAGCTGTCTCAGTAGAGGCGGAGTTGGGGAGGTTGAAGGGGATTGAGGATAAGGTTTCTGTCTCAGAAAGAGAGGCCTTTCTCACCGACCCACAGGCCGCAGAGGAATTTGTCAAAAAGACAGAAGTCGATGCTCTGGCTATTGCCATTGGGACATCCCATGGTGCTTATAAATTTAAAGGGGAAGTAAAACTTGACTTCGAACGCTTGAAAGAAATTGCACAGAGGGTGGACATTCCATTGGTGCTTCACGGCGCCTCGGGTGTTCCTCAAGCTGTTCTCGAGAAGGCAGAACGATTTGGTGCTAAGCTTCCCGGGGCAAAAGGGGTTCCTGACGATGCCATCCAAAAGGCGGTCTCCTTGGGTATTGCCAAAATCAACATTGATACTGACTTAAGGCTTAGTTTTATCGGCGCCATTCGGGAGGTTCTCACCAACAAACCCGAGGAGTTCGATCCTCGAAAGATTTTGGGCCCAGGCCGGGAGGCGATCAAACAAACTGTCCAGTCCAAGATGAAGCTTTTTGGAAGCTCCGGTAAAGCAATATGAGTTATGAATTCTAAACTCTAAATTCTAAACTCGATCTTATGCCTTCTTGAACCAATTTCTAATCTTTCCTTTCCATATTTCTACTCGCTCATGATGCTGGGGGTAGTGTTCTTCAAGATGTTTCAAAAAACGCTTTATGATCTCACTTCGAGTAGAAAGGATCGCCAGACCAATCAGAATAAATAGAATCCCCTGAAGGATAGGGAGAAAAAGTCCAAGAATACCCAAGAAAATGAAAAACCAGCCAATGATCAGTAATCCAAGCTTTTTAATTGAATTCAATGGCTACCTATCCTCCAAACCGAAGCGGGTTAAACCGCGTGTCAGTGTCAAAGACATCCAACCCTTCCCACTTCTTAAGGAAGTTCACGACGACATAGGTCAATGGTGTAATAATGGCTTCGTAGGCTGATTTGGAAAGCCACTGAACCACGATAGCACCTGCGAGCACGGTCGGAGGAATCGTCCCTATAAATGCCAGGGTCATGAACACCAGAGAATCCAATCCCTGACCGACAAGGGTCGATCCGATTGTGCGGGTCCATAACCAGCGTCCATTTGTGGCGATTTTCATCTTGGCCATGACAAACGAGTTAGCAAATTCTCCCACCAGATAGGCCAGAAATGATGCCCCCAACAATCGTGGAGTGTAGCCCAGAATCCGTTCATAGGCTGCCTGCCCTTCCCAAAAAGAGGCGGCAGGCAGGATCTGCCCAAGCCAGATGGCGACCACAGCAATCAAGTTGCAGAAAAATCCCAGCCAGATCACCCGCCTTGCCTGGTGGTAACCATAAACCTCAGTGAGCACATCACCGAAAATATAGCTGATAGGGAAAATGATGATGGCCGCAGGCAATACCAAACCAAAAATATTCACCAACTTGACCGCGATGATGTTGGAGGTGATCAAACAAGTGATGAAAATGGAGGCGACCAGCAAGAACCAATGGGAATATCGGCCATGCATAGGTGTCTTTTGCTCCTTTATTAACATTCTATATTAAACTCCTTAGAAAAAGATGCTTATTATTATACTGAAATTCCGCATCTTTCAATTAAAATAATAATGGTGGACAATTAAGCTATAATTAATATAATTTCAATATTTGAATATTTTGGCACAGTTATCGTCTAAAAAGGTAAAAGACAGTGAATCTTGAAGAAACCGAGATGATCTCCAGATGTCAACGAGGAGATCAAGAGGCATTGAAGGAGATCTTCGATAGATATAATAAGAAGGTTTATAGAATTGCCTATGGTGTGGTGAGGCAAAGGGAAGAGGCCCTTGATATTGTTCAAGAAGTCTTTATCAAACTATTTCACTCTATCAAAAATTTTAAGGGGAAGTCCCATTTTTATACTTATCTCTATCGAATGGTAATGAACACGGCCATTGATCATGCGAGAAAGACAGGAAAACAAATTATTTCAAGCCTTGACCAAGAGGGAAGTTTCCAACCTTCTGATGACCTTGAAAAAGGACCGGAAAGGATCCTTCTCCAAAAGGAGTTGGAGGAGAGGGTGAAGTTGGCGATGGATAAACTCCCTGCAGAACAGAGGGCAGCCCTCATCTTCAGGGATGTAGAAGGTCTCTCATACCAGGAGATGGCAGAAACAATGGGGTGCTCTATCGGGACGGTGATGTCCCGTCTTCATTACGGCAGAAAGAGAATGCAAGAGTTATTGAAGGATTACGTGGAGCTCTACGGCCAAAGCCGTGGCACTTCCACCGTTTCAAAAGGGCAGAACCCGCCGAAGCTTTAGTAAACCCCGTTAGAAATTCCAGCGGGGCATTATTTCTAACGGGGTAAAGGCGGGTGAAAAGAGGTGAGAGTTAGATGAAAGATTTCTGTTCCTCGGTATCGAAACTTTTAGAAAAATATTTTGACCAAGAGGTCACGGACAAGGAAAGACTCCTTGTAGAAGGTCATCTTCAGGATTGTCCAGCCTGCCAGGATGCATTAAGGTCTATGGAGG
>Ga0315281_10004472_pt1 | contig 20246 bp, 18 predicted proteins | sample YL17G07_0_MG_FD_204540 | JGI IMG/M metagenome (GOLD analysis project Ga0315281, IMG submission 204540) | Sediment microbial communities from Yellowstone Lake, YNP, Wyoming, USA - YL17G07_0 | ecosystem: Environmental > Aquatic > Freshwater > Lake > Sediment | place: USA: Wyoming | collected...
CCCGAAACACGTCCCGCCGTTCATTCCCACGGCAGGTCACATGCCAGACGGCACCAGAGAATTCCAGTCGAAGGGGTCGGCTCACAGAAAGAGCATACTACAGCTGCAAGACCTGACCCCGATCTTCTCACAGAAAGAGCATACTACAGCTGCAAGACCTGACCCCGATCTTCTTTGACCCCGATCTTCTTCCGATCTTCTTCGGTCACCGCCTACGGCAGCGGGACGGCGGCCCTCGTACCCAACACGACCGGCTCGTACAACACATTCGTCGGCCGCAGGGCCGGCGCGACGGCACAGGTGATCAATTGCACCGCGGTCGGGGTGGACGCGTACTGCACGGGCGACAACCAGGTACGTCTGGGGAACGTCTTCGTCTCCTCGATCGGCGGGAAGGTGGTGTGGAGCGCGTTGTCGGACTTGCGGGCGAAGACGGACCTGCGCGACGTCCCCCTCGGGCTCGACTTCGTAATGGCCCTGCGACCGGTGGAATTCAGGCTGCGCGGCGGGAACGGCCGGCTCGACATGGGGTTCGTGGCGCAGGACATCGAGAAGCTGCTGGGGGAGGGCTACAACGTGCTCGACATCGGCGGGGATCCTGAGCAGACCCTTTCGCTGAGGCACAGCCACTTGATCGCGCCACTCGTCAAGGCCGTGCAGGAACAGCAGGCAGAGATCGGGGCGCAGAGGGCTGAGATTGAGAGGCTGAAGGGCAGACTCCGGGAGAGCGAGGACGTGAAGGCAGCGCTTCGGGGATTAGAAACTCGGCTTGCTCAAGCCGAGGCGCGGTTTGCGACTCAGTGAGGTAAGCCAGCGACGAGGCTTGTGCGAGGGTTCGCTGGGCCGAAGCGACGTGGCATGCTGGTAGGGAGACAGAGGACTCTTCGATTCTCTGGGCTATACCAGCCCGAGGAGGTTCATGTAATCGCGGACCTGTTCGGCCCGCTTGCCTCGACTGCTGCTTTCGAACAGAGGAATCGCATTCTCGAACCGCTCTCGTGCCAGGACCCGGTTGCCGCGTTGGAGTGCCACGGACGCCTGGTTTAGGCGAACGTTCGCGGTTCCCTCGGTGAGTCCAGCACTCTCGTAGATCGTCAGTGCTTCATTGAGAAGTCGTTCCGCACCGTTCAAATCTGCCATTCCAGCCCGGACGATCGCGAGGTTCTGGAGGTGACCGGCGACGCTCAAGGCCCGGCCCGCTCGCCGGTCCAGCGCCAGAGCCCTCTTGTAGGCGTGATTCGCATCCATCAGACGCCCCTGCTGAAACGCCAGCGTCCCTAGATTCGCATGCGTCTTGGCTACAGCATCCTCCATCTGCGCCGTTTCAAAGACAACGAGGGCTTTGCGGAAGACATGCTCGGCTGCAACGGGATCGTCCCTCGCGACATAGACCCACCCCATGGAGGCGACATCATGTGCCGCGAGCGTCGTCATCTTCAGTCGCTCATGCAGTGCCTGTGCCCTTTGGAGCGACGTGGCGGCGTCGTCCCACTCTTCGCGCCGAATCGCCAACTGACCGAGGTTGCTGTATTGAGCCGCGATGCCCTCGGTCCTCCCCAACTCTTCGTTGATTCTCAGCGCTTCCCTGAAGGACTCTTCGGCCTCTTTCAGGAGACCTCGCTCGACGTAAACCAGGCCCAGATCGTTCAATTCACTCGCGACGCCTTCTCGGTGGGCCGCGGCCCGATAAAGGGCCAGCGCCTGATTGTGTTCGGCCGCTGCCTCCTCCAACATCCCGCGATCACGGAAGAGCAGGCCGAGAACACCATGCGTGTCGCCGCGCCCCCTGTCGTTGTCCGACGCTTCGAAGAGACGCGCCGCGTCACGAAGTGAGGCCTCTGCGTCGTCGTATCGGCCCAGCGCGGCGAGAACAAGACCGATGTTGCGATGATCGTCGGCGACGTCGTCACCGGCACCCGTGGCGGAGTGGTGGTCGAGGGCCTCTCGAAACAGTCGGAGGGCCTCCGAAAGCTTTCCGGTCATTTCAAGGATGACGGCGAGATTGGCGGTCTGATTGCCGAGAGCGGAGCGATCGTTTGATTCCTGCGCGGCAGCGAGTGCCTCTACGGTGACGCGGGAGGCGGCTTCGAAATCGTTGAGTGCCCGATATGCCAGCCCGAGATTCCCGAGGATCGTGGCACGCTCAGGGTCCGTGAGTCCTGGATGCTTCGAGGCCGCCTCGAATGAGTCGCGCGCCCCGGAGAAGAGCCGCAGCTTCAGCAGGACTATTCCTCGCTCATTCTGTGCCGTTGCATCCGATCGTTCTCGGAGGAATTCTGCCGCCTCGGCCAACCGTCCTCGTGAGATCAGCGATCGGGCATTGAGGAGAAGGGCGTCACCGGGGTCAGAGGGCAGAGGTGCGGCCGTGGACTCGGTGGAGAAGCCCGACGTGAGGTGTTGAAGGGCACGCGCGTCGTGACTTTGCTTCCAGGCGTGGAGGTTGTTGAGAATGAGCGTGTCGAAGTCTTGCAGGCTCTTATAGGTCCTGTAGAGCACCCTGGTCTGTGCCGCCCGTCGAAAGGCCTTGACGCGTTTCAGGTCTGGGCTGTTTCTTGCGGTATCGTCAGCGTCCGACACGTTGAACAGGAGCAAGACGCCACGCATGCCGCCGTCGGCCTTCAGAGCCATGCCTCGCTCAAACTCCTCCTCCGTCGCCGTGATGTTGGCGCCAGGGCGTGCGGGAGGACCCAGGGTGTTCTTGAAAAGGACAATGATGTAGTGAGATCGATCAATCTCGGCATTGATCAGATGTTGTGGGGTCCCGGCTCCGCCCGGAAGGTCCTCCCAGCCACGGGGCACAAAGATGACTCGCCGCTCGAGGCCTTCGGATTGATTGTAATTCTCAAGCAGGTTTCGAAACCGCTGGCGCTCTTCGCCGAGGCCGTTCGTCGGGGACGCGAGGAAGACTCGATAGACAACGATGGTGTTCGAATACGGTAGAGCGGCAGAACCGGCGCTTTCCATGGTAAGGGGGCGGTCAGTTTCCTCTTGTCTCTTATACGCTCTGTCCGTGGCCGTCACCTTGAAAGGTGCTTCGCAGCGGCCGAGACGGCGGAGCCTGGCGGAATGTGGACGCCGAGAGCCCGGAGACTCTCCTCGATGGCCGAGAGCGCCCGCGCGACTTCGCCGGCTCCGATGTTTCCCATGTGCCCCATCCGAAACGCCTTTCCGGCGAGGGGGCCGAGGCAGCCAGCCACGACGATGCCGCGGGAGGCCATCTCTTTCCGGAAGGCAAGGTCCTCGACACCCTTCGGGTAGTAGACGACGGAAAGCGTGTCGGCGCGGCAGCCCGCGGCCGTGACGAAAGAGAGACCGAGCGCCTCGAGGCCGGCGCGGACGGCGCGGCCGATCCGCTTGTGGCGGTCGAAGCGGGCGGGGAGGCCTTCCTCATGGAGGATCCGGAGCGCCTCGCCGAAGGCGACGATCTCGTTGACGCAGGGGGTTGCGAAGTACTTGCCGGGGTCCTCCATGATCGGGAGCCAGCGGAGGACGTCGGCGTAGTAAGCCGGAACGGCGGCCTTGCTCTTTCGCCGCTCGACCGCGCGCGCCGAGAAAAGACAGAGGGCGAGGCCGGGAGGGGCCCCGATCGCCTTCTGCGCTGCCGTGAGAAGGACGTCGACCCCCCACGTGTCGAACGGCTCGTCGACGCCGCCGGTCGCGCAGACGCCGTCGAGGATGAAGATCTCGTCGCGGCCGCGGAGGAGGCTCGCGTATTCGGCGACAGGCGCGGCGGTCCCTGTTGACGTATCGACGTGCGTGACGGTGACGGCGGCGTATTTTTCCTTCGCGAGCTTCCCGGCCACCGCGGCCGGTGCGACGGCGTGCCCCCACTCGGAGCGGAGGACGTCGGCCTTCACCCCGAAGGCGGCGGCCAGCTCGGCATAGCGGTCACCGAAATATCCCTGCGAGAGAACGAGGATTCTGTCGCCCGGTGAGACGGTATTGATGAGCGCGATCTCCATCGAGAGCGTCCCGCCGCCGGAGACGATGACGGGCCGGGCCGTGGCGCTCTGGCCGAGGGCGCGGAAGTCGGCGAGCGCGCGCTTGAAGGTCTCGACGAAAGCGGGGGCCACGTGCGAGACGGTGGGCCGGCCGAGCGCCGCGAGGATGCGGGGATGAACGGGCGTGGGACCGGGGATCATGGTGAGGGTCTCGTCGATCATCGGAACTCCCTTGCTTCTCTACGTCTGCTGGCGGACCAGCTCGAGCGGCGGACGGGCGCCCGTGACAGCACGGATGGCAGGCCCGACGAGGCCGGGGTCGTCCGAGATGACCGAGGCCGCGCCCCAGAGGGCCATTTGCCGGGCGATATCGGGATCGTTCACGGTCCAGACGTGGACGGAGAGCCCCGATTCGCGTGCCTCGGCCATCAGTCGGGGCGTGACGAGCGAGACGTTCGGGGCGATGGCGTCGCACCCCCGCGGGCGGTCCGGCCAGAAGCGCCCGGTCGGCCGGTAGGTGGAGGCGTCGAAGTTGAGGCAGGTTTCGATTCGCGGCTCGATCTCCCGGATTCGCCGGAGCAGCTCGGCCGAGAAGGAAAGGACGAGGGCGCGCTCGAAGAGATGGAGCTGCGAAAGGAGCGCCGCGACGCGGAACTCCAGGAGGCCGGTCCGCGGCGAGGGGCCCTGCTTCATCTCCACGAGAAAGCGCCCCGAGGATCCGTAGCGCGTCAGGACCTCTCGGAGCGTCGGGATCCGGCCGCGCAGCTCAGCCGGACCGGTGCCGTCGGTCGACAGCTCGGCCATCGTGAGCTGGGCGACGGGGACGCGCCGAGCGCCGACGGCGATCTCGGGGTCGTGGAGGACGACGGCTTCACCGTCGAGGGTGAGGCGGACGTCCAGCTCGACGGCATCGGCGCCGTCGGCCTCGGCGAGGTCGAAGCTCTCGAAGGTGTTCTCGGGGGCCTTCCCGCTCGCCCCGCGGTGGCCGATGACCCGCGTGGGTCCCTGGCGGAAGAAGTTCATGGCGGCTGGATTATCCTCGCGGACCATGCCCCGCCGCTTGCCGGTCCGTCCGAAGGTCGAAAGGCCTCCGCTGAGGAGGCCGCGCCCGAGGCCCGAGCCGATGCCGTCCCGTGAGGACCGTCGCTCGCCGGCGCCGCTTCCGGAAGGTCCGTTCCCGGTCCCGATCTCGACGATCGACTGGCTCGTCTCGCGCGAAAGCCCGGCGGCGCGCTTCGTCGCCCTTCGCGACCTTCTCGGCCGGCCGGCGAAGGACCCGGACGTCAGACGGGCGCGGCAGGCCGTCCCGCGCGATCCGTGGACGCGCGACGCCCTTCTCGCCCTCCGGCAGCGGACGCTTCCGGGGCTCTCCGCCGCCGGCCTCGCGCGCCGGTACGAGGGCGGTGTCTGGTTGACGCTCTTTCTCCTCGAGACGGGATGCGACGCGACGCTTCCGGCGATCCGCCACGCGGGAGATGTCCTCTTCGCGGCGTGGGAGCGGACGTTCGTGGAGCTGTCGCGGCGCGAGGACGTGGCCGTCGACATTCCCTCCTTCACGATCCTCTGCCGCACGCTCGCGCTGATGGGGCACGCCGGAGACGCGCGGATCCTCACGGCCGCGAACTACGTCGCCCGCGCCGCCCTCCTCGGCCGCGCGGCGACGGCCAAGACGCTCCTCCTGTTCGCCGCGCTTCCGCCGGACAAACGCTCGCCCGTCGTCGCGCGGGCGACCGGTTTTCTCCGGGAGCACGCCGTCGCCGCGGAGATCCCTCCGGCGGCGCCCGGGGCGTCCGGCCGCGCTTTCCTCAAGGCCGGCTTTCCGACGGGGATGGAGACCGATCTCGTCGAGCTTCTCTGGGCGCTCGCGCTGACAGCCCCGGAAGGGGGAACGGAAGGACGTGAAGGCCCACTTGCGCGAGGCCTCTCGCTCTTGCTCGCCCGCGCCGACCACCGCGGGCGCTGGAAGCTCGAACGGACGCTCCCGAACGGGCTCCCCGTCCCGCTCGAGCGGGCCGGCGAGATGTCGCGGTGGGTCACGATCCGCGCCCTGGTCGCCGTCCAGCGCTTTCTGGGACTCTCGATCGAAGCTCCGCGCTCCGCGGGGAAGCCCGCCGTCTTCTGATGAGAGCGCGACGCCGACTCCTCGCCGCCGCGGGACTCCTTGCCTCCGCGGCGCTCCTCGCCGCATCGTGCACGCCTCCCGCGCGTCCATCCGTGGACGGGTACGCGGCCAGAGTCACCATCTCCGCGGACGGCGCCGCCCTGGCCACGTTCCAGATCGCGGTGCGGGGCGACAAGAGGCGGCGCGAGGAGACGTCGCCCGGCGGATCGGTCCTTCTCCTCGACGAGAAGGCGCAGAAGGCGTGGCGTCTCGACCCGGCCGCGAAGACCTTCTCCGAGGTTCCGTACGCGCGTGCGACCGACGAGATGCTGCCGGGCTTCCCGCTCGCCCCCGGCTTCAACGACCGCGAGGAAGCTGCCAAGCGCGGGATCGCCGAGTACCAACGCGAGAGCGACGAGATCTTCGCGGGAATGGTCTGCGCTCTCTGGCGCTTCGTCGACCAGCCCGATGCCGTCGTCTCCCCATCGACGGTCTACTGGGTGGCCCCCAGCCTCGAGAACCTGACGATCCGGATGGACCGCGAGATTCCGAAGCCGGACGGATCCCGCTTCCGGAGGAAGGTGGAACTCAGGGAGATCCGGGTCGGTGCCGACGGGAGCCTCTTCGAGATCCCGAAGGACTATCGTCCCGCCCCGGGGAGCCGCGGAGCGCTCGATCGGGGCCTCCTGCTACCATTCTTGCCCCTGTCCGGTCAAAGGAGCCTGGCCACGGAGGAGAGTTCATGAAGCGTTTTGCGATTTGTGTCGTCGTCGGCCTGGGTGCCTTCGTGGCGTTCTCTCTCGCTGCGATTGCACCGACCCCGAAGGACCCGAGGAGCCCCATCCCCGACTGCGTTGACGGGCGCGGGCCGACCGGTCCCGTGGAGGTGAAGCTCCTTTCGCCGACGCCGAACCAGTTGTTCCAGATCCCGGAGGCGCCGGCCGGGCAGCCTCCAGCCAAGGGAGCGGTCGTCGAGGTGAAGCTCGAGGTCAAGAACTTCGAGACGTTCCAGGACCCGAAGACACCGTGCGGTCAGGGGATCGCCATCGTCTTCGACAACCTCGCGGCGTCGGTCCACTACGACCCGTCGAAGCCGTGGGCTTTCCGGAACGTCCCGAAGGGGACGCACACGATCCGGGTCTTCGCAGTCCGGCCCTGGGGCGAGTCGATCAAGGAGCCCGGGGCCTTCGCGATGGTGACTTTCAATGCCGTCGAGGCCGACGGAAAGAACGCGCCCGACCCGAAGACGCCCCTCCTCACCGTGAGCCGTCCGAAGGGAAAGTACCCGAGAGGGCAGGAGGTCCTTCTCGACTTCCTCGTTTCCGGCTGCACGGTTGCCGCCCACACGGTTCCGGACACCTGCCGCGTCCGGTATCGGATCGGCGATTTCCCCGAGGTGTCTGTCGACAAGCCGGACCCGGTCTGGCTGAAGGACCTTCCGATCGGCAAGCACGCCTTCATCGTCGGCCTGACGCGAGAGGGGAAGCTGATAGATGGGCCGTTCAACCTCTTCCGCGGCGTCTTCGAGGTCGTGGAGCCGGGCGCGGCCCAGGCCCCGTCCGCGGCTCCAGCCCCCGCCAAGGCGGGATCCCCCGCCCCCTGATGCCCTCGCCCGTCGTCTACGAGAGCCCCGGCACGCGCCGGTGCCTCGTCGATCCGCCCCTGATCCTGGCCCCGATGGCGGGGATCACGGACATGACCTACCGGCTCCTCCTCCGGAAGCTCGGTGGGGTGGGGCTTGTGACGATGGAGTTCGTCTCGTCCGAAGGGCTCACCCGCGGAAACCGGAAGACCGAGCGGCTTCTTCGCTTCGACCCCTCCGAGCGGCCGCTCTCCGTCCAGATCTACGGGGCTGACGCGGAGCGGATGGCCGTGGCCGCCACGCGCGTCGAGGAGATGCAGGTCGACGTCTGCGACATCAACATGGGATGCCCGGCCAACAAGGTCCTGAAGGGATGCGCGGGCGCCGGGCTGATGCGCGACCTCTCGAAGGCGAAAACAATCATTTCGGCTTGCCGGAAGGCGCTTCCGACGACCCCGCTTACGGTGAAGTTCAGGCTCGGCCTCTCGGACGACACGCTGAACTACCTCGAGCTGGCGCGGATCTGCGAGGGGGAAGGGGCAGCGGCCGTCGCCCTCCATGCCCGGACCGCGAAACAGATGTACACGGGAAGCGCCGACTGGAGCCGGATCGCGCGCCTCAGGGAAGCCGTCCGGATTCCGGTCGTCGGCAACGGGGACGTCACGACCCCCGAGGATGTCGTCCGGATGTTCCGCGACACCGGCTGCGACGCCGTGATGGTCGGGCGCGGGACGATGAAGAACCCGTGGATCTTCCGGCAGGCCGTCGACCTCCTCGCGGAGAGGCCCGTCCGCCCCGCGACCCTCGCGGAGCGGCGCGACGCCATCCTCGAGCACTTCCGGCTCATCCAAGAGAACGACGGCGACCAGCCGAAGGCGGTGATGGGGAAGCTCCGGACCTTCACCGGCTGGTACACGCACGGCCTTCCGAACGGAATCGACCTTCGCCGCGAGATCAGCAGCCTCGCCTCGCCGCAGGCCTTCCTCGAGGCCGTCCACGATTTCTTCGACCGCCGCACGGCGCTCGCGGCCTGAGGCGAAAGGACTCCCCGTGACGGACACCCCTCGCGACCTTTCCTCCCTCCGCGCGGCCCTCGACGGCGTCGACGCGGAGCTGGTCTCCCTTCTCGCGAGGCGCCTCGCCCTCGTCGTGAAGATCGGCGAGGCAAAGGCGGGGAGCGGGGGCGGGATCCGCGACGCCTCGCGGGAGCGTGACGTCCTCGATAGAGTGGAGTCCGTCGCCCGGGACCTCGGCGTCCCGGTCCCGCTTGCGCGGAAGATCTTTGGCGAGATCATCGCCCACTCCGTCACACGCCAGGCCGCCTTCCTCTCGGGCGCCGCGGTGAAGGGGGAGCTTCGCGTCGGGTTCCAGGGGGTGCCCTACGCGTACTCGTGGCTCGCCGCGCAGAAGTACCTCGGCGGCCTCGGCCTTGCGGGGGCGCTCTCGGGCTTCCGGAGCTTCGGCGAGGCCGTCGACGCCCTCGTCTCGGGGGCCGTCGACCTCGCGATTCTCCCGATCGAGAACACGACGGCGGGGAGCATCAACCAGGTCTACGACCTCCTCCTTTCACACGACGTCGCCATCGTCGGCGAGGAGACCTGGAAGGTGGACCACTGCCTCGCCGGGCCGGCCGAGGTGCCGCTCGGGTCGATCGCGAAGGTCCTCTCGCACCCGCAGGGGCTGGAGCAGTGCAGCCAGTTCCTCCTGTCGGTCCCGAACGCGCAGCCCGTCTTCCGCTTCGACACGGCCGAGGCGCTCAAGGAGGTCGCCGCCGCGGCAGACCCGACACAGGCCGGCATCGGGCCGCCGGAGGCCGCGTCGCACTACGGTCTCGTCATCCTCCGGCACGGCATCGCGAACCAGGAGGAGAACTACACGCGCTTCGTCGCCCTCGCGCGGACGCCGGAGCGCTTCGACCCGCGGATCCCGTGCAAGACGAGCCTCGTCCTGACGACGCGTCACGAGCACGGCGCGCTCCTCAAGTGTCTCGCCGTCCTCTCGGACAACGGCCTCTCGCTGACGAAGCTCGAGTCGCGCCCGAGGCCGAGCAAGCCGTGGGAGTACATGTTCTTCGTCGACTTCGACGGAAACGTCGCCGACGAGAAGGTGTCACGAGCCCTCGAGGAGCTGAAGGTCGTCGCGCTCTGGCTCAAGGTGCTCGGCTCCTACCCGGCGAAGGCGACACCGCAGGACGCTTCGGCTGCCGCGATCGCCGGGCTCGCCCCGCCCGTCGAGACGCTCGAAGCCGTCGCCCTCCCGGCGGAGGAGAAAGCCGCGGCCCCCGCCGTGAAGAAGAGCTCGCAATACAGGCTCGCGAGCCGCGACGCCCGATCCGAGGACACCGTCGTCCGTGTCGGCGACCTCCTGATCGGCGCCGACGGCTTCGTCGTCATGGCCGGGCCCTGCTCCGTGGAGTCGAAAGCGCAGATCGAGGCGACGGCGAAGGCGGTCCGCGAGGCGGGGGCGCACATTCTCCGCGGCGGCGTCTTCAAGCCGCGGACGAGCCCCTACGCGTTTCAGGGGCTCGGCGAGGAGGGGCTCGACCTTCTCGCAGCGGCCGGGAAGGCGTTCGGAATGCCAATCGTCAGTGAGGTTCTCGCCCCCGAGCAGGTGCGTCTCATGGCGGCGAAGGCCGACATCCTCCAGATCGGCGCGAGGAACATGCAGAACTTCCCGCTCCTGAACGCCGTGGGGAAGGTGGACCGGCCGGTTCTCCTGAAGCGTGGCCTCTCCAGCACGATCGAGGAGTGGCTCGCGGCGGCGGAGTACATCCTCGCGAAGGGGAACGGGCAGGTGATCCTCTGCGAGCGCGGCATCCGGACCTTCGAGAGCGCAACGCGCAACACGCTCGACCTCTCGGCCGTCCCCGTCGTGAGGGAACGGACGCATCTTCCGATCCTCGTCGACCCGAGCCACGGGACCGGGCGCCGCGCCTACGTCGCCCCGATGTCGTACGCGGCGCGGGCCTGCGGGGCGCACGGCCTCCTGATCGAGGTCCACCCCGATCCCGACCAAGCCCTCTCGGACGGTGACCAGAGCCTCACCTTCGGCGAGTTCCGCTCGCTGATGGACGGCCTTTCCACCATCACCCCGCCACGTTCGGGGCGCTGATCGCGGCCCGTCGCGGCCGCCGTTCCCGGCATCTGGTGCGTTGGTGCGTTGGTGCGATCTGATAGACTTCTCCGCATGGCGCGCCTGACGATCACCCTTACGAACGAGCGGCACGCGGCGCTCAAGGAGGCGGCGGCGCGGCGGCGACGGACGATCGGCCTTCTCATCGAGGAGAGCCTCGAGGCGTACGGCATCAAGACGCGACGAAGCGCCGAGCAGCTCGTGGCGGCGGCGCGGCGGCGCTCGGCGCTGACGGAGGCGGAGACGATGCGTCTCGCCCTCCGCGAAACACGGGCGGTCCGGGGGGGGCGCCGGAAGCGCGCGGGTTGACCGGGCCGGTCGTCGTCGACACGAACGTTCTCGTCAGCGGACTTCTGACGGGGGATGAGAGCGCGCCGACGGCGCGAATCGTCGATTCGATGCTCCGGGGAGAGCTCCACCTTCTGCTCTCGATGGACCTTCTTGCCGAGTACCGGACGGTCCTCCTTCGCCCGGCGATCCGGAAGAGGCACGGCCTTTCGGAAGCAGAGGTCGACGAGCTCCTCGGGGAGATCGCGGAGTTTGCGGCGTTCCGGGAGGCCGGGTCGGTGTCCGACGCGGAGCGCCGGAAGGACATACATCTTCACCGGCTTCTGTCGGCGGCGGAAGGCGCGATCCTCGTGACAGGCGATGAGGCGCTTCGCGCTGGAGCCGCCGCGGGAGTCGAGGTCCTGTCGCCCCGGGAGTTCCTCGCCCGCCGTCGTCAGTAGACCTTCGGCACGGCGTCGGCGGGGAAGGGGCAGACGTAGGGCTTGCCGTTCGTCGACTTCGTGAACTCGACCTTCGCCTTCGCGATTGCCGGGGCGTCGGTCAGGAGGTCGACGGCCGTGGCGGCGAGGACTTTGGCGGCCACGAGCATCCCTTTCCGGCCGATCGGGTGCGCCGAGCAGGACGTGACGGCCCAGTGGTGCCATGGCGAGCCCGCGGCGCCGGTGGCGACGGCCAGCTCGGCGAGGGGAAAGGCGGCACTCACCTCGCCGACGTCCGAGGAGGCCGTGTCGCCATGCCCGGGGGTGTACGAAAGAACGCTGCCGGAGAGGCCCTCCTCGGGGATACCGACCTCTTTCTGGATCGCCTTCGCGAGGGCGACGTCCGGGGGGTCGAACCGGGGAGCGCCGACGCGTTCCAGCTCCTTCTGCAGGACGCGCGAGAGGGCGTCGTTGTAGATCGGCTCGCGCGTCGAAGCGAGGAGGTTCATCTTCGCCTTCGTCTCCGTGGCGAGGGCGGCTCCCTCCGCCGCCTTCCGGACGCGGCCGAGCATCTCGTTCACGCTCGCGCCGGTCGCGTCGCGGACGAACCACTGGACCCGGGCATAGTCAGGAATGATGTTCGCGGCGAGGCCGCCGTCCTTGATCACGCGGTGAATCCGGGCCGTCGGGAGGACGTGCTCGCGCATCAGGGCCATCGCATGCTCGAAGACTTCCAGCGCGTCGAGGGAGCTCCGGCCCAGCCACGGGTTCGCGGCCGCGTGCGCCGTCTTCCCGAAGAACTCCACGTCGAAGGCCGTGATGGCAAGGCGGGGCTGGGTGTAGACGAAGCTCGCCGGTCCCGGATGCCACGCGAGGACGACGTCGGTCCCGGCGAAGGAGCCGTCCCGTAGCATGAAGGTCTTCCCGAGGATCTGCTCCTCGGCGGGGGTGCCGAAAACGCGGATCGTCCCCGGAAGCTTCTTTGCGATCCGGGATTGGTTGGCCGCGACGGCCGCCGCCACCGCCGCCGTTCCGAGAAGGTTGTGCCCGCATCCCTGTCCCGCTCCGCCGGCAACGCGTGGGCTCTTCGTCCCCTCGCCCCCCTTCTGCGAGAGTCCGGGAAGAGCGTCGTACTCGGCGAGGATTCCGATCACCGGCGCCCCCGAGCCGGCGCTCGCGACGAACGCCGTCGGCATCCCGGCGACGCCGCGGGTCACCGTGAAACCTTCCTTCTCGAGGATCCCGGAGAGAAGCTCCGCCGACCTCGTTTCCTTGAGAGCCGTCTCCGAGTAGTCCCAGATCGTGTCGGAGATCTTTTCCCAGCGCACGTGGGAACCGTCGAGAAAGACGTCGGTCGGGACGGGCGCCGGGGGTGCGGCGAGCGCCGTGGCGGCGAGAAGCGCCGGAATCCGGAAAAGGAGACGGAAGAAATCTTGCATCGAGGCCTCCGGAGAAGATGTCGGTCTCGTATCCAGTCTACGATGGCGAAGAAGTTCCCTTTGCGCCCGCCGGGCTTTCTGCGAAGACGTTGTAGGCCCACGTCAGACCGCACGCGAAGAGCGTCGCGGCCAGGCCGAGGAGGGCGTTGAAATAGGGAGGGGCCGTCAGGGCGAGACGTACGAGGACGGTCGCGACGGCGAAACCGGAGTTCCGAAAGACGACCCGGTACGTCGAGCTGTACCGGAGCGAGATCAGGACGAGAAGGATGTCCGAGACGATGAGGAGCGTGTAGAAGGACTCGAAGAAATTGAAGACCTCGCGGCCGGTCGCGGCGTGTGCGAGGTCCGTCGCGCCGATCAGGGCGAAGCAGAAGAGGAGAACGAGGGCGACCGACTTCTTGGCGCGGACGAAGCTCTCCGTCTCTCGTGTGTCGGCGGTGATGGGCCGACGCCGCTGAAGCCGGTAGAAGAGCCCGAGGAGGACGAAGACGGCGAGCGCCCCGGCCGCGTCGGACGTCATATGGCCGATCGAGCCGGAAACTTCCGACCAGGCGATCGGCTCACGGAAGGTGGAGAGTTCCTTGAAGGTCTGACGGAGAAGGATGAGGGAGAAGATCTCGAACTGCTTGCCGAGCGACTCGGAGACCGAATGGGCGAGGCTGAAGACGACGCCGATCACTTCCAAAAAGAGCAGGAACGTGAACGCGAGTTGGACGGCGTGAAAGTGGTTCGTCGGGATGGCGTCGGCGAGGCCGGGCGGCAGCCAGCCCTGCCGCCGCGCCTCGATCGCGGCGAGGGCGACGAGGAACGTCCCGACGAGGGCCGAACCGGAAAGCCGCTGCTGCCGGGCTCCGCTCCACCACGCCTGCAGCGTGTCGAAGAGCCGGACGGGGAGGAGCAGCGGGCGAGGCATTCTGGAGATCGGGACGGAGCCGGGTCGAAGGCAGTTTACGATGGAAGGATGAGACTCTGTCGCGCACGCGTCGCCGCGGCCTTCGCGTTCACCTTTGGCCTCGCGCTTCTCGGCCGGCCGGCTTTTCCGCAGGCCCCCCCTGCGTCCTCGCAGCAGAGCCGCGTGGAGGCCGGTCCCGTCTCCGTCCCGATCGAGATCCGCGAGCAGTTCCTCGGCCGGAGCGGCGAGAAGACCGTCGTCAAGTTCGTCCTGACCGCGGCCCGGGCGGACTTTCGGGTCGGTCCCGTCCCGGCGCCGGGCGCCACGCGCCGGGCGTCGTTCGTCCTGATCGGCGAGGTGAAGGACGCCGCCGGGAAGGTCCTCGAGACTTTCCGGGCGCCGGTGGACGTAGATCTGTCGGACTCGGAGGCGGGAAAGCCCGTCCGCGTCTCGTCTCTCCAGGCTCTTCCGCCGGGAGAGCTGACGGTCCAGTTCCGGCTGGAGGGAGCCGCGGGGCGGACGGTCGCGACGCGCGCCGTCTTCCTCACCGTCCCGCGCATGTCCTCGGAGTTCCGCGCGGAGGAGGCCGGGACCGACGCGGCCGGGCTCCCGTCAGCCGCGGCGATCGTTCTCGAGTCGGAAAACCGTCCCGTCGTCCCGAAGGAGACGGCCGCGAAGGGGATCATCAAGATCGTCGCGCCGCGGCGGGAGGTGCCGATCGGCCTCCTCCGTGTCGAGGCCGAGGTCTCGCCCCCCGCCACGCGCGTCGAGTTCTGGCTCGACGAGAAACGGCTCCTCGTCCGGAACCGCCCCCCCTACTCCGTCGAGATCGACCTCGGGAAGATCCCGAAGAAACAGACGCTGAAAGCGCTCGCCTTCGACGCGCAGGGGAACTTCCTCGACGCGGACGCGTGGGCCCTGAACGAGCGCGACGCCCGCCTCGCCGTCCGGATCCTCGAGTTGCCGAAGACCTCCGGCGGGACGGTCGAGCTGAAGGTGACCGTCCAGTCCATCGCCGGCGGCGAGGCAAAGGAGCTGAAGCTCTATCTCGACGCCGACCTCGTCAAGGAGTGGTCGGGGCCCCCCTACACGGCCTCGGTCTCCGCGGAGCGGCTGAAGCGGGCGACGCTGATCCGGGCGACTGCGATCGACACCGAGGGAAAGGAGTTCTCGGACGTCAAGCTCCTGAAAGGGGAGAAGCGGTTCGTCTCGCGCGTCGAGGTGAACCTCGTCGAGCTGCACATTTCCGTCTACGACGGCGAGGGGCGCTTCGTGAAGGGGCTGCCGAGGGACACCTTCGCGGTCCTCGAGGACGGCGTGAAGCAGGAGATCTCGGCCTTCGAGTTCGCCGAGGCCCTGCCGCTCTCCCTCGGGATCGTCATCGACGGGTCGGGCTCGATGAAGACGTCGATGCCGCTGGTCCACGAGGCGGCGGGGGGCTTCGTCGAGAGGCTGGTCCGAGAGAAGGACCAGGGCTTCGTCATCGAGTTCCGCGAGTCCCCCGCGCTCCTCTCTCCCCTCACGAAACAGAGCGGCGACCTCCTCCGGGCCATCCGGGAAACGCACGCCGACGGGGCGACGGCGCTGTACGACGCCGTCATCCTCGCTCTCTACCAGTTCCGGGCCGTCTCGGGGCGGAAGGCGATCGTCGTCCTGACGGACGGCGCCGACAATCACTCGTGGGCCGACTACGACACGCTCCGGCGGTATGCGCGGACGGCCGGGATCCCGATCTACTTCATCGGGATGGGGATCCCGATGCTGGAGCTGGGGATCAAGCCGAAGATGAAGGAGCTGGCGAGCGATACGGGGGCGGATGCCTTCTTCATCGGAAAGGCGGCCGAGCTGCCGGAGGTCTACCGGAAGATCGAGACGGAGCTTCGCGCCCAGTACTTCGTCACCTATCTGACGAACTCGAAGAAAGGGGAGAACGAGTTCCGGTCGGTGGAGGTGAAGCTCTCGGACCCGAAGCTTCGGCCGAAGACGATTCGAGGCTATTTCCCGTAGCCGTCGAGAAGCCGTCGGAGCGCCGAGGTGTGCTCCGCCGTCGTCCCGCAGCAGCTTCCGATCAGGCCGATGCCGCCGCCGGCGAGCCATCCGGCGGCGAGACGGGCGTACGCATCCGGCGTGACGGGCTCGGTGAAGAGCCCCTTCGCCTCGTCGAGGGCGCGTCCCGTGTTTGCGTAGACGGCAAGCGGCATACCTGGAGCCGCCGCGCGAAGGCGATCGAGGTCCGCGCCGATCGCGCGGGCCGGGACGCAGTTGATTCCGATCGCGTCGGGATGGGGGGAGGAGGCGAGGAGCGCCCGGGCGGCTTCTTCGACCGGCTCGCCGGAGAGGAGGCGGCCCCTTCCGTCCGTGACCATCGACGCGACGATGGGACACCCCGTCTCGAGCGCGGCCCGAGTGGCCGCGACCAGCTCGCGGACGGTGTTCATCGTCTCGACGAGGATCAGATCGCACCCCGCGCCGGCGAGCGCCCCCGCCATCTCCCGGTGCTCGCGGGCGAGCGAAGCGTCGGAAGGGACGAGATCCGGCCGGTAGCAATCCTCCAGAGGTGCGATCGATCCGGCGACGGAAATGAGGCGGCCACTTTCCCGGGCAGCCTGACGCGCAAGATCGACGGCCAGAGCGATCAGATCGCGGCCCACACCTTCTTTTTTTCTTTCTAAGAAGAATCCCTCGTCTTCCTCCCTCCTGTTTCTCGAATGAAGGCGAAATGTGTTCGCGGTGAGGACGTCCGCGCCGGCCGCGACGTTCTCGGCGTGGATCGCCCGCACGAGGCCGGGGGAGTCGCGGAGGGCCCGTGCGCTCCAGAGGGGCGGGCGCGTGTCGGCACCGCGGCGAGCCAGCTCCGTCCCCATCGCGGCGTCGAGAAGGAGGGGTCGGCCGGAATGAAGCGCCTTGCGGATGGCCACGGTGGTATTTTTCCCCAATGACGGCGAAAAGGAAGTGGGCCCTCGTTCTGGGCGCCTCGTCGGGTTTCGGCGAGGCGGCGTCCCTCGCGCTTGCGCGCGCCGGGCGGAACGTCTTCGGCGTCCACCTCGACCGGCGGGCGACGCTGCCGAATGTCGAGCGGATCATGGGGGAGATCGAGAAGACCGGCGTCCGGGCCGAGTTCTTCAACGTGAACGCGGCCGATGCGGAGAAGAGGGCCGAGGTCTTCGCGGCGATGGCGCGCGTCCTCGAGGAGGAGAAGAACCCCGCCGGCGTGAACGTCCTCCTTCACTCCCTTGCGTTCGGGACGCTCAAGCCGTTCCTCGCGCCGAGCCCCGAAGGCGCTCTTACGAAGGCGCAGATGGAGATGACGCTCGACGTCATGGCCCACTCCCTCGTCTACTGGACGCAGGACCTCCTCGCCAAGGGAATGATGGGGGAGGGGTCGCACATCTTCGCGATGACGTCGGCGGGCGGCCACCGGATCTGGCACGCGTACGGGGCGGTCTCGGCGGCCAAGGCCGCGCTCGAAAGCCACTGCCGGCAGCTCGCCGTGGAGCTGGCGCCGCGGAAGATCGCGGTCAACGCCCTCCGCGCCGGCGTCACCGACACCCCCGCGCTCCGAAAGATCCCCGGAAACGAGCAGATGATCGAGCACTGCCTCGCCATCCATCCGGTGAAGCGGCTGACGACCCCGCAGGACGTCGCGAGCGTCCTCGTGGCGGTGGCCCGGCCCGAGACGGTCTGGATGAGTGGGAACGTCCTTGGTGTGGACGGCACCGAGGACATCGTGGGCTGACGCGAGCACGGACGTGACGAGTCGACGACGCCTCCGCCCCGCGCCCGCAATTGCCGGCGCGGCGCTCGTTCTGCTTCTCGCAACGGCCTGTGGCGGCGGGCCTTCCGTGGCCGTCAAGCCGCCGGAGGGGGACGTCCCGTCGTCGGGGCAGTTCCCGCACGCGACGTTCACGCGGCTCCTTGAGGCGACCGTGACATCCGACGGTCTCGTGGACTACGGGGCCGTCGAGGAACAGAAGGACCTTCTCGACCTCTACCTCGGCGAGGTGGCGCGAATCTCCCCGATCGGGCAGCCGCACCTCTTCCCGACGTTCGACGATCAGCTCGCTTACTGGATCAACGCGCACAACGCGGCCGCGCTTAAGGGGGTGCTCGTCCTCGGAAGGCCGAAGGACCTCTCGAAGCTCGGGAGCGATCTCGACCGGATGACGTTCACCTTCGGCGGGCGCCCGATGTCGCTCCTCGGCGTCGCGGGCCAGATCCGGAAGCAGTTCCCCGATCCGCGTCCGTTCCTCGTCCTCGTCCGCGGCCGGCGGGGCGGCCCGCCGCTCGAACGAAGGGCGTTCGACGCGAAGGACCTCGAAGAGCGGCTCGAGACCGCCTCCCGGGCGTTCGTGAAGAACCCGCGCTACGTCGAGTGGAAACCGCCGTCGAGCACGGTGCGAGTGACCGTCGTCATCCTCGACGAGCGAAGCGAGTTCGAGAAGCTCGAGCCGGCGACGGTCCACGGCGACGTCCTCCTTATCGAGGCGCTCAACCACTTCCTCCCCGGCCGGGAGTGGATTCTCGCCACGAAGGTGGCGCCGCTTCCGATGAATCCGCGGCTGAACGACGTCTCGAACCGCTGACTCCCATGCCGCGGCGCGCACCGGTCGCCCTCCTCCTCGTCGTCGCCGCGTGCGGCGGGAGGAGGGAAGCGCCGGCCCCGCCGTCCCTTCTGCCCGCCGCCGCGCCCGATCCATTGCGGCTCCGGACGGGCCTCACGCTCTCCCTCGTGCCGAACCTCCCGGGAGTTCCGTCGGACGACGTGCCGGAGGCGACGCGGCGCGACGTCGAGATCCTCGCCCTCGACGGCAGGCAAGTGCGCCTGCGGTGGACGGGGACCGTCCGGATGGAGACCGGCGAGTCGCGAAAGCGCCGGGAGGAGTGGGTGCGCGCCGCCTCGAACGCCCCGGCCGGCGCCACGCCGCTTCCGACGGTTCCCGCGTCGTACGAGGCGCGGACCATCTCCGGGACACTCTTCTTTCCGGACGGCGCCTCGAGCACTTCCTTCCTCCTTCCGGGGCTCTGGCCGGAGGGGAATGTGACCTTTCCGGGGGCTACCGGCCTGACGCTTCCGAAGGGGGCGCTCGAGGAGCTGAAGCTCCGGGGCGAGGCGAAAGTACCGCTCGTGCTCGGGGCACGGTCGCTCCGCGAGCCGGCCTCGATTCTCCTCAGGAGGGCCTCAGAGTTGGCCGCCGACGCACACGCCGAAAACCCGGCGCTCCTCCGCCGCGTCGCCCCCCCGCGCCGCTTCTCGCTCGAGGTGGATGGCCATCTCCAGGAGTTCGCGACCCTCGTCGCGGCGAACTGGTTCGGGACCTTCGAGATTCTCGACGATCCCGAAAGCCCGCTCGTCCTCGGCGTCCTTCCCACGCCGGCGGCCTCACCGGGCCTAGACCTATTCGCCCCCGCGAAAGTCCTGAAAACGCTTCTCGGCTACCGCGTGGCCGGGGTGACCTCGCCGCTCCCGGAGCCGCCGCGATGAGCGCTGCCTCCGCAGCGGGCGCGGCAGTCGTCACGGGGGCCTCCTCGGGGATCGGCGCGGCCATCGCCCGGAAGCTTGCGGCGAAGAGGAAGCGGCTCGTCCTCGTGGCACGCTCGGCGGCGACGCTCGACGCCGAGGCGGCCGACTGGCGGACGACGTTCGGCGGCGAGATCGACGTTCTCCCGCTAGATCTCGTCCGGACGGGCGCGCCGGCGGAGCTCTTCTCGCAGACCGAGGGGCGCGGCCTCACGGTCGACCTCCTCGTCAACGCGGCAGGCTTCGGCTGGAACGGCCCACAGCGTGAGATGGACGTCGCGCGTCTCCGGGACCTCCTCCGCCTGAACGTCCTCGCGACGGCCGAGCTCACGCACCTCTTTCTCGGCGCGATGGCCTCCCGCGGCCGGGGGGCGATCCTGAACGTCGCCTCGACCGCGGGCTTCTACCCGACGCCGTACTTCGCGGCCTACGGCGCGAGCAAAGCTTTCCTCATCGCCTTCACGCACGCGCTGCACGAGGAGGCCAGGCGGGACGGCGTGACCGTGACGGCGCTCTGCCCGGGCTACACGCGGACGAACTTCCACGCCGTGGCGGGGATGAAGGAGGCCGAAGCGACCCCGTTCCCGGAGATGACGGCGGACGCCGTAGCCGAGGCCGGGCTCCGGGCGCTCGAGGCGGGAAAGGCCGTCGCCGTAACGCACCCGCTCGACCGGGTCTGGATCGCGGCCGGACGCCTCGTGCCGCGCTCGGTCCCGGCAAAGATCGGCGCTTTCTTCTTCTCGCGGACCCGCCGCTAGCCGTCCGGATCCGGCCCACGCCGGAAGCGACGTTCGTGCGGCCGCTCACGGTCTCGGCGGTCATCCTTGACGGGCGGTGGGCTCGCGACGAGAATCCGCCATTCGCCGCGGCCCGCGGCGGAATGGGGCCCTTTCCCCGGGAGGCTTTCCATGACGAAGAAATGGACGGACGACAA
>Ga0315281_10004473_pt1 | contig 20244 bp, 19 predicted proteins | sample YL17G07_0_MG_FD_204540 | JGI IMG/M metagenome (GOLD analysis project Ga0315281, IMG submission 204540) | Sediment microbial communities from Yellowstone Lake, YNP, Wyoming, USA - YL17G07_0 | ecosystem: Environmental > Aquatic > Freshwater > Lake > Sediment | place: USA: Wyoming | collected...
GTAGCAGAGCGTGGGGATCTCGATGCCGTTGTCGCGGCAGACCTCGAGGATGGTCTGTCCTTCGCGGCCCGTGACCTGGCGCCCGTCGACCTCGATGGTGATGGCGGGCGCGGAGAGCGGGCGCTGCGGCGCCTGTGTCTCGAACAGCAACTCGGCGAGCGCCTCGGGCGTCGCTGCGGGGGCGGCAGATGAAGCGGACACGCGCGGCGCCGGAGCGGCGGCGGGGCGGATGGTCAGGTCGGTCATCGGCTCAGGCCATGCCGGCGGCCACGCGCAGCGGCGAACAGACGCCGGCCGGGCAGGCACTGCGCGAGATGTGGTCATCGAATTCCGCGGCGAAGTGGCGCAGCCCACTGACCAATGGATTGGGCGCCGTGATGCCGTGACCGCAGAGCGACCCATCGCGGACGTCGGCGGCAAGGTCGGTCACCAGACGCACGTCGTCGGGACGCGGCCGTCCACCCGTGAAGCGCTCGCCGATCTCGGTCAGCCGGCGCGTGCCGATGCGACAGGGCACGCACTTGCCGCACGACTCGTCGCTCATGAAGCGCTCCATGAGCGTGGCCAGCTCGACGATGCAGGCGCTCTCGTCGACCACCAGCAGGGCTCCGGAGCCGACGATCGCTCCGGCCGCGGCCAGTGCGGCGTGGCCGTACGGAGTGTCGAGGGCGCCAATGGGCAGGAAGCCGCCCGAGGGACCGCCCACGAAGACGGCTTTCAGGTGGCTGGTCGTGCCGCCGCCGGCGCCGACGATGGCGCGCAACGGCGTACCCGTGGGCACCTCGACGATGCCGGGCTCCTTCACCGCCCCGGTCAGGTGGACGAGGGCCGTGCCGGGCGCTGCGGGGTCGCCGATGGCCCGGAATTCCGCCGCTCCGTGCTCCAGGATCCAGGGCACGGCAGCCAGCGTGGCCACGTTGTTGACGATCGTCGGCTCGCCCCACAGGCCCTTGACGGCCGGATACGGCGGCCGCTGCTCGGGCATGCCGCGCTTGCCTTCGAGGGCGCGCAGCAGGACGGTCTCCTCGCCGAGCACGAAGGCGCCCTGCAGCTCGCGCAGCTCCACGTGCAGGTCCAGGCCGCTGCCCAGTGCGCTGGAGCCGATGAGCCCGGCCTCCTCGGCCTCGCGGATGGCGGCCGCCAGACGCCGCACGGCCACGGTCGCGTCGGCGCGCAGGGCCAGATAGGCGTTGGTGGCCCCGATCGCGAACGCCGCCAGCGCCAGGCCCTCGAGGACGCCGTGCGGGTCGCTCTCCATCAGCGTGCGGTCCGTGGCGGCGCCTGGGTCGGCCTCGTAGCCATTGGCCACCACGTAGCGCACCGCCGAGGGCTGAGCGCGGCAGATGCGCCACTTTTCGGCGGTCCGGTAGCCCGCGCCACCGCGGCCGCGCAGGCCGGCCTCGCCGACGAGGCGGATGACCGTCTCGGGCGCCAGATCGGCGACCGCCATGCGCCAGGCCCTCCAGGCGCCCGCCTTCTCGGCCGCGGCGAGGCCCGCGTCGGGGTCGTAGGCGCCGGCACGGGCCAGAACGACCTTCGGCCAGGCCGCCTTGCCGGGCAGGATGGGCACGCTCATGCGCGACCCTCGGGCCCGTGTGCCGCACGCAGCTGGATCGCCTGCCTGGCCAGCGCCTCGGGCGCGATATCGTGCCGGACTTCACCGTCGAGCGTCACCAATGCCCGGCCGGGGGAGGCGCCGTGGCACTCGGCGGGCACGAGGCGGACGGCACCTTCGGGACTCGATGCGCCCATCGTCGTCGAGAGCGCCGCCTCCAGAGCTGCCACGGCGCGCCCGGCGCCGCGGAAGGTGCAGGCTGGACAGCGGCAGACGGCAAAGACATGGCCGGTGGCCGGTTCCAGTCGGAGGTGACCGTAGAAACTGGCCGTGCCGTAGATCTCGGCGTACCAGGCGCCTGTGCCGTGGCTGATGTGCTTGAGGGCAGCGACCGGCAGATAGCCGTAGGCCTCCTGGGTGCGCTCCAGGATGGTCAGCATCCGCCGCGGGTCGTGATCCTCAGCGGCCAGGATGCGGTCCAGTGCCGCCGTGTCCAGTGTCGCAAAGGGCTCGGAGGTGCGGTCGGGCACCGGCCGGCCAGAGCGGCGCAAGGCCGACTCCTCGCGCCGTTCGCCGTACTGCTCGGCGGGCCCCCAGTGGACGTGGAAGCGGTCCTTGGTATCGACACCGCCCATGTCGATGCATTCGATGGGACAGGCCTGCGCGCACTGGAAACAGGTCTCGCACTTCAGCGCACCGTACTCGTCGTAGAGCAGCTGCAGGCGGCCGCGATGACGCGGCGAGATGTCCTGCACGACCTCCGGGTATTGCACCGTGGCCTTCGCCTGGAACATGCGCAGCAGGGTCAGGGCCATGCCCTTGATGATGCCCACGCCGGGTATCAGGTTCATCGCTTCACCTCGTCACGGCGTCGACGACGACGACGGCCAGGGCGGTCACGAAGAGGTTGAGCAGCGCTGCCGGGATCAGCCACTTCCAGGCGAAACCCATCAGCTGGTCGATGCGCACGCGCGGCAGCGTAGCGCGCATCCAGACGAGGATGACGACGAAGGCGTAGGTCTTGGCCATGAACCAGAGCAGGCCCTGCACCACCTCGAAGCTGGCCACGGCCCACAGCAGGACCGCGCCGGCGGCGAGGACGTTGAACAGGAGGAAGCCGATGATCAGCGCCTTCCAGAAGGCCAGGCCCGGCTTGGCCAGCCAGAAGGGCACGGCCAGCCCGATGATGATCAGCAGCGGCACCACCAGCAGGCCGATCAGCAAACCGATGCCGAGGCTGCCCGGATCGAGGCGCGGGTCGAACGCGACGCCGATCTGATGCAGCACGCCGCCCAGGTCGAAGGGAGCCAGCCAGCCGCCCAGGAAGAGCACCACCGTCAGCGCCGAGAGCAGGAAGACGTTGACGTACTCGGCGAAGTAGAAGAAGCCGAAGCGCATGCCGCTGTACTCGGTGGCGTAGCCGGCCACGATCTCGCTGTCGGCCTCGGACAGGTCGAACGGGGTGCGGTTGCCCTCGGCCGTGGCGGCGATGAAGAAGATGACGAAGCCGAGGGGCTGGCGGAAGGCGAACCAGTCTAGGAAGCTGCCGGCCTGCTGGAGCACGATGCCGTTGAGGCTGAGCGTGCCGGCCAGCATGATCACGCCGACCACCGAAAGGGTCAGCGGGATCTCGTAGCTGATGATCTGCGCCGCGGCGCGCAGCGCGCCGAGCAGGCTGTACTTGTTGAAGCTGGACCAGCCGGCCATGATCAGGCCGACCACGCCGAGGCCGCTCATGGCGAAGAAGTAGAGCACGGCGAGGTTCATGTCCTGCCCGAACAGGCCCGGCGCGAAGGGCAGCACCAGGAAGCCCAGCACGGGTGCCAGGAACACGATCACCGGGGCCAGCGTGAAGACGGGCACGTCCGCGCCGGTCGGGGTGAAGTCCTCCTTGGCCAGGATCTTGAAACCGTGGAAGGCCGCCGACAGCGCGCCCCACGGGCCCACGCGATTGGGTCCGAGGCGCAGGTTCATGAAGGCGATGACCTTGAGCTCCAGGAAGCCGATGATGAAGGCGGTGGGGATGGCGAAGAGGAGCACGGCCAGCGCCGCGACGACGAAGCGAACGAGCCCGCCGTTGAGGCTGAGCGTCTCGACCAGGAAGGCCGTGATGGGCTGGACGATGCCCAGCACCACGCCCAGCATGAGCAGCGCGGTGAGCCCGCCGAGGACGGCGACGAGGGGCAGCACGACCTTGCCGGCGAGGGTCAGGCGGCTCCAGGAGCGCGTCAGCATGGTCACTTGTCGACGCCGCCCATGATCGGGTCGAGGCTGGCCATGATGGCCATCGTGTCGGCGATGAGGTGGCCCGGCGTGAGCAGGCCGACAGATTGCAGATTGAAGTACGACGGATCGTGGATGCGCAGTCGGAAGGGCTGGTCCGAGCCGTCGCTCATGGCGTAGACGGCGTACTGGCCGCGCGGACTCTCGATGGCCGCGAAGGCGCGCCCCGGGCGCGGTCGCAAGAGCCGCGGCAGCTTGGCCGTGACCGGACCGTCGGGCATCTGGTGAAGCACCTGGTCGATGATGTGGATGCTCTGCCGGATCTCGTCGAGATGGAGCATGTAGCGCGCGTAGGAGTCGCCCTCCTCGCGCACCGGGATCTCGAACTCGAGCTCCGGGTAGACGCCGTACGGGTGCGCCCGACGCACGTCGTAGGGCACGCCCGTGGCCCGCAGCGGCGGCCCCGTGAGGCACATGCGCAGGGCTGTCTCGCGGTCGATGCGGCCAAGACCGCGGGTACGCTTGACGAAGATCTCGTTCTCATTGATGAGCGTCTGGCTGTCGTTGACGTGGCGCGCGGCGTGGCCCATCCAATCGCCGAGCCGGCTCATGAACTCGTGGTTGAGGTCGCCGTTGACGCCGCCGATGCGCATGTAGTTGAAGAGCAGACGCTGGCCGGTCAGCGCGGCCAGCATCTCCACGATCTCATCGCGCTCGATGAAGCCGTAGAGGATGGGCGTCAGTCCGCCCAGGTCGAGGGCCAGCCAGCCGATGAAGAGGGCATGGCTGGCGATGCGGTTCAGCTCGCAGGCGAGGACGCGGATGTATTCCGCCCGGCGCGGTACGGTCACGTCGAGGAGCTGCTCGGCGGCCATCACCGGCACCAGCTCGCTGAACATCGCGGCGATGTACTCGAGCGGGTCGCAGTGGCTGACCACCATGTGCCAGTCGCTGTTCTCGCAGATCTTCTCCACGCCGCGATGGAGGTAGCCGAGCACGGGGTCGAGGTCGACCACGCGCTCGCCGTCGATCTTGAGCACGACGCGCAGCACGCCGTGCGTGGAGGGGTGCTGGGGACCGAGATTGATGAGCATCTCGCCGTCGCGCAACGTGTAGAACTCGGCCTCCCGCTCGGTACTTGGCGGGTAGGGTGGGACCGCGTCGTAGATGGTCGCCGGCGTCTCCACGAACAGCTGCGGATCGTCGAGCGAGCGGACGCGGGTGCGCGGATCGGCGGTCATGCGCTCAGCCCGCCCGGGCGCGGCGGGGCGCCGCCGCTGCGGCGGCGGGCGCGGCGGCCTGTTCCATGTGGCGCACGCCCAGCCCCGGCGAGCGCGAGGCGTCGTCCGGCAGCAGGAAGTCCTTGCGCAGCGGGAAGCTCTTGTAATCCGGCGGCATGTAGATGCGGCGCAGGTCGCGGTTGCCCTCGAAGATGATGCCGAACATGTCGTAGGCCTCGCGTTCGGCCCACTCGGCACCCTTCCACAGGAAGGTGACCGAGGACGCCCGTGGGTTGTCGCGATCCAGGCCGTCGGCGATGACGCGCAGCCAATCGGGTGTGATCTCCGACCAGAGGTGGTAGACGACCTGCATCACGGTGCCCGTGTCGACGCCGCACAGGTCGGCCAGCAGTCGGAAGCGCAGGGCGGGGTCGTCGTGCAAGGTGCGCATCACCGCCGCGACGTCGCCGGGCGCCACGCGGATCTCGGTCGTGCTGTGGCGCTGCCGGACCGGACCCGCCAGCTGCTCGCCCAAGGCAGACTCGAGGCGGCGTTTGAGCGCGGTGTCGATGGCGCAGTTCCCTCTCGAGGGCTCAGACGCCGTCCGGCACGGACGGCCCGATGCGGCGCTCGGGCCAGTGGCCACGGCGGTCCATGATCAGCTGCTGGAGCTTGAGCATGCCGTAGATGAGGCCCTCGGGGCGGGGCGGACAGCCGGGCACGTAGACGTCCACGGGCATCACGCGGTCGATGCCCTGGACGGTCGCATAGGAGCGCTTGTAGCGACCGCCCGAGCACGTGCAGTCGCCCATGGCCACGCACCACTTGGGCTCCGGCATCTGCTCCCAGAGGCGGATCAACGGGCCGGCCATCTTCGTGGTCAGCGTGCCGGCCACGATGAGCACGTCCGCCTGGCGTGGGCTGGCGCGGAACGGGAACATCCCGAACCGATCCATGTCGTTGCGCGAGGTGGCCGCCGACATCATCTCCATGGCACAGCAGGCCAAGCCGGAGAGGAGGGGCCAGAGGCTGTTCGCGCGGATGAGGTCGAGGACGTAGTCGGCCTTGGTGGGGATGATCTCCAGCGCGCCCGACCAGCGTCCGTTGTCGGTCTGGTCGCCGGTGACCTCCCACTCGCGCAGGTGGGTGATGGTGGGGGCCTGGCCGCCCTGATAGGCGCTCGGGTCGGCCGCTCGCCAGACGCTGTTGGGCACCACGATCGGCTCTCCGACGTCGTTCGGCACCGCCGTCGTGAGCGCGCCGTCGGCCGCGATATCGGGGCCTACGTCCACGTCAGGACGCCCTTGCGCCAGGCGTAGCCAAGACCGACCAGCAGCACCGCCACGAAGATGAACATGCTGACCAGGCCGCCGGCCACTATGTCCCGGAAGACGAGCGCCCAGAGGTAGATGAAGACGACCTCGATGTCGAAGGCGACGAAGAGCAGCGCGTAGATGTAGAAGCGCAGACCGAAACGGCCCCATGTATCGCCGAAGGTGTCAACGCCCGATTCGTACGGCAGACCCTTGTGGCGGTCGCCGCGGTTGCGGTGGCTGATCAACCAGGCCAGACCGATGGTGAGGAACACGAACACGATGCCGGCGAAGGCGAAGCCGAGTACGTACCAGAGTCCAGTCACGCGGTCCTCATGCGGCGAAGCGGGGCGTCCATGTGGTTCGGGCGGCGATCGGGACGCTTCTGGGCGCGCACGCTCGAAGGCCTCCCGTCAGCGCCGCCATTCTAGCGTGCGTCAGCGGGGCAGGACCACTGCTGCCCGTCGCGCTCGTCGAGGTCGGAGAGCGCCCGCCGACGATCGGTCGGTCGCCTGCGGCTGCCGTTCGTGAGCCAGGACGACGCGCGGTCATGCGCCAAGGATCAGCGGTAGCCCCGGCCCGAGCAGCGTGTGGCCGCCGAGCAGGATCGGCAGCGGGGCCTCGGCCGCGGCCCTGGTCAGGGCTCGCAGCCACGGGTCGGCCACGTCCTGCGCACGCACGAGGTCAGCCGCGAAACGATCCTCCGGGGCGGGCCAGCGTCGCTCATCGCGGCCGAGTCGATCGGCCAGCAGCACGCGCAGGTCGAGCACGGCTCCATCGGCCAACTCGGCCACGATGTCGACCAGCGCATCCGGGCCGCGCAGCGCGAGCAGCCGGCCGAGCGTCGATCGTGCCGGCCGCTGGCGTGGACCGGCCGTGCGCAGGCCGCGTTCCTCGGCCAGGAAGCGGATCCGGCAGGCGCTATGGGTCTCCAGCCATGCGAGCGTGTGCGCCGACGAGCGGCCGAAGACCAGCAGCTCCCCGTGCGGATCGCGCGCCAGGGCGCGCAGCTCGGCCAGGCGCGGCACGGCCAGGTCGTGCTCAGCGGCGAAGCGCCGGAGGCCGGCCGGCGGCCGTGCCAGGAGCGCCAGCACCGCCACATCGAGTGGCGTGTCGAGATCGAAGGCGAGGCGGGTCCGACCGGGCAGCTCGTGGACGGCGAAGCCGGCCTGCTCGGACAGCCAGCGAGGCAGGGCGTTGTCACCGACGAGTGGCGGCAGCGAGCGCAGCGCCGCGGCGTCCGAAACTGCGCAAACATCGGACGAGTAGCGGTTGTTGGTCAGCGCGCGCCGCCCGCCGGCCGCGGCGACGGCGACGAGACGACGCGCGTCGCCGAGGGTGAGGCGGGCCACGGCCCCGGCGCCGAGCAGGACCAGGCCGCCGCCGACCGATCCGGCCAGCTCGTCCACCCGCGCGCCGAAGGTCGCCGCCCGAGGGCGACGGTCGATGCGGACCTGGTCTGCCCCTCCTCGCGCGAACAGCGTGGTTTGGTGGTCGGCGAGCCGATCGCGTGCCTCTGCGAGGAGCGTGGTCAAGGGCCCCTCGCCCTCCGGCGGCGGGTGCAGGATGATGACGGTGGCCTGGCCCATCGTCGGGCGAGTCTAGATGAGGTGGCGCCGTTGCCTGGACCAGTTCGGGCGTACGTCGGTCTGGGTGCCAATATCGGCGACGCGTCGATGACGTTGGCCGCCGCCGTATCCGCCCTGGCCGTGCTGCCGGGCGCGCACTTGCGGGGCGTCTCCCACCTCTACATCACCCGACCCGTGGGCGACCTCGACCAGCCCGACTTTCATAACGCTGTCGTGGCTCTCGACGCGCCGGCCGGTCCCGACCCCGAGACTGGTGCCCTCGCCCTCCTCCTCGCCCTCAAGGGCCTGGAGGCGGCGTTCGGCCGCCGGCCCCGTGGTCGCTGGGGGCCACGCGAACTCGACCTGGACCTGCTCATCTTCGGCCGCCATCGCATCCACGCGATGCGCCCGCCCGCGGGCCGGAGCGCGGATCCGACGCATCCGATGGCCCAGTGGTTGGAAGTGCCGCATCTCGATGCCGCAAACCGGCTCTTCGTCCTGGCACCCCTGGCCGATCTCGTGCCGCATCTCGTGCCACCCGGGTGGCACGCCCGAGTGGCCACCCTCCGCGACGCACGCCAGGCTGCGGAGGGTCGTGGCGCCGCCCGCCCGGTCGCGACCTGGGATCCGGTCCGCCGCCATTGGGTGCCCTACGCTCCGAGATAGCGCGTCGGCAGCGCGACCTCCACCACGCCATCCGCGCCGCGTTCGAGCCGATAGGCCCGCGCCTCGGGGGTCGTGGCGACGACCTCCTCGAGGTCGCGGCCGGCAAAGACCAGGGCGGCCGCGTCATCAACGGCGTAGCCGGCGGGAAAGCCTTCGCCGACGAGTCGCCGGTAGGTTGGCCGGCGTAGCGGTTCGCCGTCGTAATGCGGGCAGCAGGAGCCGGGCAGGAGGCCCAGCCCCTCGTGGAAGGAAGTGAGGCCAGGACCGAACGAGTCGGTCACCCCGGCCTCGAACCAGCAGATGGCCCCAGCGCTCATGCCCGCCAGCACGATGCCCCGCGCCCAGGCCTCGCGCAGGATGACGTCGAGCCCGTGGATCCGCCAGATGGCCAGCATGTTGGCCGTGTTGCCGCCCCACACATAGACGATGTCCTGGTCCAGGATCAGCGTTCGCAGGTCGGTATGACGGCGCTCGAAGAGGGGCAGCCAGGTGGCTTCCGCCCGGAGCGAGAAGGTGTCGTAGAAGTTGGCCACGATGGCGCGATCATCGGCACTCGCAGTGGGTACGAAACAGATCCGCGGCCGCTCCCTGGGCACCAGCGACAGGATGAGATCCTCCATGTGCGGGCCGACCGAACCGGCGTCGAAGCCGCCGCCACCCATGGCCACGATGCGCGAGGTCACCATCGACATCGCGCGCCCGCTACAGGCGCACTGCGGGGGGCTTGTCGCGGTCGAACATGTGCACGGTGTCCACGAAGCGCACCTGCTTGGTGCGGTAGCCCATCACCAGCGAATGCGTCCGGGCACCACCACCGAAGAAGCGCACGCCGTGCAGCAGGTCACCCTCGGTCACGCCGGTGGCGCTGAAGACGAGGTTCTCACCGGGCGCGAGATCGGCGGTGCGGTAGACACGGCTCTCGTCGCTGTGGCCCATGCGCGCGGCGCGCGCCCGCTCCTCGTCATTGCGAAAGTGGAAGCGGGCCTGGATCTCGCCGCCCAGGCAGCGCAACGCGGCCGCGGTGATGACCCCTTCCGGCGCACCGCCGATGCCCATCACGGCATGCACGCCCGTGCCCGAAACGGCGCAGCTGATGGCGGCCGACAGGTCGCCGTCACTGATCAGCTTGATGCGGGCTCCCACCGCGCGGACGTCGGCGATGAGTTGATCGTGGCGTGGCCGCTCCAGGATGACGATGGTGATGTCGCTCACCTTGCGCCGCAGGGCGTCGGCGATGCTGCGCACGTTTTCGGCCGGCGGCAGGGTGATGTCGACGTGCCCGGCGGCGCCGGGCCCCACGCATAGCTTTTCGAGGTACGTGTCAGGAGCATGGAGCAGGCCTCCGCGCTCTGAGGCGGCGAGGACGGTGATGGCGTTGGCCTGTCCGTGGGCGACGAGGTTGGTGCCCTCGAGCGGATCGACCGCGATGTCCACCTCGGGCTGGCCGGGCAGGCGTTGGCCGACCGGCTCGCCGATGAAAAGCATGGGCGCCTCATCGCGCTCGCCCTCGCCGATGACGATGATGCCCGACATCTCGACTTCGTCCATCGTCGCGCGCATCGACTCGGTCGCGGCGCGATCCGCCTCGTGCCGGTCGCCGCGGCCCATCAACCGGGCGGACTCGATCGCCGCGGCCTCGGTGATGCGCACCATCTCGAGTGCCAGACGGGATTCCATCGGGCCTCCGATCCGCTCAGTGACGGAAGTGGCGGCGGCCGGTGAAGACCATCGCCATATGATGGCGGTCGGCGACCTCGATGGCCATCTCGTCGCGGCGAGAGCCGCCCGGCTGGATGATGGCGATGACTCCACGCTCCGCCGCCAACTGGATGGCGTCCGCGAAGGGGAAGTACGCGTCGGAGGCGAGGCAGCTCAGCTTGGCCCGCTCCGCGGCGCGATGGAGGGCGATCTCGACGGCCACCAGCCGGCTCGCCTGCCCGGTGCCGATGCCGACCAGCGCCGCACCCTTGGCCAGCACGACCGCATTGCTGCGGACGTGCTGGACGGCCCTCCACGCGAAGAGCAGGTCGCTCAGCTCCCAGGGCGTCGGATGGCGGCGGGTCACCACGCGCAGAGCGGAACGGTCCACGTCTTCGCGGTCGAGCGTCTCGACCAGCAGGCCGCCGCCGATGCGCGCGAAGTCGAGCCGGGCGATGCCGTAGTCGGACATCCCGTCAGCCGGGGTGGCGGGCACCTCCAGGACGGCGAGTTCCGGCTTCTCGGCCAGGATGGCCCGAGCCTCCGGCGTGTAGCCGGGCGCGACGATCGCCTCATACGCGCTCTCCACCACCGCGCCCGCGGTCGCGGCGTCGAGCATCATGTTGACGCCCACGGTAGCCCCGAAGGCGTTCGCGGGATCGGTCTCGAGGGCTCTGCGATACGCGTCAGCCAAGCCGTCGCCGGACGCCAGCCCGACTGGATTGGCGCGCTTCACGATGGCCACGGTCGGTGCGCCGAAATCGGTCACGATGCGGTAGGCGGCATCGAGGTCGAGCAGGTCATTGAACGTCGGATCCCGTCCCTGCAGCTGGGTGGCGTCGGCCAGCGAGCCGGTGCGATGGGTCGTCTCCCGGTAGAACGCGCCGAGCTGATGGGGATTCTCGCCGTAGGGCAGGTCGGCCTTCTTCTCCAGCACGAGCGTCAGGCGCGATGGGAAGCGGATGCCGGCGATGTGATTCAGATACCCCGCGACCTCTGCGTTGTAGGCGGCGACCAGGGCGAACGCCTCGGCGGCCAGGCGCTGGCGCAGTTCGGCGGAGACGCCGCCAAGGGTCCGCAATTCCTCGACCAGTTGCGGGTAATGGACTGGATCGGGGACCGCAGTCACCCCCGCAAAGTTGCGAGCGGCGGCCGAGAGCAGCGCCACGCCGCCGACGTCGATCATGGTTAGCGCCTCGTCGAGCGGCGTGATGCGCGCCCCCACCTGCGGTGCGAAGGGGCGCACGTTGACGACCACGATGTCGATCGGCACGATGCCCTGGGCGACCAGTTCGGCCAGTTCGTCGGGCCGGTCTCGGCGCGCAAGGATGCCTGCGTAGACGGCCGGATGGAACGTCTTGACCTGCCCTCCAAGCAGCGACGGCGCATCGGTGAGGGCGACGATGGGCGCCACATCGACCCCGTCGGCGGTGAGAGACTCGCGCGTGCCGTCGGTCGCGTAGATCTCGATACCCAGGTCCAGGAGATCTCGGGCAAGCGGCGCGAGGCCATCGCGGTTGGCGACCGAGAGCAGGGCTCGCACTCGGAGGAACCTCCGACTCTGCTGCGTTGACGGCGCGGGTGGTCGCCACGGGGCAGTCGACTGACGTCGAGTATAGCGTCGGGTTCCGGCGGTTCCGGCGGTTCCGTCGTCGGGCTCTGGTATCCTGCCCGGCGCCGCTGCGCCTCTGTGCCGTACCCGGTTCGACCGGCGGCGGCGGCGTCCGCGATGGAGGAGATGGTGACCCTCGCGCCCTGGCAATACCTGGTGGTGCAGTGGCGTCCCGAAGGCTTCCCGGACATCTATTGGCCGTTGGTGGCCGCCTCGACGATCTTCCTCATCGGGCAGATCGTCGTCTACAACGTGCGCACGCGTCAGCTGCACCGCTTCGAGCCGCTGGTGGGCATGCAGGAGTGGTTCCTGTGGACCGGTCTGATCACCTTCGGGCTGGTGCTCATCGAGTCGCTCTTCCGCTTCTACTTCCTGCTCGTGCTGCTGACTCTGGTGGTCGGTCTGGGCGTCTACGCCTGGACCCGCTATCGGTACTTCCCGCCCATCGTCGCGGCCTACAACCAGCAGTTGCGCCGCACGCGCTTCTTCAGCCAGTCGAAGTACAAGCACCCGGAGGCGACCATCCGCCAGCGCCCCAAGAAGCGCCGGCGCCGTTAGGTCGGGCCATGGACATTCGGCGCTTCGGACCGGGCCGGCGTCGGCCTGAGGGGCCGCCAGGCACCGATGGCGTGACGGGCACGGTCATCCATCAGGACGCACGTGGCCTGGTCACGGAGCTGGCCTTCGAGCGACACGCGCTGATCGCCCCGCATGCGAACCCGAACACCACGCTCTTCGTGGTCATCTCGGGAGGTGGCTTCGTGCAGGTGGGGGCCGAACGGGCCCGGGTCAACCAGGGGGAAGCGATCGTGTGGCCCGCCGGGGTAGCCCACGGTGCCTATACCGAGGGCACGGAGATGCGGGCCATCGTCGTCGAGCTGCCCGGGGCCGACGACGCATGGGCGCGCGGGGTGCTGGAGGCATCGTCCGCCCACGCCGACGCGGACGGTCCGATCTCGCCGGCAGAGGGTTCCCTGGCGTCCCCGTCGCCCTCGCGCGCAGACCACGACGAGTCGCACGGCGAGCCCTGGTAGACGCCAGGCGCGGGGCTTCGGCGACGCCGGCGTACCGCGGGCAGTACGACGACAGCCTGTCGAGTGCGTGGTCCTCCGAGGTCCCCCAGCGATCGAGGCCCGGCCAGTCCATCGCACCCGCGCGCGACGACCAGTCAGTCGCCGCCGAGCACCGCCCCAAGCTGCCCGAGCACGCGCGCGGTGGCGCCCCAGATGCGATGCTCACCGACCGGGAACGCCCCGTAGCGGAGGCGCCAACCGTCGCGCTCGACCTCGACCACCTCGATCGGCGCCTGGGGCAGGAAGTGGCGCACAGGAACATGAAGGATGCGGGCCACCTCGCGTTCGTCGGCGCGCAGGCCCGGTACGCGCGCTGCGACCGCGATCACTGGCACGAGCACGAAGCCCGACACGCGCACGTCCACCGCGCCGAGCAGGCCGAGCACCTCGACGCCCGCCTCCGCCGCGTCGAGACCGATCTCCTCGGCCGCCTCGCGCAGAGCAGTGCCCACCGGGAAGTCGTCGCCCGGGTCGAGCGCGCCACCGGGGAAGCTGATCTGGCCGGCGTGGCGCAGGTCGCCCTCCGGTCGCTCGATGAGCACGAGCTGGGCCGTACCGTCGGCACCCGGATAGAGCAGCACGAGGACTGCTGCATCGCGCGGCGGGGCGTCGGGATCGCCGTGCGCCCAACTCCGGAGCTCGCCCGCGGTCACCACGGCCACCGGATCCAGAGCGCTTGGCCCAGCCGGCAGCGGGTCGGGCAGCGTCGCCAGGCGGCGGCGGGCCGCGGCGAACTGCATCGCCGTCAGCTGCCTTGGTGGGGCAGGCGGAACGACAGGCCACGCAGCGGGGGCTTGGCATCGATGCCGCGGCTTAGCAGCAGCACGCCGAATGCGCCCAGCGCCTTCGGGTCGAGCAGGCGGACGACCGCCGCGCGGGCCGCCGCGTACTCGGCGTGGCTCAGGCCTGGGCGTGACTGCCATCCTATGAGCAGGTCGCCGAGCCCGAGCCCGGTCAGGAACTCGGCCTGGCTGGTGCGTCCCAGCGCCGTCAGTCCTGTCTCGGCGGCGATGCGCTCGAGTGTCGTCCAGTCGACGTGTGCGGTCAGATCTTGCTCCCCGACGAAGCGGTACGGATCGTCGCCGACGTGGTGGCGGCGGTAGGTTCGCAGCAGCCCACCGAGGCGCCGGACGGGGTCGTAGAGGTCGATCGCCTGGTGCCCGTAGTCGATGACGATGGCGATGCCTCGCTCCAGGCGCTCGCCCAGCCGACGCATCCACGCCTGGGCGGCCAGCCCGATCTCGCCCACTTGGCCCTCGACGAGTCCGACGCCCGCCCGCTCCAGTGTCGCTTGGAGCTCGGGCCTCGATGGCGCGAGTGCCTCTTCCTCGAACCAGCCGTTCCGCCACGCGACGTGCAGCTCCCGCAGAGCGCCTCCGCTCACCGTGACGCGATGGACCGGCAACGCGTCAAGCAGCTCGTTGGCGAGGACGACGCCGGCGACCGGCAGCTCGGCGTCCCTCGGCGGTGCAAGGATCGCAGCGTGGCCCGCCGACGCGAGCCGCGCCCGCACGGCCGCCTCGAGAGCGGGCGTGGCCTCGACCGGTTGGTATCGGAGGGCCTGCCGGGCCGGCGGTCCGAGGGCCGCGAGGATGGCCATGCCGAGTGCGCCACTGCCGGCGGCCTCCTCGCGGAGCGTGAAGGTGGAGGGTCTCCCCAGTCGCTCCCAGGCTTCGGACACCTGCACGGCGAGGGTGGCCCCGAAGATCGGATGCAACTCCGGCGCGGTGAGGAAGTCGCCTCCGCGCGTTGGTCGATCGGCGCGAGTGGCGTAGTAGCCATCGGTCGGGTCGTAGAGGGCGAGTTCCATGAACCGGGCGAAGGTGATCGGCCCACTCGTGACGATGAGGTCGCGCATGCGCTCTACGAGTGGTGCCCGGCTCTCCATCCAACGCTCATCGACGCCGGGGGACGTGACCGGCAGGTCGGGGGACGGTCGGGTCGGGGCGCTCACGCGGGGAGGGTACCGCGGCCGCCCGAGGTCAGGCCGCCGCGCATCCAGGTTCTGGGGCACCGCCTCCACGGCGGCCCGCTCGGGGCTACGGCAGAACGGCTGCCGCGGACTCGATGCGCTGCCGGGCAGCGGCGCGCCGTTCCATGACGGCGGCGACGGCGTCGGCGAAGCCCGTCTCATCGCTCGTGCTGGCCCAGCCGGTCGCGCGCTGCATGGCATCGGCGGAGAGGAGTACCGATCGAGCCACGGGCCACGTCTCCAGCCATGCTTCGAATTCCCGGTCGATGCGGTCGAGGGCATGGATGGCCTGGACCTCGTCCGTTTCGGGCAATAGCAACCCGACCTGGCCAGGCCCAGTCAGGGCGACCATGTCGCTTTCGCGGATGGACCGAACGGCCGCCTTGAGCAGGCCATCGACGGCCTGAAGCGCGACCTCCTCGCCGAACCAGCGGGTCAGCTCATCGACGGACAGCAGCTCGATCGAGGCGATGGTGCAGACTCGCCCGTAGCGACCGAATCGGTCGCTCTCGATGGCCAGCCAGCGGGTCCACTGGGTAAGGTCGCCGATGCGTAGATCGGGACTCGCGACGGTGTCTTGCAGGATCTCGACAAACGGGCGGGCAGCCGACTGCTCGTTCACCGTCCAGCCTCCAGTCTCCGTTGCCAAGCGATGCCGGGGCCGCCATCGGTCTTTGAAGGCCCGACCCGCCTGCGAGTCCGGGCCCGTGCCTGTCCACAGTGGGCCAGACCGCTCCGATCTCGCGCAATGACCCGAACGGCGGTGCGGCATAGGACTATCGGCGTTGGAGCCGACGTCGAGGCAGCTGGTACGACCGTACCATCCGGAACCGGACCATCGGCGGGCGGTCAAGTGTCCCGCCGTACCTCTAACCTCTCCGCAGACCACTCGACCTGCATGGTCTGGAGAAGGTTGGGGTTTCCCATGGATGACAGCGCGACTGCCGACGACGCCGGTTCCCGGTTCCGACCTTGGGTCAATCGACTCCACGCGCTCCCGGGCCGGGGAGCCGTCGATCAGGCGGGTGCCGAGGAGAGCCAGATGGACCCGGAGCCGCCAGCGGCTGCGGGGGAAACGCTGGTGGCCGCGATCGGCGCCGCCCAAGCCGCCATCGACACGATGAATTCGGCACTGGCGACGCTGAGATCCTACTCAGGCGACCGCCGCAACGCCATCAGCACCCGCTCGGCGGAGCTTGCCGCCGAGCTGAGGGCCCGGGCTGATCGTGACCTGGCGCATCTCAGCGAAGGCGCAGAGGCGGAGATCGCGCGCATCCGCCAGCAGACGGCCTCGGCCGTCAGCGCACGCCAAGCTGCTCTCGAGGCGCAGCTCGCACAGGAGCAGGCTCGTCGCGACGGCGAGTTCCAGAACACGGAGACGGACCTCGTGGCCTTCGATGCCGAGGTCTCGGTCTTCGAGGCGCAGACGCTGGCCTTCCTGGCCCGGGTCAGCGCCGGTAGAGGCCTGCTCGAGGGATCCCCGCCGATCGGGCCCGAGGCACCCACTGCCAGCTCCGGTGAAGGTTCGCAGGCTCCCGCGACGGCCGGGGAAGGATCGGATGAGCCGGTCGGGACGACAGATCCGGAAAGGGCCGACAAGGCGGTCACGTTCGGCATCGCGGACGATCTTCCGACCGAGCCCGAGTCCCCGGCAGCGGAGTCCACCGAGCCGGAGCCGATGACCCGTCCGCAGTCCTCGCAGCCGCTGTTCCAGGGTCCGGTGTCCCTGGCGCGTCCGTCCAGGGGATCGGAGCCGGAGTCCGATGCGCCCGAAGCAGGTGCCACGATGGTCTCGGTACGCGGTCTCCTCGACATCGCCAGCATCGCCACGTTCATGCGCCCCCTGAGCCGTACCAGCGGCATCGAGTCCGTCCAGATCCGATCAGTGCAGAACGGCGAGGTCTCGTTCGCCATCGTCACCGAACCCGGCGTCGATCTGCCGGGCGCCATCCGGGCAACGCCGCATTTCGACATCGAGGTCCTCGAAGAGGGCCCCGGACGGCTGACCATCCTGGCCACGGATACCGTGTCCGCGAAAGAGGCCACTCGGCCCTGAGGCAGCGGCGCCGGCGCCGGGGTCGCCCCGACGGGCCCCAAGCCGACCGGCTCGCGCCGGCTCAGTTCACCAGTTCGCCGCCCGCCCGCGGCCGCTTCGCGTCGCCGGCCTCGGGCAGGTCGAGGATCGAGGCTTCGGACGTGCGTCCCGGGCTCGCCTCACGCCGGGCATCGCGACGCCCGCTCGCATCGACCGTCACGGTCGTCTCGGCGCTTGAGAAGACGAGCGTGGCACCGAGCGGATCGGCATCGGCGACGATGCGCTCGCCCGGTCGAAAGCGACCCGCGATCAACTCCCGAGCAAGCGGGTTCTCGATGAGCCGCTGGATGCTCCGCTTGAGCGGCCGCGCCCCGTACGCCGGGTCGTGGCCCTCTCGGCCGATCAGTGCGCGGGCCGCCGGCGTCAGCTCGAGGATCAGGTCCTGCGCCGCCAGCCGCCCGGCCAGGTCGGCCACCAGCAGGTCGACGATCGCCGCGAGCTGAGCGTCGCTCAGAGCGTGGAAGACGATCACCTCGTCGATGCGGTTCAGGAACTCCGGTCGGAACTGGAGGCGAAGCGCCTCGCTCAGCCTGGCCTTCATGGCCTCATAGGCGGCGTCACGCTCGGCGTTGGTGCGGCCGGCGGTGGCCGCGATCACGCCGCTGCCGACGTTGCTGGTCATGATCACCACGCAGTTCTTGAAATCGACGATCCTGCCCTGCCCGTCCGTGAGACGTCCGTCGTCGAGGACCTGCAGCAGGACGTTGAAGACGTCTGGGTGGGCCTTCTCGATCTCGTCGAGCAGGACGACCTGGTACGGCCGGCGCCGGACGCTCTCGGTCAGCTGGCCGCCCTCCTCGTACCCGACGTATCCGGGCGGAGCCCCGAGCAGACGCGAGACCGAGAACTTCTCCATGTACTCGCTCATGTCGATGCGCACCAGGGCGCCGTCGTCGTCGAACAGGAACGCGGCGAGAGCCCGGGCCAGCTCCGTCTTGCCCACGCCAGTGGGACCGAGGAAAAGGAACGATCCGATCGGGCGGCGAGGATCCTTGAGCCCCGCCCGGGCCCGCCGCACCGCGTCGGCGACGGCCTCGATGGCCTCGTCCTGGCCGACTACCCGTTCGTGGAGTCGCTCCTCCATATGGATCAACCTGGCCGTCTCGGCCTCCAGCAGCTTGGCCACCGGGATGCCCGTCCAGGCGCCAACGATGTCGGCGATGTCGTCGGCATCGACCTCCTCCTTGAGCAGGGCATTCGGGCCCTGGAGCGCCGCGAGCGCGGCCTCCTCGGCCTTCAGGCGTGCCTGGAGCGGTGGCAGGCGGCCGTACTTCAGCTCGGCGGCCTGGGCCAGGTCCGCCTCCCGCTCGGCCCGCTCGATGCGCGTGGTCATCGCCTCGAGCGCCGATTTCGAGGCGCGCAACGCGGCGATCGCGGCCATCTCCGTCTCCCAGCGCTGCTTCAACCCGCCGGCCTCCTCGGCCAGCTCGGCCAGCTCGCGCTCGAGTGCTTCGAGTCGCGCCCGTGAGGCGTCGTCCTTCTCTTTGCGCAGGGCCTCCCGCTCGATCTCCAGCTGGATCCCACGACGCTGCAGCTCATCGAGCTCGATGGGCATCGAATCGATCTCCATGCGCAGCCGGCTGGCGGCCTCATCCACGAGGTCGATGGCCTTGTCGGGGAGGAAGCGCTCGGTGATGTACCGATCGGAAAGTGTCGCCGCGGCGACGAGGGCGGAGTCGGTGATGCGCACGCCGTGGTGGACCTCGTAACGCTCGCGCAGGCCGCGCAGGATCGAGACCGTCTCCTCCACGGTGGGTTGGTCGACGACGACGGGCTGGAAGCGCCGTTCGAGAGCCGCGTCCTTCTCGATGTGTTTGCGGTACTCGTCGAGTGTGGTTGCCCCGATGGTGTGGAGTTCCCCCCGCGCGAGCATCGGCTTCAGCAGATTGCCGGCATCCATGGCGCCTTCGGCGGCACCCGCGCCGACGACCGTGTGCAGCTCGTCGATGAAGAGGACGATCTCGCCGGCGGCGTCCTTGATCTCCTTGAGCACCGCCTTGACGCGCTCTTCGAACTCGCCGCGGAACTTCGCGCCCGCGATGAGGGCGCCGAGGTCGAGCGCGATGACGCGCTTGTCCTTCAGTGAGCCAGGCACGTCGCCGCGCACGATGCGTTGCGCCAGGCCCTCGACGATGGCGGTCTTGCCCACGCCCGGTTCGCCGATCAGCACCGGGTTGTTCTTGGTGCGCCGACTGAGCACCTGGATGACGCGGCGGATCTCGTCGTCGCGGCCGATGACCGGATCGAGCCTGCCGGCGCGCGCATCGCTGGTCAGATCGCGCCCGTAGCGCTCCAGGGCCTGGTAGGTGGTTTCCGGGTTCTGCGACGTGACTCGCTGGCCACCGCGCACCGAGGCCAGGGCGCCCAGCAATGCCTCCCGGCCCGCGCCGGCAACCTCGAGCAGGTGCTGCGCCTCCCCACCCGACTCGGCGGCCGCGAGCAGCAGGTGCTCCGTGGACACGTATTCGTCCTGGAGCCGCTTCGCCTCGTCTTCGGCGCGCTCGACGAGCTGACGCGCCCGTGCGTCGAGGGAGAGCTGACCGCCGGCGACGTGCGCACGTCGTCCAAGCGTTGCGGCCAGCTCCATGCGCAGCGCCGCGACGTCTACCCCGAGGCGGCGCAGCGTGGCCGCAGGCGTGCCCTCGTCGTCCGCAAGGAGGGCCGCCAAGAGGTGCTCGGCGTCGAGGGTCGGGCTCTGGGCGTCGGTGGCCAGGCGCTGGGCGGCGAGTACCGCCTCCTGGGCTTTCTGGGTGTAGCGGGTCAAGTTCATCGGCTCGGCGCTCCGTCGTCGGTACGTGGGTCGGGCTGCGGGATCGGGTCGGTGAAGGCGCGCAGGCGCGCGCGATCCCCGTCGTCGAGGCCGCTGGGCAGGACCACCCGCACCCGTGCGTAGAGGTCGCCGAAGCCATCGGCGCGGAAGTGCGGCATGCCCTGGCTGGCGAGTCGGAAGACCCGGCCGCCCTGGGTCTCGGGCGGGATGCGCAGCAGGACGCGGCCCTTGAGCGTGCCCACCGGAACCTCCGCCCCGAGCATCGCCTCGGCCAACGTGATGGGCAGCTCGCGCTGCACGTCGGCGCCTTTGCGCGTGAAGACGGGATGGGCGCGCACCCTGACCTCAAGGTAGAGGTGGCCTGCCCCCGGGCCGCTGCCGGCCTTGCCTGAAAGCCGGATGCGCCGGCCGGTGTCGACGCCGGGCGGAATGGTCACGTCCAGCCGCAGCCCGTCGATCTCGACGCGCCGGCTCGTGCC
>Ga0315281_10004474_pt1 | contig 20241 bp, 13 predicted proteins | sample YL17G07_0_MG_FD_204540 | JGI IMG/M metagenome (GOLD analysis project Ga0315281, IMG submission 204540) | Sediment microbial communities from Yellowstone Lake, YNP, Wyoming, USA - YL17G07_0 | ecosystem: Environmental > Aquatic > Freshwater > Lake > Sediment | place: USA: Wyoming | collected...
AGTTGAGGCCGGTGCTGTGCGCGCGCAGCTCGAAGAGGATCTCGTCCATCTCGAACGCCGCGGGCAGGGTCTCGATCAGCACCGTCGCCTTGATCGCGCCCGCGGCAATGCCGAGCGCCTGCTGCGCGTGGAGGAAGATGTCGTTCCACACGCGCGCTTCGAAATGGCTCTGCATCTTCGGCAGGTAGAAGTACGGCCCGGTCCCGGCGCTCAGGAGCGCCTTCGCGTTGTGGAAGACGTAGAGGCCGAAATCGAACAGCATCGCCGGGATCGGCGTGTCGTCGACGAGACAGTGGCGCTCGACAAGATGGAATCCGCGCGGGCGGACGAGCAGCGTCGCGATCTTCTGATTCAGCGTGTAGCGCTTGCCCGTCCCGGACTCGAATGCGATCGTGCGCCTGACGGCGTCCATCAGATTCGCCTGGCCGGTGACGCAGTTGGCCCACGTCGGCGAGTTGGCGTCCTCGAAGTCCGCCATGAACACCTGCGCCCCGGAGTTCAGCGCGTTGATGATCATCTTGCGGTCGACGGGCCCGGTGATTTCGACGCGACGGTCGACGAGCTCGGCCGGCGGCGGCGCAACGGTCCACGTGCCGGCTCTGACGTCGGCGGTCTCAGGCAGAAAATCCAGCGAGCCGCCGGCGTCGACGTACGCCTGCCGGACGCGCCTGGCCGCGAGCCGCTCGGCGATGCGATCGCGAAACGTGCGCGTGAGATCCTGCAGAAACGCGAGGGCGTCCGGCGTCAGCACGCGCGCGCTGCCCTCGACTTTCGGTCCGACGCTGCGGAGGCCGGCTGGCATGGCGCTCAGTATAGTGCTACAGATCAGTCAGCCCTGACTGCGTGGGGATTCCGCGCGAGCATCAGTGACGCCAGCGCGACGACCGACACGCCGGCCGCGAGAAAAAACGCCATCCGGTATTCGCCCGTCATCACGAAGACGCGGCCGCCGAGGAATGGGCCGAGGACGCCCGCGACGCCCCAGGCGGACAGCAGCAGGCCGTAGTTGAGGCCGATGTTCTTCGTGCCGTAAAAATCCGCGCTCGTCGACGCGAAGACCGACAGCTGCGTGCCGTAGCAGTAGTACACCACCGCGAGCAGCGCGTAGAACATCGTCGCGTCTTCGCGCACCAGGAACAGCACGGGCATCGCGCACGCCGAGACGAGCAGCAGCGCCCGCAGCGTGTTCAGCCGGCCCACGTGATCGGACATCCAGCCGGACAGGACGCGGCCCATCACGCTGCCAATCGCCCCGACCGTGAGCGCGAACGCGGCGATCGCGGCGGAGTGTCCGGCCGCGCGCGCGAACGGCACAAGCTGGCTGATCACCATCGTCCCGGCCGTCGTGCCGAGACAGTACGCGACCCACAGGGCCCAGAACGTCGGCGTGCGCACCATGGCTCCGGCCAGCATGTCCGCGCCGGCGCGCGACGCCGCCTTGACCTTCGTCGGATCCCAGCCGGCGGGGCGATACCCGGCCGGCGGATTGCGCACGAGGGCCGTGGCGATCATCGTCATGGCGAAGAACATCAGCGAGAAGATCCGGAACGTCCCGCGCCATCCGTAGATCGGAATCAACGACGAGGCGATGGGACCGAAGATGCCCGATCCCGCGCCGAAGCCACCGACCATCAAGCCGATGATGAGGCCGCGCTTGTCGGGAAACCATTTCGACCCGACCGACGTCGGCACGACGTATCCGAAGCCGCTGCCCGTGCCGGTGATGAAGCCCGCGGTGAGGTAGAACATCGTCAGCGACGAGGTGTAGCTGGCGAGAAACAGCCCGAGGCTGAAGAGCGTCCCGCCGATCGCGGCGACGATCCGCGGGCCGCGGCGATCGTGGATCACGCCTGCAACGACGTACCAGGCCGCGATCATCGAGATGCCAATCGTCGTGACCCACGACGTCTGCGCGCGCGTCCACCCGAATTCCTTCTCGAGCGGCAGCATGAACACGCTCATCGCGTAGAGCGTGCCCAGCGCGAGGTTCATCATCACGCCGCCGACGACGGGGAGCCAACGGTTGCCGGTCACTTTTCTTGTCCGGCGAAGTCTACCGCACGTGGCGTGGCCACGTGCGGCAGGCCCTGTGTCAGAACCTGAATTGCAGCCCGACTCGGATGATGCGCGGCTGCAGGATGCTCGTCGGCGTGCCGCCGCTGGCGGAATCCGACGACAGGAACGGCGCCAGCGTCGTGCTGAGCGCCGTGCCCTCCGTGAGCACGGGGTTCGCGTTCAAGGCGTTGAACAATTCGACCTGCGCCTGGACCCGCAGGGTGCGGACCGCGAAGGTCCGGCGCAGGGCGAGGTCCAGCTGGTTCCACCGCGGCTCGAATCTGATCCCCGGGGCCACCAACTGCACGGCAATCGCCGGATCGCCCGCGAACCGCGAAGGCAGCACGATCGCGTTGGGCGTGCAACCGGGCACCGAGCAATCGGCTGGATACCGGGTGCTCCCGCGATTCACCGTCCAGCTGACGCCGCCGCCCGCGGCTTTCACCGCCCCGGCGTAGCTCTGCAGCGACCCGCTGACCTCGAAGCCGTACCACAGCGGCACGCTGCCATTCAGCTTGAACTCGTGCCTGAACGGGATGTCCGCGTTCTGCCCGAGGTTCTGGAACGTGCCGCCCGCCTGATCGCAGAACCGCAGGGTGTTCGGGCTGTTCAGCGTCGCCGAGGCGCTCGCGGTGTTCATCGTGCAATCGACGTCGACGGTGCGCTCGAACGTCCAGCCCGCGAAGAAGTTCGTGCGGCGCGGAAGCCGCGCCGACGTGCCGACCTCGATCCCCGAGTAGACGTTGCGACGCAGGCCCGTGTCGGTCATGTTCGTGAGAAACAGGTCCGCCGCGATGCCGTTCTTGTTCTGATTGATTTGATACGCCGTGATCGGCTCGCCGCTGAGCGGGTTGACGAGCGACACGGTCGTCCAGTCCGCGGTCGGGTCGACGGAGCGGTTTCGCGTGTACCCGGTGTTGTACAACTCGCGACGGTACCAGTTGACGCTGACGGACATCCCCGGCCGCAGCTCGTGCTGCACGCCGGCGTTGTACTGCAGGTTGTACTCGCGCTTGAAATCCGGATCGAGGGTGCGGCCCGTGATCTTGCCGAAGTTCGTGTTGTTGCTCGGGCCAATCTCGTTGTCCTGCGCGATGCGGTCGCCATTGGTGGCCAGGGTCCGGCCGGCGATGTCGGTGTCGGTCCACGTGCGCGTGTCGGTGAACGTGGCGATCGGGTTGAACAGGTTCACGAACCCGCTGACGTCCGGCGTCATGTACTTGCCGAAACTCGCCTTCACCGCCGTCTTGCCAGTGCCGAACACGTCGTAGACGAGACCCAGTCGCGGCGACCACGACTTCCAGCACGTCATGCCCGCGATCGACTCGCACGTGATGGGGCTGAAATCCTGGGCCGGCGCAAATCGGCCGGCGTCACGGTGCTGTGCCTGGAGCTCTTCCTTCAAGTACTCGAAGCGCACGCCGTAGGAGATGGTGAACCGGTTGATCGCCCACTGATCCTGCGCGTACAGACCCAGGTTGGCTCTCAATTCCGGCGACCGGACGATCGGCGTGTTGTACGCGCGAATCTGGACCGGGCGGCCCAGGGTGTACACGCCGTTCACGAACGTGCCTCCCTGATAGATCTGATAGAGGTCGGCGTTCATGTCCAGTTCGCTCGGGTTGTTGCCCCATCCCCACTGCATCCCGGTCTTGACGTTGTGCGAGCCCGTCACGTAGGTGAGCGCGGCGACGGCCGAATGCTGATCGGGGGTGTTCAGCTGGTTGATCTGGGCAGTCCCGGTGCGCACGAGCGTGCCGCCCGCGAGGGTGTCGAGCCGCGAGGCGTTGGCGAACCACGGCGCCGTTCCACGCACCTGCCCCGTCCCGGGCTGGACCACGTCCGAGTAGTGCAGGATGTCCCCCGAGTACCCGACTTCCGCCAGCAGCCGGCTCGTGATCGGCGAGGTCCACTTGGCCTGGGCGATGTAATACAGGATCGGTTCACGATAACTCGACGATTGCTCCGGAAAGATGGGCAGCCCTTCCTGCCCGCCGTTGACAATCTCGTGGAGCTTCCACTTGTAGTTCCTCTGGTACGTGAGGGCGAACTTATTGCGCGGCGTCGCCTGCCACGTGCCCCGGACGACGTAGCTGTCGATCCACGCGTCCTCGATGCCCGGCGTGCCATCGTTCTTGAACGTATTCGGCACCTGCACGAACGTGCCCTGATGGCGGACCGACCCGAACCACCACAGCTTGTCCTTCATGAGCGGCCCGCCCGCCGAGACATTCAAGTCGTTGAGATGTTCGACACGCGCGCCGCTCGGCAATCCGCGCGCTCTCAACGCGTCGTCCAGGTTGTCGGACTGCAGGTGCCAGTTGTCGGACGATCCGCCGAAGAACCCCGCCCCGCGCAGCGTGTTGCCGCCGTCCTTCGGGATCATGTTGAGGCGCACGCCGCCGGTCGACGTTTCGGCGGAGACGCCGCTCGTCTGATACGTCGCCTCGGCCACGAGCGCGTTGTCGATGTAGTTCTGCACCGCGCCGTCGCTCAAGTTGGTCTGGGCCGGCATCCCGTCGAGCAGAATCGTGTTGTGCAGCGCGGAGTTGCCGTGCGCGGACATGTAGGTCTGCTCGGTCTGCTGCGCGCCGCCCACGTCCGGCACGTTGAGCCGGATGCCCGGCACGAGCGCGCCGATGGACTGCATGTTCCGCGCGCTGGGAATCGCGTCGATCAGGTCGCGCGTCATCACCTGCACTTTCGATGTGTTCGACACGTCGACCACCGGTGATGCGCCCGAGACCGTGACGGTTTCTTCGACGGCGCCCACGCGCAGCTCGGCGCTGATCGGCACTGTCACGTTGGCCGGCACCTCGACGCCGTCGCGCTTGAACGTGTTGAAGCCCGGCAGGGCGAACGTGACCGAATACGTGCCCGGCCGGAGGTCGACGATCGCGTAGCGGCCTTCGCTGTCGGTCGCGACGCTGCGCACTTTCTCGATGAGGACGGGGCTGGCGGCCTCGACGGTCACGCCAGGGAGGACCGCGCCGGTGGTGTCTTTCGCGACGCCGACGATGGTGCTTTGCGCCAGCGCCGCGGTAGGTGTGAGTACGAGCCAGAGCGCGGCCGCGACGAGCGATCCGAGGAGCGATGTCCTGCGCATACGCGTGGTCTCCTTAAAGATGAGCCGGGTGCAGTCAGTTTCCCAGGGGCGCGAAGTATGAAGGCGCCGATGCGGTATGTGGCGAGCATTCTGCCCAAGCGGGTCCGGTTAGTAAAGGTAATTGTCCCCTTCATTGACACGCCCTTCGGGCGGCGTTAAGGTCGCGCCGGAGGGATACGATGCGTTGGATCCTGACGGCGCTGCTTTCGCTGCTGGCGCAGACCGCGACACCGCCGGCGAACCTTCCTCCCGCCTACCCGCGCCCGGGCGCCACGAAGATCCTCGACAACGACCGCGTGCAGGTGTGGAACATCGCCTGGCTCAAAGGTCAATTGCCGCTGCACCGGCATCTCTACGATCTGGTCGGCGTGTACTACGAGCCGGGCGACCGCCTGATCATCTCGCCGGAGGGCGCCAGGCGGCCGGTGTCGACCAAGGCCTGGGACATCGCCTTCCAGCGCAAGGACGTCACGCACATTGAAGAGGGCGTCAGCGATGCGCCGCTGCGCGCCATCTTCGTCGAGATGAAACAGCCGGGGCCCTCCGGCGGCGGCACGGCGGCGAGCGACGCGCCGGCGTTCGCCGGTGCCGGCGCGACGCAGAAGCTCGACAACGAACGCGTCACGGTGTGGGAATACGTGAGCGCGCCGGCCGGCGCGCGCCATCGCCACCTCCACGACGCGGTCGTCGTTGCGATGGACGGCCAGCGCTCGCGCGCGACGTGGATCGCGCGCGGCGCGGTACACGCCGACGAAGGCACCGGCAACGCGTCGCGCTTCTACGTGTTCGAGATCAAGTGACGGTTGGCATCCGCACCGTGCATCCCGAGCGATGTCGAGGGATGAAACGCTCGCGCTATGAAGATCGTTTCGGAAGGGCGAAACTCAGGATCAGATCGCCGCCGCGACGGCCGCGCTCGCCGCCGCCGGAACCCACGGTCACGAATTCCTCACCGTTCACCATGTACACCGATGGCGACGAGAACACGCCGCCGCCCGTGTTGAACTTCCACAGCAGCGCGCCGGTCTTCGCATCGTAGGCGAACAGATACCCCGCGACATTGCTGCCCGTGCCGACGAAGACGAGGCCGCCGGATGTGACGACGGATCCCGCCTGCCCCCAGCCGTCGAACGTCTGCTGCCACTTCAGATCGCCGGTCGTTGGATCGAATGCGGAGAAGTAACCGCGCGCTGGCCGGCCCGATCCGACCGGGCTGTCGATCGCGTTCACGTAGAGCAGACCCGTCCGCGGGCTGTACGACATCGGACCATAGTTCGCGCCGCCCTCGGTGCCGGGCGCGTACATCACGTTCGGACCTGGCGGTGTAAACACCGGGACGAGTTTTCTGGTCGCCGCGCGATCCGCAGGAATGTCGACCGGGAACGTCGGCGCCACGGGCTTCATCGGCTCGCCGCTCGCCGTGAACGGCACCGGCTGCGTCGGCCACATCTGCTCGCCTGGTCGCGTCGATTCCGTCGGCACCGGCATTTCCTTGATCGGATGGACCGGCTGCCCCGTCTCGCGATTCAGGATGTAGAGGTGGCCGTTCTTGCTCGCCTCGGCGAGCGCCCGCACGCGCTGGCCGCGCACCTGCATGTCGAAGAGGATCGGCTGATTGCCGGAGTCGTAGTCCCAGACGTCGTGGTGCGTCTGCTGGAAGTGCCACTTCAGCTTCCCGTCGCTCATCGACAGCGCGAGGATCGAATCCGTGAAGAGGTTCATGCCGATGCGCTTCGAGCTATCGCCGAACGGATTGCCGACTGCGACGTAGACCATTCCCAGCTCGGGGTCGATCGACGGCGTCTCCCAGATGCCGCCGCCGTTGCGCTCGCCACCGACCCACGTCGAGCCCGCGAGATCCCAGCCCTGATCGCGTCCATCCTGAGGCACCGTGTTGAAGTGCCAGAGGACCTTGCCGGTCTTCGCGTTGACAGCGAGGACGTGGCCGCCAGGAATGTGGCTCTCGCTGCGGGTGCTGCCGATGTAGATCACGCCGTTGTGAATCTGCGGGGCGGTCGTGAACCAGTAGCCAAGTTGAATCGCCGCCGTGACGTCCGGATAACGCTCCTTGATCACGTCCAGGATGACGCTGGCCTGGCCGTCCTTGCCGAACGTCTTGATCGGCGTCCCCGTCTTCGCGTCGAGCGCGAACAGAAAGGATCCCGCCCCAGCGTAGACGATGCCGTCCGCGTAGCAGACGCCGCGGTTGCGGAAGATGTAGCCGGCTTTCGCGCCGCCGCCAATGAGATCGGTGACGTCGAACGTCCACAGCAGGCGGCCGTCGCCGGCGTCAAGCGCGTAGACGCTGCCGCGGGGATCGGTGACGTACATCGTTCCGTCGACGATGACGGGCGTCGTCTGATTGCTGACGCCGTCGATCACGCCGGTCTGAAAGAGCCAGCGCGGCGTCAGCGTCGCGACGTTCGACGTGTTGATCTGATCGAGCGCCGCGAACCGGCTGCCGGCGAGGTCGAGATTGTGCAGCGGCCAGTTGAACGACTGCGCGGCCAGCGAGGCCGAGAGGCACGCGGCGAGCGCAACGAGCGCGCCGAACCCCGAACCCTGAACCCTGAACCCTGAACCCGGTACCCTGAACCCAGTCATTTTGCGCGTATCCTACCATCCACTGAGGTACTGATGATGCGAACGCTTGCAGCGGCACTCCTTGGCGTCGGACTCCTCTCGCTCCCGGTCGGGGGCCAGTCCTATCCCCCACCGTTCCCGCGCACGGGCGCCATTTCATTGCTCGAGAACGATCGCGTGGCCGTCTGGGACGTCACCTGGCCGAAGGGACACCCGACGCTCCTGCACCGCCATCCGTACGACATGACCGGCGTCTACCTGGCGCCGGGCGATCGGCTCATCACCGACGTCAACGGCACCAAGCGCCCGGTCTCGACGAAAGCAGGCGGCATCGTCTGGCAGTTCAAGGGCCTGACACACACCGAGGAGGGCACGAGCGAGCCGTCGCTGCACGCGATCATGATCGAGCTGAAGCGTGCGGACTCGTACGGCACGGACCCGTCGGACATGCGGCCGGCGTTTCCGCGCGACACGGCGACGCTTGCTCTCGAGAACGATCGCGTCCGCGTCTTCGAGAATACCTGGCCGCTTCACCAGATGGGGCCGCTGCACAAACACGTCCGCGACGCCGTCGTCGTCTGGATCACCGGCGGTAAACTGCGATCGATCTCGCGGGCCGGCCTGGAGACGATCACGGAAGTGAAAGCCGGGACGGTGACGTTCGGCAACCGCGGCAACGAGCACACCGAGGAATCGATCGAGGGTCCGCCGCGCGCCTACGTGTTTGAATTGAAATGATCGCCGAGGTCCGCCTGAAGGCGGACACGACCGGGCTGAACGGTAGCGGCCGGCTTCAGCCGGCCCGGACGGTTACGGGACCCTTGGCGCGCGGATCTCCCGGCCGCCCTGATGCAGGACGAGCGACGTGGTGCGCATCTGGCTGTCGACGTCGAACGTAATCTGCGCGTCGACGACTTTCAGGAAGTACTCGCGCGCGCCGGTCGCGAAGATTTCGAACCTGGCCTGCCCGGTCAGCTGCTCGTAGAAGTGCGTGCCCTCCCGGCTGATCGTGATCACGGCCGTCGGCCCGAACTCGTACTCCCCCACGTGCCGGTCGAAGACGTCCGGCGCGACCGTGACCTCTTTCGGGACCGCGACGTCCGCCACGGCCGGCTCGCCGTCGAGCCTCGGCGCGCGCTGATCTCGACCGAGCTGATGCAGGACGAGCGCGGTCGCGCGCCCCTGATCGTTGACCTCGAACGTGATCTGCGCGTCGACGACCTGGAGAAAGAACTCGTGCTCGCCCTCCGGATAGATCTCCACTTTCGGCTGGCCCGCCAACTGCGCCATCAGGTGCTCACCGTCGCGCGAGATCGTCATGATGGCCGCCGGCGCGAACTGATACCGGCCGACGTACCGATCGAGGGTCGCCGTGTCGACGCTCGTCGCCGTGCGCGCTTGAGGGGGCGCCTGTTGCACTGCCAGCAGCGCGAGAAACAGCGTGACGAAGTATCGAGCCATAGCACCGTGTCAGACCGGGGTCAGACCCCATTGCAAATATTGCGACCTAGCCGGACTTCAAACGTAGCCCTTTCGTCTCGGGCAAGGTCCAGACGGTCGCGGCGGCCAGCAGCGAAAACGGCACGGCCAGCGCGATGCCCGCGCCGAACGTGAAGCGCGCCGCCACCATGGAAATCACCACGGGCGCTAGGAACTGCACGCCTCGCGCGACATTGTAAATGATGCCCAGCGCGGCGGCGCGCACCGACGTCGGGAACACTTCGTTCAGCAGCGGCCCGATGCAACCCCAGTTTCCTTCGCCGAGCCCCACGAGGAACATGAGCGCGAACATCGCCGGCGAATAGCCGTTCGCGGCATCCCATCCGAGCGTGACCATGCCCATGCCGACGGCCTTCATGATCGAGAAGGCCGTGAAGCTCGGACGCCGGCCGAAGCGGTCGCTGGCAAAGCCGAAGCCCACGTAGCCGATGACCGACCCCACCTGATCCATGAACAACAGCCACGCAGACTGGCCGAGCGACAGCCCGCGGATTTCGTGGAAGTACGTCGGCAGCCAGATCGTCTTGAACCAGTACGCCGCCATGTTCATCGTCGTGACGGTCAGCGCCAGCGCCGTGGTCTTTCGCAGCGCGGGACCGATCATCTGGCCGACCGCTCGCAGGTAGCCCATCGGCGCGGCGCCGGCGTTCTTTTGCCGCAGCCAGATGTCCGACTCCGGCATCTGACTCCGGATGAACACGACAAGCAGGGCGGGAAGCGCCGACAGCATGAACGCGAGCCGCCAGCCGATGATCGGCGCCAGAAGATTTCCGACCATCGTGGCAAAGAAGCGCGCGAACGCGGATCCGCTCTGCAGGTACGAGCCGTAGCGCCCGCGCACGTGCGGCGGGACGGTCTCCCCGACGAGCGCATGCGCCACCGCCCACTCGCCGCCAACGCCGATGCCCGTGATGGCGCGCGCCGCGAGGAGCGTCCACATCCCGGTCGACATCCCGGACAACAGCGTGCCGACGCTGTAGACCAGGATCGTGATCATCAGCAGCGGCTTGCGTCCGTAGCGATCCGCCAGCGCGCCGCCGATCAGTCCGCCGACTGCGGTGAACGCGAGCGCCGTGCCGAGCAGCAGCGCAACCTGGTCGCGCGAGAGCGCCAAGTCCTTGACGATGGAGGTCGACGAGACGACGAAGGTGAGGAGCAGGAGATCGTAGAAATCGAAAATCCAGCCGATGAACGAGAAGGCGAGGATCTTCCGGTGGATCGGAAGAACGACAGGGCTCTCGGAGAGCAGGGGCGCAGCCGGCGGCAAGGCGAGCCTATGTTAAGGTACGGCCCGCCCAAGATGACAGAACAACCTGGAGTCGTCGCGCGTCTTGCGCTCGCGCTGACGGACTGGACCGAGCGGTGGGTGCCGGACGCGTTCATCTTCGCGCTGGTCGCGACCGTTCTGGTCATCGTCGCCGGCGTGACGGCCACGCCCGCGACGCCGATGCAGATTGTCGACGCGTGGGGCCGCGGGTTCTGGGAGCTGATTCCGTTCACGCTCCAGATGGCGCTCATCATCATCACGGGCCACGTGCTCGCGACGTCACCACCGATGGCCCGCGTCATCCGGACGATTGCCACATGGCCCCGCACGCCGCGCGGCGCCGTCGCGCTCGTCGCAATCTTCGCGATGGCGAGCTCCTGGTTCAACTGGGGCTTCAGCCTCGTCTTCAGCGCGATGATTGCGATCGAGATCGCGAAGCGCGAGGACATCGAGGGCGGCGTCGACTACCGCGCCCTGGCCGCCGCGAGTTTCCTGGGGCTGGGCAGCGTCTGGGCGCAGGGACTGAGCGGATCCGCCGCGCTGCAGATGGCGACCCCCGGCGCGCTGCAGCCGCAGATTCGCGACATCGTCTCGCACGGCGGCCTCGTCGCGGGCGGCCTGATCCCGTTCCGCCATACCATTTTCTTGTGGCAGAGCCTGATCTCGGTGCCGATCGAAATCGCGATCGTCACGCTCGTGATGTACTTCGCCACGCCACCCGCGGGACGCGGCAAGACGGCGAAGGACCTCGGAATCACGCTTGAAAGTGAAAAGTTAGAACTGAAAACTGAAAAAGAGGGACCGCGAGCGCCGGGGGCGTGGCTCGAACACTCGCCGCTCCTGACGTGGTTCGTCGTCGCGCTCGGCGGCACCTACCTCGTCCGCTACTTCATGCAGGCCGGCGAACCGCTGAACGCGATCAACCTCAATATTCTGAATCTCGGGTTCCTGCTCGTCGGCTTCGCGCTGCACGGCACGCCCGCGCGGCTCATGAAGGCCGTCCAGAATGCGACGCCGGCCGTCTGGGGCGTCATCCTGCAGTTCCCGTTCTACGCGGGCATCGCGGGCATCATCACGGGCACGCATCTCAGCGACCGGCTTGCCGACGTCTTCGTCCGCATCTCGACGCAGACGACGTTTCCGCTGCTCGTGGCGATCTACTCCGCGGTGCTGGGAGTATTTGTGCCGTCGGGGGGATCGAAGTGGGTGATCATCGCGCCGTACGTGATGGACGCGGCGCACAAGCTCCACGTGCACCTCGGCTGGATCGTCTCGACTTACGACCTCGGCGAAGCGCTCGCGAATCTCGTGCAGCCGTTCTGGATGCTGCCGATTCTGGGATTGTTCAAGCTCGGCGCGCGAGACGTGATGGGCTACACGATCGTCGTCTTTCTCGTGCTGACGCCGGTCGTGCTGATTCTCGTGACGCTGCTGGGAATGACGCTGGGGTATCCGTTATAAGGGCTGAGGGCAGAGGGCTGAGGGCTGAGGGCTGAGGGCTGAGGGCTGAAAAGCTCGCCTTTAGTTCGGCAGCGCGAACGCGATGAACTCCGCGGGATGATTCTGTCCGCCGATCGCGACCACCAGGTACTGCCGGCCCTTGTACAGGTAGGTCATCAGCGTGCCGGTCGAGCCGGCGTCCATCGCCTGCTCCCACACGACGCGGCCCGTCGCTTTGTCGTACGCGCGGATCTTCCGGCCGCCGCCGCCCGGCGGCGTGCGCACGTTGATCTGATCGCCCTCGGTCACGAACAGCAGCGTCTTCGTCGCGAGCGGAGCCGCACGCACCGAATGCCCGAGCGGCCCGAGGTGCAGGTCCATCAGCAGTGGGTGGTTCCGCGGACCGTCGCCGTTCGGCACCATCCACGCCTGCTCGCCGCGATTCAGATCGAGGGCCGTGATGCGGCCGTAGGGCGGCTTCGTCAGCGGCAGACCGTTCGGCAACTGAATCAGGCGGCGATCGCTCGCGCGAAAATTGAGATCGGTCTCGTCCGGCTTGCCAGGCAGCAGGTTCGACACAAACGGATTCGTCATCGACGGCACGTAGAGCATGCCCGTCTCGGGATCGAACGCCGCGCCGGTCCAGTCGGCGCCGCCCACCGACCCTGAGAGCTGAATCGTCCCCTGCGTGCCGTTGGGATCGGCGCTGACCAGCGACGGCGGTGTGAACAACGGTCCTGTGACGAAGTGCTTCGTGAGCTCGATGGCCTGCGCGCGCAGTTCCGGCGTGAAGTCGATCAGATCGTCGACGGTCAGTCCCTGGCGATCGAACGCCGGCGGTTTGGTCGGAAACAACTGCGTGGGGAACGCCTTTTCGCCGGGCACCGTGGACGCCGGCACCGGACGCTCCACTATCGGCCACACCGGCTTGCCGGTGACGCGGTCGAGCACGTACGCGAACGACTGCTTCGTCACCTGGACGAGCGCCTTGATCTTACGGCCGCCGACCGTGATGTCGACCAGCATCGGCGCGGCGGGATTGTCGTAGTCGAACAGATCGTGATGCACGGTCTGAAAATGCCAGAGCTTCCGGCCGGTCTTCGCGTCGACGCAGACGATGCAGTCGCTGAACAGGTTGGCGCCAAGCCGGTGGCCGCCGTACATGTCGTTGGTGACGCTCGTCGTCGGCAGGTACACGTAGCCGAGCTCGTCGTCTGCGCTCATGAGCGACCAGACGTTGCCGGCGCCCGTGAACGCCCACGAATCTCTTTCCCAGGTGTCGTTCCCCTCTTCGCCCGGCTGCGGAATGATGCGGAACGTCCAGCGGAGCTTGCCCGTGCGCACGTCGAACGCGTGCACGTCGCCGGGGGCGCCTTGCTTCTTCGTCGCCGAGTCCTGATCGGCCATCGCGGATCCCATGACGACGACGTCGCGCACGACCAGCGGCGTCGAGGCCCAATGGTACTGACCGAGCGACAGGTCGAGTCCGGCGTTCAGGTCAACGGCGCCGCGATCGCCGAAGCCGGCGATCGGGTCGCCCGTCTTCGGATCGAGCGCGTACAGGTAATGGCCGCGGTGCGTGAACAGCCGCTCTTCCCCGCCCTGGCTCCAGTACGCGACGCCGCGATTGCTCGTCGCGCCGGCGAAGTCGTCGGCGCCGGCCTTCTGCACCCAGCGGGTCTTCCCCGTCTCCGGATCGAAGGCTTCGGCGAGGCCCACGCCGTCGGGGGCGTACATCACGCCGTGCACCATGATCGGAGTCGAGCGGAAGTTGTTGGAAATTCGAAAACCCGGCGGCAGAAGCGAGGCGACCGCGGGATCGAGCTGCGGCCGCCGCCACGCGACGCGCAGCGATGAGACGTTCGTCGTGTTGATCTGATCGAGCCGAGAGTACTTCTGTGCGCCGTTGTCGCCCGAGTAGAAGCGCCACTCGCCCGCCGCGTCGCCTTGCGCGCGGAGCACGGCGAAGGCCGACGCGAGGAGCAGCGCCGCGGCGATGACTGGAATTCTCACCATCCACCTAAGGCTTCACGGTCACTTTCACGTGCGCATTGGTCCAGCAGCACTGAAATCCGCCGCCACCCTCGCCCGTCGAGTCGTTGGCCTGCAGGCGCAGGGTGTAGTCGCCCGCCGCGCTGAACGTCACGGCCGTTGAGGTCTTCGCGGTGTCCTTGTCGATCTTCGGGTTGAAGGGATCGAACTTGACCGTACCGGGACCGCGGAACTGGCTCCACTTCACTCCGGGCGGCGGCGGCGTGAAGCCTGGGAAGGTCATCACGTTGAGTTTCGCCGGCTCGTCCGTCACCCACGCATCGAGCGCCAGCGGCGTGGTGACGCTCGCCGCGTACGTCGCGGAGATGCCGGAGGGCGGACCCTGGGCGGCCTTGCCGTTCGCCTCGAACTTGATCGCGGGCGGCTGGTTCTTGTTCGCCGCGTCCTCGTAGGGCTCGAGGATGTAGTCCGGCTTCGTGTGCAGCGTGATGCTGTTCGTGAAGCCGTTGGCGGTGAGCGTCCACGTCAGCTTCTTGTCGCCGAAATCCTTCGGCAGCTTGACGGAGAAGACGCCCCACTGCCGGCCGGGCTGGAAATGCGTCGGCTGCCCCTGATCGGGACCGCCCGGCTCGATGCGGTTGTTCGGACCGACGGGCACATCGAGTTCCGTCTTGGTGTTGCGATTCAGGTAGCCGACGAGCACGCTGACGCTGCCGTCCTTGTTGTGGTACCAGCCCTCGAAGGCGGGCGTGACGCTGCTGCCCTTCTCGCGCAGGCCCAAGGACAGCGGCAACCCGCTCGGCGTCGTCGAACCCTGGCCTTGCGCGCCAGCACGTTCGAACACCCCGACCGCAAGCGCGCAGGCCACACCTAGAGCAATCCACCCTGTTTTCATGGAATTCATCATCCTCAAACACGTAGGGGCGGACACGTTGTCCGCCCCCGGAAACCCAGCCCGCCCGACCGCCTGCGCCAAGGCTACGGCGGTCCGCCGAAGCCCAACGGGCGAAGGCGGAAGGCGGACGCCACTGATTTCTGTCCTACCGATCCTGGGCGCCGGCGGCGGTCGCGGTCGTCTTGGTCGCCGCGCGCTTCGCCTGCTCGGCCTTGAAGTCGGCGTCGTTGTAGTAGGTGATGTTGATCCACGCGTGGCCCATCTCGTCCACCGTGCGATCGCCCCAGCCCACCCACTGATCGGGATCGGGGTTGGCCTTGTTGTTCTTCGTGTTGTCATACCACGCGATGAAGTGGAGCATCGTGCCCTTGGGCAGGAGCGGCGCCACATCGTCGGCGTAGATGTACATGTTGTGCCAGTTGAAGTTGAAGTCCGTCACCTGGCTCAGCGTTTCGCGCTTGCCGTCCGGGTAGAGCGCTTCCATGGACATCCCCTTGCCGCGCAGGTGCATGTGCGCCTGGAAGTTCTCGATGCGCGCGTTTTCCTTCAGGGTCACGAAGCTCTCGGTCGTCGTCACGCTGTTCGGCGCGATGTCGAGCGGCTGCGCGTTGGGCAGCGACACGCCGGGCGGCGCGGAGAACGTGTTGAACAGGCCCAGCACTTCGCGGTGCTTCGGCTCTTGTCCCCGCGGGTAGAACCACACCGCGAGCTCCGTGTGCGCGGAGATTTCCTCGCCGACGGCGTGATAGTGCATCTCCCACACGATGCTCGAGTCCGGCAGCATCAGACGGCCGGAGTCCGGACGCATCTCGTCGCCGTTCTTGCCGACCGCCCATTCCATGAAGAGGCCGTCGCCGGAGACGTTCGGGTCGGTGCTGAGGATTTCCTTCGGCACGTCCTTCTCGGTCTGCCGCAGGAACGCCAGCGCGTGATGCGTGATCTTCCGCGCGTTCTTGCCGACCGGACGGATTTCGATGGCGCGCACCCAGCGCGGTTCTTTCAGGTTCGTCGGCACGTTCGGCCGCCACCAGGCATCCTGCGCGACGGCGGGCATCGTGTACTCGGGCGACTTCACGAGGAGGTCGGGCTGGCCGTACTTGGCCTCCATCGTCCATTCCTTCGTGTCGTCGGCCCACTTCACGGGCGCCGGCATATCTTTCGCGTCGCCCTTCGGCGCGCCGGCGTTGACCCAGCGGACGATCGTCTCAACCTGATCGTCGTTGAGCGAGCGGTCGTTCTTGAACTTCTGAATCCCGACCGTCTTGTCGATGTGCCACGGCGGCATCTGGTGCGCGCCGACGCGCTGCGCGATCGACTTCGCCCACGGACGCGCCTGCTCGTACGTCTGGAGCGACATCGGCGCCATGTTGTCCGGGCGATGGCAGGATTCGCATTTCGCCTGGAAAATCGGGGCCACGTCCTTGGTGAACGTCGGCGCTGGAGTATCGGCGGCCACGGCCAGCCGGGGCAGGACGCTGAACGCGCCGAGTGCAATGACCACCAGACCAGTCTTCAAAGTCTTCGAGTCCAACATGAATCGCTCCTTACTGATCGCGACCCTGAAGGGTCGCGCTACGGGACATCACTCGCCTGAAAGGCTCGCGCTACGGGGCTGCTTCTGCCCAATATCATACCGCGAACGTCCAGTTTCAGCGCCTGGATGCGGGATCCGGCGCCACGTAGGGGCGGCCCTGGCGGTACAGGTCCTGCCGCCGGCGAATCTCGGCTGCCAGCGGTTCGGCGGGGGCAAGCCGGAGCGCGGTGGAAGCAGCCTCCTGCGCGCGGTCGAACTGCCCGGCCGACGCGTAGGCCGCCCCCAGCACGTCCAGGGCGCGCGCGTCCCGCCGGGCCGTCAGGTCGACCACGCGCATGGCGAGGTCGACCGCCTCGTTGGCATGGCGATCGGCGGCCTGCGGCGCGGTCGCCAGCACCCACGCGAGGTTCGCGAGGCCCGACGCCGACTGCGGCTGCAGGCGGACCGCGTCGCGGAATTCGCGCACTGCCTCGCCGGTCTTCCCCTGCGCGAGCAGCACGCCGCCGAGGTTGTTGTGCGCATTGGCGTACCCGCCGTCAATCTGAATCGCCTGGCGGTACTCGGACACCGCCTCGTCGAGTCGGCCTGCCACCGACAAGGCGGTGCCGAGGTTGTAGTGCGCCGGCGCCGATCCTCCCTTGAGCGCGAGCGCCTTCTGAAAATGCGCGACCGCACCCTCCGGACGGCCCACCTCGAGGTACAGCAGCGCGGCAGAGTCGTGGAGTCCAGTGTCGTCCGGATGCTTCTCGATTTCGAGTTCGTACCCGTTGACGTCTTCGACGGCCACCTTCGCGCGGAACTGCCGCGTCAGCGTCACGAGATCGGGCTCGTTGCGCGTCAGCACCTGCATCCACAAATCGCCCATCTCGTCCGACGATCGCTGCCCCCACTGCGCGCGCACGGGGGGACGCTGCGGATTGCGCGGGTTGTCGGCCGAGTTGTCGTACACCCAGCGCATCGACACCGTCGTGCCCTTCGGCAGGCGCAGCGGCGACTCGTACTGGAAGACGTGCTGCCAGCGGAAATCCCAGTCAGCGATGTGAATCAGCAATCGCTTCGTCCCGTCTGGCAGCGTCGCCTCGCCCTGGACCTCGCGCGCGCGGTAATGCGCGTGCGGCTGCAGCGCCTCGACCTCGACGTCGACGGGAAGGACGTACGAGTCGGTCACGGTGTACTGCTTCTCGCCCGCGGGAATGTCGATCGTCTGCCGGCCCAGCCGCAGCATCGCGGGCGTGCGCGTCGGCGGCGTGTCGCTGAAGTACAGCCCGATCGACGGCTGCACGCTTTCCTTCTTCCCGCTCGGCTGCATGTGGGCTTCGACGACGAGGTCGGTCTTCGGGTCGAGACGCCAGGTGAGATCCTTCGGCAGCAGCGGCGCGACCTGCCCCGGTGTCCAGCCGAGGAAATGCCCTTCAGGGTAGTCGGCTGACCGCAGGATCAGTCCGTTGTACCCCGGCCCTTGATCGGCATCGTCGAGCGCGCGCGACGCCGCGGTCGTGTCGACGCGGATGTTCGCGTGATGGACGACCTTCGGATTCCCCGGCCGGAACTCGAGGCCGCGCACGAAGCGCGTCCTCGACACGGGCAGCGGGATCACGAAGATGCGGAACACGTCCGTCCCTTCGGCCTGCAGCGTGTACGGCTGCGGCAGCGTGACGATCAGATCGGGCGGACCGAGCCGCCAGCCGTCGGTCCAGTGGCGCGGCGCGGGCAAATCGCGCGGATCGCCCTCGACGGTGCCTCCGTCGACCCAGCGGCGAATGAGATCGATCTCGGCCGAGGTCAGCGGGTGTTGTCCGACGAACGGGCCGTTCGACGGATCGGCCTTCCACGGCGGCATGTAGCGATTGCGTGTGACGGTGACGATCTGCGTCGCGTGACGCTTGACGTCGGCGTACGTGAGCAGACCGAACGGCGCGGCGCCGCCCGCGTCGTGGCACATGCCGCAGCGATCGGCGAGCAGCGGCGCGATGTCTTTGGCGTAAGTGGGCGGCTGTAGCGCGAGGCTTTCAGCCGAGCGGCTCTGCCGTAGGGCGGGTCCTTCTGGACCCGCCGGGAAGGTCCGGCTGAAGCCGGACGCTACGGTCTGGGTTCGGTTGAAGCCGGACGCTACGGTCGCAATGACGATCGCGACGAGCGCGACTCTCATCGCGCGAAGTCGGCGATGTAGCAGCCGACAGCTTGCGTAGTCGGGTGCGGCACCAGCTTCCCGGTCACGACCGCTTCGAGCGCCTCGCTGAGATCGTGGACCGTCGCCGCGGGCCGCTCGAGCCCGAGATCCACATAGCGATTGTCGATACGGCCGCGATAGACGACCTTGCCGCCGGCCACGACCGCCGCTTCGGGCGTGATCGTGGCGCCGACGAACTTGACGAGACCGAGCGTCGGATCGCGAAACGCCTGCGCCGCGCCCGTATAGGCAAACGCCGCCATGTGCTCGCGGATGCCCGTCTGGGTCTCGGCGGGGCTCGGATAGATCAGCCGGAACGCGACGCCCTTCGGTCCGTACGTGGTCGCGAGCCGGCGCACTTCAGGCGCGTAGCGATTGGAGATCGGACAATCGGTGCTTGTGAACAGGAAGACGATCGCCTTGATGCCGGCCGGCGCGGCAAGCGGATCCACGTTCTGTCCACCCTCGACCGCGAGGACGCGCACCTGCGGCGCGGCGTGGACGACGTCCACAGCGGACCCGAGCACCAGCATCCCGACGAAGAGCGCCGCCAGAAGCCGGGGCATGACGTACACCTTAACAAAAAAAGGGCCGAGAGCTAAGGGCTGAGGGCAACGCCCTCGAACCCCCAGCCCTCAGCCCCTCCTACCTTCTTACTTCTTACTTCTAAGTTCTAACTTCTCCGCTTCCTACCAGTTAATCACCGCGGCGAGACGGATCAGCCGGCCCTGCAGGATGCTGCCAGGGAACATGTAGGTGCCGCCGGAGACGCCGGCCGTCGCGGTCGGCGCGAAGGTCGTCGTCCGGACGCTGAAGTAGTCGGGCGAGTTGAACGCGTTGAAGATGTCGATCTTCGGATCGAACTTCAGGTGCCCCAGGGTGATCCGCTTGGAGAACGAGAAGTCGAACTGGTTCAGCCGCGGCGTCATTTCGGTGCCCGGCGCGACGAGCGGCACCGACAGCGACGAACTGACCAGACCGAACGACGCCGGCACGACGCGCGCGCCGACGACGCAGCCCTGCGACGCGGAATTGCCAGGGCAGACGGAGTAGTTGGTCGTCGCCGTCACGCTCCACAATGAGCCGATGCCGCTCATGCTGGTGAAGTTGGGCACGCCCGCGCCGCCGGCCGTCAACGCCGACGTGCCGAGCAGGTAGCCCGGCAGCCCCTGATACGAACCGCTGACGGTGATGCCGTACCACGGCAACGGATACGTGGCCGCCAGTTTGAACTGCGTGCGCCAGGGGATGTTGCTGTTGTTCTGGTCGCAGTAGTTGGTGCCCCCGATTGTGAGCAGGAAGTTCGGGTTGTTCGCCGCCGCGCTGCACGTGTTCGCGATGGTCCGGTCCGTCGCCGATCCGCCGAAGATCCGGCCGCCCTTCCCGAACCGCGCGTTGAAGTTGAACTCGAACGCGTCGTACTTCTGGGTCAGGCTCGTGTCGTTGCTGTCCACCTGCACGACGTCTCTCGCGACCGTCGAGTTGACGTAGTCGTACACCGTGACCGGCACGCCGTCGATCGGGCTGAAGACCGTCAGCGGCCGATAGCTGGCGCTGGTCCAGCGGGTGTTGTTCCGCTCCCAGACGTTCTTGGCGTTGTTGTGGAACCAGTCGAACGCCACGGACACGCCGCGCATGACCTCGCGCGTCGCGCCGACGTTGTACTGCTCGACGTAGGGCCGCTCGGTCCCCGGATCGG
>Ga0315281_10004475_pt1 | contig 20241 bp, 17 predicted proteins | sample YL17G07_0_MG_FD_204540 | JGI IMG/M metagenome (GOLD analysis project Ga0315281, IMG submission 204540) | Sediment microbial communities from Yellowstone Lake, YNP, Wyoming, USA - YL17G07_0 | ecosystem: Environmental > Aquatic > Freshwater > Lake > Sediment | place: USA: Wyoming | collected...
CCCGTGGGAGCAACGTTCAAGACGCAGGATGGCGTGGTGCTTGTGGATGAAGAGCGGTGCATCGGCTGTCGCTATTGCATTCAGGCCTGCCCGTATGGTGCACGCTATCTGAACCCGGAAAAAGAGACGGCGGATAAATGCACCTTCTGTTACCACCGCATCACGAAAGGAATGTTGCCAGCGTGTGTGGAAGTGTGTCCCACGCAGGCTCGAATCTTCGGCGATATCCGAAGCAGCGCAAGTCCGCTGACCAGATTCAAGCGAATGTTCAAGCTCCACGCATTGAAACCCTTTCTCAACACAGAGCCCAAGGTCCTCTACGCAAACCTTGACGGGGAGGTCCGATGACACAGCCAATTACGCAGCATCTCTATGAATTGTTGAAGCACGTTGAGGGATACATTTATCCCAACGAGATCGAGATCCACTGGTCTATTCTGATTGTTGTGTATCCATATCTCACGGGTCTGGTGGCCGGGGCGTTTATTCTCGCCTCGCTCGTCAAAGTGTTCAACGTCAAGGAACTCCAATCGGTCTACCGTTTATCCCTGTTGACTGCATTGGCTTTTCTCTTGATTGCGCCGCTGCCGTTGTTGCTCCATCTTGGCCATCCTGAACGCGCGTTTGAGATTTTCCTCAACCCAAATTTCTCTTCCGCTATGGCCATGTTCGGCTTCGTGTACGCCTGGTATCTAATGGTTGTGCTGTTGCTGGAGATTTGGTTTACCTACCGTCGCGACCTCATTGTGTGGTCGGAGCAAGAGAGTTTCCCGATGCGGTTCATTCACCGGGCGCTGGCTCTTTTCTCAAACGACGTGAGCGACTCGTCGGCCGCATTCGACCGTAAAGTCGTCAAGGCTATCACGATCATCGGTATCCCATCTGCGTTTCTCCTTCACGGATACGTCGGGTTCATTTTTGGCTCCATCAAAGCCAATCCGTGGTGGAGCAGCGTGCTGATGCCTATCGTCTTCCTCTTTTCTGCCATCGTTTCTGGTATCGCCCTGGTGATTCTGCTCTACATGATTATCACGCCTTACCGAAAAGAAAAAACGGACATGAAGTGTCTCGACCAGATGGCATCTTTTCTTTTTTATGCCGTTATTATCGACTTCTCGTTGGAACTTTTGGACTTCATTCACCGATTGTATGAAAGTGAAGAGTCCATCAAGATTCTTTCCGAGTTGGTGATGAACAAACTCTTCGTCAGCCTTGTCATCATTCAGATTCTGTTGGGTATGCTCATTCCGCTCGGGATCATGATTTCGATCAAACTCTTCAAGTTTGAGGAGGATCTTCGAAAACTACTCTACTTTGTGAGCGTGATCTTGATCCAACTCGGCATCTTTGCAACGCGATGGAACGTAGTCATCGGGGGTCAGATGTTCTCCAAAAGTTTTCGCGGCCTCACGACATTCAAGATGGATATCGGCGGAATCGAAGGGCTTTTGGTCTCGCTTGTGCTGCTCGTTTTGCCGTTGCTCGTGCTTGCCGTTTTGGTAAAAGTCATGCCGCCGTGGGAGAAAGGGTCGATGAAACTGACCGAGAGCCGCGTGTCGGGAGAATTGGCGTAACGAATACATTTCAAGTTCACTCATGAATAGTCATCCATATGAAACGTAGTTCCGAAAAAACCAATCAACCCATTGCTCCAATTGACGAACCCAAACGGGATTTTCTTAAGCTGATTCTCTCGGGCGGATTCGTTGCGTGGGCTGCTTCCGTTGTCTACCCTGTGCTTATGTATCTGAAGCCACCACACCAGGCAGAGGTCGTTGTAAGCACTGTGAAAGCTGGGAAACTCTCCGAGTTAGAAAAAGATTCAGGGAAAATCATAAAATTTGGTACGAAGCCTGTCATTCTTATCCGCACGGGAACAGGAGAAGTTCGAGCGTTCTCCGCCACGTGCACGCACCTGGATTGTACCGTGCAATACAAAAAAGATCTGGGGTTGATCTGGTGTGCTTGCCACAACGGGCGATACGATTTGAATGGGCGGAATGTGGCAGGACCGCCGCCCCGACCGCTGAACGAGTATAAGGTTGTGGTCCAAGGAGATGAAATAGCAGTGCACAAAGTCTAGCGTACGGAGTATTCATGAAATCTCTTTGGAAACGAGGGTATGAGTGGATTGGTGAGCGAGTTCAACTCGATGAGTTGATCGAGTTCATGGGAAAGAAATACGTTCCGGTACACCGGCACTCGATCTGGTACTATTTCGGCGGCGTATCGCTCTTCTTGTTTATCATTCAGGTCGTGACGGGCATTTTGCTGTTGATGTACTACAAGAGCGGCGAAGAGCTTGCGTTCGAGAGCATTCAGTTTATCATGTCGAAGGTGCAGTTCGGATGGCTCATTCGCTCTGTCCACAGTTGGGCGGCGAACTTATTTGTTCTTGCCGCCATGATTCATATGTTCAGCGTGTTCTTCGAACGGTCGTACCGAAAACCGAGAGAGATGACGTGGGTGACGGGGATGTTCATGTTCTTTCTCGCCTTGGGGTTCGGGTTCAGCGGCTATCTCTTGCCGTGGAATGAACTCGCCTACTTCGCGACCAAGGTCGGAACCGATATCGCCGGCGTCGTTCCGGGGGTTGGCAAAACGATTATGGAATTTCTCCGTGGCGGCGAAGAAGTAACGGGCGCAACGCTTTCTCGTTTTTTTGGTCTGCACGTGGCGGTTCTCCCCGGAATCTTCACAGTGTTCCTGAGCATCCATCTTGTGCTTGTACAACTTCAAGGCATGACCCATCCGATGGAACACGAAGGAGGGCCGCGGTATGAGGTGAAGAAAATGCCATTCTTTCCAAACTTTGTTCTTCGAGATCTATTGTTGTGGCTCATTGTTCTCAATGTGATTGCAATTCTCGCTGTCTTCTTCCCCTGGGAGCTGGGGAGAAAAGCCGACCCGTTTGCCCCCGCACCGGCGGGCATCAGACCTGAATGGTATTTTCTCTTCATGTTCCAAACGCTCAAGTATATTCCCGCTCAGGTCTGGTTCATCGACGGCGAAGTCTTGGGCATAATGCTTTTTGGGGTAGGAGGCCTGCTGTGGTTATTGGTTCCGTTCTGGGATCAAAAGAGTTCACGGGGCGAGAAGAATCGCCTAATCAATTACGTTGGCCTGGGCGTCGTGGGATACATCATTGCACTTTCGATCCTTGGATGGACGGCATGAAACGCATACGAACTATTCTTTTCTGGGCGGGCGTTGCGCTCCTTCTCCTTTCGGCTGCAAACGCGGAAGACAAATGCCTTGCGTGCCACTCGCAAATGGGTGACAAGCCATCCAAGATGTTCCTCGGCGACGTGCATAACAAAAAAGGGATTACGTGTGCAGGTTGCCACGGCGGCAATTCCAATACCGACGAAGTCGAAGAGGCGATGAACAGTAAGAAGGGATACCTTGGCGTGCCGTCGGGTGATGCAATCTCACAGGCGTGTGCCAATTGCCATTCGAATGCATCACGAATGGTGAAAGAGTATCAATCTGATCTTACGCGGAAACAATTGGAGTTGCTGACAGGAAGCGTGCACGGAAAACTTTCCACAACCGGAAAAGAACGAATCGTGCAATGCACAACGTGTCACAACGCGCACGGAATTGTGTCAGCCACGAATCCGGCCTCACCGGTCTATCCGTTGAACGTGACCAAAACGTGTGCAAAGTGTCACGCGAATGCTACGTTCATGCGACAATACAATCCGGCTCTTTCCATCGATCAGATGGAAAAATATCGGACCAGCGTCCACGGGAAAAAGAACGCGCAGGGAGATGCCAAAGTAGCTGCCTGCGCCAGCTGCCACGGAAGTCACGACATCCGTTCAGTGGCCGATGTGAAATCCAAGGTGTATGCGACGAACCTTCCCGCGACGTGCGGAAAGTGTCACGCCAACGCCGGCTACATGAAAGAATACAAGATCCCCAGTGACCAGGTAAAAAAGTTTACCAGCAGTGTGCACGGAAAGGCGTTGCTTGAGAAGAATGATTTAGGAGCCCCCTCGTGCAACGATTGCCACGGCAATCACGGCGCAGTTCCGCCGGGAGTGGAATCGATATCGAAAGTCTGCGGAACGTGCCACGCGCTGAATGCCGATTTGTTTTCCGCCAGCCCGCACAAGAAGGCATTCGACACGCGAAGGTTGCCCGAATGCGAAACGTGCCACGGCAACCACGAGATCGTATCGGCCCCGAGTGAATTGCTTGGCGTATCATCGGACGCAGTTTGCGCACGCTGCCATTCGGAGACAAAGAATACGAAAGGATACGCAGTCGCAAAGAGCATGCGCCAGTTGGTCGATAGTTTAGAGCACGAAGAGCTTCACGTCAATGCGCTTGTTGACGATGCGCAGCAACGGGGTATAGAAATGGGAGAAGCGGAATTCAAACTTCGCGATGTGCGACAATCGAGGCTCGAGTCGAGAACGATGGTCCATTCCTTCAGTGGTGAGAAGATGAAGGAAGTGATCGACAAAGGGCTCGGGGTCTCTTCGGTAGTCGCCGCTGAAGTGAATCTTGCGGTGGAAGATTTCTATTTTCGGCGCTGGGGGTTGGGGGTTGCAACGTTGATCATCTCAATTCTCGCCGGATCGCTCTACCTCATGATCCGAAGAATTGAACGGGCCCAAGCGGCAAGCAGCGATATCGAGTAAGTTGTTCGAGGTCGAGGGCAGTCCTGAATTCAAGAATCGTTGCTCGAGCATTGTCAATCCTGCAAAACCAGTGGGTTCGGTAGAAGGTTTTTGATACCCTGGGCGCGGAAGGTAGTTGTCCGACCGGTGGTACAAGTCTTGTGCTGGCAAAGCGTCACCGTAAAACCCCGGTCGATCATAACAATGGAATCAAGTCAGACCCCAACTCGAGATAAACTGATCTTCGCTGCCCAAATTGCCAGCATCTTGCTCATCTGGCTCTTTGTAATCCTCATCAGTCTCTGGATTGTGAACCTCTTGTTGCTGGCGATTGAACTCAACGATGTTCCGGGCGCCTCCGTAGGAATTAGTATTGTTGCGATCCCCGTCTTCTTGACGCTTGCGTCTATCTTAACGTATGTGTTCGTGGGTTTGCAAAGAGAAAAGCGCAGGATGAACACTAAACCCTGAGGAGCAATTCAATGCAATTCCGAACGTTGCTGCTTCTTCTCGTTTCCGCTTTCACCCTTCTCGAAGCCCAAGAGCTTCAACTCCCCAAGAATCCCCTGAAGGGACAAATAATTTTCGAAGAAAAAAAATGCGTCGAATGCCACGGCATCGGCGGATACGGGGGGACTGAAGGTCCAGACCTCAGCCGCGAATTATACTTCGGCAGCGTCCTCGAACTTGCATCGACAATCTGGAACCACACGCCGCAAATGAACCGAAAGTTCCGTCAACTGCGAATGGAGCGGCCACAATTATCGCACGATGAGATGCTTGAATTGTTCGGGTTCTTGTACTACCTGCGGTATCTTGGCGAACCGGGCGGTGCGGCGAAGGGGAAAAAATTACTCGAGACGAAGGAATGCATCGCGTGTCATACCGTCGGCGGAAAAGGTGGTACCATCGGACCAGACTTTGACCAGATGCAACATTTCGCCTCCCCGCTCTACGTTGTGCAAGCCATGTGGAATCACGGGCCCGCAATGCAGGAAAAGATGAAGACGTCGGGAATAAAATTCCCAACGCTTTCCGGACAAGACATTGCCGACATCACGGTGTACATCCGGCAGGCATCGAGTGGAATTTCATCGGTTCGGGTCTCCCCCGGCGATCCGGCCAAAGGCAAAGAGCTCTTCAAGACGAAAAGCTGCAACGACTGCCATCAAGTAGAAGGGAAAGCAAAAAAATTTGGTCCAAACCTCTCCAATATTGAACTGCGCAAAGGTGTTACCGAGGTAGCCAGTTCCATGTGGAATCATGGGCCCACGATGCTGTACTCAATGAAGAAGAGGTCCATTAATTTTCCACGCCTCGAGGGGAGCGAGATGGCCGACATCATCGCGTATCTCTATTTCTTGGGCTTTGAAGACAAGCCCGGTGATCCGGCCCGGGGCAACACGCTCATACAGACCAAGGGCTGCGCCGATTGTCACGCACGAGATAAGAAAGGGGCTGCTCCTGACTTATCGAGCGTTGAACGATTCGACTCCCCCGTCCAAATGGTCACGTTGATGTGGAACCACGCGACGGAGATGGAAGACCTTCTGATATCACAGAACAAGGAATGGCCCCAGTTCGATGCCAAAGAAATGAGGGACGTCTATGCCTATCTGAAAAAGGCTACTGCAAAATAAGAGTATTGCAGCCGAATGAACAAGCCGAACAAGACCCTCACTGCAGTGCTTTCAACTATCCTCGTGGCAGTCGTTGTGCTCTTCGTTTCATTGACACGAGGCACTTCTTCAAAAAATATTCAACCGATCATCTTCGACCACAAGATTCACACAGAAACGGCAGCGCTGAAATGCGTCGATTGCCATCGGTTCGTAGAAAAGAACGCGTCCGCTGAAATTCCAAAGCAAGAGGTATGTCAGACGTGCCACGGAGCCGACCCCATCTCCCAATCGCCCGAAGAAAAGAAATTGCTGGAGTATATTGCAGAGGGGAAAGAAGTTCCGTGGAGGCAGATTTACAAAGTGCCGCCGCACGTCTATTTCTCCCATCGTCGGCACGTAGTGCGAGGGAAATTGGAATGCAGCGTTTGCCACGGCGACATGAGTGCTGCAGTTGTTCCGGTTTCCTCGCAGGCAGTTACGATCTCGATGAAGAATTGCATGAATTGTCACCGGGAGAAAAAAATCACAATCGATTGTCTTGCGTGCCATCGTTGATGAAGAGCTAACCCAATGCAAATCGAACGGCGAGATTTTTTGAAAATTTTCGGAAGCATCACCGGCTCGGCTATGTTGGCCGGGTGCGGTGGGGGCGATGTGTTCGACATTCCCGATGAGTTAGTTGCAAAGGCCAAGCTCGGGCCCGGAATCGAAACGTGGAAGAACACCGTTTGCGGCATGTGTCCGGCAGGCTGCGGCATTCGCGTCCGGTTGATGGACGGGCTTCCAGTTTCGGTCAAAGGGAATCCGAATTTTCCCATCAATCAGGGGGGCGTCTGCCCGCTCGGGCTCAATGCGGTGCACACACTCTACCATCCCGACCGAGTGAAAGGCCCCACGAAACGAATCTCGCAAGGGGGGGATGATCGGTGGGAGGCAGTCTCGTGGGAGGAAGCGTTGAAACCCGTCGCCGAAGAGCTGATCGCGCTCAGGAACGAAGGCAAAGCCCATCAGGTTGCGTTCTTGGGATACAATGAGCGCGGACTGATGCGGCAGCACATCACCCGTTTCATGCAGAGCTACGGTTCACCGAACTATTTCCAATTCTCGTTCGACGCGAACAAGACGATTCCCTTTTTACTGTTGCAAGGCCGCTCACAGATTCCCGCCTACGATTTTCTGAATACGAAACTCGTTCTCAGTCTCGGCGCGGACTTCCTGGAAGATGGCTATTCCCCTGTACACCACACGAAACTTTACAGCCGCCATCAGGAGACGCAAACCCGATACATCCAGGTCGAATCGCGCATGAGCCTGACCGCTGCGAACGCTGACCGATGGATTGCGATTCGGCCGGGAACGTATGGTGCGTTGGCGCTGGGAATTGCCTATGTCCTGATTCGAGAAGAGCTTTACGATTCGGAGTTTGTCAAACTGCGCACGTTTGGGTTTGAAGATTGGGTCGACCCTTCGGGCGTTAAGCGCGTTGGATTCAAACACGCGGTTCTCGGCAATTACTTTCCCGAGCGTGTTTCGGAAATCACCGGAATTCCTACCGCCACCCTCTTAGAACTCGCTCGCGATTTGGGGAATACCAAGCCCTCCTTGGTTATCGGCGATCGCGGGTCGGTGAACAACCTCAACGGAACGTTCAACCAAATGGCCGTGCAAAGTTTGAATGCGTTACTGGGGAATTTTGAGAAGGAGGGGGGTGTTCTTTTTGTTGAAGAGCCGCCCTTCACCAAGTTGCCCGTCGTGCGACAGGATGAGGCAGCCCGCAATGGCAACAAGCAAGTGCCCATCGCTCGGAGCCGCGACGGTATCTACCCACTCGCAGATTTTTCGATTGAGAGTTTCACGCAAAACGTTCTTTCCGGCCAACCTTATCCGATCAGCATTCTCTTCATGCTGGGAGGTAATCCCGCATTCCAAAGCTTAAACCGGAAAGATTTCGAAAAGGCGCTTCAACGGATTCCGCTTGTCGTGAGTTTTGATTCAGTGATGAGCGAGACCAGCAAGTTCGCCCACATCATTCTTCCCGAACACACATTCCTCGAGCGTTGGGGCGAAGTCTCGAATGTGCCATCGATTAGCTTTACGCACGTCGGGATACAGCAGCCCGTCGTGACCCCGCTTCAAGACACGAAGCACGCCGGAGATGTCATTTGCGAACTTGCGGGGCGCCTCGGTGGAATAGTCGGCTCGTCCGTTCCCTTCAAAAGCTATGAAGGATATTTGAAAGAGAGCGTTCAGGGCGTTTACAAATCCGGCGAGGGTGCAATCACAACGGAAGGGACAAAGCAGAACTGGATCGAATATCTTCGTCAGAGGGGTTGGCATATCGGCAGGTACGAATCGTTCGACGAGTTCTGGTCGCAGATGCTCGAGCACGGCGGCTGGTGGAACCCGGTTCGAAAACGACGAAGCTGGCCGGAAATCTTTCCCACTCCGTCGGGGAAGTTTGAATTCTATTCACAGCGACTAAAATCCGTCATCGATGGAATGGTTCGGCAAGTGGGTGCAAAGAACGCACCGGTGAACCTTGACCTGGTTCTGAATAAGCTGGGAATCTCCGCCCGCGGCGATACGGTTTTTATTCCGCACCACGAACCCGTTCCGTACGAATCGGACTTGCCGTTTCATCTAATCACCTTTCATCTCTTGCCGAATCGAGATGGTCAGTCGGCAAATCTCCCGATGATGCAAGAAATGCTCGGCCACCAAACGCGGCAATATTGGCGATCCTGGGTGGAGATTCATCCCGAGTCGGCCGCGAGAGTTGGCCTTGTCGACGGGCAGTGGGTGTGGGTCGAGTCGTCCGTGGGGCGCTTGAAGGTTCAGATAAAAATTTCTCCCCGTGTGATGCCAAATGTCGTTGCGATCCCATTTGGTTTGGGGCACACGTCCTACGGCAGATACGCAACGGGTCGCGGTATCAATCCGCATTCGATTCTGAGGAACTTGAACGATACGTTGAGCGGAACTCCGGCGTTGGAAGGAACGAAAGTTAGGATAACTTCAGTCAGCTAAGGTGAACTGATATGCCAAAGTGGGCGATGGTGATCGATCTTGATAAGTGTACCGGCTGCGGCGCCTGTATGGTGGCGTGCAAGGTCGAGAACAACGTTTCGATCGTTTCGCCCGAGGAGGCCGAAAACGGACGCGTGATGTTCTGGATGGATATGATCACGACGTACGAAGGTGAACTCACGCACCTCAAGGCAAGGAGCATGCCGAAACCTTGTTTCCATTGCGACGACCCTCCGTGCACAAAAGTTTGCCCCGTGCGAGCAACCTATATCAACAGTGAAGGATTGGTTGCGCAAATCTACAACCGTTGCATCGGCTGTCGCTACTGCATGGCGGCCTGCCCGTTTACGGCGAAAGTGTTCAACTGGTCTGAGCCGCAATGGTTAGAGGGGGACTCATCGTGTTTCAACCCCGACGTCTCGAAACGCATGAATGGAGTCGTAGAGAAATGTACATTCTGCTCACACCGGTTGATGAAGGTGAGAGAACAAGCCGACATCGAAGAACGGCCGATCCGCGACGAAGAATATATGCCCGCCTGTGCCGAGATCTGCCCTGCCGACGCCATCAACTTCGGCGACATCGAAAACAAGAAAAGCACCGTGTCTAAACTTTCCAAAAGCTTCCGATCCTCTCGAATGATGGATGATCTCGGAGTTGAGCCCAAAGTATACTATCTCGCTGAGAGGAGTGCCGATGAGTAGGTACGAAGGCTACAAGGTGGAGGCAGACGCTCCGCTGTATCGTCCGATCTACGAAACGAGCAGAGGGTTTTACATCACCGTAGCGCTACTGCTGGCCATCATTCTTTGGGCATTCTACTGCTATTTCACGCAAGTCCGAACCGGGCTGGTGGTTACGGGAATGAACCAGCCGGTGACGTGGGGCTTCTACATTGTGAACTTTGTCTTCTTCATCGGTATCAGCCACGCCGGCACGCTCATTTCTGCAATCCTCCGTCTCTCAAAAGCCGAGTGGCGACGACCAATTACGCGGATGGCTGAAGTCATCACCGCAATTGTTCTGGCGATTGGCGGATTGCATCCGATTATTGACCAGGGAAGACCCGACCGAATGCTCAACTTGGTCGAATCCGGAAGGTTACAATCTCCGCTGCTTTGGGATGTTACAAGCATTACGGCTTACTTCACTGCCAGCACCGTGTATCTTTACATTCCCATGATTCCCGATATCGCCCGCTTGCGCGACCAGGGAGGCAAGCTCAAATGGCTTTATTCGTTCCTTTCGTGGGGATGGATCGGATCCGAGCGACAGAAACATGTGCTCAATAGGGCGATTAGCATTTTGATGGTGATGGTTATTCCCATCGCGGTTTCGGTCCATACGGTCATCTCGTATATCTTTTCGATGACGTTGCAACCCGGATGGCACAGCACGATTTTTGGTCCCTATTTTGTTGTCGGCGCAATCTTCTCCGGCATCGCCGCCCTCTTGATTGTGATGATAGCATTTCGCAAGTTCTACCATCTCGAAAACTATTTGCGCGAAATACATTTTCAATACCTGGCAACGTTACTGTTAATCATGTCGATCCTCTGGTCGTATTTTACATTCTCAGAGTATTTGACGGGAGTCTTTGGGTCCGAACCGTATGAGATGCAAGTTATCTTGTACAAGTTTGCCGGTCCCTTTGCCCCGTACTTCTGGGCGATGGTGGCGTGCAATTTTCTTATCCCTGCCACGATCTTGAGCATCCGGAAGTTCAAGACAATACGCGGCATACTGATTGCGGCGATTTCAGTCGTCATCGGCATGTGGCTTGAGCGTCTTGTTATCGTCGTTCCGTCGTTGGCAAACCCCCGGTTGGAGCTTCCGATCGGAATCTACATTCCCTCACTCGTCGAGTGGTCGCTCTTTGCCGGCGGTGTTGCCGTTTTCGTTCTGGGGTTCATGATATTCTCCAAGATGTTCCCCCTCATATCGATCTGGGAAATCGAGGAAGGACGCAAAGAGGGGCTCAAGGAAGTTGAAGAGAGAATTCACAGCTATTTGCCAACGGTCCCCGCTCGACTCTAGTCGGAGAGCGCTCGTTGGTCAACAAGGTGGTTGCTAAACAACTCAAATCAAGAACAACATTCAGAAGGAGCGAACCCATGAATTACATCCGTATCTTCATCTGCATTCTGTTCTGTGCCTCTCTTGCCGTATCAGGCGAAACCAAAAATAAATTCATCGGCAACAAGATGTGCGGGATGTGCCACCGCTCTGAAAAGCAAGGGAAGCAGTTCGACATATGGCAAAAAACCAAACACGCCGAAGCATACAAAGCGCTCACGACTGACAAGGCGAACGAATTTGCCAAAGCCAGAGGCCTAACGAAGCCCGCGGCGGAATCGCCGGAATGCCTGCAGTGCCACGTCTCTGCCTACAATGCGGACGCAGCGCTCGTTGAGGCAAATTTCAACTACAAAGATGGAGTTCAGTGCGAAACGTGTCACGGTGCCGGTTCTGCCTACAAGAATATTCCGGTGATGAAGGATAAGGCGAAAGCCGTAGCTGCGGGGATGAGAGAGTTCAAAAACGCCGCTGCCATTGAAGCCTTCTGCAGAACTTGCCACAACGAAAAAAGCCCCTCGTACAAGGAATTCAAGTTTGAGGAGCGCTGGGCAAAAATCAAGCATCCGCTTCCCAAAGGATAGCAAATCTTAGATATGTCGCCCAAGGAGCTTCCTGAATCTGAAGTTTAGGAAGCTCCTTTTCTTTTTGATAGGAACGAATCATCAGGATGTTACGATTTCTCGAAGAAAAACAGGGGAAATCCACGATTTCCGGTGGTACAAAGCTTGCTCGTTAGCAGGAGCGCAATGGTGTCCCAATTCTCAAAATACCGCCTAATTCCAGTGCTCATCTTCGGCTGTTCGCTCGCGAGCGCGCAGCTGTTTCAAGCTCGCTTAACGACTTTTGGCTATGCGTGGCAACGCAGCGATACCGTGGACCAAACTACCGCCCACCTCTTCGGATATCAATCGGTTCAAGCTTCGTTGAACCAGGGCAACTACTCGGTTTCAACTTACTTCCAGGGGTTTGCAGATTACGCGGGGCCAAGAAAAAATCTTGGTGAGTATCGATTGTATAATCTCTACGTCAAGGCTCGAAACATTGCGGACTTGATCGATGTCAGCGTTGGGCGACAAGCGGTCTACTCCGGCATCGGCCAGGGAACGTTCGACGGTGTGTGGACAGGAGCAAAATTCGCAGACGGTTTCGTGAATGTGAACGGCTACTATGGATTCTTGCCGGCTCCTCGTTATCAGGCCGAACTCATTGGCGACAAGAAAAACAACTTCATGACGGGAGCGCAAGTGGTCGTGAACCCGAACGACATGCTGCGCGCATCAGTCAACTACAGCGCTCGACAGATACTTCCCGAAACCTACAGTGCCATCCGAGCGGATTCATTATTCAACCCCTACACGGTTGAGATTCGTCCGAGCGCGATGAAAGAGCAATACGTCGGCGGCGACATCGATTTCACTTACGGCTCGCTCGGTTCGGTAAACGCCCGCTATGATTATGATGTAGCGCTCGAGCAAACGGCAAGGTTTGAACTCTTCGCTCGCGTTCGCCCGATGGAAGAGATTGCGTTCACCGGATTGTATCTCAAGCGCCAGCCGAGAATTTCTTACAACTCGATTTTTTCCGTCTTCGCCTACAACAGCGTTTCAGAATTCGAAGGGGGCGTTGAATACACGCTCGACAAAACCACGTTTGTGTTCGCCCGTCTCGGCAGCGTTTCGTACGGCGACGACAACTCCACTCGCATCGCGGTTGGGTTTAACAACAAGCTGGTTTCCGCGAGCGTTGCGCATAACGTCGGACCCGATTCGAGGCTCAGCAGCGTTTCCGCAAACGCAGGCTACCCGATGATGGATGGGCAATTGACGCCGACGCTCATCGTTGGCTACGCAATGTACAAGTTGTCTGAAAAGGCGGACCTCACCGGCGCAATGAATATCGGCGTGGGTGCGGTGTATCGCCCGATGCAAACACTCTCGGTAGATGGTCAAGTGATGTTGTTGACGAACGCCTGGTATCAGCGCGATGTTCGTCTGAGTCTGCGGGCGACCTACTTGATCTCTGAACGATTGGGAATTTTCTGAACAGCGTGAACCGACCCACGAACATACCACGAATCTATCTGGCTGTTTCAGCGATTTTCATAGCGGTGATGGCCCTCGCTGTGCTTGGCGCAAACAACCAGGCTGTGAGGCCTGCAATGAAGTCCACCGTCAAGTTCAACCATAAATTGCACGTGGTTGATAACGGTGTTGCGTGCGCGGATTGCCACACCAAGGCGCCGACGAGCAAGCTATCCTCCGAGAACAATCTCGCCACGCACGAAAACTGTCAGACGTGCCACGAAGATCAGATCACAAACAAATGCACCTACTGCCACACGAGCGAAGATGCAGCCACATACGTGGCGACCTCACTCGAAGACCGCGGACTTCTTTTCTCGCACCAAAACCATTTAGGTCGCGAGAATGTAAAATGCGAGACGTGCCACAAAGATTTTGACAAACTCGAATCGCTGGATGATGCTTCGCTTCCAACGATGGCAACATGCGTTACGTGCCACGATGCATCGACCGCTCCCAACCAGTGCGAAACGTGCCACACGTCGATGGCATCGTTGCGTCCGGTTGAGCACCAACGCACGGATTTTGTGCGCAACCACGGACGGATTGCCCGAACCGACAACGCCCAATGCGCTTCGTGCCACTCGCAGGAATCGTGCGCGGATTGCCACAATGGAAGCGGCTTGAGACGAGTTGACGTGCCGGGCCGAATGTTAGAAGGAAGCAAAGCCCCGAGACTCACTGCCATCGACCGTGGACAAGGCATGCGCCTGGCGAAAATGCACGACGCAAATTTCAAGTTCACACACGGCATTGCGGCACAGACGAAGGCGCTTGATTGCCAAACGTGCCATCGCGCAGACGACTTTTGCTCGACCTGCCACGCATCGGGGACGGTTACACAGCTGAGCGTAAAGCCGCAATCGCACGCTGAAGCCGGGTTTGTAACATTTGGCGTTGGCAGCGGCGGTGGGGCGCACGCGAGGTTTGCGAAGCGGGATATTGAAACTTGCCAATCGTGCCACGGCGAAGAAGGTTCCGACCCGGTCTGCACGACCTGCCACACCGATGCCGACGGCATTCGCGGAACAGACCCGAAAACGCATAGCGGTAATTTTATGAGCAGCACACACGGTGAATGGCATACCGATGCCGGTTCGACGTGCTATGTATGCCACAACGATGTGAACGCCCGACCGGGCGGTGTGCGCGGACAACGATTCTGCGGTTATTGTCACAGTTGATGAACAACACGATTCGAACATATTACGTCGTTGCTGGAACGCTCCTTGCGATTCTTCTCCTCTCTTCGTGCAGTGAATTAAAGAGCGACCTCCCAAGCGCAAGCAACACGGGGCTGAACGTGCACCCCTCCGGCTGGCTCACGACGGCTTCGGGTGAGTTCCACGGCAAATACGTACAAGCAAATGGGTTCCAAATAAGTTCCTGCCAGAAATGCCACGGCAGCCAATACACTGGAGGCACGGTCGGCGTCTCGTGCGTAACCTGCCATTATCAATCCAGTCCGGCAGAAAATTGCACGGCCTGCCACGGAACGCCGTCGGTCAATCCTGCGCCGCCTCGTAATCTCAAGGGGGACACTCTACGGTCAGCGGCTGGCGTCGGCGCCCACCAAGTTCATCTTTTGGGCGGCAGCAAGAGTTTGAGTCTGCCGTGCAACGCGTGCCACGTTGTCCCAACCACCTTACTCAGCACGGGACATCTTGACAACTCGACTGGTGCTGAAGTTCGGTTCGACACGCAGCGGCTTGTGGGATCTGGCCAAAGCTACACCTCCGCGACCGGAACGTGTGCAAATACTTATTGCCACGGAAACTTCCCCAACGGGAACGCCACCAACACGGTAGTATGGACAGATGTCAGCGGGAACGGTGCGACGTGTGGAACTTGCCACGGCGACAAAAATCTTTCGGACCCCGAAGACCGGGCACGCCCGAAGACGATCTCAGCAGGCGGAACGCATCCCGATAAGGGAGCGTTTGGCACCACCAAGTGCGCCAACTGTCACGGAAGCGTGGTCGATGCAAGTTTGAACATCATCGACAGAAGCAAACATATTGATGGTCGGATAAACTGATATGCTCAGATGGTACAGCCGTCTCTCTTGAACGGAAGAGCGGTTGGAGCTGATGTACACCACAACAACAACTCACAATTCGAAAGGAGCAACAACACCATGAAAAAGTTAGAAGGCATCCTTCTGATTGCACTGGCTTTTTCGTTGTACGCTTGCCAAGGACCGGCAGGACCGGCAGGCAAAGACGGAGCGAATGGAGCGAACGGCGCGAACGGGGCGAACGGATCAAACGGAACCAGTGCGTTCTGGTCGATCGAAGGCTACAAAGACAGCCTTCAATGCGGCATCTGCCATACCGCCGATTACGACACGACGTTTTTTGTTGCAGCGAAGAAGGTTCAGTATGAAGCTTCTGGCCACAAGGAACTCGGCGACTACGACCGCAACACAACGCAGTGCGCAGGTTGTCATACGAACGAAGGTTTCTACGAACGGTATCGCAACGGCTTTGCGAATGAAACGTACGTAGAAGGCGTCATCTCTGGTCCAAAAGTGACTCGAAGCTACCCCGAATCTTCACCGGTCGGATGCTTCAGCTGTCACTCGCCCCATCGGCGCGGAAACTTTACAAGGCGCGACACCCTCGCCACCAATATCTTCACCATCGTGGCGGGTCAAACCACCAAAGTGTGGAACGGCACACGCTCATCCAACCTCTGTGTCAAGTGCCATCAGCCGCGCATGACATCGACCTTCTTGATTCCCGGAACCACTCCAGTATCGTGGAAACCGGATCCGACAAAAACTGCGCTCACCGACACTGCAAAGATCTACACAGTTCGATGGAACAACCACGTCTCCGGCGAGCAATCGCAAACGTTGCTCGGCTTCGGCGGGTTTGAATTCATCAGCGGTGGGACGCCTGCACAGTCGTACCACAGAACGGCGGTCAACAGTCAGTTGCTCGGTTGCCCGCAATGCCATATGGCCACACCAATAGGCAACAAGGGTGGCGGACATACATTCAAGATTGGTTACATTCCGGAGGGAGCAACGACTGAGTCGTTCAATTTTGCCGGTTGCAATACCACTGCGTGCCACGGGACTGGCGGTGTGACAGCGACGAACGCAAAGTGGAAGACCGTCCGAGATGAGATTGGCTACAAGATCAATCTGTTGGGTAGGATGATGATGGATACGACAATCACGAAGAAATGGTCGCTCCCGAAATCCGGACAAGCGGTTGCGTGGACGAGCATGACGGTCAACGTTGTGGGTGGAGTGAACGATACGGCGTGGGCAGTAAACTCTTCGGCAGTCTCCTCATCAAGTCCATTGGTCATCGTTCCGGCCTACAAGGCAGGTGCGTTGTGGAACTTGCAGCAGGTTTATAACGAAAAGAGCAAAGGCATACACAACACAGCGTATGTGCGTGCGTTGTTGGATGCATCGATTGCAGAACTCAACTTGCCGTAACAAAGCTTACTCATCGGACGTCCGCTTCGGCGGACGTCCGTGCTTTTTCAAGCGAGGGAGCGCCAGATGGTCAACCAAGCCATACTCGATATTGTCAGCGAAGAATTCTTCTACCGGGTGCAAGGCGAGTGCAACGGGTGCCAGTTGTGTGAGTTCATCGCGCCGAATAACTTTGCACGCGTCAAAGGGAGAATTGGTTTCGAATTGACACGCCAACCCCAGAGCTGGGAAGAGCGTGAACAATGTTTCGAGGCGATGGGGCATTGTCCCCTTTCCGGCATCCGCCGCGACCCCGTGCGGTACATGCCCGATTGCGAACGCTGAACCAGATTTCGCCGCTCAGAGAACCGGCGGCACTCTATAATAGATAGAGGGACGACCGATGAAGACGCCCAAACACATCCTGGTCCCCGTTGACTTATCGACCCACTCGCTTGCCGCGCTCCAGTACGCGGAAAGCATTGCCAACCTCTTCCAAGCTTCTATCTCGATCGTGCACGTGGTCGACCGCGGCACCAAGCACGAACAACCCGAAGAAGTGTTTGAACACGAATCGCGTGCCCGCCACGCCATTACCAACCTGTTGATCGACCACCACCTTGTTTGTTGCTCGATGCCCATTCTGATCCGCCACGGATCGTCAGCTGCCGAAATCCTTGCGGCGGCGAAAGAGGTTCACGCCGACTTGATCGTTATGTCCACGCACGGCAGAACCGGCATTCGTCACGCATTGCTCGGCAGCGTGGCGGAGAAAGTCGTGCGAATGTCCTCGGTTCCAGTGCTCACCGTGAAGCCGCCGGAGTTCAGCGAGCTGATTGAACTTTCGGAAGGAGATGTCGCTGCCTCGCTGCATATTGCACGCTGGGACGACGCCTGAGATCGCCGCTTCACACAAAACCACTACCTGCCAAATCTCAATCTGAGTTTCGACGCCCAGCACCCGCTCATTCGAGAGAGATCTCGAAGGCTGCTGAATAGGAAAGAAACGATCCTCGAACGCCTCGAAGAAGCACGCTTGCGTGCCGAAACACTACGGCGTGCAGGCACGAATAGTCGCCCAATGTGATTCAGAATTCGTCCGTAGCCCTTCTTCGTGAACTTCGTGGAGAACATTATTTGCGTTTTTCCGAAAGCTGCTCGTGCAGGAAGGCGAAGCCTCTACCGCATTCCACGGTTGTCGGCAGGCCTCTATAATAGAGACAGCATGGAGCCAACCTCGTCATCGAACCCCCGTTGCCTTGATACGTCCCGACGAAAGCCTGTCAGGAGTGCTCAACAACCGCTTGATCTGAGTATTGCAATGCCTCAGTGCGTCCGTGCGGGTCGTCGAGTAGCCCTCTTTTGGTGCATCGAGAGGGGCCGCTTCATCACTTCCGTGACCTAAGAACGTCTGCAAATGAAAACCGCCGTCAAGTTTGTAAGCGATTTCTAATAATCGAAACCGGTGATGCGAAACACAGAGCCCATTTTTTTAGTTGACGTTCGTTCTCATTCTTGGTAGCTTACCACAGCAAAAATTCAGAGTGGTTGACACAGCAGGAGCTCTTCTTTTGAACACAACGCATGATTCGCTTGAAAAAATTCACACGCACATCGTCGCGAATAGTTCAGTTTTACTCGATAGTGCGTACAGGCACAATTGAGGCAAATTGCTAATGGTAAACGGTTATTTACTTGACCTTCCGACTGGATGCTTGTAGATTGCATCTGTGAAAAGAACGAGCATTGATTCAGCGACAGATTTTTCAGACAACACAGATACTAATTCAAACTCACTCATCAACCTACAAAAGGGGAACACAATGAAAACCTTTTCAACTTTTTCGAGAGCAGCAGCATTGACGTTACTCGTCATCGCAACTCTCATTACAGTTCAGGGCAGCGCAATGGCGCAAGCGAACCTGGGCAAAGGTAAAGTAACTTCGGTTACGCCGCTTGATGGCGGTGGTATTCGTAAGGCGCTTAATGGTGGAACAGAGGCGTGGGATGTTCAGCGGCTGAAGAAATACCGCGTTGTCATTGAAAACGCCACAGAGGCGACTCCCACTTCGATCGCAGTCAAGCTGCAGAACTCAAACTTCGGCGTTATTTCCAACGTATTGAGTATGGGAACGAATAAGTATCAATTCGACGTTCTCATCACGAATGACGCGTGCCAAACGGCTCCGATTCAATACCAGGCGAGCAATGGCTCTTGGAAGTTCGCACGGCGCAGTGATGGTAAAGATTGGCAAGCCCACTTGCGTCAGGCTCAGTTCACTGGCTCAGGAGTTTTCGTGAGCAATGATTGTGCGGTCTGCGCGCCACCCAGCTTCGGACAGCTTGGAAACAAGTCGATCTCGTGCCCCGCGATCCCCTCATTCGACACACCAACCACCTCGGGGACGCAACCGATAAACGTAAGTTCAAATGATGTCACGACACCGGGCAACTGCCCAGGTACTTATTCCGTTACGCGCACTTGGACTGCAACGAACGCGTGCGGCTCTGCGTCGATAAGTCAGACGATCAAAGTTGAAGACAAAACTGCACCGGCGATCGCAGAATTGCCTGCACCGAGCCTCATCAATTGCCCGGCGACACCATCGTTTGCACAAGCGTCAGCAACTGATGCGTGCGATGCGACCGTGTCACTAACATCTAATGATGTTACGACACCGGGTGCGTGTGCAGGAAGCTATTCTGTAACGCGAACCTGGACTGCAACCGATGCGTGCGGTAATTCATCGACCGCCTCGCAGACGATCAACGTGCAAGATGTAACGGCACCGGCGATCGCAGAGTTGCCCGCACCGAGCCTCATCAATTGCCCGGCGACACCAGAATTTGCAGAAGCGACAGCAACCGATGCTTGTGGAAGTGCATTCACCTTGACATCTGCTGATGTTACGACACCGGGTAACTGCCCAGGCAACTATTCTGTAACACGAACTTGGACTGCAACCGATGCGTGCGGTAATTCATCGACCGCCTCGCAGACGATCAACGTGCAAGATGTAACGGCACCGGCGATCGCAGAGTTGCCAGGCGTTTCAACGATTGATTGCCCGGCCACACCACATTTTGCACAAGCGTCAGCAACTGATGCGTGCGATGCGGAAGTGTCATTAACCTTCGACGATAAGACGACACCGGGTAACTGCCCAGGCAATTATTCTGTAACACGAACTTGGACTGCAACCGATGCGTGCGGTAATTCATCGACCGCCTCGCAGACGATCAACGTGCAAGACGTAACGGCACCGGCGATCGCAGAGTTGCCAGGCGTTTCAACGATTGATTGCCCGGCCACACCACATTTTGCACAAGCGTCAGCAACAGATGCGTGTGATGCGGAAGTATCATTG
>Ga0315281_10004476_pt1 | contig 20240 bp, 22 predicted proteins | sample YL17G07_0_MG_FD_204540 | JGI IMG/M metagenome (GOLD analysis project Ga0315281, IMG submission 204540) | Sediment microbial communities from Yellowstone Lake, YNP, Wyoming, USA - YL17G07_0 | ecosystem: Environmental > Aquatic > Freshwater > Lake > Sediment | place: USA: Wyoming | collected...
GCGCTCGAAGAGCTCCTGATCTCGGCCGACATCGGCGTTGCCGCCACCGACCGTATCATCGCCGCGGTCACGTCGCGGCCGCGCCATGGCGCCAGCCTGCGCGACCTCGTGAAACAGGAAATCCTCAGCGTCTTCGCCGCCGTGGATCAGCCGATCGCGGTGGCCGCGCATCCGCAGGTGACCCTCATCGTCGGCGTCAACGGGACTGGCAAGACGACGACGGTCGGCAAGCTCGCCAGCCTGCTGAAGCGTCAGGGCCTGACGCCGCTCGTCTGTGCGGCCGACACGTTTCGCGCCGCTGCCGTGGAGCAGCTCGCGATCTGGGCCACGCGCGCCGGCGTCGACATGGTGCGCGCGCGGGAGGGAGCGGATCCTGCGGCGGTCGTGTTCGATGCGATTACGTCGGGCAAGGCGAAAGGTTGCGACCCCATTCTGATCGACACCGCGGGCCGGTTGCACACGCGGGTGAACCTGATGAACGAGCTCGGGAAGATCACGCGCATCGCGGCACGCGAGATCTCCGGCGCGCCGCAGGAAGTGCTGCTGGTCCTCGACGCCACCGTTGGGCAGAACGGCCTGTCGCAGGCTCGCGAGTTCATGGAGGTGGCCGGCGTGAATGGCATCGTGTTGACGAAGCTCGATGGCACCGCGAAAGGCGGCGTCGCGATCGCGATCGCCCACGACCTGAAACTGCCGATTCGCTACGTCGGCGTCGGCGAAGGGATCGACGATCTCGTGCCGTTTTCGGCGGCCGAGTACGTGGACGGCCTGTTCGAAGAGACATGGTAGAGCGCGACTACATGGATCGCGCGCTGTTTCATGCCGCGCGCGGCGCCGGGCGCACCAGCCCCAATCCGCTCGTCGGCGCGGTCGTGGTATCGGCTGACGGCGTGGTCGTGGGGCAGGGGTTTCACCAGCGGGCTGGCGGGCCGCACGCCGAAGTGCATGCGCTGGCCGAGGCCGGCGCGCGCGCGCGCGGCGCCACGCTGTACTGCACGCTCGAGCCGTGCTGCCACCAGGGGCGAACCGGGCCGTGCGTGAGACGGATCGTCGATGCCGGCGTCGCGCGCGTGGTCGCGGCGGTCGAGGATCCGAATCCGGCCGTTCGTGGACGCGGCTTTGCGTTTCTTCGGGAGCGCGGCGTCACGGTCGACGTCGGCCTCGCGGCCGAGACCGCCGTCACGCTGAATCAACCGTTCTTCACGCTGATGCGCGAGGGGCGTCCGTTTGTCGTGCTCAAGGCGGCGACGAGCCTCGACGGGCGCATCGCCGCGGCGCCCGGGCACCGCACGCTCCTGACGTCAGCCGCCGCGAATCGTCACGCGCATTGCGTGCGCGCGGAGGTCGATGCGATCGGCGTCGGCAGCGGCACGATTCTGACCGACGACCCGGCGCTGACCGCGCGCGGCGCCTACCGCGAACGACCCCTGGTGCGCGTGATTTTCGACCGGCGGCTCCGGACACCGCCGGCGGCTCGCGTGCTCTCGACACCGGAGGCCGGGCCTGTCATCATCGTGACGACCGCAGCCTCGGCGGCGCGTGTCGAACGGCGAGCGCCGCTCGAAGCGCGGGGCGCGCAGATCGAGGTGGCGGCCGACCACACACTGCGCGCCGCGCTGCACCGCCTGGCCGCGCGGCAGATCGAGTCGCTGCTGCTCGAAGGAGGCGCGACGGTCCACGCGGCGGCATGGGATGAAGGCCTGGTCGATTTCGTGCGGCTCTACATCACGCCGCACGTACTCGGCGCAGACGCGGTGCCGTGGTTGCCGGACCGTTCGTTTTCGTCGGCGGACCTGCGCGATCGTCGCGTCGCGCCGCTCGGGCCGGACGTGCTGATAGAGGGATATGTTCACGGGACTCGTTGAAGGCGTGGGCGAACTCGTCGAACGCAAGCCGACCAGCGGCGGGTTCCGCCTGCGCATCGGATCGCGGCTCGCACCGGAACTGAAGCCCGGCGACAGCCTCGCCGTGAACGGCGTCTGCCTGACGGTCATTCTCGCCGAGCGGGACGAGATTCACGCGGACGTCGGCCCCGAGACCGTCCGTGTGACCACGCTCGGATCGATCACCCGCGGCAGCGTGGTGAATCTCGAGCGGCCGCTGCGCGCCGATCAACGTTTCGGCGGGCATTTCGTGCAGGGGCACATCGACGCGATGGGGCACGTCGAGGATCTCCGGCAGGACGCCGAGTTCCACTGGCTCACCGTGAGCTTTCCGCCCAACCTCGCGCCGCTCATCGTGCACAAGGGATCGATTGCGGTCGACGGCATCAGCCTGACGGTCGCGGGTCTGGGCCCCGATCGCTTCGACATCATGGTGATCCCGTTCACGATGCAGCACACGAATCTCGGTCGCATCAAGATCCGCGACCGGGTCAACCTCGAATGCGACATGGTCGGCAAGTACGTCGTCCGCGCCGCGGAATTAGCCGGTCTGACGCTCACCGGCGTCCGGCCAGGGGAAGTCACACACTGATGAAAAGAACAATGAAGAGCGTAGGGCTGAGGGCTCAGGGCTCAGGGCTCCGGGCCAAGGGCAAGCCGGTGCTCGCGCTCGCGACGAAAAGGCCGAGTGCGCCGTTCGCCCGCATCGAAGACGCGGTCACGGCCATTCGTGCCGGCAAGATGATCATCATCGTCGACGATGCGGATCGGGAGAACGAAGGCGATCTGATGATCGCGGCCGAGAAGGTCACGCCGGAGGCCATCAACTTCATGGCGCGGTACGGCCGCGGCCTGGTGTGCCTCTCGATGACGCCCGAGCGGCTCGACGAGCTCGACATTCCGCTGATGGTGAGCCATAACAGCTCGCGGTTCGACACGGCGTTCTGCGTGCCCATCGAGGCGCGGGAACGGACGAGTACCGGGATCTCGGCCGCCGATCGCGCGGCGACGGTGCTGGCGACGATCGATCCGGCGACCAAACCGGCGGATCTGCTGCGGCCCGGCCACATGTTTCCGCTGCGATCACGCACGGGCGGCGTGCTGGTGCGCACGGGGCAGACCGAGGCCTCGGTCGACATCGCGCGGATCGCCGGGTTGTATCCGGCGGGGGTGATCTGCGAAGTCATGAACGAAGACGGCACGATGGCGCGCGTGCCGCAGCTGGCGAGGGTCGCGAAACGCCACGGTCTGCTGATGATTACCGTCGCGGATCTCATCAACTACCGGATGAGCACAGAGTCCCTGGTCAAGCGCGCGGCGTCGGCGAAAATGCCGACCGACTACGGCGACTTCCGTGTCCACGCCTTCGAAAGCCAGGTGGACAGCCAGACACACATCGCGCTGGTGTGCGGGGAGATCGGCGGCGGGAAGAACGTGCTGGTCCGCGTGCACTCGTCCTGCCTGACCGGAGACGGCCTCCATTCCATCCGCTGCGATTGCGGCATGCAGCTCGAAGCGGCCATGCAGAGGATCGCCGCCGAAGGGCGCGGCATCCTGCTGTATCTGAATCAGGAAGGGCGAGGTATCGGGCTCGCCAACAAGATCCGTGCGTACGAACTGCAGGATGAAGGTCTCGACACCGTCGAAGCGAACGAACGCCTTGGGTTCAAAGCCGATCAGCGCGACTACGGCGTGGGTGTGCAGATTCTGCGCGAGCTCGGCGTGCGCTCGATGCGGCTGCTGAGCAACAATCCCCGCAAGCTCGTCGGGATCGAAGGCTACGGCCTCACCGTCAGCGAGTGGCTGCCGCTCGAAATTCCGGCGCAGGACTCGACGCGGCGGTACCTGAAGACCAAGAAAGACAAAATGGGTCACAAGCTGTCGTCGGTGTGATGGCGTCGCTGGTGCTGTTCGACGGCGTGTGCAACCTCTGCAACGGGTTCGTGCGCTTCGTCATCGCGCGCGATTCGGCAGGGCAATTTCAGTTCGGCGCCCTGCAGTCCGCGTCCGTCCGCCGCGTGCTCGACCTTCACGACATGCCTGATCCGCTGCCAGGCACGATCGTGCTGGTCGACCAGGGGCGCGCGTTCACGCGATCCACGGCGGCGCTGCGGATCGTGCGGCGGCTCCCGTTTCCCTGGCTGCTCGCGTACGCGCTCATCGTCGTCCCGCGCCCCGTGCGCGACTGGTTCTACGATGTGGTCGCGCGCCACCGCTATCGCTGGTTCGGCAAGCGCGACCGCTGCGCGTTACCCGCACCCGCCACCCGCTCGCGATTCATCGACTGACGTTGACACGCCGGAAGCCGGTTCGCTACGATACGAGTTTGCGGCAGAGAGGGTTCGCTGCCACTGTGCTGATCCTTCGGTTCACAATTTCATGACGGTCAAAGGCCAACTGCACGCGTGTCGAGACTCCCTCATGGCCGGCATGCGTGCGGCGTCGCGGGGCTCCTCGCCGAATCCGCGGGCTGAACCTCTGCTGCGCGCGTGTCTGGACCTGGTGGAGCACCTCGTGCGCCAGTCGCTCGACGTGACAACCGCCGAGGTCGAGACCACGCTCGGCGTGCTCGAGCGGGCGTTCGGCGACCTGGAAGACGGCGTCAGCGATGCCGCCACCATGAATCCGGCGTCGGTGGCGCTCAAGAACGCCATCGGTCGCCTGAAAGCTCTTCGCCTCGAACTCGGCGCCAAGTAACCCCCAGGCGGTTTGACAGACCACAGCCCGTCAGCTACGATAAGGGTTTGCAGGAGAGCGGGTTAGCGGCACATGTTCGAGTCCCTCAGCACACGCCTTCAGGACGTTTTCAAGACGCTGCGCGGCGAGTCCAGGCTGACGCCCGGGAACATCGAGGTTGCCCTCCGCGAGATTCGGCTCGCGCTGCTCGAAGCGGACGTTAATTTCAAGGTCGTCAAGGCGTTCGTCGACCGGGTTCGCGACCGCGCGATGGATGCGGCCGCGAACAAGGACGTGCTGCGCGGACTCGGGCCATCGCAGGAAGTCGTCAAGATCGTTCGGGACGAGATGCTGGCGCTCTTCGGCTCGGCCGCGGGGGGGCTCCCGTCCACGACCAAACGGCCGCGCGTCATTCTGATGCTCGGCCTGCAGGGCGCGGGCAAAACGACGACGTCGGGCAAGCTGGCGATGTGGCTGACGAAGCAGGGCAAGCACCCCCTGCTCGTGTCGACGGACGTGAAGCGTCCCGCGGCCATCCAGCAGCTGAACATCGTCGCGCAGAAAGCGGGCGTTCGGGTCCACGACCCGGCGGGGGTGATGGACCCGGTGGCGCGGGCGAAGGGCGCGGTCGCCGAGGCCACGACGCTGGGGTTCGACGCGGTGATCGTGGATACCGCGGGCCGGTTGCACATCGACGATGAGTTGATGGCGGAACTGGTTGCCATCCGTGGCGTGACGGAGCCGTCGGATCTGCTGTTTGTGGCCGACGCGATGACCGGGCAGGACGCGATCAAGAGCGCGGGCGAGTTCCACGCGCAGGTCGGCGTCACCGGCGTCGTCCTGACGAAGATGGACGGCGACGCGCGAGGTGGCGCGGCGCTGTCGGTGGTGTCGGTCGTCGGCGTGCCGATCGCGTTTGTCGGCAGCGGCGAGACGCTGACCGATCTCGAGCCGTTTCACCCGGAGCGCGTCGTGTCTCGCGTGCTGGGGATGGGCGACGTGTTGTCGCTCATCGAGCGCGCGGAAGCGGCGATCGACGTCGAAGACGCGGAGCGGCTCGAAGAAAAGATCCGCTCGAACGAGTTCACACTCGAGGATTTTCGGGATCAGCTCAAGACGATCAGGAAGATGGGGCCCCTGGAGCAGATCATGGGGATGCTGCCTGGGATGGGCAACCTCAAGGCGCTCGCGGAGAACAAGCCCGACGAAAAGCAGATGTCGAGGATCGAGGCGATCATCAGTTCGATGACGCCGGACGAACGGCGACGGCAGCACATCATCAACGGCAGCCGCCGCAAGCGCATCGCGAAAGGCAGCGGCACGTCGGTCGAAGATGTGAATCGTCTGTTGAAGCAGTTCGTGCAGATGCAGAAGATGTTGAAGTCGCTCGGCGGGATGGCCGGGCTGGCCGGAGGCGGCAAGAGCGCGCGCCGTTCGGCCATGCAGATGCTGCGCAACCGCGGGTGACCGCGGTGCTCGAAACGTCTCGTACGTAGTGTCCGCCTTGAGGCGGACCACGCGGGTCCGGCCGAAGCCGGACACTACAGATGGGCGGTCGCAGCGAAACAAGCGTTCGGGTCCGGGCCCCGGAGGCTATTGAGGAGAGTGTGATGGTCGCCATTCGTTTGCGTCGCGCCGGGTCCAAGAAGCGTCCGTACTTCCGTATCGTGGTCACGGATTCCCGGGCCGCCCGCGACAGTTCGTTCATCGAAATTCTCGGTCACTACAACCCGCGCACCCGGCCCGCGCTGGTCGACATTCAGCAGGAGCGCGTCGACTACTGGATCAGCAAGGGCGCGCAGCCGTCTGATTCCGTGCGCACGCTGCTCAAGCGTCATCTGACGCCTGTGGCCGTGGCTCCTGTGGCCGCGGCTCCCGCGGCGGTGGCTGAGGCTCAATGAGCCCCGACACGGAGGCGGGCCCCGGCGTGCGTGCCGTCGTCGAGGTGCTGGCCAAAGCGCTGGCCGAAGCGCCCGACGAGGTGCGCGTGACCGAAACGCAGCACCAGCACGTGACGCTGATCGAGCTGTTCGTCTCTCCGCGCGACATCGCGAAAGTCCTCGGCCGATCCGGACGAACGGCGGCGGCGCTGCGCACGCTCGCGGCAACGGCAGGCGAGCGGGATGGCAAGCAAGTGACGCTCGAGATACGGGAGAGCGATCGTAAGGCGGGAGGGCAGTAAGGCAGCAAGGCAGAAAGGCGCCTTTCTGCCGTCCAGCCTTCCTGCATTTCTGCCTTGCCATTGACATGGGACGACATGGCGGTCGTCGGCCGGATCGCGAGGGCGCACGGGATCCGCGGCCAGATCGTCGTCAACCCGGAGACGGATTTTCCGGACGAGCGGTTTCAGCCGGGCGCCGAGCTCTTCATCCAGCGGGGCGGGATCGTCGAGGCGCTCACGGTGACCACCGCGCGGTTTCATCGCGAGCGACCGGTTGTCGGGCTTGCGGGCGTCGAGACGATGAACGACGCTGAAGTACTGGCGGGCCAGGAACTGCGGGTACCCATCGAACGGCTGGCCACGCTACCGCCCGACACGTTCTACCGGCACGACCTCATCGGCTGCCGGGTGGAAACACGCGACGGCCGGACCGTGGGCCTCGTCCGCGACGTCGAGGGGACGCGGATCGGCAGCCGGCTCGTCGTGGACGGCGCCGGCGGCGACGTGCTGATCCCGATGGTCTCGGCGATTTGCACGCTGGTCGATCCAGTGGCGAAACGGGTCGTGATCGATCCGCCCGCGGGGTTGCTCGAGGTGAACGAGGTCCGGGTGAAGCCGGGCACGACCGGTTCGTGAGGTGGACGGCATCGCCAGGATGCGGGGCCGACGGTATGGGCAGCGTCCAGTTTCAGTCGGACCGTGGCGATGATGACGTTTGATATCGTCACGATCTTTCCGGCGATGATCGAGCAGCCGCTGGCGGCCGGCATCCTCGGACGGGCGATCGAACGCGGCACGCTGGACGTGAAGGTCCGCGACCTGCGCGACTTCACGACCGACCGGCATCGCGTCGTCGACGACGTCCCGTACGGCGGGGGGCCGGGCATGGTGTTGAAACCGGATCCGATCTTCCGGGCGCTGGACGCGATTGGCGCGGAACGCGGGACGCCGCTGACGGTCATCATGACGTCGCCGCAGGGCCGGCGTTTCACGCAGGCCGAGGCGGAGCGGTTGAGCGGGCTCCCGCACATCGTGCTGCTGTGCGGGCGCTACGAAGGGTTCGACGAGCGCGTGCGCCAGCGGGTGACCGAGGAGTTGTCGATCGGCGACTACGTGCTCACTGGCGGGGAACTGCCGGCGCTGGTGGTGCTCGACGCCGTCGCGCGGTTCGTGCCCGGGGTGGTTGGCGACGAGCAGTCGGTTGCGCAGGATTCGTTCAGCCGGGGACTGCTGGACCATCCGCACTACACGCGGCCGGCCCTGATCCGGAGCGCGAGCCCTTCAGGCGAGCGGGAGCTGGCGGTGCCCGACGTGCTGCTGTCGGGCAACCACGCGGAGATTCGGCGCTGGCGGAAACGCGAGGCGTTGAGCCGCACGCTGGAGCGGCGCCCGGATCTTCTGGACGACGCGAGTTTGGACGACGAGGAAGCGCAGATACTGCAAGAGCTTAAAGGAGCGAGACATGGGCGCGATTGAGATGGTCGAAAAATCGCAGCTGGCCGATCGGCCGGTGATGAAGTCGGGCGACACGGTCAAGGTGCACGTCAAAGTGCGCGAAGGCGATAAAGAGCGTATCCAGGTCTTCGAGGGTGTGGTGATCGGCATGCACCGCGGGGGCACGCGCGCGTCTTTTACCGTGCGCAAGGTATCGTTTGGCCAAGGCGTCGAGCGCATCTTCCCGCTCCATTCGCCGACGATCGCGAAGGTCGAGATCACGCGGTCGGCCAAGGTCCGGCGCGCGAAGCTGTACTATCTCCGCGAGCTGAAAGGCAAGGCCGCCAGGATGAAGGACACCGCGAAGAGTCAGAACTGAGAACTGAGAACTGAGAACTGAGAACTGAGAACTGAGAACTCGGAACTCGGAACTTTGAACGTAGAAGTGGAACCGGCGTTCTCAGTTCTCAGTTCTCACTTCTCAGTTCTAACTTCCATGGCCCGAGTCCCTGCGACGCGCACGCTCGAGAATGCGCTACGCCGCGCCGGATTCGTGTACGTCGCGGGCGTCGACGAAGTGGGTCGCGGATGTCTGGCCGGGCCCGTCGTCGCCGCCGCGGTCGTGCTGCACCCCGACCGGCACATCCCCGGCGTCTGCGATTCCAAGACGGTGCCGGCGGCTGAACGCGAACGGCTGTACGACCACATTCTGTGCAACGCGATCGCCTGGGCTGTCGGCGAGGCGGACCCGTCAGAAATCGACCGCATCAACATCCACCAGGCGTCGCTGCGCGCGATGCAGCGCGCCGTGCTGCGGCTCGTGCCCCTGCCGGATATCGTGCTGGTTGATGCGTTTCGCGTACCGGATCTTCCAATGGCCCAGCGCGGGGTGGTGCACGGAGACCGCCGCTGCTCAGCCATTGCGGCTGCGTCGATCATCGCCAAGGTGACTCGCGACCGGCAGATGCGCGACCTGCATGACCGTGACCCCCGCTACGGGTTCGATCGCCACAAGGGCTACGCCACCGCCAATCACCTCGCCGCCGTCGCACGCTTTGGCTACTCAGATGTTCATCGCCGATCGTTTCGTCCTTCGATGCTGTTTGATACGATTGACTGACGACCAGCGCCAACGACTCACGACTGACGACTGACGACTGACGACTAATCACTGTGCCCATTGATCGCGCCGCCACGCTTCGGAATGCCGAGAAGCTCATTCGGCAGGGCAAGCTGCCCGACGCCATCGCGGAGTACGTTCGCCTCGTCGAGGACCAGCCGGGTGACTGGAACCTCGCGAACTCGCTCGGTGACCTGTACGCCCGCGCGGGACAAGTCGACAAGGCGATCGCGCAGTACGGCCAGATCGCCGATAGCCTCAACGACGAGGGCGCCGGGGCGAAGGCGGCCGCGGTCTACAAGAAGATCCTCAAGCTCCGGCCGGATCACGAGCACACGCTGGTCCAGGTGTCGGAGATCCTCGGCAGCCAGGGTCGGTATGCCGACGCACGATCCCATCTGAACACGCTCATTGACCTGCGCAAGGCCAAAGGGGACACGCGCGGGGCGCTGCAGGCGAAGATCCGGCTCGGCTCGCTCGATCCCGAAGACTACGAAGGGCGCCTGACCGCCGCGAGCGCCCGCATTGAAATGGGCGACAAGGCCGGCGCCCTCAGCGATCTCAAGGACATCGCCGGAGAGCTGGCCGACAAAGGCCGACAACCCGAAGCGATCGAGGTGCTCCGCGAAGCCGCCAAGCTGAACCCCGACGACGAGGAGATCCGCGAGAAACTGCTGGACGTCTATTTCGCCGCCGGCGAATTTGTGCGGGCGCGGGAGTGCGCGACCACCGTCGCGCAGTTCCGGATGCTGGCCGCGGCGCTCGAGGCTGGCGGACAGTCGGACGAAGCGCTCGAGACGCTCCGGCAGGCGGCCAGCCTCCATCCGGATGACACCGAGCTGTCCGCGCAGGTCGCCCGCGCGTTCATTGCCAACGGGGATCTCGCGACCGCCGCAGAGTATCTGACGGCGGAAACAGCCGGCGACGACCCGGCGCTGCTCCTGACCGTTGCCGACATGCAGCTCCGGGGCGACAGATTCGAAGAAGGCGTCGCGATCGTACGCCGGCTGCTCGCGGAAGACGCCTCGCGCAGGGAGCAGATTGCCGTGCTCGGCTGGAGCGTCGCCGAGAAAGCGCCCGAGGCCGGCTTCCTCGTTGTCGAACTCGCCGCCGACGCCGCGGTCGCGCTGGTCGACTGGCCCGGCGCGGCGGCCGTGCTGCAGGAGTTCGTCACGCGGGTCCCCAATCACATCCCGGCGCTCATGCGGCTGGTCGAGATCTGCGTGGACGGCGCCCTCGAGTCGACCATGTACAGCGCGCAGGCGCAGCTGGCCGACGCCTACATCGAAGCGGGGGCGGCGACCGAAGCGCGGTTCATCGCCGAGGACCTCGTGGCGCGCGAGCCGTGGGACAAGGCAAACATCGAGCGCTTCCGCCGCGCGCTGGTCCTGCTCGGCGAGCCCGATCCGGACGGCCTTATCGCGTCGCGACTGAGCGGCGAATCGCCGTTCATGAGCACGGACGCGGCCGGTGGGGGATCGCTGTTCGACGAATTTCCTCCTGAACCCGTCCAGGAGCCCGATGCCGCCACGATCGACGATCTCCTCGCCGCGGCGGCCGCCGCCGATGAGCCCGTGAAGAAGCCGACGCTGAAGCCGATGCCGCACCGTGTCGACGAAGACCATCACTTCGCGATGAGCGCCAACGCCATCGATCTCGACAGCATCCTCGGCGATTTCGAGTTGCCGGCGCCGCCCGTGCGCGCGGCGTTGGAGGACGCGGAAGTCGATCTCAGCATCGTGCTCGACGACATCAAGAAGCCGGCGCCGCCGGTGCGCGTCGCAGAGCCCGAATCGACCGACCTGGACGACGTCTTCGGCAGCCTGCGTACGCAGTCGGCGAAGCGCTCCGGGCTGGGCGAGGCGGAGAAGGAATACAAGCGGGGGCTCGCGTTGCGCGCGGCCGGCGACATCGATGGCTGCATTCAGGCGCTGGAGAAAGCGTCCCGGGCTCCGAAGCTGCGGTTCGGCACGTCGTGGCTGATTGCGCGCCTGTATCGCGAACGTAACATGATGCCCGAGGCGCTCGACTGGCTCGAGCGCGCGGCGCAGGCGCCCGCGCCGACCACCGATGAATCGCACCAGTTGCTGTTCGAGCTGGCCGAGGCGCTCGAGAAGACGGGCGAGGTGGCGCGCGCGCTGGCGGTCTGCATGGAACTCCAATCCGACGCCGGGTCGTACCGCGACGTCGACGACCGGATCGATCGCCTGACCAAAGTCCAGGCGGGGAGCTGATCGCTGGTTCGCCGATTGCTCTACGTCGTGTTCTTCGTCCAGGTCGGCCTGCTGCTCATCGTGATGCCGTGGTGGCCCGCGTTCTGGGAGCACAACTATTTCGCGCTGGCCTGGCCGCCGCTGCGGACGTTCCTCGCCAACAACTTCGTGCGTGGCGCGGTGAGCGGACTGGGGATCGTCAACCTGTTCGCCGGGTTCGCGGATCTCGCGTACGTGTTCAATGCGAAGAAGTCCGGCGAGGTGTCGCTGCGAGACGGCGCGCGATGATCTGTCTGGTCACCGATCGGCGGCGCCTCGCGGCGGCCGGCGCGCCGTCCCACGCGGCGCGCGTCTGCCTCGTCGCACAGATCAGACACGCGGTGGACGCCGGCGTCGATCTGATTCAGGTGCGTGAACGTGATCTGGAGGCGGCGGACCTCGCCGCCCTCGTCACCGATCTCCTCACGGTGACCCGCGCCACGCCGACCCGCCTCGTCGTCAACGATCGGATCGATGTCGCGCTGGCGTGCGGCGCCGACGGCGTCCACCTGCGCGGCGATTCGATCCCGATCGCGGCGGCGCGGCGGCTGGCGCCGGCCGGGTTCCTGATTGGCCGATCGGTTCACGGCGTCGGCGAAGCGATCGCTGCAGCGGGCGCCGACTATCTCATCGCGGGGACCGTGTTTGCGTCATCGTCGAAGCCCGCGCACACGCGGTGGCTCGGCATGGAGGGGCTCCGGTCGATCACCACAGCCGTGGATGTGCCGGTCCTCGCCATCGGCGGGATGGCCGGCGGCCGCATTGGCGACGCGGCCGAGGCCGGTGCCGCCGGGTTTGCCGCCATCGAACTGTTCATGGCTTCACACCTTGACGCAAAAGTTCCGGAAGACCGTGTGGTTGAACTGCGCCAGATTGTGAACATTGCGCGATCACGGTTTGACAGGCGGAATACCACTCCCTAACATAGACCGGTTAGCGCGCGTCATGCCTCTCCCCGAACGGACGTCCAGTGGTTTCGGCCAACGGCTTCGCGACGCTCGCGAGCGCCGAGGCGTCTCGTTGCGTCAGATTGCGAACGCCACGAAGATCTCGGTCGTCGTGCTCGAAGCGCTCGAGCGCAACGATATCTCGCGCCTTCCAGGCGGAATTTTCGGCCGCGGATTCGTCCGCTCGTACGCCATCGAAGTCGGCCTCGATCCCGAAGCGACGATCCAGGATTTCATCGCGCAGTTTCCCAACGACTCCGTCACCGCCGGACATCCGACCTCGGACCGGGTGGAAGACAACGAAGCGGTTGAAAGCGATCGCCGTACCGCCGGGACGTTCCTCTGGCTGATGGCCGTGAGCGTGCCGATCGCCGCGGGCTTGCTGTACTTCGCGACCCTCGGCCGCCGCGCGGCTACGGAGCCGGCGCCGCCGCCGGCTGTCGCCGCGCCTGCCCCGGAGACGCGTGCCGCGGCCGAGCCGCCGCCCGCGGCGGTGCCCGAGCAGCCCGCCCCACGCGCCGCGACCGCGCCGCCGCCTGCTGTCGATCAGCTGACGGTCGCGCTGACGGCGAAGCGCCCCTGTTGGGTTTCCGCCACCGTCGACGGCCAGAAGACGATCGAGCGCCTGCTCCAGGCGGGCGAGCGGCAGACCGTCACCGTGCGCCGGGAGATGGTCCTCACCGCCGGGGACGCATCCGCGATCGCCCTGCAGTTCAACGGCGCGGACGCCCGGACGCTGGGTAAGTCGGGCGAGGTGGTCACAGCGCGCTTCAACCTCGCGAACTTCAAAGACTATCTGCAGGCCCGGTAGTGGGTCCCACACCCCTCCTGGATTTCTTCAAACGAGGCGAAGTCGATCGTGACGTGCGCCTGCAGGCCGCGCAGGGCACGCTCGCGCCGCGCGCGCACGAACAGCTCGCGATTCTGGTGCTGCTCCTCGAGGATACCGATCACGAAATCCGCGACACCGCCGACGACACGCTGAACAGGATTCCGGTCGGGGCGCTGGAGGCGTTTCTGGCGCGGCCGGATGTTCCGGTCGATTTGCGGGAGTTCTTCGGTGACCGCGGCATCTTCCCGGCCGAAATTCCCCCTATCGACGCCGAGTTCGACGACCCGCTGATCGATGCGGCGGACCCGGAGGACGATTGTGAGGACGAACGCCAGTCCGGCGTGCAGGATCTCGCCGCGATGACCTTCCCGCAGCGCCTCAAGGCCGCGATGAAAGGCACCCGTGAGCAGCGGGCGATCCTGATCCGCGACCCGAACAAGATGATCTGCTCGTCGGTGCTCAGCAGCCCGAAGGTCAGCGCTCCCGAGGTTGAGAGCTTTGCGCGGATGCAGAACGTATCGGAAGACGTGCTGCGGATCATCGCCAGCAACCGCGGGTGGCTGAAGAGCTACGGCGTCGTCGTCGCGCTGGTCAAGAACCCGAAGACGCCGCTGTCCCTGTCGCTGAACCTGATGACGCGGCTGCAGGATCGCGATCTGGCCAAGCTGGGCGTGGACCGCAATGTGCCCGAAGCCCTGCGCATCTCCGCGCGGAAGAAGATCGTCGCCGGCGCGTCGGGGAAAGGCTAGAGTAAGGCCTCCGCCGACGGCTGAAGAGGAATACGCAATGAAGGACAACACTCTATGAAGCTGTGTGTATGCGTCGCGGTCTCGTTCGCGGTCTGGCTCGCCGCGGGACCGGCGTTCGCCGCCGACGATCGTGCGGTCGTCTTTGCCCACATGGTGAACTGGCACTCGAACACATCCAAGGAGAACAGCATCGCCGAACACACAACGGAGACGCCGTGCCGTACATCTCTCAATCCGGTCGGTATTCCCTGCGACCCTGGCGGCGCGAGTCTCGGCTACGATTCGTTCGACCCGGCGATTATCGAAGCGCAAAACGAGGATTTCCTGACATACGGCATCACGCCGCTGGTCTCCTGGTGGGGCCAGAACGCGCGTGCGGGCGACGCCTACCTCGAACAGTATCTCGCGCTGCCGTCGCCCGTGCAGATCGGCGTGCTCTACGAGGCCACGGGTCTGCTCGTTCAGGAGAGCGACGGGCGATTTCTCTTCGATGCATCGTTGAACGGGATAGAGAACCGCGCGCGGTTTGTTCGAGATATCGATCATCTCCAGTCGACATACTTCGCAAACCCTGAGTACACGAATCGTTTCTTCCATATGCCGGGCGAGCGCCCTGTCCTCTTCGTGTGGGTCGGGGCCCTGTTCGGCAGAGGGTTCGAGACACTGTCGGCTGACCTGCATGCACGGATCCCGATCTACTTCGTCGGATCGGGAGTGAGTCCGTATCTGCCGGGCAGCCTCGCCGTCGATCGCGGATTCGCACAAGCGGTGAGGGGATTCGATGCGGTGTCGGCCTACGGCAACTATGTGCCCGAACTCGCACGGAAATACAACGGCCATCTCAGCCTGCCGCACGTCGCGGAACTCCTCGGGGGGTTCTCGAGATGGTCCAAGTGGCTCGCGGAGCAGGCTCCCGGCGTGAAGTTCTGGCCCCCGATGATGTTTTCCTTCAAGTCGAAAGACATCGGGGCCAACGTGCCGCTCACGGCCACGGAAGCCGAAGCACGGGATTTTTCGCTTGCCGTGAGAACCTACATCGAAGGGGCGTACGCCCGCTGCACCAACGTGGACCCCTACGTGATGTTCGCGTCCTGGAACGAGCACTACGAGGGCAGCAGCTTGGAACCCACCACGGAATACCGGGATACGTTCGCGAAAGCCCTCGTGGATACGTTCAAGAACGGACCGCCGCTCCCTGCGGGATGCCGGCCGTAAACCACCCACGCGCCCTCGACACGTGGTGTGCAGGGGACTCGTCGCTACTTCTCGAACACGACGCCGAACCCTCCCATATTGCGAAGCGTTTCCGCAGGGCTCCGGCTCCCGGTGCTCAGGCCGAAGGCGGCGAAGCAGCTCATGTGGCGCGCGCAGGAGAAAGCCGCGCGTCCTCTGATACGTATCAGCGATCGCGCAAGCAGTGACGCATGCGCCGTGCGGAGGAATGCGCTGCCGAGTTCCGAGCGAAAGCGTTTTGTGGCAAATCGTCCGCGGATCGAAAGGCCCAACTCCGAGAGCTGATCGCGGGCGATTACATCGGAGGCGCGGGCTTGCCCTGTGTCGACCACCAGGGACGTCTGCGCCACCACAAAGGCAATTTCCGGGCCGATGCGGACGACCAGTGTCTTCCCCAAACCTCGCTCCACACCCAGGTTGAGCATCATCCGCCGTGCGTATGCGTCGCCCGCGAGGCTCAGAGGGAGCGGCGTGATGACCAGATGGCTTCGGGCGAGCTCGTACCCCGTCTCGACAGCGAGCGTGTAGCGCGTGGACATGGCGAAGCTGGCACCGACCACTCCGAGGAGACGAGTGCTTTTGCTTGGCGTTGCTGCGAAGCCACCTTCGACGTTCGCGAAGAGACTCCCGCGAGAGACGCCGAGCGTGACGAATGGTCCGACCGCATGCTTCGCCGGCGACTCGAAGGGGTAGGACGATTGGGGCTGGAATACCCCAACGTTCGCTCCTCCGCCGAGCGTGACATGGATGGGCGTCTTCGGTGGTTGTGGAGGGTCTTCTGGCGCCGCGCCCGCGAGCCACAACGCCAACATGAGATGCACAGTCCGCGTTCCTCTTGTGAGCTGGATGCGTGTTGCCGACTCGCCTTGAACATGGGCGATCGATCCGATTGCTGTGGAGTCATCGCCGCCGCCTGTTCCCACGTCGCGGCGAGGCGCAATCTTACCACCACATCACCGCCGCTTCTTGTTCCGGCCGTGAGCCCTGGGCCCTGAGCCCTGCGTGTTCTTCCCCCACTCCGCCCGCATCTGCGCCATGCCTTCCATGTACACCGTGGCGCGCTCGCGTTCCTCTTCGCTCGCCATCGACTTCAGCAGGTCCAGCGCCTTCGCCAGATCGTCCTGAATCGTCTGTCGTGTCGTCGTGAAATAGAGGCGGCGGATTTCCGCGTGCTTGTCGTCGGCGCTGAGCATGGGGAGCTTCATGGGCGCGGCCTCCGGTGCCGCCGGAGCGAGGCACGGAATGCATCGAACGGACGCGTGTTCAGGACGTCGGCCGGCTGCAGCCACGCGCGGCGCGCGACCAGCACGCCCCAGCGGAGCACCCCGAGCGCCTGGCGCGAATGCGCATCGCTCGAGATGACGAGCGGCACGCCGCGGTCGCGCGCCAGCTTGGCGTGAACGTCGTGGAGATCCAACCGGTGCGGCTGGCTGTTGATCTCGAGGGCCAGTCCCAGCCGGGCCGCGGCCTCGATCACCGCCTCGACGTCGATCGGATACGCCTGGCGCTTGAGCAGCAGCCGGCCGGTGGGATGGCCGAGGATGTCGACGTGCGGGTTCTCGATGGCGCGAAGCACCCGGTCGGTCATCTCCTGACGGTCCTGATTGAAGCCGGAGTGCACGGACGCGACGACCAGGTCGAGCGCGGCGAGACAGTCGTCTGCCAGATCGAGCGAGCCGTCGGGCCTGATGTCGCACTCGATGCCGGCCAGCAGACGGACGCCCAGGCCTTCCATGTCCACCGCGCGAATACGCGCCGCGTGCGCCAGCGCGCGAGGCTCGTCCAGGCCGTTGGCCATGGCGAGCGACTGGCTGTGATCGGTGATCGCGATGTAGTCCAGCCCCGCCTCGCGCGCCGCCGTCGCCATCGTCCGGATGTCGTCCTTGCCGTCCGTCTCGGTGGTGTGCATGTGCACGTCGCCACGGAGATTCGCCAGGTCGACGAGACGCGGCAGCGCGTGCTCGCTGGCCGCCTCGATTTCGCCGCGCATCTCGCGCAGTTCAGGCGGCACCCAGTCGAGGCCCAAGGCGGCGTAGATCTCCTCTTCGCGCTCGCCCGCCGCAGAGCTGTCGTCAGCGGTTCGGAACAGCCCGTACTCGTTGAGCTTGAAACCGAGGCCGATGGCGCGGTCGCGCAGCGCGATGTTGTGCGCTTTGGAGCCGGTAAAGTACTGCATGGCCGCGCCTCGGCTCTCAGGGGCGACGAGTCGCAGGTCGGCCTGGAAGCCGCCCTCGATGAGGACGCTCGACTTCGTGTCACCGTGCCCCAGCACGCGCTCGACGAGAGGGTACTCGACGAAGTCGTCCATGAGCGATGATGGCGCACCGGACGCGAGCAGATCCAGGTCGCCGCACGTGTCGCAGCCACGGCGGAGGCTGCCGACAGGCTCGATGACCGCATGCGGCGCGTGTGCGTGCAGGTAGGCGCGCAGGGCGGCGGACGCGTCGTGCGCGTCGGACAGCAGGTGACGGCCGGCAAAGCGCTTGCGCTCGTCGAGCGCCTTCAGGATCAGCGTCTCCTTCTTGGCGCCCATGCCTTTCAGCGCCCGAATCCGGCCGTCGCGCGCGGCGCCTTCGAGATCCTCGAGCGTGCGGATGTCCAGCTCGCGGTACAGCGTCGCGACGGTCTTGGGTCCGACGCCTTGCAGATGCAGAAGGTCGAGGATGGTCGGCGGGAATTCGGCGATCAGCTGGCGATGAAAGTCGGCGTCGCCGGTCTGCGCGATCTCGCGAATGCGCGCCGCGAGGTCCTTGCCGATGCCCGGGATCTCGCGCAGGCCGGTCTCGTCGAGACGCGAGAGTTCGTGAGGATGGTTGGAGGTGATGTCCCCTGCGTTGCGGTACGCGCGGATCTTGAACGGATTGTCGCCCTTGATCTCCAGCAGATCGGCGACCTCCCGCAGGATGCGCGCGATCGCCGGATTATCCAAGGCGCAGGCCTTCGGTTTCGATGCGATAGGGGAGCAGGCGGGCGCCGCCGGCCGCCAGCGCGTTGGCGATTGCCGCGCGCGCGCTCGGCGGACCATAGGCGAAGAGGCAGCCGCCGCCGCCGGCGCCGCAGACCTTGGCCGAGGTCGCACCGGCCGCCTTCGCGCGAGCCATGAGATCGTCGATCGTGGGCGTCGTGACGCCAGGCGCGAGGCGCTTCCGATTCTCCCACTCGACGGCAATCTGTCGACCGACTTCGTCCCAGTCGCCGCGCTCGAGCGCCGCGCGCATGGCCACCGCCGTGTCGCGGATCCGCTCGAAGCAGTCGAAGACGTGCCGATCGCCGTCGGTGTGGCGCTTGGTGATCTCCCAGTTGTTCGTGCCGGAATCGCGCGGTGCGCCGGTGTAGGCGAGCACGATGCGCTGCTCGAGCTCCAGCGGATCGACGTCAATCCCTTTGCGCGACACGCCGGTGACGCCGAGCTCGATGGCGGCGATGCCGCCGTAGAGGGCTGGGCGGTAGTCCTGGACGCCGGTCGGGACCCGAATCGTCTGGCACTCCACGTTCATCGCCACCTGCAACAGATGCTCGGGGTCCGAGGGTGCCTTCGTCCAGCGGGCCAGGGCGCCGCAGACCGCGATCGTCAGCGCCGACGACCCCGCGATGCCGGCGCCTGCCGGCGACTCGCCGCGGGTCGTCAGCGTCGCGTTCTCCAGACGATAGTGCCGGGCGAGCAGGGCGAGCAGTGGGAGGCCGCCGGTTCGTGCCAGCTCGGACCAGTTCTTCGCGCGGACCGCGCGATCCGTGTCCAGCGATCGCAGCTCGACCTCGCCGTCCGTGCGGGACGCAACGTCGGCGTGCGCGCGCAAGCTGATCGCGGCGTTCAGGGTCGTCGCGCCGTCGTGAAACAGGTAACTCGGCCAGATGTCGATGGTGCCGCCGGCCAGGTCGATGCGTGTGGGAGCGGACGAACTGATGCGCACGGCGCACTAATTATAGTCATCAGTCTCCAGTCATCAGTCGTACACCTGGCCTTCCTCACTGACCTGGCTCGGCGTCTCCTCGCTCATCTCGTCCATCCGCTCCGTTACGGCATTGACGTATCACGCCGGAGACGTATAACGTCCTCGACGTGTTCAGGTTCGTCGAGACCACGCTCTTCACGCAGCCGGTCGGGCGTCATCCATCGGACGACGAGCCCTCGGCGCTGCAGGGGTCGCTCGTGACCAACCCTCAGGCTGGCCATGTGATTCGTCTGGAAGCATGCAGAACAGGGCTTTAGCAACCCGGTTCAGTCACGCCCTGGGCCGCCCGGCGTACTGGGTCGTTCTGCTCTGGGGCTGGACCTTGTGTTTCGAACTGGCCGCCACGCAGCTGCCCCTGTTGTTTCTGCACGAATCCATTGGGTACGGCGACAGTTTCATTTTTCAGGACGTCGAGAACCTGCGCCGCACCGGCGTCCTGTACCCCCCTTTCAGTCAGGAGCACTTGGTCCCTGCTGTGTACAGTCCGTTCTTGTACTGGATGCATGCTGCGGCCTGGGTCATCGTACCGGCGCAGAATGCCTACATCGGCCCGCGTCTCCTGGAACTGCTCTGGTTCCTGCTCTGCCTGGCTGCGGCCGCCCTGCTTGCCAGACGATTGGTCCCCGCGCGGACGAGTGTCGGTCTGGGGTTGCTGCTGGCCGCGTCGTTTTCGACGATGACGCTGTGGGTGATGCAGTTGCGGAGCGATTTCCCGGGAATTGCGTGCGCTCTGCTCGCGCTGTATTTCCTCATGTCCCGGAAGCCCCGCGATATCTGGTGGGCGGGTGCGTTGGCCGGCTTGGCCGTGCAGTTCAAGATCACGTTGGTGACCTCTGGGGCGGCCGGGTTCATTTGGTTGCTGTTGTACCGGCGCTGGGCCGACGCACTGCGGTTTTCCGTGGCGGCCGGCATCGGTTCGGTAGGCGTCTACCTGATCATCGGGTGGCTGGAACCGGAGATGTTCTGGAACATCCTGATGTACAGACATGTGATCCCGCTC
>Ga0315281_10004477_pt1 | contig 20240 bp, 23 predicted proteins | sample YL17G07_0_MG_FD_204540 | JGI IMG/M metagenome (GOLD analysis project Ga0315281, IMG submission 204540) | Sediment microbial communities from Yellowstone Lake, YNP, Wyoming, USA - YL17G07_0 | ecosystem: Environmental > Aquatic > Freshwater > Lake > Sediment | place: USA: Wyoming | collected...
ACGTGGTGAAGAGAACGGGAGTTTGTGGGATTGCTTTAAGCATATTTTTAGCTGAATCCAGCTCAAGTTATGCTTAGATTATATCATGGAAATGTGTAATTGAAAAAAGGAATTGGCGACAGACCCAGTATAAGTAGTACAAGTTGTAAAACAAAAACCCGACGCACAAGCGTCGGGTAAAGATGGTTGGTTATTTTGAAGGTGCGAAGCTCTCCGGCTTGTGCCAGCCTCCAGGTAACCGCGGAAATCGTTTGCGATATTCTTCGGGTATGGCCTGCAGCGGATAGATCTCGCATAGGCCGTCAGTTTTTGGAATGAAGACCGTGGTACAAGGTCTTGAGTCCGTATAAACCACATAGACCTTGCAGTCCATGCCGATGAATGCGCCTTCCAGCATTTTTTTGTTGGGATTCACTACGTAGGTGAGGCCTTTTGGATTGTTGAATTGGAGCCATTCATTTCCCGATAAGTACCTGGCTCCGTGAAAACGCACTCCATCACGTCCGCCTAGTTCCGTATGCAAGCAGTCGTCAGCAAGAAGGGAAAAGGCGCAGAGAAAATAGCGGAGGCGTAACGAATTTTGATTGGAAATGGCGACGGCGTTTTCCAAGCCTAGGGCTAAAGGATAGGGCAGATCACACGCTAGCAGTGTTATTCGATCTGATCTAAGTGCGTAATCCAGCCATGCACCGACGAATGGCGCAGTTCTTTTTATGTGATTCGCCGCAGTATCTGGTCAAACGACTCATGGGCTCCAGATATGGCGCGTCGAAGCGTATTTTTTCGTTGCAATTATCCCAGTCATCGCAAAACTCGTATGAATAATCTCTCCACTCACCGATGACTTCTAGAGCGTCGCGTTTTTTAAAGTCTTCTTTCATCGCATTAAGGTATGCTCGATCCATCTCGGTTTTTGCTAAGTCTCTTCGTGAGAGCAATGTTGCAAATCCATGAGTTACCATGGCACTTAATGTATCCATGTTTGGAATGTATGGCCTGAGATCGATCAGATCAAAACCCGCATCTCTGCCATAAAACTTGTATCGCTTCCGTACTTCTTGTGTTCCCGGATACAGATTCACCGATAGCGCCATGACCGCCTCATTTCCAAAATCACTTCGCCGATTGCTTGGCAGACGTTATCGGGCAGAAAATCTTTGAGCACCGCTTGCCTCAGACTTTTGTTGTGTTTGGGGAGCCAGCAACGGATTTCTTCCGCGCCCTCGCCCAGTTTCTGGTCAACCCAGGCGATCGGTTTTTCGGTCCGCCCGCTTTCGCGGACGTGCGGTATCAAATCGAGCTTCGGATTTATGGCGATTGGATATGTGGCGCTGTCGAACATGCCGATGTCGAACTTGCTGTCTCCTACGGCAATGGCATTTTGCAGATTCAACTCGCAATACTCAGCCAGCCAGCGCATCACACGGTTTTTATGCATGCCCGGGCTCAACTCAGGTTTGCCTTCAACAAACACATCTCCGTCATTTGCGTAAGTGACGCCGATTGCGGCATCGAAGCCTAGTATCGGGCAGACCATGTCGGCGATGTACTGCGGCGTGCCGGTGATGCACAGGATTAGGCCGCGCGGTTTGCATCGGCGCAAAGCAAGTATCAAGGCCAGCGGCCAAGAAAAGCACGAGGCTACGATGTCTTGCATGCAGATGTGTTGCAGCTCGCGAATTTCATTGGCATTCATGCCGCAGAAAATACCGGATTCGACTAGGGGAATGGCCAGTTTACGGCACGGATCGCTGTAAATTGACACCCGGCCGTCGATTTCCCTGGGTGCAACCGACAGCGCTTGTTCGATCTTGATCCGCGCCGGAGCTTCTTTGGGCAAGCGGTGTTTAACAAGATTGAAAACGGTTTCGGCCAGCAAATTGCCGTCGATTACCGTTCCGTCAAAGTCGAAAACACTGACTGTGTTTGTTTTAAGTTCGGCCATGAGCGCTCGGATGCGTTCGGCGGCCACAGGATTATCGTATTTTTCTATCTCTGCAGCAGGCGCTGAGTCCATGCAAGTCTCCCTCTTCGTTTGTCGAACGAACATGGTTACTACAAACTATAACACGCATCTTGTCAACGGTTGAAGGTAAAAAAGCCCCTGTCGGGACAAACTCCACCGCCCAGGACCGCGAGTCCTTCGGCTTCGCTTAGTTTGGAATCCGTACTATAATGTAAAAAGCAGCGCAATCGATAAATCAGCATTTCCATGCTATATGAAAAAAATCACTATTATCCTCCTGAGCATAGTTTTATTGGGTGCGGGTTGCGCCAACAAAATATCACAAAATAATACAGCTGAAAAAACTTTGGCAGCACAAGATTTTTGTCTTAAGCAACAACAGGATGCTGAAAAGAAAATCGGATCATTTCAATTGAAAGAGTCTCAAAAAACCATATACGAGGTATGGAAAGCGAATTTTATCAAACTGAACAGTATTACTGAAGATTTTTTCAAGAATCATATTTTTCTTACGGAAATTCAGGAAATAGTGAAAACAGCGACAAATGCCGAGATAACTTATATAAATTATTACTATAAACTGGATGAAGTTTATTTGTATTCGCGCGGAAATGATTGGGTTACGGTCAACCCAAACACCCTGAATCAATTTAACGAAAGCTCTGCTAAAAATCTTTTAAAAGAATCTAATACTGTACGGATCACTACTCCCGAACCGCACCCCACCCTTGGTGAAACGCCCAACCTTGCCTTTCCCCAGTATTCGTGGGGCTCTATCGGAGTTAATAATATTAAAGATCAGCCGCAAAGCGTCCTAAGCTGTCAGGATGCCCTGGCCATGCTGCAAAGTTGCCGCAATGACATATTGCCCAAGGAGCTGTATTGGAAACCGAAACTGGGTCTGGCATGGATAACGGGATTCGGCGGAGATGTCAACTCGTCAAAAGAAGACTGCGCTTCCGCAACAGTCAATTTTTTCCAAAAGAAAGTTGATACATGCGACCTAAATATTAAGTGCAGCCAAGATATAGGTCTCTGACCACGGTTCCTGAAAAAACGCGTATAGAAAAAAGCCCCGTCGCGTTTAACGCGATCAGGGCTCAAGAGATTCGCTGAACAGCTCTTGCGGTTGTTCAATCCAGGGCCGTGTTCCGGTCTGCGGATCCAGGTCCACAAATTCGGCATAGAAATCGGGTGTGAGTTTGGACCAGGCTTTGTGCCAGACCGTGGCGGTTTTGACCTCTTTGGGGTCCAGGCTGTACCACGCGCACAGCCAGTGCCAGGTTTTATCCATGGTCTCGCCGCTCTCGGTCAGGTCGTCAACCAAAAGAATGGATTTGTGCTGCAGCGGCCGGGCCGAGGTCAGGTCGCGGCTGAACACGATTTTTTCCTGTTTGGTCTGGCCGTCAGGATAGCTGGCCACGGAAATCACGGCCAAAGGAGCTTTGAAAACGCGCGACAGGATGTCGCCCGGGATCAAACCGCCGCGCGCAATACACACGATTTGCAGCGGCGTGAAGTTCGCGTCCTTGATGTTTTTAATGAGCTGGCGCAACAGGGCGAAGTACTTGTCCCAGGTGATGTTGAGTTTTACCGGCGTTTCCTGATTGGACATCTTCTCCTCCTGTGGTTGAAGGTCATCCTATTATGGCGCTGTAATTTTGACAAATCGGCAAAGGCGCATCCCTTCATGATTCGGCTGACATGAAACTTCGTATAAAAATGCCCCCGTTTTCGCGATCGTTTTATCGTTTAACGGGGGGCTTGAGAAACTCGACCAATTCTTCAAGCGCTTCACCGACCGGTGCATCCGCGCTTTGGTCGAGGCCGTAAATCCTCCGAGGGAGTTTGTCCAGCGTCATGCCTGTGCTCCGGTATATGCCGGCAGACAGCCGGAGGAACCTGGCGGAAAAAGAACGTGCATGGACTTCGGGAATCGAGGCCCACTCCGCCGGATTGCCGAAAGGCAGGAGGTAGGGCATTCCCGTATTCTGTAAGCCTTTAACGGTCCTGCCGGAAAGCGGGGATCCGGGCATGAAGTCGCGTTCGCATACCTCGTCAACCACGTCTTCGTAACTTCTGACGGCACGGACTTCGCAGTCCATTGATTGCATCCTGCGGATGCCTTCTCCGACCGCCACGCCCGCATATACGCGCGGCACGCACAGGCCGCGCTCACGAAAGAGGCTGATGATGCGGGCGAACATGGCGCCGCTGAAGAGCACGTCGTCCACGAGGACGAGTTTCTTTCCGCGGATCATTCGGGACAGAATGTCCACGGTTTCCGCCAAACTCGCGGCAGAGCCGTTCCTGGCGCCGTATCCGGCGTCTTTGCCGGACATGTCCGCCAGGCGCGTGAGGCTTATCTCCAGCCCGCGGGGAGCGTAAGCAAGGTCAAGGCTGACCACCGGCAGGTCATTGGCGTTCAAGAGGAATCCAAGGCCCTCGGTTAATTCGCGCTCGGCGATCCAGCCGTATCCCGCCCTGCATCTCAAGACCGAAGAAACGCTGGAACACGGTTTTGCGCGACTGGTCCGCTGGATTCGTGTGCGACAATATCAGCCCAGCTTGCGCAGCGCGCAGATATTTTCGGAAAAACGGTCATAGCTTGCACCTTTGCTAATACCGATCCTCGTTTTTATCTTTTTCTCGCCACCTCAGGTGGTCTTTTCTTAAATCGCCTTCCGGAGAATCTAATTTGATAATTTCGCAATAAGTCCGGCAACATCGTTTTCCCCGGCCTTGGGTATCGGCACCCTGACCTCGTTGCTTTGGCGTCCGTAGCGAGCTACGAAAGAGTAAACGAATTCAATATATTTGGGATCGGTTTCCTGGTGATAGTTTGCACTTTCGAGTCTTGACCCAGGCATGCTCCAAAAGTGCATCGTGCCATTGGCGATTACGCCGTCTTTGGTGACATATGACTCGCTTTTGCGGTTCAGATTTTTAGATGTTGAACGTATCGAGAGCCAGGCTACCAGGCCCATGAGCACGATTAGTCCGGCCATGGCGTAGGCTACATATATGCCGCTTTCCGGATCCATGATTACGAAAAAGATGCCGAAGAAGACTGCAAATCCCATGATTACGAAGAACAGGATTTTTTTCGATGACGCGTCCATCTTGCGTTCCAACTTCGCGAACTTGGTCCACTCCTCATCCGTATAAGTCCAATGCGCAAGATGTTCGCCCTGGATTATCTTCTTTTCCTTGCCTGCCATCCACCAAAAAACCCCGGCGCAGATAATGGCCGTGATGAAGATGGCGACACATGCGGCCGAGACGGCAAAGCCGCCGTCAAATCCGTCCATGCCGATCAGGCTTGGCAGGAAAACTCCCAACAAAGATGCGGCGCTGACCATTAGCGATATGAGCGCGTATTTATTCAATTTTGACATAGTGTTCAAAGAAGAATTTATCACGCCGTCAGAGTCTTTACAAAAGCAACTGTTTGGGTTATGTTGGGCGCAAACGACAAACAGGGCGGTGAAGCATGACATTACGTGGTTTGCTGATAATTACGCTCATTTTCTTTGCCAATACGGCCTGCATCAGGACCGACCAGCAGCCGGCTTACGTGGTGGGCTACACGGCCTATCAACCTGCCAGGTCGCCGTACTACGACGCCTACATGGCGCCGTACGCGGCTCCGCAACCCGTGGCCTACGGCTATTACGGTTATGGCCGGCATCAGCCGTATTACGTCCAGCCCCGACCCGTGTACCAGAACTCGTACATGTTCAGCTATCATCACCTTGTCCACGGACCGGCGTATTTTGCCCCGCAGTTCCACGGCCATCATGGCCGGCAAGGTTATGGCCATGCGCATGGCCACGGCCATCGCTGACAACAACCAGAGTTTTCTCGCCATCTTCGGATGGTTTTTTCATGTTTATATCCAAATATTTTTTTGTCATTCCCGCACCTACTTTGTCATTCCCTTGAAAAAGGGAATCCAGAAATATAGTATGACGTCATAAAAAATTTTAAGTCATGGATCCCCGGGTCTCCGTCGGACTTCGCCCCATTCGATAAACTCATGGCCTGAGTCAGTCGAAGGCGAGGATGACAAATGAGTAATTGTAAATAATAAAAAATCCCACGACGTGGGATTAGAGATCAGAGCTTGCCCTGCCAGGGGACGATACACTCGTCCTCGCAGAGCGTGAGGTGCCGGCCGTTGTTGATGAAACTTCTCGGATTGTGGTTTCGATACACTGTCACGGACGCATTTTCGACCGTGGCGTTTTGGTAGCGTTGTACCGCCTCTTCGATGGAAAAGTGGTGGATCAGGCGTTGGAACAGGATGAGCCAGTGGCCATGGACAACGATCAGGACGTTTTGTCCTTCCTGATCGCGGGCCACGGTGCCCAGGAAAGAATGGATGCGCAGTTCCACGTCCGGCCAGTTCTCGCCGCCGAGCGGACGGTAGTGATAGAGCCCGTCACGCTCCTTGCGTTCGATTTCGTAAGGATAGCGCACGGCGACTTCGTCGCGGGTCATGATGTGCCACATGCCGCGTTCAGCCTCGCGCAACCGCGGATCCTCGTACACTCGCTCGCCCGGCATCATGAGCTCCATGGTTTGTCGGGCCCGTGCGTAGTAGGAAGTGTAAAACACATGGAAACTTTCGGGATATTTCTTCTTCAGGTATTCGCCCGCGAATCGTGCTTGTTCCCGGCCGCGCTCGGTCAGCGCGTAATCCTTGGTGGATTTTTCGAAAGCCGCGCGTTCCTCCGCGGAACGAATGTTGCCTTCTGACTCCGCATGCCTGACAAGAACCAACAGACTTGGCCAACCCATGGCACACCTCGCAGTTGTTAACTATCGAGGCCATCCTGGATCAAATTGACTGAAATGTCAATTCTTCTGACGGCTCCTCGGAGAATAACCTTTTCCGTTCGTTCTTCCGCCCTTGACATTAGTTTCTAGTTGTTAATCGCGAATGTTAAACTCTGGCCGCTTAATTGACCCAATTTGTTCGACTAGCTCACAACTTTGTCGTTATTCCAACCTATGTACCTACGAAGATTATTAGCTGGCACGGCGTTTTTGGCTTGTGCGGCCGCCGCTTTTTCGTTCGCTCCTGCGGCGTATGCCGATACAACCTCCACCACCGCTACCCTGACCGTGGTCAAAAACGTGGTCAATGACAATGGGGGCACGGCAACGCCTGGTGATTTTAGTTTGACCGTAACAGACATCGGCACATCGCCCATGATCGTCACGGGCAGCTCTTCAGGCGTGCCGGTCACGGTTATTCCGGGAACTTACAACGTGACCGAATCAACGGCATCCGGTTACACAGCGTCTTATTCCACGGATTGTACGGGCACGATCGCGGCAGGCGAGTCAAAGACCTGCACCGTCACGAATGATGACGACGCGCCAATATACACCGCGACCACGGGTACTTTGATCGTTATCAAGAAAGTCATCAATGACGACAATAACGGCGATTGGCAGCCCGGCGATTTCACCATGAACGTCAATTATCAGAACGGTAACGGCACATCCACGAATTCGTTTGCGGGCGACAGTAATGGTACGCCGGTCGAGCTCACCGCCGGCAGATTTTATGATGTCACTGAAGGTGGAAACAGTTATACTGCGACTTTTTCCGGCGACTGTTCGGGCAAGCTCGAAGTCGGACAGACTAAGGCTTGCACCATCACCAACGACGATCCGATTCCCGAAGATCGCGGCAAATTGATCGTTATTAAACACGTAGTCAACAGATTCGGCGGAAACAAAGTCGCTTCGAATTTTACTTTGCATCTGGAATATACAACGGTATCTGACCCAGATAAGTTGTATCCGGCCTTTGTATCTTCGCCTACGACCGCAGTGTCTTTTCCAGGTAATGAAAACGGCACTATTTATTACATTGGTTTGAATAATTACCGCGTGACCGAGGATGTGCTTGAAGGATACACGGTCAGTTATTCGGAGGGCTGCAGCGGCGTCATGTCCAGCGCGGCCAAAGTCACCTGCACGGTCACCAACACCGAGAACGAGCCGATTGTGCACGGCGGCCCGGGCTGGTCGCCAGGCATCCTGGAACCGTATTTCCCGTTCGGTAATCCTAATAACGGTGGACAGGCGGGCGGTGGGTCTTCATTGGGTTCGTCGACGTCCACAGGATCTGTCGCCTCTGCAATTCCGACATCAACTGTTCCAGTTTTATCAGACCTGTCTTTGTCTTGTCGGATAACAGATCCCGAGGCGTTGCTGATCAAGCCGGATTTGACTGCCATTTTGGGAAACTTGGGCATAGCACGCAACGAAAGTCTGGAGAGTCGATTGAACAGCATCTTGGTGCCGCGCATTGCTTCCAACGAAACGCCTGCGGACGTCCTTGCATCGATCAGGAACTTCGTGGATTACGGCACACAGAGCACGCTTCGTTTGGGAGCGGGGGAACGCGCCGGTTCGGTCGCGAGCTTCAAGGCGGCCTATGGCTACCTGCCGGTTGACGCTTGCGACTGGCAGAACGTCATCCGACTTGCCGATACCAAGATGCCCAAGCGCCGTGTGGCGCGCGATTTGGCCGCTTACGAAAAATTCAAATCCGCATATAAGCGCGCACCGCGCATCGGCACTTTGGCAGATACCATCGCGCAAAGTTTGTCAGGTTACGGCATCCGCCCCCAGACTCGCGATATGGATGCGGAGCGCTGGGCGGTCGGTGCTTTCTCCGGGTTATTCGGACATCGACCATCAAGCACCGACGATTGGGACTTGAACCGCGCCTTGGCTTACAGCGGCGTAACTACCCGCTGGCTGCCCGCTTACCTGGCCATGTCATCCAGCCGTGTGATTTCCATCGACGGTCTGGATACGGGACTGGCATTCCTGGTCAAATAATCCAAAGATATCTCTGCAACAAAACATCCGCTTTTGGCGGATGTTTTGTTGTGTGCGGAGTGGCGGCGATTTATGTTATTCTTGGGCGCCGACGAACTTGACGTCCGTGGGCAGTTCGAATTGTGAAGCGGCAGCCGTTGTAGTCTTGCAGGTGTCCTTCTTTTCTTCGAGCTTGGCGATGATATCGTCCGTGGAGCGGATGGGTTTCTCACCCATCTTCAAACTGTCGTCTTTGATTTTGGTGAAATCGATCATCATGCCGTCTTTGGATTGGTCGGCCCAGATGTACATTTTGTCATCCTTGATCACGCCGTGGAAATTGCCTTGCGTGCTGGTGCTCTGGCTGTCCAGGCGGATCTGCTTGCCCACGATGTTGGCAACGGTCTTTTCGCCGTTATCATCGATGTAATCGCAGCGCAGCGCAAGCTTGCGGTCTACCGCGTCCTTGATCGAGCTGAAGGCGTTTTTAGCCTGGTCAGCCGCGCTTTTGCCGCAACCGGCTCCGGCCAAGGTGAGTGAAACGGCCGCAACCGCGGCAACGAACATGAGGTGTTTTTGCATAATAAACAAGGTATGGGTCTTGATTAAAGTAACAAAACTGTTAGACTAACCAGCATTATATGTCATTTGCGCCAAACGGGCAAAACCCGGGACTGAGGATACTGGGGATAGAGACCAGCTGTGACGAAACGAGCGTGGCCCTTATTCAATTACGAATGACGAATAAAAATGCACTCCGCACTCCGCACTCCGCACTAAAGATAGTGAAGCACCTGATCGCAACTCAGATACCCATTCACGCCCGGTACGGGGGAGTAGTGCCGGAGATCGCGGCACGCACACATGTTGCCGAAGTCGTCTCGTTGCTCGACAAGGTTCTTGGTCGAAAGACGAAAATCAAGAATCAAAAATCGATGACGTGGGATGGAAGTGCGTTTGACGTCATCGCCGTCACCCAAGGCCCCGGCCTCGCGACAGCTCTTCGCGTTGGTATCAACGCAGCCAAGACGCTGGCTTGGACTTGCGAAAAGCCGTTGATCCCGGTCAACCACCTGGAAGGACACATGGCTTCGGCTTGGTTGGTACCTGCCAACCGCAAACGATGGGAGTTTCCGATTTTGTTCTTGCTCGTGTCCGGAGGTCATACGGAACTTGTATTGATGCAAGATTTTGGCAAATATAAAGTTTTGGGACGAACGCGCGACGATGCGGCCGGCGAATGTTTTGATAAAACCGCCAAACTTCTCGGACTTCCGTATCCCGGCGGTCCGCACCTCTCAAAGCTTGCTGTCAAAGGCGATCCCAAAGCTTTCGATTTGCCTCGTCCCATGATTCACGACCCGTCGTTAGACTTCAGTTTTTCAGGCTTGAAAACTGCGGTTAGGCAACTCGTCGAACAGACAACGCAAAACGCAAAACGCAAAACGAATAATCAAAAACTTGAAACTTTAAACTTGGAACCTGGAACAGTGGCAGACTTGTGTGCCAGTATTCAAGCCGCCATCGTCGACGTTCTCGTTGCCAAGACGGTCAGGGGCGCGCTCAAGGTCAAGCCCAAAGCCGTGGCCGTGGTGGGCGGAGTTTCGGCTAATCCATCGCTGAAGTCAGAACTTCGTCGCGCACTGCGCAAGTCTTGTCCCGGTGTCACGCTGCTCTCTCCGGCCCGAGGATTATATACTGATAACGGCGCCATGATTGCCGCCGCTGGCGTCTGGAGCGTGATGCGCGGCAAAAAAACGCCGCGCTGGCAGACGATTGATGCCGAGCCGGATTTGGATCTCTAGCGGCTTGTCATCTCGAGCGAAGTCCGACGGAGTCGAGAGATCTCGAGACTGAATGTCTTAAGTCATGCTGCGTATTGTAAGTTCCGGGATTTCTCCACTTCGTTCGTCAAACTCACTACGGTCGAAATGACGGGTGTTGTCATCTCGAGCGAAGTCCGACGGAGTCGAGAGATCTCGAGACTAAGCGACAAAATAAACAAATGAATAAGATCAACAAGAATTATTACGTCTACATAATGTCCAGCAAAACGCGCGTACTTTATATTGGCGTGACAAATGATCTTGCAAGACGCGTCGCTGAACATGCTAATGACATACATGAAGGATTCACAAAAAAATACAAATGTCATGAATTGGTGTATTTTGAACAAGGGGAGAGCGCCCTGGGTGCAATAGAACGAGAAAAGCAAATCAAAAAGTGGAGCAGGTTGAAAAAGTCGGTGTTGATAAGCAGGCTGAATCCTACCTGGGACGACCTGACGAGTAAAATAATCGGTTAGTCTCGAGATCTCTCGACTGCGCTCGAGATGACAAAGGAAATTTACTATGACTTCTCAAACTCGCAAAGTAACCATCAAATCAGGAAAAACCATGACGTGTTTTACTATTCGTGAACTAGCTGACTGGCAAACCGTCGCCGATGCGCTCGCAAGAATGATCAAACCCGGTTCCATCGTCACCTTCCAAGGTCCTCTGGGCGCGGGCAAGACCACGCTTGTTCAATGCCTGGCCAGGACGCTCGGCGCTCCCAAGCGCGCCATCTCGCCGACTTTCGCGCTCATGCGGATTTACAAAGCCATGAGTGATAACTCACCCCGCCTCCGGCACCCCTCTCTTATCGTAAGAGAGGGGAAGGGGGTGAGTTACGGCTCGCAACTTCGTCGTTTGGTCCACGTCGACGCCTATCGCCTGGAGAACGAGAAAGACCTCGTGGTGTTGGACTTGGACGAGGAGCTGCTGGAACCAGGAACCGTGGTTCTGATCGAATGGCCGGAGAATATCAAGGGTTGGTGTAAAAATAAAAAAACCATCGGGGTGGAAATACGAATGTAGTTGCGCGGTCTAAATTTTATTGATTTTATCCAGGTACTCTTCGACCGAAACGTCCAGGATTCGCAGATTGTTGCGAATAATGAAAATCGGGAGTTGAGTGTCCCGTGGGATGACGATCGGCCTCATTAAGCCTTCACGCCAATAAATTCGGTGGTCGCCTTTTTCGCGTTTCAAGACGCAACCGATAAGCAGGAGGAACCGTTCGAATTTTTTCCAGTGAATTGGCGTCAACCCCGACATATACTCAGGCGGGAATGACTATGCGCTCGGAGGAATGGGAGACGATTTTTGGCGCCTGCCATTGGGCTTTGACCTTGCGCCAACCCAAGCCCTTCAGTACGCCATCGATGGTACCGGCATCGGCGAGCTCCTCCAGAAAGACATGCAACGCTTCCCCAAAATGTTCCTTGGCCTGTTTTTGGGTTTTTCCGCTGGTGGACAAATCCAAGGCAGGCGTATAAGCCACAAAACGTTTGCCCTCCTGCAGGATCATGACCGGCAATCTTACGTCGTAACGAAAATTCAGCTTAGGCATATGCTTATTATATAGCACGGCTTCGGATTTAATGGAACAATGTATTCAGGCCGCTTTTTCCTCTTCGACCGCGGCTTTTTGTTTGTCCAATTGCTCGTCCGTTGCTTCTTCGAAATCGGTTTCAATGCCCGCCACGCGGAGCACTTCTTCCACGCTGGTGAGACCGTCCAGGCCCTTGAGCAGGCCGTCCTGCGTCATGGTGATCATGCCGTATTTTTTTGCCACATCGAGCATGTCGTATTCGGAAACGGATTGAGCCAAAATCATGTGCTCGATTTCCTTGTTCATCGTAAATATTTCGTAAATACCCACCCGTCCTTTGTATCCCAAGCCATTGCATGTTTTACAGTCTTTCGTCTTGTCTGACGCGCCGTAAAAAACCAGTTTGTTGAGGTCTGGCGTTATATTGGCCGCCTTGGGCAAATCCGACAGTTCGTGCTTGACCTGTTCCATTAGCGCTTCGTCCAGCGTCATGGGCTGTTTGCAGTCCGGACACAGTCTGCGCACCAGGCGCTGGCCGATGACGCAGTTGAGTGCCGGAGCCAGGAAGAACGGTTTGACGCCCATGGACAGGAAGCGGGGGATGGCACCGGCCGCGTTGTTGGTATGGATGGTGGAGATGACCAAGTGGCCGGTAAGCGCGGCTTGAGTGGCGATTTCTGCCGTCTCCGTGTCGCGGATTTCGCCGACCATCACGATATCAGGATCCTGGCGAAGAATGGAACGCAATCCTTTGGCAAAAGTGTAGTCTTTCGAATGGTCAATCTGGCTTTGGTTAATGCCGGAAAGTTTGTATTCGACGGGATCTTCGAGCGTGATAATCTTTACTTCCGGTGAGTTCAATCTTTTCAAGATGGCGTAAAGTGTCGTGGTTTTACCGGATCCTGTCGGACCCGTGGTGACAATCATGCCGTTCGGCCGTTCTATTTCCGCCTTCAATCGTTCACAAGCCAAACCGTGCATGCCCAATTGTTCAAATTCCAGGGCAATCGATTTTGGCCGCAATAAACGCATCACCACAGACTCTCCGTAAGCTGTCGGCAGCGTGGAAACGCGTACTTCGATTTTTTCGTTGGTCAGATAGATGGTGATGCGGCCGTCCTGGGGCACCGTATCGATGTTGATTTTCATGCCGGCTAACAGCTTGATGCGCGAGATGATAGGCTTCCATTGCGTCTTGGGAATGGTGGCCGCGTCATGCAGGATGCCGTCGATGCGCAGTCTTACTTTGACGCCTTCCTCTTCAGCTTCGATATGGATATCGGACGCTCCGCTTTTAAGGCCTGCGCCCAAAACCATGGTTACCAGATCGCTGATGCTGGTGCTTTGCACTCTTTCCTGCAAGTCCGTGAAATTGGCGATTTCTTTTTCAAACTTCTTCAACGCATCGGAATCGATTTTAACGCCGTAAACCACCTCGATGGGTTTGGGCAGGGCTTCGTACAAAGACAAACCGAACTCGACGCTGCCCTCGGAACAATAATAAAGCTGCACGTCCGCGACTTCGGCTTTGGCCAGGCGCGTGGCCAAGGCGTTGATTTTTTCTCCGGGCAAATTGGTGGCAATGTGGATCTCTTCCGAAAGTTTGAGAAAGACGATAGCTTTCAGTTCGGCCGCTTCTTCCTGTGTGATCATGGAAAGAGCTTCTGGAGCAACCGGAAAACCTTTCAGATTGATGTATGGCAGACCTTTGGCCATAGCTTCTTTCTGAGCCAGTATCTCCACTTCGGAGGTCTCGATTTGCTGCATTTTGTGTTGCAGTAATTCGATCTGGGACATTTCCGAGATGCTTTTCTTTTTTGAGAGTCCGGCGCCTGAGATTTTTGCCGGCGCGCCTTTAAACAAACCGGGCTTTTGAGTCGTGCCGGTGCCGGCAGCAGCAGCCTGTGTTTTTTTAAACAAGTCCTCGATGGACGGAGTTTTTGGGCGGGGGGCGGAGGGCATAACTTATAAACAATAAACAATTATCAATTTTCAATAATCAATATATTGCAGATTGTAAATTGTAAATTGATTCTGTTGGTTAGGATTGCGGCACCTTGGTCCGGTTGAAGGCTGAGCGGAACAGACGGTGGAGTTTGGGCACCACACCGCCTTCGCCGAAGCGTCGGAACATGAGTGTCCAGATTGCGAATTGGAAAGTCACGGTAAAGCCCAAAACCACCAGCAGGAAGATGATGAGCACGGCGGCAAAAATTCCCAGGCTGATTTGGAACAGCAGGACATTGGCGTTGGCCAGGGCCAGGAGGTAAAGGATGACTGACGGGAGGCAGAGGATTGCTCCAAAAATGGTTGCGGCCATGCCGATCAGGGTGACGACTATGGCTTGCAAGATAGCGGTCTCTAAAGTTACCAGCCAGTGTTGTTTAAACACCAGCCAGGCGCGGCTAAAAGCCTGGGCCAGGGTGGCGCCCTGCAGGATCATGGCGTTCAGGGCGTAGACCTGCATTATGCTCAAGACCATGGCCAGTAAAAAGAATACGATGAAGGAGACGATGTAGACCGCCATGTAAGCCGGATGTTGGCGACCCAGGGCCATGGCCAGCGGCAAAGATACGAAGAAGCGCGCAATCCAAATGGATACAATAATCATGATGTTCAGAACCAGGATGGGAAACAGGGCGTGAGCGCCGATCATGAGCGTATTTTTAAAGCCGTCGCGTTTGCCGATTTTCCAGTTGCCGATGGCGCTGACCAGGGCGCCCTGGCTAACGCAGGACGAGACTATGAAGGCAATGATGACCACGAAGAAAAAAACCAGGGCCAGAATACCTTGCAGGTACGGGAGCCACGTTGATCCGGCGGTGGTTGCTTGGGCTGTAAGCCACAAACGCATGGTGGCATCGCCGACGAACATATCCGTACCTTGCGTCTGGATGGAATTAAAAAATTTCCAGCACACGTCCACTGATCCGCTGGTATTGAGAATGGCGGCAAAGATGCCGAAAAGCCACAGCAGGGGATTTTTCCACGCAATGCCCAGGGCTTGCGGGATGACCTCGCGGTAAACCGGTCGGTCATGGGGGAAGATCGATTTGGATTTCAACATATGCCAAAAGTATAGCACATCCGTCGGCCTTTCGCTTCATTGCAACACATCGCTCAAGACCTTAATGTCGGCGTTTTGCCCGGTTTGTATTCGCCGCCTGAATAATCGGTAAGCACGTTATGGTATATGTATTCTTTATTTTGGCTTGTCTTGCCGGAATAATAACCCCACTCATATTTGATCCTCGCCATTTCATAACCGATGATTCCAAGGGCCAGCGGATTATGGTCCAGGATCTTGGCCACGTTCATATAATAGTTGTTCTGTCGTTCCCGCGGAGGCTTGTAACCGCGGCGCATCATCATGAGCTCCATAAACATGACGCCCGTGCTTCCGTTGCGATCCGGGAAAGGATGGATTTCCAGGAATTCATTGTGGAGTTGGGCGACCACTATCTGATATCGCGAATCAGACCAGTTTTCCAACAGAGCCTGATCTATCGTCTGGCCCACGCGCTGCTCCCAGCCGTTCATCTCTTCCTGGACGTCTTCGGGCAGGGTGCCCATGCGTTTGCCGAAAGTTATCAGCTCGTCGCCCCCGCGCAGGCGCTGCATGGCTTTGGCCGCGATGCCTCGGTTATTGATTATATATAGTTGTAACAGCATGTCCGTGGTTACGTAAGGTTTGTCGCCCATAACTTCCATGGTTGCGGCCACACGTTCGCGGTTCCGCACTTTCTGTTCTTCCGTTTCTTCGGCCGACCGTCCGTAGATATTTTGCATCACCTCCTCATAATCATAATAGCCGCCCTGGTCTTTCAGACGTTGGATTTCCCGCGATAGGATTTCGTCTTCGATAAAATCCGAAAATTCGTCAAAGACCTTGCTCATGACGCGGCTTACAATTTTGTCGGAAGATTGTTTAGTCGAGATTACGGCTTTGAAATGTCCGTTGATTTGTTCCCAGTATGCGGCATTAGTCTGGTCTTGAACGGGCAGTTGTTTGGACAGGCGTCCCACTGTGTCCATGAAGTCGCGCAGCTTGGATTCCACGGCTTTGGGATCGCTTTTGGCCTCGTAAAGCTGTTCGCCCAGATCGTCGATTTTCATCAGAGCCAGCTCCACCATTTGTTCGTGCATCTTGCGCTGAATCAAGGCTCCCATTTCCTTACGGGAATTTTGCGAGCGGGCCCTGTCCAGGCTGGAGGTCAGTAAAAGCAATTGCTCGCGTTTCTCCGGAACGATTTCGTCCGGCTGCACGCCGTATGATTTCAGCGTCTGGTTGAGCCGTTCGTTGGCCGCTTCCTGCTTGGCCGCCGGATCGGCCGAGGCCAAGACCTCCAGTGCCGTTTGCGTGGTCAGCGCGGGATCGGAAATCACGTCAGCGACCGACATGCGCTGTTCCCGAGTTTCATGGTTTTCCTGTCCGGTCGAAGATTTTTCCGGATGATCGGCCTCAATAAAAACCATATCATCTTCGTTTGCCCGGCGCGGCTTGTCGATTGATTGTTTTGACATATGATTATGCGTTATTCGAGCCCGAGTTTGCGGCGAATGTCTGCTTCAGCATTCGAATCGGCTTTTTCCGTATCTTTAATCATAGTCTCCATGACAGGCTGCATAAGTTCCGGATGCTTGGATGTCAAGGTTGCCAGTTCGGCATCTGGTATGTCATCGCCGTATTTTTCTCCCAGGTCCAAAACGTCATTGGCAAACCTGCGCATCTCGCTGAGCGGCAAGTCGCTGTTTTTTAAATGTTCGACCGCTGTCTGGAGCGCCGTTTTGTTGATGTACTCCTTGTTCATATCCGGCCATTATCTCAGGAAAAACAAAAACAGCCAAGAAAAGCTGTTAGAATTTGACGCGTTTCAGCTTGGAACCGTCAAATGCGATGAGTTCTTTTGTCTGGTAATCGCCACCCACGGTCGCGTAGCTGATGCCGTTGAGTTGCGTCTCGCGCGACATGTGCACATGCCCCGAGAAGACATGGCTGACGTTCGGATGGCCGGAGATCACTTCGGCAAAACGTTCGCTGCCCAGGAAGGCGTTCAGGAAGCGCCACTGGCGTGACACTGCCCAGCGCGGATGGAACAGGAGTTTTTTTGTCGGCAAGTGATGCGTGACTACGAGCACCTGCTTTTCGCGAGCCAGGGCGGCAAGGTGCAGGTCAAGTTTGTTCGCGAGCAGTTTGGTGACTTGCGGGTCGTCCAAGTGCCAATGGACATAGAGCGCGTCGCTCCACATGGCAGTGCCCGCGCCGGGGAGCATCTTGTCACGGTAGGCGCCCGGCGGAACATTGATGTCATCGGCAAAGCTGTAGTCGTACCATCCCATGGTGCCGGCTATGCCCCAGCCATTCCAGACAAGGGGCTCGTCTTCCAGCGCATGGAAGCCGTGCTCGCGGAAAATGTCCGAAAGATCCTGAAACCTTTGCCATGAATCCTGCTTGGCTGGGTCGACCCACACGTCGTGGTTGCCGGCCACGGCGCATTTTTTTCCGGGAAATCCGGCAAAGAAATCCAGGCATGTGCCAAGGCTGACTTTGTCGGTGCCCAGGTCTCCGGCCAGGCAAAGAAGGTCTTGGGGCGTTCCGATGGTGCAGAGACTGGCTGCCAGACTGCGTACCGAGGCGTTCCCCCGGAGGTTCGGGTATTGCGTGTCGTAATGCAAGTCGCTTGCGACATAGATCATGACTATCCTTTGGATGTAAGGTCCGAATTTGGCTATCTAAACACAAAAAAGCGTCTTTGTCAACCCTTTGAATTAGGGTCAATGGACGCTAAAGAACGCCCGGTTTGGGCGTTTTTTCTTATGTTTCTTCGGTTTCGCTATCAGTCGACTTGGCTTTAGAGGCTTTGCTTTCCCCCGGAACGTTTGCCGGATTGGCAGACGGAATGCCGATAGCTTCTAGGAACGCGTCGCGCTCCATGGTTTCTTTTTCTAGAAGTTTGATCGCAACCTTGTCCATAGCCTCGCGGTTTTCGTTGATTAAAGACCTGGCCCGTTCCAATGCCCCGGCAATCAGTTTATCTATTTCTACGTCGATTTTGACGGCCACGGTTTCCGAGTAGTCGCGGTTCTCGTGGATGTCGCGGCCCAGGAAAATCATGTCTTCCTGTTCGCCGTAAACGCGCGGACCGAGCGTTTCGCTCATGCCCCATTGCGTCACCATGCTGCGCGCCGTTTGCGTCACATTTTTCATGTCGCTCGAAGCGCCGGTGGTTATGTCGCCGAAGATAATTTGCTCAGCCGCATATCCGCCCAATGACACGGCCAAATCTTCCAGGTATTCTTCGCGGCGTCGCATGTGCCTGTCTTCGGTCGGCGTTTTGATCGTATAACCGGCAGCCCGTCCGCGAGAAATAATGCTGACTTTTTGTACAGGATCCGTGTGCGGCAATAAGTGAGCGACCAAGGCGTGGCCGACCTCGTGATACGCGGTGACTTTGCGTTCGTCTTCATTCATCACGCGGCTGCGACGTTCCGGACCGAGCATAACCTTTTCGATTGACTCAAGCAGATCGTCCTGTGCGATCGACGTCTTGTTCCTGCGCACGGCTAAAATCGCAGCTTCGTTCATGAGGTTCATGAGGTCCGCACCCGAAAAACCAGGAGTGCGTTCAGCCAGCTTGCGCAGTGAAACGTTCTTGGAAAACGGTTTGCCTTTGGCGTGTATTTTTAAGATTGCTTCGCGATCATCAATGTCCGGGGGATCGAGCACAATGCGACGGTCAAAACGTCCGGGGCGCAGCAATGCCGGGTCGAGGACGTCCGGACGATTCGTCGCCGCGATCACAATCACGCCGGCGTTGGGCTCGAAGCCGTCCATCTCGACGAGGATTTGGTTTAAAGTCTGTTCGCGCTCATCGTGTGAACCGCCGAGTCCTGAACCGCGCTGACGGCCGACCGCGTCAATTTCGTCGATGAACACGATGCACGGAGCGCTCTTCTTGGCGCGCAGGAAAAGGTCGCGCACGCGCGAGGCGCCCACGCCCACGAACATTTCCACAAACTCAGAACCGCTCATGTGGTAAAAGGGAACTTCGGCTTCGCCGGCAATGGCGCGTGCCAGCAATGTCTTGCCCGTACCCGGAGCGCCCATAAGCAAGACGCCTTTGGGAATCTTGGCGCCAAAGGCCGCGAACTTGTCAGGTGTCTTTAAAAATTCCACGATTTCTTCGAGCTCATGCTTGGCTTCTCTGACGCCGGCCACGTCCTTAAACGTGACCTTGTCCTTGGCGTCTTTTGGAATCTCATGTCCTGCTGACTGGCCGAACTGCATGGCGCGGTTGTTCTGGCCCTGAATCTGCCTGAAGAAAAACCACATGACCACGAGCAGCAGAAGGATGGGCAGGAGATTGGGGATGATGAGCGTCATCCAATAAGCAAAACCTTCGGCGCCCTTGATGTCCGTCGGGATGGTACGCAGTTTTTCCGCATCCACGCCGTAGTTCTTAAAAACAGTGGACAGCGAATCGCTGGGTTCTTTGGTGGTCTTGGTCTTGGACCCGTCCTTATATATCGCCTCAACCTCGTCGCCGCGCACTGTGAGGCCGGTGATATTGCCTTTTTGCACCTCTGCGGCCAGGGTGGCGATATCGGTCTTTTTGACCGTCTCCATGTTAAGCGTGGCCAAAAGTCCTCCCATGAGGAGCAGTGCGACCACGAAAATGATGATGTTGCGAACGGTTTGGCTCATATTTGAAGTCTAACTAGTCTACCAGAAACGACGGGTAAATCAAGCGCCAGATAGACGGTAGACTGTAGACGGTAGCCAGAACATACAAACACCTACCGTCTACAGTCTAATAGCTAACGTCTAGGTTTCCTGGTCGGTCTGTAATATCTTCCGCCTTTTATTTTGAATTTTTGCGCTTCGGTCGTACAGACCATGATCCAGCGCCAATACACGAGGTGCGGATTGGTTGATTTGAAATCAAACCACACGTCATTAAAGAAATCGCGGTTTAATTTGTGAATCGCAGAACGGCAAGACGGGTCGGCGAGATAGATCGATTTACTATCCAAGCCTCTAACGACAGAGTAG
>Ga0315281_10004478_pt1 | contig 20235 bp, 6 predicted proteins | sample YL17G07_0_MG_FD_204540 | JGI IMG/M metagenome (GOLD analysis project Ga0315281, IMG submission 204540) | Sediment microbial communities from Yellowstone Lake, YNP, Wyoming, USA - YL17G07_0 | ecosystem: Environmental > Aquatic > Freshwater > Lake > Sediment | place: USA: Wyoming | collected...
GGTGACCCGCTGCCACTCCCCTCCTCGCTTCTGCCGTCCGTGCTGGCGGGCATGGTCGACGAGAAGCCGCCGCATCATCTGGGCTCCGACCGCAAAAAAGTGCGTCTTTCCCTGCCACTCCACCCGGTTCTGGTCCACCATCTTCAGGTAGACCTCGTGGACCAGCGCCGTCGGCTGGAGCGTGTGTCCTGATCGCTCGTGCCGCAGCATTCCGCGCGCCAGTTTCCGAAGCTGGTCGTACACGACGACCATCAACTCCGCCGCCGCTTCCTTGGGGAGCGGTTTGCCGGCGGGAATGGCGAGGAGGCCGGTGATGCGGGATTTCTGGAGGGTGTTCATCGTTGGCAACAAGGATTTTACACTCTCGGAATGAGGCGGCGCGCGGGGAAACGCCGGGGAAGGCAAATTACTTCGAGATCCCCAGGCGCCGATTCGAAAACGACTCCAGCCGGATTTCTCGAGAGCACCTGCGGTTTTCCTTCCCGATCTCGCGTTCATCACTGAGAAGAAATGGATTTCCAGAACGAAGAACCGAGCGGTTTCGGGGCCTCCCGGGGGATGATCCAAGCTAGAATCGCGGCAGAACGAAGGATCGGACACGACACCATGAGCGATTCCCGGCACGCGCGAGTCAAAGAGATCTTTCTCGCCGTCACGAACGCCCCCCCTCACGAAAGGCACGCCCTTCTCGAACGCGAGGCAAAGGGTGACGCGGCGTTGTTCGGGGAGGTCGCTTCGCTTCTCGAGTTTCACGAGGCGGACCAGTCGCCCAATGCCGTTCCGACCGAACGCCTTCGGAGCAAAGGACCGCAGAGCGATCGATTCGCAGCCGGGGAAACCTACGCCGATCGATATCGAATCGTCTCGCTTCTCGGGCGCGGCGGAATGGGAGAGGTTTTCCGCGCTTATGATCTGCTTCTCAGGGAACCCATCGCCGTCAAGCTCGTGAAGGGATCGAGCTTTCACGGCAACGCGGGGGCTCTCAACGAAGTTCGCCTCGCCCGGCGAATCACTCATCCCAACGTCTGCCGCGTCTTCGACGTCGGGCAGGCCGGCGAGGAGTACTTCATCACGATGGAGTACGTGGACGGAGAAAACCTCCGCTCCCTCCTCGACCGGATCGGGAGGCTGCCCCCCGACAAGGTTCTCGACGTGGCGCGCCAGCTGGCCTGCGGTTTGGCCGCGGCTCATGCGAAGGGGATCCTCCACCGCGACATGAAGCCGGAAAACATCATGATCGACGGGCGGGGGATCGTTCGAATCACCGATTTCGGCATCGCGACGGCTTTCAAGTCGGACGCCCCCTCGGATGTCATCATCGGGACGCCCGCCTACATGGCGCCCGAGCAGCTCAATGGCGGCGCGGTCTCCGAAAGAAGCGACCTTTATTCGCTCGCCCTCGTGCTTCACGAGCTCCTGACGGGCCAACCCGTTTACGGGCTCAAGCGCCTCTTCGACGAGGAACACTTATATCGTCCGGCGCCGATCTCTCGCGTCTCGGAACGAATCGCCGATGTCGATCCCGCGCTCGACCGGCTCCTGGCCCGAGCTCTCGATCCCGATCCGGACCGCCGCCCGGTGTCGGCGCTCGCCTTCGCTTCGGAGCTTCCCGGGGCCGACGCGCTCGCGATCGCCCTCGAAGCGGGAGCGACCCCGCCGCGCGAGCTCGTCGCCCGATCGGGACGCCGTGCGGCCGCCTCCCCGGCGGTTCTGGCTTCCGTGGGCGCCGCCATCATCACACTCTTGTTCGGCGCCTATTTCGTCGCCGACCGTGCCTATTCCCCGCTTCTCGGCGACTATTCCCGTTCTCCGGACTACCTCGCAGAACGAACCCGCGAAATTCTTCGATCGCTCGGGTACAACAAGCCGCCGGGCGACACGGCCTTCGGTTATTGGAACGACGACCCTTCCACGAAACTCCCGCGCAGCTCTTACTTTTGGTATCGACAAAGCCCGGAGTCTCTCGCCCCTGTCGAATTCGAGAGCGTCCTCAGGCTCGCCGGCCGGGTCACCTGGGAAGATCCTCCGCGGGACGACACTCCGGGCGAAATTTTTCTTCTTCTCGATTCGCAGGGACAACTTCGCAAGCTCACCGCCGTGAGCGATTCGCCTCCAAAGCCGGGAGCGCCGCCGACCGACTGGGAGCCCGTTCTCAAAGCGGGCGGATGGACGACCCGCGACGTTGAGACGGTTCCGGTGAAGTCGACTCCGGTCGTATACGTGGATTCACTCACGGCCTGGAGGGTCAAAAAGCCGGTCGCGCTCGGCGCAAAGCTCGAAATCACGGCGGGAGGCGCAGGCGGCCGGGTCGTCAATCTCGCCACCGAAGAAATCAACAGGACCGCCCCGGAGGAGTCCCGTATCGGGAACGTTTTCTCGGAATGGGGATGGAAGTTCGACCATTTCGTCTTTCTCATCCCGGCGCTGCTCGTTCCCCTCGCAATTTCGAATCTGAAACGGGGGCGGACCGATCGAAGGGGGACGGCTCGTTTGATGGCCGTCGTCCTGATCGCCCGGGCCATCGAGTGGATTCTCGTGGCTCAGCATTCGCTGTCCCTTTACAGCGAAACAACACTCGTGACCTCCCGACTTGCCGCGATGGTCCTCGAGACGCTTCTTTTCGGCGCGAGCTACGCAGCCCTCGAACCGATGGCGCGCCGGTATTGGCCTCAGTCGATGGTGGCATGGTCGAGAGTTCTCGAAGGACGCCTGATCGATCCGGAAGTCGGGCGTTCCCTGCTCGCCGGAAGCCTGGCCGGAACTTTCTGGTCGATCGTCGTCAGCCTCGATTTTCTCATTGCGGAATGGCTCGGCAACTTCCCCGACGACCACGGCCTGATCACCCGTCAGCTCTGGGTCGCGACTCGCGCGCGAAATCTGTTCGGGGTCGTCCCGCGCCGGTTCATTCTCGCCATGTACGCGGGACTCCTGGCGTTGTTGCTGTTCGTCATCGTTCGCCAGCTTCTCCGCAACTCCCATGCCGCCGCGATCGCCTTCACGGGCGTCATTTTGTTTCGAGAGGCCCTCTCGGGCTTCGACCCGACCTGGTCGTGGCTCGTTCTGGGGATCGGCATTGCCGCGACGTCCACGTTCGTTTTCGTTCGCTTCGGTCTGCTCGCATTCGTGATCGGTCTCGCGGTTCGATGGCTCTTGTGCGGTTGTCCGATGACTTTCGATCTCTCCGCCTGGTACGCGCCGAGCGGAATCTTCGGCGTGACCGTCACTCTCGGCCTGGCGGCTCTCGGCGTTCGTGCGCTCTGGTTTCCCCGAGCTGTCACGAGAGTCTCGACGTCGGGCCAGACCCGGCTGGCGCCCTGACGACCCGGCGGATCAGCCGGTCGTTTTCTCCATGGCCTTTCCCCGTCCCGCGCGGTAGAGGAAGAACCCGACCGCGAGCACGATCAACGACCCGGCGAGCTCGGCGCTCCATCCCGAAAAATGGGCGAATTTCTTTTCGGCAAAGTGAAGGCTCCGAAGCATTTCGGAAAAGCGCGATTCCGGAAATCTCTTGTTGAAGGCCGCGAGGAAAGCAATCGCGACTCCGGCGAGCCCTTCGCCGGCAATGAGCCCCGAGGCCGCCAGAATTCCGGGATTCCCCTCGGAGGATCCTTCTGCGCGCCCCCGGTCGACGATCCGGCGAACGATTCCGCCGGCATAGATCGGAGTCAGGCTTGCGAGCGGCAGGTAAATCCCAACGGCGAAAGAAAGGCCCGGAAGACCGGCGAGAAGCCCACACAGAGAAAACGCGGCGCCGGTGCCGACGAGGCCCCAGGGAAGAGATCCGGAGAGGACCCCCTCGATGACGGTCTTCATCAGGGTGGCCTGCGGGGCCGGGAGCTCGGCCGAACCAAAAGTGTAGCTCGAGCCCAACAGGAGAACCGTCCCGGCCACGGCCCAGCAGGCGAAGGCGGCGCCGAGGAACTGGCCGTACTGTTGACGATAGGGCGTGGCCCCGACGAGCTGGCCGGTCTTGAGGTCCTGAGAAATATCCCCCGCCTTCGAGGCGGCGATGCAAACCACCGTCCCCACTGTGAGAATCGCGGCACGCGCTGTCGGGTCGGTCCAGCCGGCAAGGACGAAGACCATCGACACCCCGAGAAGGGTCACCAGGGTCATGCCGGAGGTGGGATTCGAGGAGACGCCGATCAGGCCAACGATTCGCGATGAGACGGCGACGAACATCACTCCGAAGATCGCGACACCCAGCGCGGCCACGAGACGCGGCACGAAGCTCATCTCGCCGGCCAGGAGCCCCGGAATCCCCACGAGGGCCAGGACGACCACGAGGGGCCCCGCGATCACGATCCACCCCGGAACGTCCCGATCGGTTCGCGGCGCGTCCTCCATCGCCTCTCCGCTCCCTTCCTTCCGGAGTCCTTTCAGAATCGATGCGAGGGAGGCGTACATCGTCGGAATCGACCGGATGACGGTGACGATTCCGGCGGCCGCCACCGCACCGGCGCCGACATACCGAACGTAACGCGACCAGATCTCGCTGGCGCTCATGTCGTGAATCGTCTTCGCCGCCTCCGGAAAAAGCGGAAGCGACAGTCCATCCCCAACGACGGCAATCAGCGGAATCAGCACGAACGCCGAAATCGCGCTCCCTGCCACCATGATCGCGCTCTGCCGATAGCCGAGGATGAAGCCGACCGCCACCAGCGCCGGAGCGATCTCCAGGGCGAGCTCCGCTTTTTGAAGCCCTGGCACGTGCATCGAAAGCTCCGAGGCGAAGAGCCCGAAGCCTCCCAGAGCCAGCTTCGTGGCCGCGCCCAGCGCCAGACCGTAGAAAATCCATTTCCCGCCCGGCGCTGCAGCGGCCGTTGCACGAAGGACTTCGGCGCAGGCCGTTCCTTCCGGATAAGGGAGCTCTGCGGCGCTCATCACGATGAGAAGCCGGCGGAGGGGAACCATGGCGCAGATTCCCAGGATTCCTCCGAGGAGCGCAAGAATCGCCACCTGCCAGAAGGGTGGCGCCATCCCCCAGAGAAAAAGAGCCGGAATCGTGAAGATCGTTCCGGTGGCCAGCGACGAGCTCGCCGAGCCGATCGTCTGGGCCAGGTTCGCTTCGAGAATCATCCCGCCCGGCCGGGGCCGCATCGTCTTGAACAGCGCAACCGTCAGGACGGCAATCGGAATCGACGTCGCCACCGTGAGTCCGACTTTGAGGCCGATGTAGGCGTTGGCCGCGCCGAAGACGATTCCAAATCCGATTCCGGCGATGACGGCGCGCAGCGTCAGCTCGGGAACCTCGTGAGTTTGCCCGCCAGGCGAGTCGGCCAATGTTCGCTCCGTTTCCGGCGGTCCGCCCCGCCCGAACCCCATCTTCGGGCCGAGGCTATCAAATTGCGGGTTTTTCCCGCGTTTGGCGCGTTACCAGTGGGACGGGACAAAGAGCTCGAAGAAACGAGCAAAAAACCCGACGGGAGGCTCACCATGGTTCATGAATTCATCGATCTGCCGGCCTGGTCCGGACAAAAGTCCGAAACCGAACGGATTTTCATCGGGGGTCCGAATCGTTTCGAAGCCGCAGCGGCCGCCCTTCGATCGACGACCGTAAGACCGGCACCGCTTCGCCCGCTCGAAAAGCGCGAACAGCCGATCGAAACGGCGACCCCGTTCGTTCCGCCCCGGCTCGTTCCCGCAGAAGTCGGAGTGGCCTGGAGGCCGACGCCCTCCGCCCCGGCGCCCGCCAAACGGCGAACCCTCTGGCCGTTCGGAAAATGAAAAAGACTTCCGGTTCCGGATCCGGCGGCGCCCGGAAAATCTATCCGGTCCCCGCCGCGATCTTTTCCCGGAGCCTTGTCACCGCATCGGTGTGCTGCTTCGATTGACAGACGTCGACCATTTCCGCGTAGGTATCCAGAACGACAGCCGCTTCCCCGCTTTGTCCGAGGGCGAGCAGAACCTCGACATGGATCGGTCCAAGCCAGAGACGGGCGACCCGCGATTCGGTGCGCGAGGTGAGCTCGATCACTTCCTCACAGGCCTGAAGGGCCTGCGTCAGTTCCCCCCGTTTCCAGAGAACATGAGCCAGACAGCGCCGTCCGTCGGCTCTCATGTGAAGTAGCCCCATCCGGTCGGCATCGGCGACGTTGTCGCTGGCGGTTTTCAGGGCGGCGTCCCTGCGTTCCGTCCCGGCTTCGAGAACGGCGAGGCTGCCCCGGAGAAGAGAAGCCAGCCGCTTTTCGCCCAGGGAAGCGGCGAGGACGATTCCTTCACGAAATTCCTGCTCCGCGCGTTCGGTTTCCCCGAGGTTCATCGAACAAAGGGCAGCGGGGAAATAAGTCCAGGCGAGACGTTCGCGCGAATGAAGCCGGGCAGCGATCTCGCGCTCTTTCTCGGCGTATTCGAGCCCTTTCTCCCACTCTCCCGTATTGGTCGCGTCTTCGGCCAGAAACTCGTACCCGCTCGCCTGAGCGTGCAACAGCCCATGGTCGTTTCCGAATTCGACCGCCCTCCAGGCCCAACGGTCGCCGTCGCGGAAGAGCCCGAGATGTTGATAGGCCCCCGCGAGAAATGCGTAGGCGAGGGTCAGCACCAGTCCTTGATAGGCCGAGACCGGTTCCCCGGGACCCGGCGCCCCGGCGATCCGCTCGGCACGTTCGAGAAGCTCGACGGCTCTCCGGTGAGATCCGGCAAGATGGTGAAAACGCGCTTCGGTCGTCAACGCGTGGGCCGTCTCGAGCGGATGCGTCGCGGGATCGAGAACCGACAAGGCATCCCGCAAGTGATCGAGCCCCCGAGGATCACCGGTGTGAACGAGCGAGGAAGCCGCCTGACACTGCAACCGCGCCCTAACCGCCGGGTCGGAGGCGAGGACGAGCGCTTTTTCGAAGTGTTCGAGCGCCGTGATCATCTCCCCGCCGGCCATGCAGGCTTTCCCCATCGCCTCTTCGAGCTCGAGCTGATCGTTCTGGCGGCCCAGCGCCTCCGCGCATTCGAGTGCGCCGCCGTACGCATGGATCGCCTCGTCGAAAGCGGAAAGCCGTTCGGCCAGCTGACCGGCCTCCCGGGCGTAGGTGAGCCCCCGCTCATGATCCCCGGCCTCGATGTAATGGTGCGCGAGAGTCTCGACGGCGATCTGCTTCGTCTCTCGCAGCTTTTCGAGGCCGAGGGCGACGCGGGCATGAATCCTCCGTCGACGGACCGCATTGAGCTCTTCGTAGAGAACTTCGCGGATCTTGTCGTGGGTGAAAGAGAACGAGTCCCCTTTTCCTGCGATGAGCAGCTGCGCCGTGACCGCTTCGTCGAGTGCGTCGAGGAGCGTGTCTTCGCTCCGGTCGTCGGCCGCCGCCAGCTCGGTGAAGTCGAACGTCTTTCCAAGAACCGCCGCAGCGCGGAGGACCTCGTTGCAAGCCGGGGTGACTCGATTCAACCGGTGCCCGATGGCTTCCTTGACGCTCTGCGGAATGCGAAGCTCTTCCGCGCCGGATCGCTCCCAATTCGTCTTGCCGCGAAAAATCGCGCCCTGCTCGATCAGCGCCTTCAATACCTCTTCCACGAAAAAGGGATTCCCGTCGGTCTCGCGATGAACGAGCACGGAAAACTCCTCACTGACATCTTCCCCGAGGAGTGCGGCCAGCTGGGCGCGGGTCTCGATCACGTCGAACCGCCCCAGCGAAATCCGGGTGGCGAGCCGTTCGCGATTCCAGTCGACGAGCGCTTTGGAGAGCGGGTGGGCGCGATCGAGCTCGGTCTCGCGGTAGCAGCCCAGGAAGAGAACCCGCTCCTCCTTGAGCGTACGAAAGAGATGAGCCAGCAGCCAGAGCGTGCTCGAGTCGGCCCAATGAATGTCGTCGAGGTGGAAGAGAAGGCCCCGGGAGCCGGCGAGAGTGCGAAGGAGTTCCGCGACCGCGTCGAAGAGCAGAAGCCGTTCCTCGTGAGGAGGAAGCTCCGGCCGCTTCGCGAACGGGCCCAGGCGGGACTCGAGCTCGGGGGCGAGTTTCGAGAGTTGCTGAGCCGTATCTCCAGCGAGGGACCGGAGCTTTTCGTCGTCCTTCTGTTCGTGAACCCACCTTCGAATCGCTTCTGCAAAGGGGAGGTAGGGCGTCGTGGCCTCGTATTCGTAACACCCTCCCTGAAGAACGACGGCACCGTCGAGTGCGGCCTGAATCACGATTTCACGCGCCAGGCGCGTTTTTCCAGCGCCCGGCTCGCCGGAAAGAAGAGCTCCGTGCCCCCGCCCGCCCCGTGCCCGGCGCCAGAGCTCGCGCACCTCGGCCAGCTCCCGGTCTCGCGACACCAGACGTCCTCGCGAGAGCGCGTCCAAAAGCGCGATCGCGACTCCCGGCCCCTTGCCCTCGGGCGAGGCTTCGGCCTCCAGCGAGCTCCGCAGGGCGAGTCCCGCCGGTGCGGCAGTCGCGAAACGCCCGGCCGGATCCTTCGCCAGGAGCTTCAGGATCGCCGCCTCGAGCGCGCGCGGGATTTCGGGACGAATCGCGCGAGGAGGAACCACCGGCGCATTGACGTGCTGCGAAACGACGGCCAGCGGGTGTTCTCCAAGAAACGGTAGGCGTCCCGTCGTCAATTCGTAGAGGAGAACGCCGAGCGAGTAAAGGTCGGCACGTCCATCGATCGGATCTCCCATCGCCTGTTCGGGAGACATGTAATCGGCGGTCCCCACGATCATTCCTGCCTGCGTGAGCCGCGATCCCGAGCTGGGGATCGCGAGGCCGAGATCGGCGAGCTTCACGAGGCGCTTTCCGCCGATCTCGGCCAGAAGCACGTTGTCCGGCTTGAGGTCGCGATGAACCAGACCTTGAGCATGGGCATGTTCGAGGGCTTCGCAAAGTTGACCGGCGATCTCGACGATGTCTTCGAAGGAAGTGGGGCGCGACCACCGCAGGCTCGGTCCGGCGACCAGCTCCATCACGAAAAACGGAGCTCCGTCATCCTCTCCGACGTCATAGACCGAAACGATTCCGGGATGATTGAGCGCGGCAGCAGCGCGCGCCTCCCGGAGAAGCCGCTCTCGAGCCTCAGGGGACGATGATGCCTCGTGAACGATCTTTATGGCGACTTCGCGCTGGAGCTCCCGGTCGGTCGCCCGATAGACGACCCCCATTCCACCGCGTCCAAGCTCGCTGCCGATCTGGTAGCGATTGCCGAGGAGCGCTCCCGGACCGAGACTGCGCCGGACGGCGCGTCCTTCGAGAACATCGGTGTCTTTGCTGTCCTGCGGCGTCGACGACATCGAACGGAGCGTAGCACGAGGCCCGAACTACATCGGGCCACGATCCGCGAGGCAGCGCGGCCCGACCGAATTCCTTTTCGATCTCCGCAGGCCGCCGAGGATCAGTCGACGCTCCAGGCCCAAAGACTTCCGTCTCCCAGAACGTCTTCGTCGAACACGACCGCGGTCAGCGGAGGAGCGGCTTCGATCCCGCCATTGTGGAAATAGTTGTCGAATCGGGTCACCAGATAGGGAGACGTTCCGGCCGCCCAGCTGAGATGAGCCTTGCCGCCCGATTTCGTCACGTAAAGCGTGAGATCGGGATGGTTGCAGACCGTCACATCTCCGAAAATTCCGACGTCATCGATGTAGGCCGCTTTCGTCGCTTCGGCAGCGTCGAAATCGGCGGTCCACCGGAACTTCACATTGCTGCCACCGAGAATTCCAGTTCCGGCCAGATCGATGGAAACCTTCTGAAAGGTGCGCGGCGCAATGTCCTTGTTCATGTCCAGCCCGAACGGGTTGTCGTGCTGAATGTTTCTCCAGAGCTCCCTCCAGCTGGTTCCTCCGTCGGTGGAAGCTTTCAGCAGAAGGAAATCGCTCTGCGTCGATTTCGAAATCCAGTAATAGAAATCGACGTGCCCGCGGTCCGACCCTGCGAAATTCAACGTCGCGGTCTGCAGGTACGGCGCCGGTCGCGAGGCCCCGGCCCCGGAAATTCCGATGTAGCAGGCATTCGGGGCGCTGATCGGAGCGGGGGCCGTGCCGGACGTCTCGATCGAGTTGTCGAGAACCACTCGGGTCGTCCAGCCCGTGGCAGCCAGCTCGACTCCAACCGTCCAAACCGCGGCTGACGGCGGATTCCCGGCGGTCCCGGCGAATGCATCCGAGACCAGAGTCGTCTCCGTCACGGAAACTTTGCCGACCCTCTGTTTGAACGGGATCGTCAGGTTTCCCCCGGCGGTCGTCACCGTCAGGAGGAAATTGATGTAAGTCCCGCAAGGAACGCCAGCTCCGATCGAGTAACCGAATGCGCTTGCCGGGGAAGTGACTCCTCCCCCGGCGACGTTCCCATAGGCGATGGGTCCGGCACCGGTCACGGTGATCCCCGCCGTCGAAGTCGAAAGAGTCGCCGAAATGCCCGTGGCTCCTGCGCCGGACAAGTCCGCGAGAACGGGGGTCATCAGAATCGCTTCTCCGGCTTCCGGGATGTTGTTATTACCGTCACTGTTGGAGATTCTGGAGATCCCCAGCTGGACAGGCGGCGCAAAACCTCCGGTCACCACGAGAGCGTAGGGCTGGGGACCTCGCGGGATATTGAACGGCGCAATCTGGACCGTCCAGTTTCCCAGTGCGGGCGAAGCGGGAGTGAGAACGACTTCTTCGACATTGAGCCGGTCGTACGCCCCGCCGGCCACCGAGGCTCCCGATGCGAAAACACTCCCCTTGAAGATGGGGGCTCCGCCGGGGCCGGTCACAGTCAGATCGAGGTCGTTGACCAGATTGACTCCGGTCATGATCGCCGGCGGAGGATCGGTCCAGCACAGAACGACTTTCAACGGCACCGAGTTGTTCGTGACGTTGAATGTGTAGGTGGCGTTTCCCGATCCCGCGGTCAGCCCGTTCTTGTGATCGTCGATGAACAGCTTGTTCGTCGCTCCGCTGAAATAAAGAGTGTCCGTAAGATTCACTCTCCCCCACCCCTGCTCGTTGGAAGGGCGCACCGCTGGCGTCGGCATGTTCGCAGCCGAGCTGATGAGCATGGCTTTCAGAAGCGCCCCCGACGGCGAAGTCATCGAGTTGGCCGGGACTTTCGTTCCGGTCGGATACCAGCCATCGATCAGGTACGATCGAACGAGCGTGGCGTAACCCGATGCCGTCGGTGTCGCCATCGACGTCCCGCTCATCGTCGTGCTTCCGCCGTGAGCCGTCGACGACGCGGCCGCGAGCGCCGATTGAACGCTCGATCCGGTCGCCGTCACTGTGGGTTTTCGGCGCCCGTCGGCCGTCGGGCCCATCGAGCTGAAACCTGACAACCCGGTCGCGGCGGTTCCACGAAGCGCCGAGCCCACCGTCACGCAGTTCTTCGCGGTCGAGGGGGGGCCGACCGTGTTGGCTCCGGGACCGGCGTTACCGGCGGCGAACAGGATCAACATATCCGAATGATTCCAGGTGAACTCGTCGATATCCTGCGAATGAGACGTGTAGGTGTTGCATCCGGTGCACGACCCCCAGGAATTCGAATGAATCTTCGCGCCGTCCCGGTAGGTTTGGAAAAACGTGTCATTGAGGTCCGGCGGAACCCCCGGGGGGTCGGTCGTGCCGAGCCAGGAGACCGCCAGCTTCGCGCCGGGAGCCATTCCGTCGGCGGCAGTGGCCAGCGTCGTCGAGTCGAGGCAGGTGACATTGTTGCAATCCCAAATACCGTTTCCGTTGATGTCGCAGGCAATGGAACCGGCGGTGTGCGTACCGTGACCACTGGTGTATTTTCCGGTCTGCGCCGGATCATCTTTATAAAGAGAAACGACTTTTCGATGGAGGCTGTTTTTCACCGGGCCCGGAGTCGGCTGCGTCGCATCCCGGAAGCAATTGTGGTCGTAGTCGAATCCGTCATCGCCAATACCGGTGATCTGACCGACCCCGGTGATTCCCTTCGTGTAAATCGGCGTGATGTCCCCGATCGTTCCGTTCGACAGGAAATTCTGGCCGACCCACCGCCCCGCCTGATTGAAGAAATCGAACGTGCCGGCCGGCTCCACAAAAGCCACCCCTTCCAGCTCCGCGATTTTCCTCGCCCGAAATTCGGCGTCGACCGCCGGCGCCGACATCAGGATCCTCCGGAAAAAACCCTTGGATTTGTGAACTCTGGCAAGACTTCCCGGAAACAGTTCATTGATCCGGTCGCACCAGGGCTGAGGCTCCTCTCCATCCATGATCTGAACGAGGAGACGGGAGACGACCGGCCCGTGGAGATCACTTCCGATTCCCTCGAGCGAAACCGACAGCTTGTCGGCGGGCTGGAGTCGGCCGATCCACGAGACCCCGGCGTCGCCTTTCATGGAACGAAAAGATTTTTCGTTCATCTGCACCAGCAAGGCATCATCCGGAATGTAGGCCACGACGCGCGCGCCGCGACGGCCGACCAGCTCGTGAAACGCGTCGTCGACCTGTCCACTCGACTGGACGATGAAGTAAAGCGGTTCATCCCGCCCGGGCGGGGCGGGGAAATCGATCAGAGTGCGGGTCAGCTGCGGATCGATCTGGCGGCGCGTGAGGCGGATGAGCCGGCTTCCATGGAGATCGGAATCGGCTTGAACGGGCCGTTGCCAGGACAGGACCGCGCCGGCTGCAAAAAACATCATCAGAAAACAAAAGCGCTGCGAGCTCTGCGGTCGACGATGCGACATGGCGCCTCCTGGCTTTCTACTTCACGATCTTCCGGGCCTGAACATAGGAAGTATATCCCCTCCCTTGGTCCAGGGGCGAGCCGGGCGGCCGGCCGGATCTCGGTCAGGGCGCCGAATCCGGCGGCTTCAAATCCCATCCTTCTCTTTCGACGAGACTCTCGGGAGGTTGGGATTCGGCTCGATTTGCCGGCTCGGACAGTGGGCCTTCGGTGGAAGCCGCTCCCGCCGCATTGTGGTGCTGTCCCAGCGGCCGCCGGCGAAGCTTCTCGATCCCCGCCCCGAATTCGAGCGATTTCCAGATCCCTCCCGAAGAAAAGCTCTCCCAGGCCTCGCGCAGCCATCGAAGCAGATTTGCGGCGAGCCAGAGCGACCAGGCGAGAATCAGCAGGTGATAGAACCACAAGGGTGCGCTGAGGACGGAGGCCGACGGCGTCGAGGCGGCAATTCGTCCCGCATACCAGTGAAGATTCGTGTCGGAGCTCCCGTTTCCGGAGACCTGCATGTCGGGCCGGAGGATGAGCCCGAGTTTCACGGCCCGATAGAGCGCGCTGAGGGCGACTGTGGTCCAGGCCGCGAAGAGCAGCTGAAAAAGATCGTGCGTCGCCGCCTTCCAGGCGGATTGCTGCCGGCGGAAACGTACCAGAAAGAACCAGCCGGCGACCATGGCTGCCGAAAACATCGACAGTTGACCGAGACCTAAAGAAAGTAGAACCCATTCGCGACTGCGGAGAGGGCTCCCGGGAATGCGCCCCAAAAGCCCCCCCACGATGAGGAGACAGATCAGGTATCCCCAGAAGAGTACCGCCGGCCCCCACCTCGGACCACCGGCCATCAACAGCCAACGATCGGGAGGGACCAGAAGCGAAAGCCGGACGTTCACTGCCGACTGGCCGAACGTGACGACCGGAAGCTTCTGTCGAAGGGCAAATCCTCCCACCTGTTGCCACGAGACGTGGGCGTCGTGGCGGCCCGCGTCGACCGGGACTTCGAGAACACCGTGGTCGGGTCTGGCCGAGCTCTCGATGCCATCCACCTGAAGGTGCTGCAGCTCCGCCCCCTCTGGCAGCGTCAGACGGACCCGGTCCCGCCGGCTCGCGCGAATGACGACGTCGAGGATCGTTTCCTCGAGCCGCTTCCCGGGAGAAGAGGTCATTGTCACCGAGTCGATTGTCACGGCCTGTCCCGGCGCCCCCTGCCCCCGATGAAGAATCATCGACATCTTCTCTCCCGGCCAGGGCCGAATTTCGGTCGAGAACCGGCCTTGCGATTCCCGCGAAACCGGCGTGGGCCCCTCTATGTCGGCCTGCCAGCTCAATCCCGGCCTGACAACCCACACCTCCGACCAGGGGCGTCCCGAGGCGGCTTCGAGCTCGAACCGCGCGCCCTCTTCCGGCTTGAGAGTCGACGCAAAGGACACACTCGTCTCGTCCCGTCCGAAAGGAACCACCACTTCGCCGTCAATGAGCTGAAATCGGGCGTCCGTCAGAATCGACCCCTTCGGTTGCGAAACCTTCAGGATCGCCGGAGCGCCGGCCGGGGTGACGCGCGCGGCGGTGGTCAGGATGTTCCACGAAACGCCGAAATCGAAAGTGCGCGTCACCACGAACCAGGGTTCATAGTTGCGCTCCTCCCCCTTTCCAGCACCGCCGGCAGGCAGCTTTCGGCTCAATTGAAGAGATCCGTCGAGCGTCCCGTTCTCGTGAATGCCATCGACCTGCCAGCCGGAAGCCGACGCGCTCGCGCGGTGCGGCAGCTCTTTCCACTGGAGAGTGAAACTGTCCTTCGAAGGAACGGCCCCGGAAACAGTGACTGTGTGGATTCCTTCGGGAACGCGCACCAGCAGAAATCCGTCCGCAATTCGAACGACTCCGCTGGGTTGCCCGTCGATCAGGACGCTCCCGGGTATCCAGCTTCCGGCCGGCCCCGGCACAGTCCAGGCTCCGGCCGCCGCAGCGTGAATCTCGGTGGTCACGATGAGCTGGTCGCCCGTGATCGTCAGGCGCGCACTCGAAGCGGAAATGCAATGCGGCTCGCACGGGGGACGCCGAGTCAGCCGCGAGCGCAGGTCTCCCAGGATTTTCGAGGATGGAGATCGCGGCGTGCCGCTCCCGGTTTCGAGTTCGCCGCCGTCACCGTCGGCAAACGCCACTGGAGCGAACGAAAGAAAAACCGTTGAACCCGCCGCCAAAATGAGGAGGGCGGCCACAGTGGAAACCGAAGGCGAGGGGGTTGCAGTGGCGCCACCGCTTCCACTGTTCGGTCGTACCGGCGCAAACCAGCCAAGCCACACCAGACGCGCACCGAGTACGACGATGAACACCACCCGAATCAGCGACAGAAAGAAGCCGCCGAGCGGCGAGAGAAAGTAGAGCTTCATCCGGTGCTCCGGCGCCACGGGGCCGTTCCAGACGAGCCCATAACGGCTCCACTGCCAGTCCGGAACTCCATCACCGGTCTGGATCACCGCGTTGGGATCCTGCGCGAGCTCCGGAGCTCGTTTTCTCGCGACGTCTCCTCCGCTCGTCACTCCGGACTCGCTTCCATTCGAAGAAAAGGCGTAGGCATTCGTGACGACACTGTCGAGTTGCGCGGGAGACTGTGGCTCCAAAGCCGGCGACTCCACCGGACGAGGGGCGTCCTGCGACATTTTCCCTTCGACCCGCGCCACCCTTTTTTCTTTCTCGCCTCCCCCGCCGGCCCTTGCGCCGAGGTACCCCAGCGCACGCAGCTTGTCGTTCGCCTCGGAATTTCCAAGACCCTGCGCCGCGATTCGAGGTGATTCCGTCTGCGGAAAAATCGCCGTGCGAATCTGTCCGGCCAGGAATGGAACGCAGATGAAAACCCACGAAATCGCAGCGACGGCGAAGGCCAGGCGGACGGAGGTTCGCAGCCGGCCCGGGGGAAGAATCGTCAACAGTGCGGCTCCGAGAGCCAGAACGAGCCAGACGAGTTGCGGAGCCCCCGATTCGCCATGACAGGCCACGAGCGTTACCAGGGCAAAAGCTCCCCAACTTCTGTTCGTGAGCTTCAAGACGGCGAGCGAGACGAGAAGAACGAAGAAGAACGCAAAAAGAGTCCACGACGAAGCCCAGCTCCCCGGGATTTGATCGACGCCCCGCCCTCCCAGGAGACGCCATCCCGGCGGAAGGTTCACCACCGCGCCAAGACTCTGCATCCCGACGTTCCAGCCGACGGCCGGGATCCCCGAAGACGAATCTGGAATCCTTCCATCCGCCTCGAATCGGAGCAAAGTCTGGCGGAGCTCCACTCCGGAGCCCTTCGCCGACACAGTGAGGAGTTGATCCTCTCCATTGACGCTCGCCCGCCCGAGGGCTCCCGGATTTTGAATTTCGAGGCGCATCGTTCTGTGGAGCTCGCCGCTCATCCGGTCGCGAAAAGTGAATCGCCCTCCTCCTTCGTCGAGCCAAAGCTCTCGCGAGAGATGGAGCTGATCCGGTGGCGCCGCGGGCTCACCGCGACGCGTTTCCTCGAGGGTGAGCGAGCCCCCGGAATCGAGGACGAAAGCCGGAAACGCCCGCCAATCCACCGGAATCGCCGTGCGCGCGGGCTCGACGGAAGGAGCACCGGAAATCTCGACTCGCCTGAGCTTTTCGTCGGCGGCGAAGACCCAATATTCGTTTTTCGGCCAGTTGATCTCCCCGGGGGCGCGCCCGATTTTCGGGGCGGCGGCCGGGAGACGCGACAGAACCGTGAGAGTGAACGTTCCCGCCCGAAGTTGCACGTGGAGGGTTCCTGCAGGATCGAGGCGGGCCGGAATTTCGCCGGCGACCCTCGCGGGAATCGATCCCGGAATCACGGCGCCCGTCAACGAAACCTCCCGGGCCTTCCCTGCCGCTTCGACGACGATTCGCGTCTCGAGCCAGGGGGGATTTCCATCGCTGATCTTTCGAAAAACCTCGATGCGCTCGGTATCTGCGCCCGCCTCGTGCTCCTTTCCTTTCCCGAGGACGAGAAGCCCGTTCTCTTCCCGCTGGGGAATCGAAACCGGGCGCCCGTCGAGAGTGAGATCCACGAGCCCGATCGACAACGGAATCGAAAGAGTTTCCGGCCGGTCGCGCCACACGAGCTTTCCTTCCACATGGTGACGGCCAGACGACAGCCAGACCGCCGGACCCGATGACTGCACCACCGAAACGACGGGCACCGCTTTTCCGTCGACCTTCACTTCACCCGGCCAGACCTCCGCTCCACCGGGAAGCTCGACGGACAGGTCTTTCTCGGCCAGGACATCGAACGAGAACGAACCGCCTGAGGTCGAGGCGCTTAGCGCGAGGCGTCCCGGCCAGGTGCAAATCGCGTGGCCGCTCGACAGCGTGCAGGCGTGATCGGGAACCTCGGCGAGAACCCAGGCCGCCCACCCCCGAAGCTCAGGCGGAAGATTTTTCTCCTGGAAAGGCTGCGGAGAGACACGAGACGCAAGAAGCAGAAACGCGAAAACCGTCATCCAGGAAAAACGCCTTCGAAGCATGGTGACCTCCCCGATCAGGCCAGCTTGTGAGGAGACCCGCTCACCCCGCCGAAGTTCCCGGCTGCTGCGGCCCTCTTGTTTGTTGAACGCCGAACGAGGTTACCACCAGCCTGCAAGCCGGTTCATCCCGGCGACGAAGACCGATCGGCCGCCTTTACATCTGCAACCCAAAATCGGCGAGAATGGAACCATCCGGTCAGCACCGCCGTGGAGGAGTCAATGATGAAGAAAACATTCGTTCTCGGAGCCGCAGTCGTTGGCGGACTCCTGCTTTCGCATTCCTCGGCCGCTTGGGCCGGGGAAACCGAAGATCCTCAAGCGGGTTCGCCGTGGCGCATCCAGGCGCCCATCCGGTTTCAAGATCGTCTTTCGATCGGAGGGGCGGCGACTGCCGGTCTCCACCCTCTTTCACTGGTCTCCGCCGACTTCGACGAAGATGGCATGGTCGATCTGGTGAGCGGCTGGCGAGACGAAGCGGGCCAGGGCCGACTCGAGTTGTTCCGCGGAAACCTCGACTTTCTCTTTCCGAAATCTCCCGAAGCCCTCGCGCATCGCCAGGCGGGCACCTTCGTCGATTCTCCCTTCCCCGGTTCGCCGATCCGCCTGACGTTGACGGTCGCGCCCGATTTTCTCGCCTCCGGGGACTTCGACGCCGACGGCCATCCCGACCTGGTCGCCGCCGAGCGCGGCGGGGGCCGAATCGTGTTCCTGCGCGGGGACGGAAAGGGAAACCTCACCGAGACCCGGACCCTCTCGCTCGAGGGTGAGGTTTCGAGTCTCACCTCCGGGGATGGAAACCGGCCCGACGGTCTCATCGACATTTTCGTCGGCGTGCGAACGGCGGCAGGTGCTCGGCTTCTCGTTTTCGAAGCGCCAGAAGGGGCCCTCGCCCGATCTCCGGAAGAGATCCCGCTTCCGGCCGTTCCGCTGTCGATGGCTCTGGGCCGTTTCGGAACCGAGGATTACTGGCCCGACCTCGCCGTCGCGGCCGGACCGGAGATCGTGATCGTTCACGGGCGCGATCGCGGGCTCTCGATCGCGGACGACGGGCGCCCTCGCCCCGCGGCGCCGAGGATCGAATCGATTCCGGTCGATTCCACCGTGCTCGCCGTTGCAACCGGAAAGTTTTCGGATTTCGCGGAAGGGTCCGACGAAATCGCCGCATTCCTCGAAGACGGAAGCCTGCGCGTTTTCGGCCACGACGACATGACCGATTCATGGAGCGAACAATCCCGGCTCGCGTTCGCAGTCGCAAAACGAACCCGCGCGGGCCGCCCCTTTCTCGCTCGCACGCTGAACACCGCCAAAGCGGGAAACGACCTTCTCCTGTTCGACGGCATCGAGCCGAAACTTCGTCTTCTCTCGGCTGACGCGATTCGCTCCGAAAAACGAGGACTCAGGATCGCATCTGCGGAGCGCGCGGAAAGCGGACTGCCGGTCGCGGTCCTTCCCCTGAGGCTCAATCCCGACGGACTTTCCGATCTCGTGGTCCTCGGAAACTCACCGGCTCCGCTCAGCGCCGACCTGAGCGCGCCCATGAACATCTATACCGTGTCGACCAACGCGCCGACGGGCCCCGGTTCTCTCGATCAGGCGATCAGGGATGCGAATGCACACGCGGGACTCGATCAGATCGTCTCGACTCTCCCAACCAGCCCCGGAGAGATCATCACCGTCGTCGCGGGCGGCCTTCCGACGATCAATTCTCCGGTCGTCCTCGACGGGTTCAATTCCGGGGCGCCTTCCCAGATCGAGCTCGACGGATCGGGCCAGGGAGCGATGATCAAGAATGGGTTGAACTTCAACAACGCCGCTGGAAGCGTTGTCCGCGGTTTTCAAATCGACCACTGGACTGCCGCGGGGGTTGCCATTGGTGGCGCCGGAAACGTGGCTGTCGAAACCAGCTTCCTCGGCGCGAATTTTCCGAACGCGGGCGACGCCGTCGCAATCAACCAAAGCGCCGGATCGACCATCGGCCCCGGAAACGACATCTGGAATAACACCGGAAGCGGCGTGCTCATCTTCGGGGCCGCCGCGACAGGGAATACCGTCAAAGGGAATTACATCGGCGTCAACCAGGTGGACGCGCCCGCTCCCAACGGGGGAGGAGGGGGCTTCGGCGGAATCCGGGTCTTGTCTGCGGGAGGAAACTCGATCGGCGGATCCATTGCGGGATTTCGAAACGTCATCTCAGCGAATACCGGCCCGGGAATCTTCATTCAGAACGGAGCGGCAAACCTCGTCCAGGGAAATTACATTGGAACCAACCGGACGGGAACCGTACCGCTCGGAAACAGCTCCTACGGTGTTCGGGTTTCGGGAGCGAACCAGACCACGATCGGCGGAACGACACCGGCTGCAGGGAACGTGATCAGCGGCAACGCTGCTTCCGGAATCGTTTTTCAGGGAACCTCGACCAACGCGCTCGTTCAGGGAAACTACATCGGGACCGCAGAGCCGAGTGCGCCGGCGGTGATCGCCAACTCCGGCGACGGCGTGAGGATCGAGTCCACCGTCGATACCGCCACGGTGGGAGGAACGGCCTCGGGCGCCGGAAACGTCATTTCAGGCAACACCTCGGACGGAGTCCAGATCGACAGCTCCTTGAACCCGGTCGTCGCCGGGAACTGGATTGGAACGGACAGGGCCGGAACGACACCGCTTCCCAACATCGCGAACGGGGTCTACTTCACGGCAGGCGGCGGGATCTGCACGATCGGCGGAACGGCAGCAGGCGCCGGAAACGTGATTTCAAAGAACGCCTTCAATGGAATTCAAACGACGGGAGAGAATTGCGTCATTCTCGGAAACTGGATCGGGACCAATTCGACGGGGACTCTGAACCTCGGGAACGGACAGGTCGGTATTCTCTCCAACAGCAATTTCTCGACTGGAACGATTGGAAACACGACGGGCGGGAAAAACGTCATCGCATTCAATTTTTCGGCAGGAATCTATCTCGGAGCCAATCCCGCGATCGCTCCGAAGGACGATGAGCCTGGCTTTGCAGGAATCCCCCGGCCGTCGGCTGTGAACGCCCAGTTCCTATGCCGCGGGAACTCGATTTACCAGAATGGCGGACTCGGGATTGATCTCTATCCGACCGGAGTCACACCCAACGACCCGAACGACCAGGATGGAGGCCCCAATGACCTGCTGAACTT
>Ga0315281_10004479_pt1 | contig 20233 bp, 15 predicted proteins | sample YL17G07_0_MG_FD_204540 | JGI IMG/M metagenome (GOLD analysis project Ga0315281, IMG submission 204540) | Sediment microbial communities from Yellowstone Lake, YNP, Wyoming, USA - YL17G07_0 | ecosystem: Environmental > Aquatic > Freshwater > Lake > Sediment | place: USA: Wyoming | collected...
ACGCCTGGAAGGCGGCCATGCTCTGCAGGGCGGCCGGCTCCTTCAGCGCATCGGTCTTGTCTCCCGAGAAGACAACAAACATCCGGTCCGCGCCCTGGAAGCGCTGGTTGATGGCGGCGGCGTCCTGATTGTAGGTCGAGTCGCCCCAGAGGATGGGGGAACCGGGATTGGCATCGCCGACCTTCAGATTAAAGGCGTAAATGCCCGATACCACGAACATCGCCGCGGTCGCTGCGACCACGACATAGCGCGCGCGCGTTCCGGCAATGCGCACGCAGCCGCCGAGCAGGCGATCCATCATGGGACGCACGTTGATCGGGTGCGCGAACTGGTTGGGTCTGTTGATCCAGGACAGCAACACCGGCGTCAACACGACGGCGCTAATGGCAATCGTCAGAACCCACACTGTGCCGATCATGGCAACCTTCTGCAGCAGCGGGATGGGAGTCAGAATCACCACGATCATGCAGCCCGCATCGGCGACGACGCCGAGCATCCCCGGCTTGAACAGTGCGTACATGGCGGCGGTGGCCGCCGCCGCCGAGTTCTGGGCACCCGCGGCGAGCTCGTCGTCGTAATGCGTGACCAGTTGCACCGAATGGGAGATCGCCCTGGCGGTGATCAGGAAGGCCACCACGATCACCAGCGGATCCAGATGGAATCCCAGAAGCCGTGCCGCGCCCAGCGCCCAGATGGCGCTGACAATACCGGCCAGCAGCGGCAGCAGGGTGCCGCGCCAAGTCCTCGCCGTCAGGAACAGCAACGCGATCAGCGCAGCCAGCGTGACCAGAAAAATTCGCCCGGTCTCTGGCAGGTAATGCCTTACCCAGCCATAGAGAATGGGCTCGCCAACCACGTGCACCGTGACGCCGTCCCCGGCGACGGACCGTGTAATGGCGCCGACCTGGTCATAGATTTTCTCGTAATTGATCTCGCTGTCGTAGAAATCGACCGTCACCAGAGCTGCCTTCAGGTCTTCGGATACATAGGTGCCGTAGGCGAGCGGGTTCTTCAGCACCGAGTCTTTGAGCTTATCGACTTCGCTTTGGGTTTCCGGGACCTTGGGCCACATCAGCGGTTTGATGTCGATGCCTTCGGTAGACGCGCGGATCTCCTTCAGCTTCTTTGCCGCCAGAGAGATGATCTGAAACTGGTTCACCCCATCGACGAGTTGCAGGTCCTTGGTGACCTTCTGGATCTTCTTCAGCACGGGCGGGTTGAAAATATCGCCCTCCTTCACCTCCAGCATGATGCTGACCATGTTGGAACTTCCGAAGGTCTGCTTGAACTGGTCGTGTACCTTGATGTAGGGATGATTCTGCGGCAACAGGTCGTTGAAGACCGTCTTGATCTCGATTTGCACGGCGAGCAGGGCGAACAACGCGGTGAGCACGCCCATCACGAGCACGACTGCGAGCCGCTGCCTGATGCACCAGCGGACGAAGCGGGCGACCTTGGAGTCGGGAGCCTTGGCCAATTCGAAAGGCGTCATTTGAACGTCTGAACCTTATTCTTTGAATCGATCATGGCCAACGTAGCCCCGGCCACGTAGAGGCTGTCGCCGCGACTGACAAGAGCGGTATGCCAGGCATAGTTGCGCTCGGAGATGCTGCGCACGGCCCAAGCGTCCGCAGCCTCTCCTGCAGTCAGGATGAGCCCCTTGTCTCCTACCGCAACCCACCGCTCGCCGGTCCAGGCCACATCGTAGAGATGCTCGGCTGTGCCGGAGACGACCTTGCTCCAAGTCCGGCCCCCGTCCTTGGTCGCCAGAATCACGCCCTCCAGACCGACCGCCACGCCATTGCGTTCATCGCGGTACCTGACCGCACACAGGCTGGACTTCACCAAGTTCGCCACTTCCTTCCAATTCATCCCGCCGTCCTCCGATAGCCGGATATGGCCGAATTCGCCAACCACCGTGAGCCATGCTCCGTGAGCGGCGATATCGTTCCACGCGAGGTCCTCCTGCTTGCCAAGTCTGGCCCAGGTCTGACCATAGTCGGCGCTGGCGAGGATGCTGCCCATTTCGCCAACTATCCAGGCTTTCCCGCCCGTACCAGACCTTGCCCGAATGAGCTTCTGCGCTTCGCCAGCCTGGGCGAGTCCGGCCACCGGCGACCACTTCTTGCCACCATCCTCGGTACGCAAGGCCGTCATCTGATTGCCGACGGCGAAAGCGCGCCGGTCATCCCAAGCGACCAGGGACTGCAGGCTCTGGCGCGACGGCGTTTGCTGGCTGGCCCAGCGCGTGCCGGCATCCTCGCTGCGCACCACCTTGCCGTCACGGCCTACCGCCCAGATCACCTTGTCATCGGGAGCGGCAATGCCATAGAAGGCATCGCGGGGCTGGAGCACCGCCGGCTCGACGCTGGCACCCGTGGCTTTCGGCTTGATGAAAATGCCGGCATAGAGCAGTCCGCCGATGATCGCGAAGGGCATGATCGATGACAGGACTCTGCCCAGTCGTTCCATCACCTTGCTCCTCCTAACACGCAGCGCCGGCGTTATCGCGCCGGCGCTGCTCCTGCGAATCCTGCGACCGAAGCCAGGCGGTTGTCCTGCCTCCCAGCGACCTTTGCGTCAGGCGTTCGGCGATGGCCACCGCGAGGCGCAGTTTGGCGACATCGACGCCGGTCTCAAAGCCGCATTGCCCTGCCATCAGCACCAGGTCCTCGGTCGCTAGGTTGCCAGCCGCGCCCGGAGCAAAGGGACAACCGCCCAAACCGCCGATGCTGGCATCGAAGCTTGTGATACCCGCCGTCAGCGCTGCCCAGGCATTCGCCAGGGCAAAGCCTCGCGTGTCATGGAAGTGCGCTGACAGACGTCCTGCGCCAAAGCGCTCGACACAGTCCGTCAGCAAGGAGGAAACCTCGCGCGGATTGGCGGCGCCTATGGTGTCGGCGATCACTACCTGATCGGCCCCGTTGGCGAACATCTCGTCGGCAAGCTCGATCACGCGGCCCGCCGCCACCTTTCCCTCGAAGGGACAAGTGAAGGCGACGGCCACATAGGCTTTTTTCCTCAGGTCCCTTGCGCCTGCCGCGACCATCACGTCGATGCAAGCCTGGCGCGCCTCATCGAGCGACATATTGATGTTGCGCCGGTTCATGGTATCAGTGGCCGACAAGACCACCGCAATCTCTCGAACCCCGGCTGCCAGGGCGCGCTCGAGGCCGCGCAGATTCGGCACCAGGGCCGAATAGCTGACGCGTTCCGGGCAAGGTAGTTTGGGGAAGATTTGATCTGCGTCGGCCAGCTGCGGCACGGCCTTGGGCGAGACAAAGCTGGTGGCCTCAATCGCCGGGAGCCCCGCCGCGACCAGGGCATTGATGAGTTCAAGCTTCTCCCCGAGCGACAGATGCACGACCTGATTCTGCAGCCCGTCCCGCGGGCCCACCTCATTGATGCGGATGCGATTCGGCAGATTCAAACCGCGCCCCTGGCACGCATCCAGTTGGCGAAGACCGGCGTGCGCGGAGGATCGAACGTAGTTTCCTCCTTGCAGCGCGCCTTCAGTTCTTCTATCGTGCCGCCGCGATTGAACAGCGGCGTTTCCTTGCGCTCCGTGCTCATTTGCCGGCGTAGTTCCGATGTGGCGGCCTGATCCAGCCTGAACTCTTCGCTGACCACCACACCATAGCGACGGGCGCCGGCGACAGTGACCAGGCCGCGCTCGCAATCCTGGGCCACCTTTTCTGCCGGCCGCTTCAAGGGATCGCCCCAGCCGCCGCCACCCCAGGTGTTGTAATAAAGCATATCGCCCTCGTGTACCTTGACCCGGTCGCATTTCGACGGGAGATATGCCTGCGAACCGTCCTTCCGCACCAGCAGCTTGTTGCTACGTCCGCCCGGAAGGCCGGCATTGACACCCCAGGGATAGGTCAGCCAACGGTCGTCATGAATCGAGATTTCTCCGGTCTCGAGAAATTCATAGGCCGTGCACACGCCATTGCCGCCGCGATGCTGGCCGGGACCGCCGGAGTCGGCAATCGACTCATAGGCCATGATGCGCAGCGGGAAATAGCTTTCGAGAAATTCGTTCGGCACATTGGTGAAGGAGGGCCACAGCGAATGGCCATCGGGTCCGTCGCCGGAAGGGCGTCCCGGGATGCCACCGAAGCCGATCTGGAACAACTGGTACCACTCGCCATTGCGGTCGTAGCCAGAGTACATGAGGTGCGGGCTGTCGGAAAATCCGGCCGCGTTCAAAGCCTCCGGCGCACCCTGGCCCAGCAGTCCGCCCATGATGTCGAAGATGCGGCCGAGCAGGTGCGTGCGGCAGGAAAGCGCGGCGGGACGCTTGGGCTTCAGGATGCAGCCGTCCGGAATATGCACATCCACCAACTCGTAGAAGCCGTCGTTGAACAGGATCTGCGGATCGAACAGGTTGATGAAGAAAGCCCCCAGGAACATCTTGAACATCTCCTCGTTGAGGTAGAAGTTCACCGAGCTGATCGACTGCGGATCTGTTCCCGTAAAATCGAAGTGGGCGACATCGCCTTCGCGCCAGAGGCTGCAGGCGACCTTGTAAGGACCCATGCCCAGTCCGTCATCGTCGATATAGTCCTCGAAGTAGGCCTTCTTCTCCGGCACCACCATCTTGATGATGGCGCTCATCGCCCGCTTGTTGCGGTCGAGCATCTCGTACATGGCTGCGATGTAATTGTCCACCCCGAAGCGCACCACGATCTCGTGCACCCGTCGCTCGGCCAGGCGCAGCGCGGCAATAATGGCGTTCAGATCCGAGCGGTTCCATTCCGGCATGCGACAGTTGCGCAGGATCATCTCCAGCACTTCGCGATTCAGCTCTCCCTTGCGAATCAGCTTGATCGGCGGGATCTGGAAGCCTTCTTCGAAGATCTGCGCGGCATCCGTGGGCAGGCTGCCCGGCACCTTGCCGCCGATGTCGGTCATGTGTCCGAACATGGCTGCCCAGCTGACGATGCGGCCGTCGTGAAAAATGGGCATCAAGGTCAACCAGTCGTTGAGATGGCTGACGGCGCCATTGCAGGAGTAAGGATCGTTGGTCAGGAAGACGTCGCCCTCCTCGATCGTGCCCTCGTAGCCCTGTACGAAGCCGTGAATGAAGGAGCCAAACTGGCCGACGACCATCTTTCCCTCGTTGTTGGCGATCATCGGGAAGGCGTCGTGTTGCTCGCGGATACCCGGGGACATTGCGGTGCGAAAGAGCACCGCATCCATCTCCGTCCGCGCGTTGCGCAGGGCATTCTCGATGATGTCGAGAGTAATGGAATCAAGCCTGACGTCCTTGAAGGCCGCTTTGTTGGTTTGAACGATGGTGGCTGGCATGGCTAGTCCTCGTCGCGGTTGTTCAGACGTTGGGGCGAATCAGAATATTGCCCACCGCATCCACTTCGCCGGTATGCCCGGGAAGGATCAGGGTGGTGGTGTCCATCTGGCTGACGATCGCAGGTCCGGGAATCCGGTTTCCGGCGAGTAGTTTGGCGCGGTCATAGATCTTCGCCGGATGGTCCCTGCCGGCCACGAATACCGTTGTCTGCTCTACGATCGCAGCCTTCGCGTCAACTCCGCCCGGCTTCAATTGCTCGGCCTTGACCAGGGTCTCCGGTCCCTGCACCACGGCGCGAAGATTGACCACTTCGTGTGGCGCATCGAGCGCGAAAGTGAACAGCTGCGTGTGCATGTCGTCGAAGCGCTTGGCGATTCCCGCCAGACCCGTACCGACAAACTCCTGACGCGTAACACTGATGGTCAGGCGCATCCCTTGGCCGCGGTAGCGCAGATCGACCTGATATTCAGTCGTCTGGCTTTCCGTGGAAACGCCTTCGGCAATCAAAGTGTGGCGTGCGATGCCCTCCAGATCGTCGAGCATGCCGAGAACCTCAGCGTCGGAGGTTTCGGTGAACCTGCGCACGAAAGTACGCGAAGCTTCGTCGCGCAGACGCGTTGTGGCATCGCCGTAAGCACACAGAACGCCCGGCGCCGGCGGAATGATCACAGGCCAGGAGCCCATCAGCTTGCCCAGGGCGTTGGCGTGCAAGGGGCCGGCACCGCCAAAGGCGATCAGGGCGAAGTCGCGCGGGTCGTGGCCTTGCTCGATCGACACCAGCCGCAGGGCACCGAACATGTTCTCATTGACGATATTGATAATGCCCTCGGCCGACTCCTTCACCGACTTGCCCAGAGCTTCGGCGATGGTGGCAACCGCCTTCTCGGCAAGCGACTTGTCTATCTTCATGTCGCCACCGAGCCGGGACGAAACCGGCAGATAACCCAGAACCACGATGGCGTCGGTTACGGTCGGCTTGTCGCCGCCCTTCATGTAGGCTGCCGGCCCGGGATCGGCGCCGGCACTTTGCGGACCGACCCGTAGCGCCTTGGTCAACTCCGGCACGTAGGCGATGGAACCGCCGCCGGCGCCCACCGTGCGCACATCGATCGACGGCGCGCGCACCGTGACGTCGGCGACCCGTGTCTCGCGGCGGGTCTGCGCGACCTCGTTTTGAATCAGGGCGACGTCCGTCGATGTTCCGCCCATGTCGAAGGTGAGGAGGTTCTTGAATCCTGATTGCCGCGCAATCCAAAGAGCCCCCGAAACGCCGCCTGCCGGACCGCTCATGAGCAGGTTAACCGGGTTGTTGGCGGATGCTTCGACCGAGGCCAGGCCGCCGTCTGAGCGCAGGATGTGCAGCTTGACTCCGGGCATCTTGACATCGAGTTCGCGGTGCAGGTTGGCGATGTAGCGGGAGACAACCGGGCGGACATAGGAATTGACGACGGTGGTTTCCGTCCTTTCGTATTCATACATCTCGGGCATGATCTCGGAAGAGATCGAAACCGGGATTCCCGGCATGACGTCGGCCGCGATTTCGCGTATCCGCCGCTCATGCGCGCCGTCGGCATAGGCATTGACCAGCGAAACCGTCAGCGCTTCGATGTTCTTCTTGGCGAGCTGTCCCAAGTGCTTCCTGAGGAGCGGCTCGTCGAGCGGTTTGACGACCTTACCCTTGGCATCCAGGCGCTCGTCGGCCTCGATGGTCAGCTCGAGGGGCGCCAGCAGCGGGCGTTTGTTGTAGATCACCCATCCGCCCAGGCCGCCGGGAACGAAGGAGCGTGCGATCTGCAGGACCTGGCGATAACCCTTGGTCGTCACCAGCCCGACGCGGGCCCCCGAACTCGTGAGCACGGTATTGGTGGCGACGGTAGTGCCGTGCATGACATGGGTGATCTGCTTCGGATCGATCCCATTCTGTTCGCAGATTCTGGCGACGCCGTTCAACACGCCCACTGACGAATCCTTTGGAGTCGAGGGCACTTTCGCCGAATAGGTTTCCCTGGTTCGCTCGTTGATGAGCAGAAGGTCGGTGAAGGTTCCTCCGACATCGACTCCCAGTCTGTAACTTGGTCCCGTGGTAACGCCCATATTTCCTCCGTAGTTTCCTTACCCGGCCATCTGTCTACTGGATGACCCCTGCTGCCTTGAGCGGCGCAATTCTTTCCGCGTCGTAGCCGAGCAAACTCTTGAGAATCGCGTCGGTATGCTCGCCCAGCAGGGGTGGCGGCGAAAATATTTCCTCACCGGCTTCCGACAACTTTATTGGGTTGCCCGGCATGCTGACCGTCTCGCCTGTTTGCAACTGCACATCGACAACCATATTGCGGGCAACGACCTGGGGGTCGCTCAGCGCTTGCTTGAAATCATTGACCGGTCCGCAGGGAATCCTGGCGGCCCGCAGCTTCTCCAGCCAGTGCTCGGCGGTGTTTGCCAGCAGCTCTTCTTGGATGATGCGGTTGATCAGGTCGCGTTCGGCATAGCGGCCGGGTTGCTTCTTGTATTTGTCCAGACGGAGCTCGGGGCGGGGTATCACCTCGAGGAACTTCTCGTAGAAGGCATCGCCGATGCAGGCGATGATGATGTGGCCGGTCTGGGTTCTGAAGGCATTGTAGGGCACGTGAACGAAGTGCGCATTACCCATGGGCTCAGGGACTATCCCCGACATGAGGTACATGGTCGCCATGTAATTGAGCAGCGAAATCTGCACGTCGAGCATCGAGACATCGACATGCTGGCCCCGCCCGTTCTTGCCGCGGGCGATCAGCGCCGCCAGGATGCCGAGAGCGCCGAACGTGCCGCCGCCAAGATCACCGATGGGGATCCCGGATCTGACCGGCTCCCCGTCCGGGAATCCGGTAATCGACATGCCGCCGCCCATCCCCTGAACCACCTGATCGAATGCAGGCCGATTGGGTTCCGGGCCGGTCTCGCCAAACCCGGAAACGGAGCAGGTCACGATCTTGGGATTGATTGCGGCGAGCGTCTCGTGATCGATTTTCAGGCGCTTGGTCACGCCGACACTGAAGTTGTCGAAAACGACATCCGCCTTGCGTACCAGGTCGTAAAAGATTTCCCGGCCCGCATCCGACTTCAAATCGATACAGACACTCTCTTTGCCGCGATTGAGCGTCAGGAAGTAGGCACCCATTCCTTGGCGCGAATACTCGGGGCTGGTGGCCAGTAGTTGGCGCGTTCCCTCTCCGCTTACCGGAGTTTCCACCTTGATCGTACGAGCGCCGAGGTCGGTCAGGAGCATCGCGCCAAATGGGCCGGATAACATATGTGTCAGATCCAGCACGAGGATGCCATCTAGGGATTTCAACCCAACGCCATTAGATGCTGTCATGGAATCGCTTAACGCAATGTCCATGCCAAGATGAAACAAGAAATTAAATATCTGTTATATAACGTAATTAATATTTCCCCATTAATTTAGAGAACACAAGGTGTTTCAGAGTTGTTCCGTGAAACAATATCTGATGTAACATGCAACGCCCATTGGAACATCGATGCGGCGCAATCAATCGCGGGAAGGAGAAAACTTGGTGCTGCAACAGAAGAATTCCGAGCCGGCGCTGCGCAAACCGAGAATATGCATCATGAGCTACAAGGGGCTTAGCCGGCTCGTGCATTCCGTCTTGACGGATTATGAGAACCAGGCTGACATCGTGGTAGTCGATCAGGTCTTCGACGACGCACTCACCGTCGGGAAGGATCTGGAACGAAACAAGGAGACCGACGTTATCATCAGCGCGGGCGCGAATGCAACGATCCTGCGCTCCGCGCTTCAGCTCCCGGTGGTACCCATCAAGGTGACCGGTTATGACGTATTGATCGCCCTGATGAAGGCAAGAGCGGTTTCTGAGCGTGTCGGGATCGTCACCTACCGTGACCCGATTCCGGAACTCGAGGCCACGAAAAGTCTGCTCAAACTGGAGGTTTCGCAGCGAACCTACCAAACGCTGGAAGATGCACGGGATTGTTTTCGCAGTCTCGCGGCGGAAGGCTACCGGGTAATCGTCGGATCGAGCGTGGTCGTCGATCTTGCGGAGCAGAACGGCATCGAGGGTATTTTGGCCTATAGCCAGACTTCGATACGCCAGGCAATCGACGATGGCATCGAAATCGCGCGCATCGCCAGCATCGAAAACGCCCGCTACGAACAACTCAATATCGTGCTGCATCACCTGCAGGAAGCGGTTCTCGCCGTTGATGCCTCCGAGAGAATCACCGCCATCAATCCCGCGATGGAGCGGATGATCGGGCTCCCCAATGCCGAGGCCCTGGGCCGCGTGCTCAGCGATCTTGCGCCGTCGCTATCGTTGCGCGGGGTATTGTCCTCCGGCGAAGAAGCCTTGGGACGGGTGGTACAACTCAATCTGGCCACCTGCGTTGCCAACTACATTCCAATCCGCGAGCAAGGATCGATGTCCGGCGCGGTTCTGACGCTCCAGGATGCCCGCATCATCCAGCGCGCCGACACCAACATCCGGACCCAGCGCCGCGTAAGCAATCTTGCTGCTCGCTACCATTTCCATCAGATTGTCGGCAGCAGCAGCGTATTCGCTCACGCCCGCCTCGTTGCCGAACGCTATGCCGGCACGAATTCGACGGTATTGATTACGGGCGAGAGCGGGACCGGCAAGGAATTATTCGCCCAGTCCATCCACAATGCCAGTAACCGCCGAGATAAACCGTTTGTCGCGGTCAACTGTGCCGCCTTTCCGGAACCGCTGCTCGAAAGCGAATTATTTGGCTACGAGGAAGGTGCCTTTACCGGTTCGCGCAAAGGAGGGAAGCCAGGGCTGTTCGAGGTCGCCCACACCGGCACCATTTTCCTGGACGAGATCGGTGATATGCCCATTTCCTTGCAGACAAGATTGCTTCGAGTCCTGCAGGAGAAAGAGGTCGTCCGTTTAGGCAGTGCGCAGCCTGTTCCCATCGACGTACGGATTATTGCCGCCACACATCAGAATCTTATTCAACGAGCCAAAGACGGCCTGTTTCGTGTCGACCTCTACTATCGTCTGAATATTCTTCACTTGTACCTGCCTGCCTTGCGCGAGCGAGTAGATGACATCCCCATCCTGGCACTGCAAATGCTGCATGCCTCGCTGCGTCGCGCAGGGTCCAGTCTTCCAGCCGATCAGGCGCTGGCGCCACTCATGCCCTATCTTCGCTCTTACCGCTGGCCGGGGAACGTCCGTGAACTGGAAAATGTCGCCGAGCGTCTGGCGGTATCCCTGAGCGCCTGCCAGACGGCCACGGAAATAAACTACAGCGATTTCAGCAGGGATTTTCCGGAGATTTTCTCCGAACGACCTGTCGATGCGGACTCGTTATCACATCAACCGTTGGAAGCTACCACGCTCAGCGAAGTCATGTCCAAGGCGGGTGGAAACAGACGGGTCGCGGCAAAGATGCTGGGCATCAGCCGCACCACGCTTTGGCGTCACCTCAAAGCAATCGGGATAACTTAGATCGCCTCAGGCTATCCATTTGACGGCTCAAAGTCAGCTTTCCTGCAATGATTTGACATTATTGCCTTCGCGTGCGCTTTACACTGGCAGATGCAAAATTTCTGAACCCCCGCACTTTGACAGCAACCAGCTGTTCAGTGGCGTGAAATGGTCTCTCCATGAGTGACTGCAGTTTTAGACCGGACGCTGGGCGTGGCGGTGCCCGAGATACTCACGCCGAGTCCGCTCGCCGATCCCAAGGTAAAAAAGAAGGAGCGCAACAAGTTCTACGAGCGTGAGCTGCACAGCGTCGCTGTCGAATGACAGCTTCGCCGCGGTTGCGACCATCCGAGCTTGGCCGTCGATCGGTACGTCCCCGGCCACAGGACCCGCTCTTCAAGAATTTCCCCCGAAGCAGACAGTCAGGTGCGCCGGGAGTATGCTAAGCGTTAGGGTTTTATCAATCGCGAGGCAGGATGGCGGATAAAGCCCCAATCGTCAGGTCGACGAGAGTAGCGGATGCGTACAAGCCGACCTGATTTGCGCAACACAAGCTGAAACACGCGGGCGCTTATACCGGACGCCCACCCAACCAAGGAGAAATGCCATGGCTTTCATGCTGAAGATTCAATGGGACATCAAGAGCGGCAGCGAGGCGCTCTTCAAGACCAACCAGGAGAAGCTGTGCAAGGTGATGCTGGAGCATCCCGGTGTCATCTGCTACCACGTGGATTATCCGTCCAAAGGCGTGAGCCGATGGGTTGAAATCTACGCGAACGATAAGGCCTTCGCGGCGCATCTCGACAACAAGAAGGGCAAGGAGCCCCTGGCCGCAATCATAGGAGCATGCGACAAGATTACATGCCAGTGCTGGGGAAATCCAAATACCAAATCTAAAGCAATCCTTAAAGGTTTTGGCGCGACCTATCACCAGACCGGCACAAATGCCTTCGTGCTCAATCCCAAGGCTGACAAAGACTCGCTGGTATAACCAGTCTCCCGGAGTTCGACCCAAATGACCGGGCCGGGAATTGCTTGTCGCAACCGGCCGTCCCGTGGACAACGCTTTTGCCAGTTCGTGGTGTCCGCACTTCGGGGTCCGGTTCAGGTTGCGCATTCAAGGCGGGGCACAATACTCAGCGAGACTGCAGCAACCTTACGATGTCACCATGGCCGCGCCGCCGCGCAATATCCAGGGCGGTATCGCCGGCGCCGTTGCGCAGCGCCGGGTTGGCGCCCTGGTCCAACAGCAGCCATGCCGCCGTTTCGTGCCCGGCATCGACGGCGCCGTGCAGCGCGCTGTTGCCGCGATGGTCCAGGGCGTTGACCTCGGCGCCGCGATCGATCAGGAGCTGTGCCATGCGGCCGTGTCCGGCCGCCGCGGCCCAGAATAGCGGCCGCTCGCCGTCGCGGTTGGCGCGGTTTACCTCGGCACCACGCTCGATCAGCGAAACCAGCAAACCCGGATCGTCGTTCAACGCCGCGGCGTGCAGCACCGTCTCGCCGTTCCCGGTTGGGATTTTCACGTCCGCGCCTCTGGCGAGCAGGAAGCGCACGATTGCGCCATGGCCCTTTTCCACCGCCACGTAGAGCGGCGTCTCGGCGTCCTCGTTGCGGGTGTTGACGGCCGCTCCGGCGCCAATCAGGCGCTCCACCTCCCCAAGCTTGCCCGCCGCCACCGCTTCGAACAGCGGGGTGTCCTGCGCCCAGGCAAGGGGCTTGCACAAGGCGAGGCAAAGGGCAAGCAACAGCAAGATGAGTTTGCGCATGGGAAGGCACATTCTACCGATTAGCCGGGCAGGCCGATGCGGGCGTTTGCCGGGACAGTTCAGGTATCTGAGATCGAATCCTCCATGTGGTCGGGGTTTCGTTCGATCCACAAAATTTACGGGGAGACGACATTCACAAAAGGCTTACTCGAACGATGAGAGTACCCGGCGCAGAATTGGCGACGCCGGCGCGCCAGTCGCGCCGCGCAGCGGCGGAGCGTTTTGCGCTTCACGCCCCGCGCAACAATTCCTCGACTTCATCCCGCGATGGACTGCCGCCGCGGCCGCCCGGCCGGGTGCATTTGATCGCCGCGGCGGCGGCGGCGAAGCGAAGCGCGTCCGCGGGCACTCTGCCACGCGCCAGTTCCAGCGCAAATGCGCCGTGGAATACATCGCCGGCGGCGAGCGTATCGACGACGGGCACGTCGAACGCGGGAATATGGCGCAGACTTTCGGACCGACCAGCCTCGATCCAGAACACACCACGCTCGCCCTGCGTCACCGCCGCGAGGCGCGCACCCAGCGCGAGCGCGCGTCGCAGCCCGCCCTCGATGTCGCCGGCGCCGGCGAAGCAGCCCAACCCGTGCTCGGAGAACAGCGCGTACTCCGCCTCTCCCGCTAGCGTTTGCAGCGTTTCGGGCTCGGCGGTATCGGCGTCGATCACGCTCGGAATGCCGGCACGGCGCGCCGCGCGCAGCGCGGCGATGGCGCCTTGCGGCCAGCGCACGTCGGCGAGCAGCGCGCCCGCGCCGCCGACCCGATCCAGCGGCAGCCACTCCGCCGGCGCCTCCAGCGCAGTGCCGCGATAGCTCACGATCAGGCGCTCGCCGCGCGCGTCGATCAGGATCGCCGAGGTGGATGAGGTCAGCCCCTCGAAGCGGCGCAGGCCGCGCACGTCCACGCCTGCCGCCTGCAACTGCGCCCGCATGACATCGGCAACGCTGTCTTCTCCGGCGGGCCCCCAGAAATGCGCTTCGCCGCCCAGCCGCGCGACGGCCACCGCCGCGTTCGCGGCCATGCCGCCACCGACTTCGACGAAAACCTGCGCCCGCACCTTGGCGCTCGCCTGCGGCCAGGCATCGACCGTGAACACGCGGTCGAGCGCGCTGTGTCCGACGCAGATTACCTTTGCCATGTTGTTGCGCCCCAGACGTACAGGAGAGTGAATGGCGTCGGGTTGGAGAATTCTAGCCCTTCAACTTGGCAAACGCCGCCGCCCGCGCGTGCAACGAAATGGCGAAGTTGCGAATGCCGAGTTCCTGGTTGGGTTGAGCGCACATCCCCCGAGCCCCGCTCTTGGCGTTGGAGGTGAAGAAGCAGGCTGCATCGTAAAGACGTTCGCGCACCAGCCGCTCGCACACCAACTGGTAACGCTTGGCATAGCTCAGTCGCTGAAACGCATCATCGACTCTGAACGGCTTCAGGTCGATCGGCCTCGTCGGCCTGAGCGATTTTTCGTGTTCCTCCAGCATGAAGAGATAGCCGAGCCAGGGTCTCTGCGAGGGCTCGAAAATCCCTTTCCCGTAGGCTGCCCAGAAATCCGTTGCGTTGCCGAGCGCTTCCTCGACCCGGTTGTTGAAGTTGTTGCCAAAGCTGCCGACCTGCGATTTCACCTCGATTGCGGCAACAAGATCGGAACCGGACACGACCACTAGATCCCATTCCTTGGTCGGCCGGAAAAAACCCGGCAGGGTACGGCGTGTTTTTTCGGTCGTATGGATAGCGACGTCGCGTAATCCGGCATCGCGGACGATGGCGGCGATGAGATTCACGAAGCCATCGGCGTGTTTGCCGCCCGTGACCGCTGCGCGGTTGCCTGCATCCTTCCTGCCGGTTCCGGTGCCCTGCTGCTTGTGCTGCGCGGCACGGGTTTTCCAGAAATGCTTGACCGCCTTACCCAGTTCTTTCTCTACGTTGATCAATTGGTCGATCCTCTCCTCAGCCTTTGTGTAACCGCATCACGCGCCCGGAAAAGAGCTTCGGCGTTTCGTTGTCGATCCGCTTCGCCGCCATCTCGAAGTAATGCGGATCGATTTCCACGCCGATGCTGTTGCGTCCCCACTTGGCTGCGGCGACGTTGGTGGTGGCTGTCCCCATGAAGGGGTCGAGCACGGTATCGCCGACGAAGCTGAACATCCGGATCAGCCTCTCGGCCAGCTCAAGCGGATAAGGAGCTGGATGGCGTTTGGTGGAAGCGCCGGTCACGCCTGTCCAGATTTGCTGGAACCATACCTTGTGATGCGCGGCCGGGATGACGCTCAGGATACGGGTTGCCACGGACGGGCTGCGATAGCCGCCGGGTTTGCGCTGCAGGAGGATGAACTCGATGTCGTTCTTGATGACGCTGTTGGGCTCGTAGGGTTTGCCGAGAAAACCGCCTCCGTTGCCGCTCGCTTCATACGCGGCATTGGCAATCTTGTGCCAGATGATGGGCGCGAGGTTGTTGAATCCGATTCGCCGGCAATGCTCCTGGATAGACGCGTGCAGAGGCACGACGACGTGTTCGCCGCCGTTCTTGCGGCGCGACAGGCACACGTCGCCGACGACGCAGACTACCCGACCTCCCGGCACCAGCGCGTCGTAGCACGCCTTCCAGACTCGATCCAACTCGGCGAGGAAGCTCTCGTAGTTCTCGATGTCACCCATCTGACCGTCGCTCTTGTTGTACTCCTTGAGCGTCCAGTAGGGAGGCGAGGTGACGACGAGATGGATGCTGCTCGGGGCAAGGAAATCGATGGAGCGGGCATCATGCTGGTAGAGGTCATGCGTGGTCGGTATCTGCGACAACTGCGCCTCGATCGCCGCGGTGATCTTCGGATCTTTGGCGATACGCGGAAGATCGGTCTGGTGATCGGTGATCTTGCCGACTTCCGACGGAAGCCACTGGGCAGGGTCGAAGGCAGGACCTTCCGGGCCGATGGGTTTGTTCATTCGGTCATTATCCCAAGCATCGTGAGGTTTGACCACCGGCGAACGCATTTTCGGACGACCGACGCGCCTCGATTGCGAGTAAACATGCCTGGAACCCAAGCGGGACGGGCGTTTTCAGCGGGTTGGGGCCGTTGGCCGAATCGAGTGCAATGCAGGCAACGGCGCCTTCCCCGCATCCGCTCCCGCTATTCGGAAGATCCGACCATGGCGTCGATCACGGCGAAACACCGGACCGCCTCACTCGCGCAGCAGGTTCGGCAGCCACAACGCTATCTGCGGGAAGATGAGGATCAGCAACAGGCCGATGATCTGCAGCACCATGAATTGCATCATGCCGGCGTAGATGTCCTTCAGGTCCCAGTCCGGCACCACGCCCTTGAGGAAGTAGGCCGACAGCGCCACCGGCGGCGACAGCCAGGCCGTCTGCAGGCACACCGCCACCAGGGTGCAGAACCACACCAGGTCGATGCCCAGTTTCTGCACCAGGGGCAGCATGATCGGCACCACGATGAGCACGATCGGCACCCATTCGAGCGGCCAGCCAAGCACGAAAATGATCGCCAGGATCAGGAGCAGCATGATCGTCGGAGAAAAATTGAGCGTCAGCAGGCCCTCGGCGATGAGCGTGGCGCTGCCCAGGCGCGAGAACACCGCGCCGAAATAATTCGACGCCGCCACCAGCAGCAGGATCATGCACGACACCTCCAGCGTGGACATAACCGCGATTTTCATTTTCTTCCAGGTCAGCCGCCGGTAGACCAGCGTGAGCACGAACACCGCGAAGGCGCCCACCGCGCCGGCGTCGGTGGGTGTGGCGATGCCGGCGAGGATCACTCCCAGCGTGGCCGCGATCACGATCACCACCGGCAGGATGCCGAGCAGAAGTTCCTTAACCACATACGCGAAGGGCCGGCGGTCTTCCATCGGCAGCGCCGGGCCCAGCTTCGGGTTGAGGTAACTGCGAATCAGCGTATAGAAGATGTACATGCCCGACAGCAGCAGTCCGGGCATGATCGCGGCGGCGAACAGGTCGGTCGTCGGTACCCCCACCACCGGGCCCATGACGATCAGCATCACCGAGGGCGGAATCAGGATGCCCAGCGTGCCGCCGGCGGCAATGGTTCCCGCCGACATGCGCACGTCGTAGCCGCTGCGTTTCATCGCCGGCGCCGCCATCACCCCGAGCAGCGTGACCGAAGAGCCGACGATGCCGGTGGCCGCGGCGAATATGGTGGCGGTGATGAGCACGGCGAGGTAAAGCGAGCCGTTCAGCGGTGCGAGCATCAGCTGCACGCCGCGGAACAGGCGTTCCATCAGGCCCGACTGCTCCAGCAGATAGCCCATGAACAGGAAGAACGGCACCGAGGCGAGGGTCGGATCGCGCATGACCGAGAAGAACTGCAGCGTCATCAGGTGCAGCGCCAGATCCCCGAGCGAAAGGTAGCCGATGCCGAGGGCCACCGCGATCAACGTGAAAGCAATCGGAAAGCCGATGAATATCGCGCCGAACAGCACCACCAGCGACAGCAGCCCTACGTATTCCGGCTTCAAAGCCACTCCCCTTTGAGCGCTGCCCACAGGCTTTTCATGAATTCGGATGTGCCCTGCAGCAGGAGCAGCAGCGTCGCCACGGGGATGGCCAGCTTGAACGGATAGACCACCGGCATCCACGGGCTGGTGACGATGCGCTCGCCCTGCCCCCAGGATTTCCAGAAGAAGTCCCAGCCCACCACCAGGAAGAACACCAGCGGCGGAAAGAACAGCAGCAGGTAACAAACGGTATCCACCCAGCCCTGCGTCCGCACCGACCAGCCGCCATAGTAGGAGTCGGTGCGGATGTGGCCTTTCTTGTACAGCGTGTAGGCCGAGCCGATCATGAAGAAGCTGCCGTAGAGCATGAACGTCATGTCGTAAGCCCATTCCGTGGGCGCGTCGAACACATAACGCGCCACAACCTCGTATACCAGGGACAGCACCATGGGGATGATCAGCCAGGCGACGATGCGGCCCGACCACAGGCTGATCGAGTCCAGTATCCGGATGGCCTTGAGTATTGCTTGCGGTGGGCTCTGCATGGGGTCCTCACATTTTGAACACGCAAAAAGAGAGGGCGGCCGGCGCCCTCATATGTACGCATGCGTCCAACGGATGCGCGCGTTGATCGGCGCAAAGCGTCCGATCCAACACGCGCTTTATCGGACCTCGGGTCCGATAACCTACTTCTTTTGCAGCGCCGCGTTGCCGAGGTTGGAATACAGGTCCAGGATTTTGGTCCAGTAGGGAACCACGGTAACGGCAAACTTGCGCTGCGAATCGAGCACCTGCTTGAAGAACGGATCCTTGGCGGAGTAGCGGTCCAGCACCACGTTGGTCGCGCGCACGAATTCGGGGAAGAAATCCTTGGGCGTATCGTGGATTTCGACCTTGAACTCGTTGCGCAGTCTGACGATCGCCTGCGCATTGCGGTACACGTTGAAGGTGTAGGTTTCGGTCATCGACGCCATCGCCGCGGTGCGCACGATCTCCTGGATGTCGGCGGGCAGCTTGTTCCAGAAGGTCTTGTTGATGATGACCTCGCCCATGTCGGTGGACTGGTGCAGGCCCTGCAGGTAATAGTGTTTCCACACCGTCTGCAGGCCGAGGTTGATGTCGTCGGCGGGGCCGATCCACTCGGCCGCGTCGATCACGCCGCGCTGCGCCGCCGGCACGATCTCGCCGCCGGGCAGGGCCACCGCCGACACGCCCATTTCCTTGAAAATCTCGCCGGTGATGCCGGGCGGCGCGCGGTATTTCATTTTCTTGAAGTCCGCGGTGCTGTTGATCGGGCGCTTGAACCAGCCCAGCGGATCCGGCCCCATCGGATGGATCATCAGCGGCTCGACGTTCACCTTGAGGATGTCGGTATAGAGTTTGCGCAGCAGCTCGTTGCCGCCGCCCTCGAACAGCCAGGCGACGTGCGAGAGCTGGTCCAGGCCGACGCCGGCCCCGGCCATGGGATTGCTGAACAGGCCCGCGGCGGGGTGCTTGCCCGACCAGTAATGGGTCCAGGCGTAGCCCGACTCGACCACGCCCTTGTCCACGGCGTCGAGAATCTCGAATGCCGGAACGATCGCGCCGTCGGGCAGGATTTCCATTTTCAGACGGCCGGCGGACATTTTGTCGACGCGCTCGGCGAAATGCTTCAACAGTTCGAAATAAATGCTGGCCGACGGAACGGCCGTCTGCATCCGCATCTTGAATTGCTGCGGCGCCTGGGCCGCCACGCTACCGGCCAGCATCAGGCCGGCCACGCACGCTAACAGTCCTCTACCCCATTGGTGTCTCATCTCCCCTCCTCATGTATGCGGTTGGTCGGAAGACGTACCGTGTGCAATGCCCCGGTACGCAAGTATCGCCCCTCCAATCGGGCAGGCGAGATCATGCTAGACAGGGAGCAGCGCATTTGCAATACTTTTCTGGCGGTTTCCGGAGGGTCTGCTGCAATTTCCTGAAACTATCTTCCCCGATCGACGCGACACCTGAAGCAGGGTGCGACCACAGGACTGGAAAACATGGACCGGAACATCGTCGATTACATCGTCGTCGGGGCGGGATCGGCTGGTTCGATACTCGCCAGCCGTCTGTCGGAAGACCCGGCCACCACGGTGCTGCTCCTCGAAGCGGGCGGCGCGGGCGGCGGCTTGTGGGAGAGGATACCCTTGGGAGTGGGCAAGTTGCTGAACGACGACAGCCGCCTGTGGCGTATCCACACCGTGCCCTCGGGCACGGATAACGGCAGGCCGGTGGAGTGGGTCAGCGGCCGCTGCCTTGGCGGCTCGAGCGCCGTGAACGGCATGCTCTTCGTGCGCGGGCACCCGGCGATGTACGACAGGATGGCGGCCGACGGCTGCGCCGGGTGGAGCTACGCCGAGTGCCTGCCCTATTTTCGCAAGCTGGAGGACTGCGCGTTCGGCGCCTCCGGTACGCGCGCGCGCGGCGGTCCGATCGGCGTCGAGCGCGTCGAGCCGGACCCGATATCGGATGCGTTCCTCGCCGGCTGGGGAGAAATGGGCTACCCCGTCGTCGAGGACTACAACGATCCCGCGCCCGACGGCGCGAGCTACCTGCAGCTTTCCTCGCGCAAGGGCCTGCGCTGCGGCGCCGCCGACGGCTACCTCAAGTCGATAGGCAAACGCCCCAACCTCAGGGTGCTGACCGGCGCGTTCGTGAGAAAAGTGTTGTTCGACGGTCTGAAGGCCACCGGCATCGCCTATATGCATGGGGGCGCCGCGGTGGAGGCGCGGGCGACGCGGGAAATCATCCTTTGCGCCGGCGCCGTGCGCACGCCGCAACTCCTCGAAGTGTCGGGTCTGGGAAACGGCGTCCTTCTTCGGAGCCAGGGCATAGAAACGATACTCGACAATAAGGAAATCGGCGAGAACCTGCAGGACCACCTGATGGCACGCATCTGCTTCGAGGCCAAGGTCGACACCACTGTCAACTACATGCTCGCGCACCGCGGCGCGCAGGTGAGCGAAGTGCTGAAGTACCTCCTCTTTCGCAAGGGCCTGTTTTCGGGAACCTCGCTCAAGTCCACCGCCTTCGTGCGCAGCGCGCCCGGCTTGCCGCTTCCCAACCTGCGCATCCAGGTCGGGCTGCTGAGCGCGGAGAGCCGCGTTCCGGCCAAGGGCACGGCAGGCATAGACCCCTACTCCGCATTCCACATCGGAGTCTACGGCATCTATCCGCGCTCGCGTGGCAGCGTGCACATAACATCC
>Ga0315281_10004480_pt1 | contig 20232 bp, 15 predicted proteins | sample YL17G07_0_MG_FD_204540 | JGI IMG/M metagenome (GOLD analysis project Ga0315281, IMG submission 204540) | Sediment microbial communities from Yellowstone Lake, YNP, Wyoming, USA - YL17G07_0 | ecosystem: Environmental > Aquatic > Freshwater > Lake > Sediment | place: USA: Wyoming | collected...
TTGCTCCACGCTTCTTTCAGACCCCATCTCACGATGACGCCCTTGCGCTTCGCTAACCCTTCGCCTCCATCAGGCTGGGTAGAGGACTTGCACCTCCAAGCTGTCGAACATGCTCGGCACACAAAAAAGGTGGTTGGCCGCACGGCCAACCACCTGACGAAGCGCAGGACTTCTTCTTAATTGGCAATAAGCTTGAAATATGCCCTGATCGTGTGGTTTATATTCACGTTCGTAAAGGTATAGCTTGTGATCGGGCCGTTGTCCATCGTGTCGACGTACACGTTCGCCACGGTATACCCCGGATTCGGGGTAATCGTATAGGTCTGACTGCCGCCGCGGTTCACAACGGTGTCACCCGCGGGCGAGATGCTGCCGCCAAGATTTGCCGTGGGATATACTGTGGCCGTGATGGTGTAAACGTCCGGGGTAAAGGTGACGTTGATCGTATGGTCCTCCGTGACCTTGGCGAACCCGTAGCTTGGGGCCGGCCCCATGGTGACTCCGTCCACGGTAATTGCAAGCACACGGTACCCTGGCTCCGGGGTGAAGGTGAATGTCTGGTTGGTTCCGTTTGCCACGGATACTGCGCCTGACGGCGATATGCTGCCGTTCGGGCCCGCGCTGGCCGTTATGGTGGATGGCGGATTCTGCGCGAATGCCGCCGAGATGGTGTGCGCAGCCGTTACGCTGGTGAAGGTGTAAGTCGTGACCGCGCCGGCTGTCACCCCGTCAACAAGGACATCCGCTACATGGTATCCCGTAGTCGGCGTTACGGTGAAGGTCTGGCTGGCTCCGGTCGACACGGAGACGCTGCCTGACGGCGATATGTTTCCATTGGCGCCCGCAGTCGCCGTTATCACGTAGGTAAGCACCCTGAAGGCGGCGGCGATCGTATGGTCGGCGGCGACGGACGCGAAGATATAGGAGGTTATCGCGCCCTGGGAGACGTTATCAACGACAACGTTCTGCACCTCATACCCGGGGGCTGGAATGATCGTGAAGGGCAGGCTGTCGCCGGGATTCACCGTTATCGCGCCTGTCGGCGAGATGCTTCCATTGTCACCTGCCGAGGCCGTAATGGTATAGACATTCTCCGTAAACGTTGCATCGATCGTGTGGTTTGCCTGGACATTGACGAACGTGTAGGAAGTCCCCGCACCGATTGTGACCCCGTCTACCAGTACGTCAACAACGCGATACCCCGGATCCGCGGTGATGGTAAACGCCGAGCTGGTACCACCCAGCACTGATACCGCGCCTGACGGAGAGATGCTGCCATGCTGCCCGCTCACCACCATATCATCGGGCGCCGTGATGATATACGTCGGGTTCTGTGCGAATGCCGCTGAGATGGTGTGCGCAGCCGTTACGCTGGCGAAGGTGTAGCTCGTGACCGCGCCGGCCGACGTTCCGTCAACAAGGACATCCGCTATATGGTATCCCGCCGTCGGCGTGATGGTGAAGGTCTGGCTGCCGTTGCTCGGAACGGAGACCGCGCCGGACGGCGATATGCCGCCGTTCGAACCTGCGCTAGCTGTTATCACATGGGTGATGACCTTGAAATATGCCCTGATCGTGTGGTTTATATTGACGTTCGTGAAGGTGTAGCTCGTGATCGGGCCCTTGTCCATTGTGTCGACATACACGTTCGCGACGGTATACCCCGGATTCGGGGTGATCGTATAGGCCTGGCTGCCGCCATTGCTCACGACGGTGTTACCCGCGGGCGAGATGGTGCCGCCGGGATTTGCCGTGGGATAGGCCGTGGCCGTGATGGTGTAAACGTCCGGCGTGAAGGTGACGCTGATCGAGTGGTCCTCCGTGACGTTGGTGAATTTGTAACTCGTGCCCAGTGGCTTGGGCGTTCCGTCAACGATCACGGCGAGCACGCGGTACCCCGCATCCGGGATGAAGGTGAAGATCTGGCTGCTGCCGCTCGGAACGGAGACCGCGCCCGAAGGCGAAATGCTGCCGTTCGGGCCGGCGCTGGCCGTGATGGTGGATGATGGGTTCTGCGCGAATACCGTCGAAATGGTGTGCGCAGCCGTGACGCTGGTGAAGGTATAGTTCGTGATTGCGCCGACTGACGCCCCGTCAACAAGGACATCCGCTACATGGTATCCCGAAGTCGGGGTGATGGTGAAGGTCTGGCTGCCGTTGATCGGAACGGAGACCGCGCCTGAAGGCGATATGTTTCCATTGGCGCCCGCAGTCGCCGTTATCACGTAGGTAACCACCCGGAAGGAAGCGGTGATCGCATGGTCGGCGGCGACGGACGCGAAGGTATAGGAGGTTATCGCGCCCTGGGAGACGTTGTCAACGACAACGTTCTGCACCTCATACCCGGGGGCTGGAATGATCGTGAAGGGCAGGCTGTCGCCGGGATTCACCGTTATCGCGCCTGTCGGCGAGATGCTTCCATTGTCACCCGCCGAGGCAGTAATGGTATAGACATTGAGCGTGAAGGTCGCATTGATCGAGTGGGGCGACTGAACGTTTGTGAACGTGTAAGTCGTCCTCGCGCCCACGGATACATTGTCGATTTGCACGTCAAGCACCCGGTAGCCTGAAATCGGAGTTATGGTGAACACCGGGCTGGTCCCGCCCAGCACTGATACCGCACCCGCCGGCGAGATTGCGCCGTTCTGCCCGGCAGTGGCGGTGATCAGGTATGATTGATTCGGCGCGAATGTAGCCGAAATGGTGTGCGCAGCCGTTACGCTGGCGAAGGTGTAGCTCGTGACCGCGCCGGCCGATATTCCGTCAACAAGGACATCCGCTATATGGTATCCCGCCGTCGGCGTGATGGCGAATGTCTGAATGCTGCCGCTCGGAACGGAGACCGCGCCGGACGGCGATATGCCGCCGTTCGAACCTGCGCTAGCTGTTATCACATGGGTGATGACCTTGAAATATGCCCTGATCGTGTGGTTTATATTGACGTTCGTGAAGGTGTAGCTCGTGATCGGGCCCTTGTCCATTGTGTCGACATACACGTTCGCGACGGTATACCCCGGATTCGGGGTGATCGTATAGGCCTGGCTGCCGCCAAGGTTCACGATGGTGACACCTGCGGGCGAGATGCTGCCGCCGGGATTTGCCGTGGGATAGGCCGTGGCCGTGATGGTGTAGACGTCAGGCGTGAAGGTGACGCTGATCGTATGGTCTCCCATTACGTTGGTGAACCGGTAGCTCGCGGATGGCCCCATGGTGACTCCATCAACGATCACGGCGAGTACGCGGTATTCTGTAGCAGGCGTAAAGGTGAAGGTCTGGCTCCCGTTGCTCGGAACGGAGACTGCGCCTGACGGCGATATGCTGCCGTTTGGGCCTGCGCTCGCCGTGATGACGGGGGTAGGAGGCGTCCGGACTATGGACAGCGGGCCGGCTGCGTAGGCATTGACAACCGTAGTCCCGTCGTCGATCCTGGTATACACATAATATTGTCCCGCAGCAAGCGCAGAGATGTCCCAGGCAGAGCTGCTCACGGGATCCGAAACGTGCATTCCCGTCGCGATCTGGGTGCCGCTGAAGCCGCTGCCGGTCGTGTCGTAGAAGAGCGTGATCACGGGGTCGCTGTCCGGATCGGACGCTGTCCATTCGATGGTAAAACTATTAGCGTTCGTTGAATCGGAGGGGCCCGGCTTGTTGATGGTAATGCTCGGAGGATCGTTACGCCCATTTTCGTTCACGAAAAATTGGCCTGCTGTCATCCAGCCGCCCGCGGCACCGTGCTCGTCCCGTGCCTGTGCCGTCCACCAGTACCAGGTGTTGTCCGAAAGGGCGGGAGTTACTGTCCAGCTGTTCCCGGCTCCGTTGATGGAAATTACTTTCGAAGTAAGGCTGCTGTTGGAATAGACCTCGTACTCATAGGTGATGCCGTCGTTATCCGGGTCGAGGGAGGCATTGACCTGGAGCGTAGGCGCCAGGTCCGTCACCCAGCTGTTGTTCGCGGGGCCATGGAGCGTAGGAACGCTCGGGGCCTCATTGACCGTGTTTACAAAGAAGCTCGCCGTGACCCATGGGCCGTCCGCAAGACCGTCATTTGCCTTCGCTCTCCAGTAGTATACGGTATCCTCGGTGAGGGCCGCCGGAGTCCAGGTCGTGGTGCCTGCACCTTCGGCTGTCAAACCGGACGTCTGCTTGTTTGGGCTGTCGAACGTATTGACCGTGTCAAGCTCGAAGGTGTACATCAGGCCCTGACTGTCGGGGTCCGTTGCGTTGTTGACAACAAGCGTCGGTGTAAATGTCACTACTTCGCCGCTGTCGGCCGGTGAATTGATAACCGGAGCGGTCGGCGCATCGTTGTTTGTGTTTACAAAGAAGGAGGCGCTCACGAAGTCGCTGTTTCCTCCAATATTATTGTCTTTGGCCCTTACCCTCCAGAAATAGGGGGTGTTTTCGGTCAGCGCTGGTGTCACGATCCAGGACGTGGTGCCTCCCGCGCCTTGGGGAACACTGGTTGCACTTGCAACGATATTCGTGAAGCCGCCGTCCGAGGCAACGTCGAAGTCATAGGTAAGGATATCGTAGTAATCCACGTCCGCGGCATTGGTGACGCTTAAGGCCGGAGTCAGTATCGCCACGTGGACGTTATTAACGGGTGCGCTGATGCCTGGGTCGGAAGGCTTGTCATTGACCGTGTTGACAAAGAAGTTGGCCGTGGTAATCCAGTTGCTGTTCAGATACCCGTCGCTTGCCTGGGCCCTCCAGTAATACAGGGTGTTGTCGGTGAGCTCCGGCGTTGTCCAGTGTGCGCTCTCCGTCGTGGTGCCGGTCACCAGCGTGCTGAGCCCGCCATCCGAGTAGATATCGAAGGTGTACAGGACCTTGTCATTGTCGGGATCGATTGCCGCGCTGACTGCAAGAGTCGGAGTCAACGTTGGGGTCTCGGACAAAGAGAGGGGAGCAACGAGTGTCGGCTGAGAGGGCGCGCTGTTCGCGAACGTGGCGAATATCGTGCAATCTGATTGCAAGGACGCGATGGAATAGGTGTTTCCGGCCAATGTTCCGTTGCAACCGGTGACCGTTACATGGTATCCGGCATCCGCTGTTATCGCGCAGATCGAGCCCGAGTTGTAGGGTACGATGGTCGGGGTGCATGAGACGCTCCCGTTCACGCCCGCGCTCGTCGTTATCGTAGCGGTGCTGATTGCGAACTCAGCCGCCACGGTGCAGTTGCTCGTGATCGGTCCCGTGGTGAAGATGGTGCCGGACAATGTTCCGTTGCAGCCCGTGACCGAGGCGATGTGATACCCGGGATCCGGGGTCACGGTGAGCGTCGCCGTCCCGTTGTAGTCCACCGTCTGGGCCGTGTTCGGACTGATGCCGCCGCCCGGTCCTGATGACGGTGTTATTGTGAACGTGTCGATCGCGAAAACCGCCGATATGGTCATGTCAGCCTTGATATTGGTTATGCTGTATGACGCGACCGCTCCCACCGGGACCATGGCGCCGTTGGTCGGCCCGACTGCCACGTCCGCCACATGATACCCCGCGCCCGGCGTTATCGCGCATTCCGCGCTTGAGTCGTAGTCCACGACTGCAGGAGTGCATGAAATGCTCCCATGAGCGTCCGTGGCTGCCGTCACGCTGTACGTGGTGATATACGCGGCCGATTGAACGGCCGCACTGTTCCCTGCATTATCCACGGCGAGGTAATTCACCGAAGTGGATTTTGAAATGGAGATGGGGCCGGTATACGCGGATGAGTTCGCCGTTGGTGTTGAACCGTCCGTGGTGTAGTAGATATTGGAGCATCCCGAACCCGTGCCGTCGTCGCAACTGAGCGACACCGCCGTCGAGCTGCCGATCCTTCCGCCTGCTGGAGATGCGCCGGCAACCGGCTGCAGGAGGTCCTGTTTGACCACGGAGGCCTTCACCGCCTCGATATTGCCCGCGTTGTCAACCGACTGATACCGCACGTACTGGGTGCAATTCGAACCCGCGGCGCAGGTTATGTTGATCGCCGCAGTGTACGCCAGATTCGGCATACAGGTATTGGCCGTATCGACGCAATACTTTGGAGAACCGGCGGCAATACCCGTGCCGTCGGCGTCGCTTGCTGAGAGCATCACACTAACCGGGCTGGTCCCTGTCCAGTTTCCGAATGCATAGCCCGCGGCGGATGCAATGGTCGTCGGGGGCTGCAGGTCCGGCGGGTTTTGATTGACGATAGCGCTTTGTACGGCCTCGCTATTGCCCGCGCGATCGAGCGACTGATATCGCACATACTGGGTGCATGTCGAGCCGGGGGCGCAGGTAACATTAATTGCCGCACTGTAGGCGAGATCCGGCGTACACGTATTGGCTGTGTCTATGCAATACGTTGGAGAGCCGGCTGCCACACCGGAGCCGGAGCCGTCACTCGCGGACAGCGTCACACTGACCGGGCTAGTCGCCGTCATACTGCCGAATACATAGCCAGTTGAATAGGCCGTGGTAACTGGCTTGGTACTGTCCACAATCACGGTTACTCCAGTGCCAGCGGTTCCAACGCACCCGGATTGATTCTTGGCGACCGACATGATGACATAACCGCCGTCCTGGATATTATTGATGGAAGAATTTGTCCAGGTGAAGCTCCACGAGGTCCAGGAATTATCGCCCGAGGTATCGGTAGCCAGATTCCAGCTTTTACCGCCATCCGTGGAAACCTTCACCTTCAGCAGACGTGTGCTCGCGCTTGAGGCCGTACCCGTGATGGTATATGTCGAAACACCGCCGATTAGAGCACCGGAAAACGGAGAGGTAATCGTAGATTTCGGAGGATTAGCGCAGTTATTATTGCCCCATGACTCCTCTTCCGCATAGGCCGGAAGAGGCAGTGTCGACAGGCTGATCGCCATCACGATCGCAAATACGATTCTTAAAGAGCGAATTCTTTTTTTCAGCATGAAAGAAGCCAGCCAGATCAACATCGTGTTCATACTATCCTCCTGATAAAACCTCAGATTATTTGTCGGGTTGCCGTGCCTGATTTCAACAGTGCTCCCGATAAAACCAAGCAAAAGCAAGATTCAGTCCAAATCATTTATTATATTTTAAAATAAATATATTGGGCGAAACGGAAACTCTTTTTTTTCATGGACATTCAGCGTCGAAAATAAATATTTCACATGGTACAATCAACATGCTTTGTCGATCGCAAGTCTTACAAATGGTCAAATAGCCATTACGTTCAGTGAAATAACCAGAAGACAGGGAAGTAAAATTCATGGGGGATGATGTCGGAATTGCCTGAAAAGGATGGAGAGGGGAAAAAGCGCGGCGGTGGAGCGCACGGGGATTGTCCGGTGGAGCATGAGCGACGACCCGGCGGAGGCTTATTGGGCGAGAGTCCCGCTTGTATTCGAATGAGAACATCTGGAACGGGCTCCGGCATCGGAAAGCTGTTGGAAAAAACCTTCCCATGAAGCTGCTCAACCCTTGTTACTCTGATCTCCGCTTCTTCCCCTGGTTTCGAAGATCGAGGAGCGCATGATACCCCATCGCTGCAGCAGGAATTTCAAGGATGTTGCAAGGACGCCAAACCCGTACTTGACGCTTCTCCGGAAATTGATCGATGATGCTTCCTCGAAATATCTCGTTGGACAGCTTATCTCTCCAATGCGAAACCCGAAATACACGGCTTGGGCGAGCATCTCGTTGTCAAACACGAAATCATCGGAATTCTCTTCAAGAGGAAGCGTTTCGAGAACTTTGCGGCTAAACGCCCGGAATCCTGTATGATATTCCGACAGCTTTACGCCGAGCGCCAGATTCTCGGCAAGCGTAAGAAACCGGTTCGCAATATACTTGTAGACCGGCATACCGCCTTTCAGCGCTCTTCCGCCGAGAATGCGTGAACCCAGCACCACATCATAATGGCCGGACGCGACCATCGATGCCATTGCCGTGATCAGGCGGGGAGAGTACTGGTAGTCAGGATGGACCATGACCACGATATCAGCTCCTCGTTGAAGCGCCTCGCGATAGCAGGTCTTCTGGTTTGCTCCATAGCCGCTGTTTTCCGAATGGATAATGGTATGGATGCCGAGTTTGTTTGCCATGGCGGCGGTATCATCCCTGCTGGCGTCATCGACGAGGACCACCTCGTCCACGATATCATGCGGAATCTCACGGTAGGTCAGTTCAAGGGTTTTGGCGGCGTTATATGCCGGCAGGACAACGATGATTTTTATCTGATGAAGCATTGCTCCTCCCTGCCGGTTTTCCACCCTGCATGCTAACTCGCTACAACCAGTATGCGCGTCGTTCGTTTCCAGCTTATGAACGGTTCGATCAGGAGCAGAAACAGCACGGTGTTTGCCATGCGAAGAAGGCCCAGGGGAAGCATGGTCATTGCTCCGCGCTTTTGATAGGCCCGAAGGCTTCGTCGTGTCAACCAGCGTTCGATCGTGCCGGAAAGTTTGTAGGTCCGAACTCGGTGAAATCCCCCTGCCTGGAGCTTTTGCTCAAGCTCTTCGGGATCATATCGTCTCACACAATGCGGCAGAAGGGCAACACGGAGCTCTGATTACCAGAAACCTCCCTACCCCCCATGATCGGCGTCATGGTTTGACCTGCTTGACAAATCTCCCCTGATATCTGGCATGACCTTCGCATTTTTCAAATATGAACTGGCAGATCCTGATGCCGGGGTATAAGGCCAGGGGCGCATGTCCTAAATTTACGATTTCCAGGACCTCATGGTTGGAGATGCCCGGATGCATGAACCCGGCTGTCACGTGCACGGCCAGTCCGAAACGCGCAAACCTGCTTCTGCCTTCCAGCCGGCCGGATATCGTATCGGCAAGGGTGATTTTTTCTTTCGTGATTCCCAGAACCATCTCGCCCGGCTTTATGACGATATATTCTCCGTCTTTCACGTGAACAGCCGTGGTAATGTCCTCAAAATGAGAATCTTTTTTTACGTGGTAGATTTTTGATCTTTTTTTGAAAGACCTGAATTCGTTGCCGAGAGAAAGATCGATCGAGCCCGGCCCGAGCTGCGATTGTTCGAGCGGTTCGATTTTTATCAATCCCTTTTTCAAGGCTTTCTCGATCTCTTTCCCGATCAATACACTCATTTTTCCACCTCATATACGGCATCTCACGGCATGTCCGCGATCAACAACAGGCCTACCGTAGCAGAATTCAACAATTGAGTCAAGAGATGCATCCGGAGCCATAGAGCGCCTTCGTATGATTATCGGAGCTTTCCCTGTGACGGCGCTCAGCACGTGATATAAGGAATAGGAATCGATCTTCACAGCATCACTCCCTTCCGTTCACGTGGTCCCAACGGGCAGGAGGGCGGACCGCGCCCCGGCCTTCCTCTCCCTCGCTCTATTATATCCTGATCCTGTTCGCGGGTATGTGCCCATGAGAGGCCGCAAAAAAAGATCAGGCCCTATCTTCACGAGAATCATTGTGCGGCTGATCGTCTCTTGAAATGGATACCTCAGCGCGCGGAGAAGGACCTGACCTTAGATACCCTTTGTCGTTTCAGCCGGTTATTCCCGGCAGCCGCGCTTTTTTTACGTATCTGCTATACTATTCTCACAAAGAAAGAACTATCGCCTGATACCGCTCGTCGCCGCTCTTGGTCCGAATTTGGAAAACCGCAAGAGGCCGTTCGATCCAGGCAGGGTAAAAAGTGCTATCCAGGGAGGTGTGCGATGTTTCTTACAATGGCGTTCAGCGGTGTTTTGTTTTTCGCGCTCATCTTTGCTCCCATGGTCCAGGCCGGGGACAGCATGGTGATCACGGACTTCTCTTCACCGGTCGGCGCTTCAGGGGTCCCCGCGGGTTGGGAGCTCAAGGAAAAAAACGGCAGGGCGGACTTTGCCGTGGTCAAGGACGGAGATGTCCCCGCAGGCAGATTCCGGAGCGCCAACACGTCCTTCTCGCTCCAGAAGGATGTGACGGTGGACCTTAAACAATATCCCCTGCTCACCTGGAAATGGAAAGTGACAAGATTGCCAGCAGGCGGCGACTTCAGGAAGTCGAAGGCCGATGACCAGGCGGCCCAGCTCTTCGTGGCGTTCACCAAGACCAAGGCGATCGTCTACATCTGGGACACGACCGCGCCCGCGGGTCTCATGGAAGACACGTCCCCGGTCCCCTTCATGACGGTCAAGGTCGTGGTGCTGCGATCGGGCCCGGCGGAGCTGGGGAAATGGATCGTTGAGACCCGGAACGTGTATGATGATTACAAAAAGCTCTATGGTTCTGAACCGCCGGCAGTGAAGGGGATCAGGCTCCAGATAAATTCACAGCATACCGGCGACTCTGCCGAGAGCTATTTTGCCGATGTACTGTTCAAGAAGCGGTAAAGGTCGATGAAATCGAGGTTCAGGCGGCGCGGGCCCGCTTCGATCGACGCGATGATGTGGCTGCGCGACAGGCCCGCCTGGTTCGGACGGGAGTCCGCGCGGCTGCTGACTATTGTAGCGAAGAACCTCTTCGCGTCGACGGCCGTCGGTCGTCCAATTGTATCATATGTCAAATCCACTTCTTCCCTGCCCCATGCTCAGCACCTGCCCGATAGCGGGGATGAAGTCCTTTTTCCTCGACATGACCCGGGGAATAGTGCAGGTGTCATTCACCACCTTCACGTTGAACGCCTTCTCGACGATCCACGTTTCGCCCCGGAGCAGGATCCGCTCCTGCACCCTGCCGAGCGGGTTCAGCACCAGCAGCACGGTAAGGTCGTAGTTGTTCGCCGCACGCAGGCGCTCAAGCTCGGCCACCAGCTCCCGCTCGCGCGCATCGATCTCCGCGCAGTCCAGGGACATCATCTGGCCCACACCCAGCCTCTTCCCGCTGATCAGGAATTCCTTAAAGTCCGCCGCGATCAGCTCCTCCGCGCTCCGGTCTTCCATATTGATGCTTTCATGCAGCAGCTCCCTGGAAAAGGAGGGTATCTCGATGCCGGCGATTCCGGCAAGGCGCTGCGCCATTATGCGGTCGCGCTCCGTGGTCGTTGAAAGCGTCAACAGGAGCGTATCCGACAATATGCCGGAGAGCAGGATGCCGGCGAGCTCGTTCGGGATGTGCGTCTGGTGCAGGAACATGATTCCGGCCACGACCGTGCAGGTGCTGCCGACCGGGTCGTTATACACATAGATCGGCGCGGTCGTGGAGATGTCTCCCACGCGGTGGTGGTCGATGATCTCGAGGATCTCCGCCTCTTCGATCCCGTCCACCGCCTGCGAAAGCTCGTTGTGGTCCACGAGGACCGCTGTTTTGCGCACGGGCTTCAGGAGGTCCGTCCGCGTGATGACCCCGATTAGCCGGTTGTCGCTGTCCACCACGACCACGGAGCGATAGTCCGACTCCACGATCTTCGAGCGCACTTCAGCCATTGGGGTGAAGAGGCCTACGGTGGGGCACGTCGCGGTCATGATCGAGGACACGGGCTCGGACATGGTCATGAGCTGGACCGTGGCAAAGGCCGGCTGGGGCGACGAGAGGAGCAGCACTCCTTTCTCGCCGGCCGCGGCGGCGACCTCGTTCGCGATGGGCGCATTATCGGTCACGATGACGGCGAAGCAGCCCATCCTTACAAGCTCCAGCTGCACGTCGTTCTGGTCCCCCGTGATCACCACGTCGCCGGGCCGCGCGCGGTTCAGCAGGGTGCCGCGCTGCATGGCGGCAATGAACACCCTGCCGGTGAGCACCGACAGGCGCCGGCTGTTGCTGATGACGCGGCCGTTGAGTGTTTTCAGCAAAATATCGAGTTCAATGGGCGCCTTGGAAAGGTCCGCGAACCCGACGCTGTCCATATAGTGGCGGGCGATATCCTTGAGGCCGACGACACCGGCAAGCCCGCTTTCCTCGTCCACGACCGGGACCGAGCGGACGCCCTTCTCGCGCATGAGGAGGGCCAGCGCCTGGATGGAGTCGCGCACATCGACGGCGATGGGGCGCTTGAGGTCAAGATCGCCCACTGTGGCAACGAGGCTGTCGAGCTCCGCCGGGGCGGGAACGCCGAACCTGTTCAGCGCAAAGGTGGTTTCGTGGTTCAGCTTTCCCGCCCGCGCGGGTGTGAACAGGAAACGCTTGTCCGTGATATTCTTGAAGTAGGCATAGGCAATGGCCGAGCACACGGAATCCGTGTCCGGCGTTGTGTGGCCGACAACGTACACTGTTTTGATCCGATCGGGACTCATGGTGATTGATTCTCCAGGTTCGCAGGTTGTGTCTTTTTTATCAGGATGATGCGTGAGAATGGTTCGATGGTCTGTCCGGCCTGCCGCCGCTCCTTCTTCTCCGGCAGGCCCAGGATCTTTCTGATCTCATCCCCCTCGAGGGTCTCTTTTTCGAGGAGAACCGCCGCCAGGGTCTTCAGCCTGTCCTGATTTCCGGAAAGGAGCTCGCGGACCTTGCTATACGAAGCATCCACAAGTCGCTTCACTTCCTGGTCTATCTCGCGCGCCGTGTCTTCGCTGTACTCCTTTGCCCCCGAGGGCAGACCCATATCGAGGAACATCGGACGACGTTCCTTTTGGAAGGTGAGCGGCCCGAACTTCTCGGTCATGCCGTACTCGGTGACCATGCTGCGCGCGATGTCGGCCGCGCGCTGGAGGTCGTTCTGCGCGCCTGTCGAGACCTCGTGAAAAACGAGCTCCTCGGCAACGCGGCCGCCGAGCAGGACGCTGAGCTTGTCCAGCAGTTCCGTCCGCGTCATCAAATAGCGATCTTCCGTCGGCAGCTGGAGTGTATATCCCAACGCCGCGATGCCGCGCTGGACGATGGACACGCGGTGCACCGGGTCGGTGGTGGGCAGCAGCTCGGCGACGATCGTGTGGCCGCACTCGTGGCAGGCCACGATCTCTTTCTCCTTCTTGTTCATGATGCGCCGCTTCTTCTCAAGGCCCGCCACGATGCGGTCGATGGCGGCCTCGAAGTCCGTCATGTCAACTTCGGTCTTGTCCTTGCGCGCGGCGAGAAGCGCGGCCTCGTTCACGATGTTCGCGAGGTCGGCCCCCACGAACCCGGGCGTGCGCGCCGCGATCACGGCGACGTCCACGTCCTTCGAGAGCTTGACGCCCCGGATATGGATCTTCAAAATGTCCTCGCGGTCCCTGATGTTCGGACGGTCCACGAGCACGTGCCGGTCGAAGCGCCCGGGGCGGAGCAGGGCCTGGTCGAGGATCTCGGGCCGGTTGGTCGCGGCCATGATGATGACGCCCTTGTGCGGGTCGAACCCGTCCATTTCGGCCAGCAGTTGGTTCAAGGTCTGTTCCCGCTCCTCATGGACGCCCGCCACGCCCATGCCCCGAGCGCGGCCGAGCGCATCGAGCTCGTCGATGAAGATGATGCAGGGGGCCTTCAGCACGGCCTGCTGGAACAGGTCGCGCACGCGCGACGCGCCCACGCCCACGAACATCTCAACGAACTCGGAGCCGCTCATGGAGAAGAACGGCGCCCTGGATTCTCCGGCAACGGCTTTTGCCAAAAGCGTCTTTCCGGTGCCGGGAGGTCCGACCAGCAGCACCCCCTTGGGGATGCGGCCGCCGAGCCTGGTGAACTTGTCGGGGCGCTTTAGGAACTCCACTATTTCCATGAGCTCTTCTTTCGCTTCGTCCACGCCGGCCACATCATTAAACGTCACCTTCACTTCGCTCTCGCTGTATATCTTTGCGCGCGACTTGCCGAAGCTCATGAATGTCTGACTCGGGCCGCCCGCGCCCATCCGCTTAAACACAAAGCTCCAAATGAGCATCAACACGACGAGGGGGAGTATCCATGCGAGCAGAAAATCCCTGAGCCAGTTGTCCGAGGTCTCGCCGCGATAGGCAATGCCGCCGGCATCGAGGCTTTTCACGAGGTCCGGGTCTTCAATGCGTACGACCGTGAAACCCTTTCCTTTTTCGACTTCCTTTGCATCGACCCGTGTGCCCTTGATGTGGTCCCGGGTGATCACGAGGTCCTTGACCCGCTTCTCTGTTATGAGGGTCTTCAAGGCGCTGTAGGAGACCTCTTCCATTGGCTTCTCGGAAAAAAGCCTGAAGAGGCTGATGAACACAAGGAGCATCAGAATATACACAAGGAACTGGGGGCTCTTTTTCATGAATATACCTCAAGAAGGGGATGGGGGTATATAAGCTCGTCGAGCGGCGGTGCTTTACGACCAATGACCCCGGCAATAGCGGTTATCAGTTTGACCCGGTGATATACGGACGACCTGGAGAGCAAGAGCCTGGTTCTTATTCCGGTCGGGCCGAGCCGGCCGGATCATAGAGCGGGTCCATCCACTGTGGCTTGTCCCGGAGCCGGGGTGCGCGCTCCCAGAGCCTGAGCTCTTTCGCGAGGACGACGGGATAGTCGTACCGCGTATCGCCGATCATCGGGCTGCCGGTCCCGAGCACTTCGCCGGCAACGGTGATATCAATGCCCGGCGCATAGGCCATTGTGTTTAGATAGCCCCTATGGAACACGAGAAACCGGCCGCCCGTCTGTTTGGTGCGTTTGGGTTTGCCCCAGTAGTCGAGCCGCTTCTGGGCCACTTCAAGCAGTGTTCCCCGCTTCATCGTGGTGATTTGCGCGATCGTGCCCCCCAGAATGACGGGCTTGCCCTTGAAGGAATCCGGATCGGCCCGCAGTTTTTCGAAGAGAATGGTCTTGTCGGCCCGGTCGGCCATGTCCGGTGAGACGGCGTATGTGCAGCCCTGAAGGGACAGCGTGATGCTGAATAAAACCGTGATCAGTTTCATGGACAGCCACCTTCCTTTTTTGCAATACTCCTGGTCCCCGCGTGACACGTCAGGGAGTCGCTGTCCGGTCAGCGGTCACGCGTCGGTCCTATGTTCTGTTTCCCGCGCGATCTTTTTTCTGACCTTGTCGGGAATGTCCATGCCGCTGAGATCGAAATTCCCAAGCTCCTTTGCGAGCAGATTGATCTTATCGCTGTTCTGAAGGCGCTTGTTGATAATGATCCTGCGGGTCTCCATGACCCTGCACGAGCCGCCAATCGATGTCGTGAGGGCCTCGTAGGAGACCTTGATCGAAAGCGCCTGTGCGATATGTTCCAGATCAGCGAGCGTGATTTTCATAGACACGGTTCTCTTTCAGAGTATAGCAGATTTAGGCGCTCAGCTACGCTTCTTCCTTGTGCACTTCCATGATGCTCACGACAGTGATGTTCGCGTCCTTCAGCGCCTTCTGGACATCCGCGAGCTTCGCGTCGGAAACCTTTAGAATGAAATTTGTTTTCACGGCCATGGGTGCGCCTCCTCTGTGTGCGTGGTGATGTGGTCAACGCTTTTCGATAAATTATCATAAACCCGACAGGCAAGTCAACTCCGAAAACCTAACCCGGACAAGCCGGAAGCAAAAGCATCTCTCGCAAAGCTCGCAAAGGACGCCAAGAAAATCTTTAAATCCTGATTTTAAAAAACAAATAATCCAGCATTCCTTTGCGAACTTTGCGCCTTTGCGAGAAATATTCTTGCCGTTTTTCGTAGAAATTAATTTATAACTGACTAAGTGGAAAACGATAAAATATTTCTTGCTATTTTATTTTAGAGTGAGTATACTTTTCTTCGAACACAACGAACAGCGCATACGGCACGGCATATGCGGCATTCAGCGCGAAACCAACCTGCCCCGCTCAGCAGGCATTTTTATTTTTTAATCACAAGGAGGAATGTTCATGGCAAAGGCAATGACAAAGTCTCAGATTGCGGACCACATCGCGAAGAAAGCGGACATCAAGAAAAAGCTGGCAGTGCAGATCCTGGAAGATATGGCGGCGCTTGCTTACAAGGAAGCGAAGAACGCCTTCACCCTTCCGGGTCTCGGCAAGCTCGTGCTCGTGCAGCGCAAGGCGCGCATGGGCCGGAACCCCCAGACCGGCGAGGCAATCAAGATCCCGGCGAAGAAGGTCGTGAAATTCCGCGTGGCAAAGGCCGCAAAGGAAGCGATCCTCGGCAAGAAATAGTTTTTTCATGCTCAGGCGCAAGGTCATCGCAAAAGGCATTCCGGACAACCGGAATGCCTTTTGCGTCTTGAGGCCATCCTTTCCCGCGGGGACAGGAAGGGACGAAATTCGACAGCGCTGCTTGAATGGATCCGTCCGAGCGTCCCTGTTCTCGGCCTTTTATTTCCGATTGGTTTTGATATGACAAAGCGTGTTCTCGTGGCCATGAGCGGCGGTGTTGACAGCTCGGTGACTGCCGCGCTCCTGCGGAAGCAGGGGTGCGAGGTAGAAGGCGTCACTCTGAAACTGACCGCGGGCCTGTGCTGCGACATTGGAGCCGCCGCGGCGGTATGCAATCGCCTCGGGGTCCCGCACCGCGTGATCGATGCGCAGGCCGAATTCTCCCGGGACGTCATCGGCGACTTCATTTCCGAATATCAAAAAGGCCGCACACCGAACCCCTGCATTCAATGCAATGACCTCATCAAGTTCCACCTGCTTCTGCGCTACGCCCGCGCGAATGGTTTTGATTATCTCGCCACCGGACATTACGCCCGCATCGAATACGATGATGCCGCTTCCCGGTATGTGCTGAAGAAGGGGATCGATGAGGGTAAGGACCAGAGCTACTTTCTCTATCGCCTTACCCAGGACCAGATGAATGGCCTGCTCTTTCCGCTCGGCGGTTTGCGCAAAACCGACGTTCGCGAGCTCGCGCGCAAGCTCAAGCTCCCTGCCGCCGAACGTCCCGAGAGCCAGGAAATCTGCTTCGTGCCGAATGATGATTATCGCGCCTTCCTGAAAGAGCATGGTCCGGGCCCGCTCCGGCCCGGCGAGCTCGTAATGACCGATGGAAAAGTCGTTGGAAAACACGACGGAATCGAGTTCTTCACTGTGGGACAGCGGAGACGCCTCGGCGTCGCCGCGGGACAAAGGCTCTATGTTATCAGGATCGACCCGGCTGCGGGCAGGGTCGTCCTCGGCGGACTGCCGGAGCTTCATACCGACAGCATGGCGGTGTCGGGCCTGAATTTCATCAGCGGCGAAGCGCCCCGGGCCCCTCTGCGCGTCGCGGTCAAGATACGGTACCGGTCGTCTTTTGTCCCGGCAGTGATGGGACCGCTCGTCGCCGACACGGTCCGCGTGGTGTTCGAGAGGCCGGTCCCGGGCGTCTGCCCCGGCCAGGCCGCGGTGTTCTATGACGGCGATGCCGTCGTGGGGGGAGGCAGAATAGCAACGCCGCGATAAACGCGCTTATTAATCCGAGTCCATCCGACGGTCACGCATTGCGCGGACCGTTGTCGAAACACCCCGAAACAGAGCGCCCGTTTTCAGAGAACAGCCGGCCTCTTTTTTTCTTGACTTTCGTTATTCCTTTCGATATATTACGCCATGCACCGGGGAAAAGCATCACCTCTCAAAAAGGCGGCGGCCGCGACGGCGCTGCGCGGCCGCGTCTGGATAGACGGGAAGGAAGGGACGTTCCTCGGATACGGCCGTGTTGTTCTGCTCGAGCGGATCAAGGAGCATGGCTCCATCACAAAGGCCGCCAAGGCGATGCGGATGGCCTATCGCCACGCCTGGGACCTCGTGGACTCCATGAACAAACAGGCGAAGCGGCCTTTCGTCGAGCTTGTCACGGGCGGCAAAGGCGGCGGCGGCGCCCGGGTCACCGAGGACGGCGAGCGCGCCATTCAGCTGTTCTGGAAGTTCTCGGAGGACTTTCAGCGTTTTATCGCGAAGGAGCAAAAAAAGCTTTCGATTGAAGTATTGCTTCGGAAATAGACAAGCAAATCCATCGGAGGGAGAAATTGCATGGAGTTTCTCAAGGGCGTCATAGCAGGGCTGCTGTTCATGGTTATCATCGGAGGAGCCGTTTCCACGTCGGCGGAAACGAGAATACGCTGCGCATCCACGACCAGCACGCAAAATTCAGGGTTGTTCGAATACCTGCTGCCGATCTTCGAAAAAAAAACCGGCATTAAGATCGACGTCGTCGCCGTGGGCACAGGCGCGGCCATCGAAATCGGCAAGCGCGGGGACGCGGACGTGGTTTTTGTGCACACGAAAGAGCAGGAACTGAAGGCCGTGGAAGAAGGTTTCTTTGTAAACCGGCACGACGTGATGTACAACGATTTCGTCATCATCGGTCCGACAAGGGACCCCGCGAAGATCAAAGGCATCAAAGTAACGACCGAGGCCTTCAAGAAAATTGCGGAATCAGGATCCTCTTTTGTCTCGCGGGGGGACAAGTCCGGCACCCATACCATGGAACTTTCTCTCTGGAAGAAAGTCGGTATCGGACCGGCCGGTCGGAAATGGTATCTGGAGGTCGGCCAGGGCATGGAAAAAACCCAGCGGGTGGCTGACGAAAAGCGGGCCTACACGCTTACCGACCGGGGGACCTGGCTGACCACCAAAGACAAGGATAAACTCGACATGGTGATCGTCCTCGAGGGTGACAAGGCTTTGTTCAACCAGTACGGAGTCATGGCCGTGAATCCCGAGAAGTTCAAGACGGTGAAATACAAAGAGGCCATGGAGTTCGTGAATTGGATTATCTCAAAGGAAGGACAAGGCGTAATCGCGGCATTCAAGGACAAGAACGGCAACGCGCTCTTTATTCCGAATGCGAAGTAATCAAAAGGTCATGGGTCGTGAGGGGTAAGGAGTGAGGGGACATAATCCCATCACCTTACGCCTGACCCATTTGGCCTTTCGATGTCAGAATATCAATGGACTCTCTCTTTATCGGCTTCATAACGGCATTCTCCCTGATCCTCCATCTTGATCCGGCGCTCTTCGGGATTATATTACTTTCTCTGAAGGTGTCGGGTTTTGCCCTGCTGATCGCAACCGCGATCGGCTTGCCCGCGGGCGCGCTGTTCGGACTGAAGCGATTTCCCGGCCGCGAGCTCGCCATCAGCACGACAAACACGTTCATGGGGCTGCCACCGGTCGTCGTCGGCCTGTTCGTCTATCTTCTGCTGTCACGCAAGGGGCCCCTGGGTTTCCTGGGATTGCTTTACTCTCCGTCCGCGATGATCATCGCGCAGAGCATTCTTGCGACACCTATTGTTATCGCGCTCTGCCAGTCGGCCATCGTCAATGTCGACCCCATCATCAGGCAGGCGGCCAGGACCCTCGGCGCAACGCCGCGTCAGGCAACCCTCACCATCATCAAGGAAGCGAGGTATGGAATTTTGTCCGCCATCATCGCGGCGTTTGGAAGAGTCATGGCCGAGGTCGGCTCGATCCTGATCGTGGGCGGGAACATCGCCGGCTACACCAGGGTGATGACTACGACGATCGCCCTGGAGACCGACAAGGGCAATTTCGAGCTCGCCCTTGCCCTGGGGATCATTCTGCTGGCTATCTCGTTCAGCATCAATTTCATCCTGCATGTCGTCCAGAAAAAAGGAATGGTTACGGCATCATGAAGCTGACAGTGTCGCATATCGCAAAAGCATACGAGGGCAGGAACATACTCAAGGACTGCTCTTTTTCATTCGACCGGAACGGGACCTATGTGTTGATGGGCCCCAACGGCTGCGGCAAGTCAACCTTTCTGAGGATTTGCGCGCTGCTCGAGCAGGCGGACGAAGGCACCGTCTCGTATAGTGAGAACAATACCGCGCTGCAGCCCGACATGGCGCTCAGACGACGCATCACGCTCGTCCTGCCGAAGATCGGCGTGTTCAACACTACAGCGGCCCGGAACGTCGCGTATCCCCTGCGAGTCCGGGGAATGTCTCATGCCGAGATCGAGGCCCGGGTGAACAAAACGCTCGCCTTCGTCGGCCTTGATCTGAAGAAAACCCAGCAGGCGCGCACCTTGTCGAGCGGCGAGACCCAGCGTCTCGGCATAGCGCGCGCCCTTGTCCTTGAGCCGGAGATACTCTTCCTCGATGAGCCGACCGCGTCCATCGATGAAGAGAACACCCGGATCATTGAGTCCATTATCAACGACATGAGAAAACAGGGCAAGTCCATGGTCATCATGACGACCCACGATAATGCGCAGGCGGAGCGGATCGCCGACCAGGTATTGCTCCTGGACGAGGGGGGTTTGCAAGGATAGCCGGATGAAGTGAAGACCGCTGCCACCGGTTCTCTGGTAGCGCAGAGCAAGCACGGGAACGGTGGACGTAGTTGGATAGAGTGAACAAGATACGGAAGCTCCCTTGCCGGAGGAAAAGTCATGACCACCGGCGTAGCCGGTGGCTTGCTTAAGCCCCATAGGGGCAGTGTTACTTGCACCCCTTAAGGGGTTAATTTCTCTTTCGGCTTATCTGAGTGCAATTGGCTGTTCCGGTAGCCAT
>Ga0315281_10004481_pt1 | contig 20232 bp, 14 predicted proteins | sample YL17G07_0_MG_FD_204540 | JGI IMG/M metagenome (GOLD analysis project Ga0315281, IMG submission 204540) | Sediment microbial communities from Yellowstone Lake, YNP, Wyoming, USA - YL17G07_0 | ecosystem: Environmental > Aquatic > Freshwater > Lake > Sediment | place: USA: Wyoming | collected...
GAACCCGTAGAACCGCCCGGTATCCGCCCCAAAGCTGGGGACAACCGGGACGATGGAAACCGGCATCTCGGGCTGCCAGGACTCAGGCAGGTTCTCCGCGTCCTTTTCCGTGATGAGAATATGCTCAGCCCCCACCCTGCGGGCCTGTGCCAAGAGCGCTCCCAGTTCCACTTCGTCTGGGCGATAGTGGTCCGGAAAGGCGTGTTTCCAGACCGGATTCACGCCCATCGCTTCCAGCTGCCTCCAGAAGGAATCGGGATTCCCAAGCCCACAGAAAGCCCCCGTCCGGACCGATGCGAGCGTCCGCGGGGGGATGACGCGGCCGGGCACGGATAGAGAGCGGATTTCGCCCGCCTCCAGCGCGGAGTGGAAGATGAGCAGGTGCGGCGCAATCCGCTTGATCTTCGCGATGAAACGCCTGGGCGGCAATCCGAGGTTGCAGCGCGTGAACACGATTGCGTGGGCGCGGCGCAGCGCTTCCCAGCCCTCGCGCAGGAACCCGCGGGGCAAAAGCGCCGCCGCTTCCGGGGGACAAAGAGTGTCCCACAACACCACGTCGCAGTCCCTTTCCAGAGCGCGGTGCTGGAAACCATCGTCCAGCACGATCAGATCGGCGCCCCACTCCCGGCGGGCCAGGCGGGCGGCTTCCAGGCGTTGTGCCCCCACGACAATGGCCACACCCTCCAAGCGGCGGGCCATCATGGTTGGCTCATCTCCCGCAGCCTCCTTGGGGACAAGGAGCCGCTCGCCATCGCTCACCAGCGCAACGCGCGAGCCCCGCGAATCGCGGATCGGCACACGGCGGTAGCCGCGCGTTACGATGGCAACCTTGCGGCCCTGGTCCCGGAAATGCCGCGCAATCGCCATCACCAGCGGGGTTTTGCCCGTGCCTCCAACGCTCAGGTTGCCCACGCACAGCACGGGGCAATCCACTCGTCCCGTCTTCTTCAGGCCGGTGTCAAAAGCAAGGGAGCGAGCCGCCGCACCCAGCCACCATCCAGCCGAGGCCAGGCGAAGCCCGCCGCTCGTCAAACGCTCCCCCATGCCGCTCGGACGCCGCCCGCCCGCCCAATCCGACATCAGGTTTTTCGCTTTGTCCAATGGCATTCAGAGGAACCTAACCCGAAGAAATGATGAATGCAGAATGATGAATGATGAACGAAGACCTCTAGACACTCTGGGTGGACATTGTTCCCGGCAGACAAACGTTCGCAAACAGGAATTCATCATTCTACATTCATCATTCATCATTCGTCATTCGTCATTCATCTTTCATGGCCGGAAGATGATCCCCTTGTCCCGCAGCATCGCCTTGATCTGCAGAACCGACTTCGCCACCTCATCCGGCCCGTCGAGCCGCAGATCATACTCGATGCGGGGCGTCACGTCGCCGCCGACCCAGACCACCTCTATCTTGTCCGGGCCTATCGTTGTTTCGATCAGGAGACGCTCCTCCTGGGTGAGCCCGACCGCCGTCACGATCAGGATCACCCCAGCGTCCAGGAGCAGGTGGGCCACCTCGGCAAGCCGCCGGATGTGCTCCTGCCGGTCGCCGGTTTGGCCGGGGACCTTGATGTCCGCGTCCACGCCGTACAAGACGTTGGCGATTCCGAGGAAATACACAATTTTCCCGTCGGAAAAGAGCTGGGCCTCCAGCGCCTTGGCGATGGCCTTCCGCCCCGTTCCCTTTCCGCCGGTCACCAGGATCAGGGCCGCCCTCTGGTTGTATCTCTCCCAGCGCTCTTCCGGCGAGATCCGGCTGGTTTCCCACTTGGTGTTGCGTGTCATCACCAGCGAGCGGACATGCTCCTGCTCGTCTTCCAGGGCCTCCCGGACGATGCCTCCGCCCCGGATCTCATACCCATCCACCACCACAAAACGTCCGGTGGCCGGGATTTCGGCGGCCGGGTCAAAAGCCGCCGCCCTCCGCAACCTGAGAAGGCACTCCGCCACGTCGTGGCGCTCGATCCGATCCTTCGTTTCGTTGGCCTCCAGGGTGGAAGCGTCAATGACCCGGAGTATCTTCTCCAGGGTCGCGGGGACCTTGGCGGTCCCGATCTTGACCATGTAGTCCTTGCCGGGGAGCATCGGTTCCCGGCCCATCCAGAAAAGGCTGGTGAGGAGCCGTGTGGAGACCTTGGGCGGGGACTCGTTGGTTTTCGCCGCGATCTCGCCGCGCGTCACGTAGACCTGCTCCTCGAGGGTGAACGCGGTGGCATATCCCGCATCCACGCTCGACCGCCCGGGTTGACCGAAGTCTTCGATGGTCGCAACGCGGCTCCGTTTGCCCGACGGATAGAAGACCACCTCGTCCCCCACGCAAAGGCGCCCCGTCTCGACCGTGCCCGCCACCGCGCGCCGCTTGTCGCCGTCCTCGGTGAACTTGTAGACGTCCTGAACCGGCATTCGGAACGGCTTGCCGGCGGGGGCGGGTTCCTTCTCAAAACGGTCAAGACAGGCGAGGACCGTATCCCCCTTGTACCACGGCATGTTGGGTCCCGCGGCGGCGATATTGTCACCCGCCATCCCGCTGACGGGGATGAAGCGGTCGGGCTTCACGCCGATCTCTTCCAGGAAGGCGGTATAGGCCTTCACGATGTTCTCGAAAACCCCGCGGTCATAACCCACCAGGTCCATCTTGTTGACCAAGACCGCCATCTGCCGGATACCGAGCATTTCGAGCATGTAGCCGTGGCGGCGGGAGTTTTCACGTATGCCCTCTTCGGCGTCAATCACGAGGAGGGCGGCCTCGGCCCGCGAAGCGCCCGTGACCATGTTCTTGAGGAACTCGATATGCCCCGGCGCGTCAATGATGAGATAGTCGCGCTGGGGCGTCTTGAAAAACACGCGGGCGGCGTCAATCGTGATGCCCTGGGCCATCTCGTCCTTGAGCGCGTCAATCAGGAAGGCGTATTCAAACGGCTTCGAGTTGCGGCGGCAAAGCGCCTGGACCGCTTCGAGTTTCCCCTCGGGAAGCGAATGCGTGTCCGCGAGCAGGCGGCCCACGACGGTGCTCTTGCCGTGGTCCACGTGGCCCGCGATGACGATGTTCATCTGGTCTCTGTTGTTTTGCATTATCCCATCCTGCGAGGTTGCGTTGTTAGTTCAGTCTCTCCCTCTGAAGACACGGGTGGGTCGTTGTCAATCAAACCGCCGCACATGATGTGGAATCCAGATTTCCTGTAGAAGCCGGCTAATCTGGGATCGAAAAGCGTGTTCAGCATCTTGATCCCATCTCGTTTCACGCGGTCACGCGCCATGGCAACCAGATGCAGGCCAACACCCCGCCTCTGGAAATCGGGATGCACCATCAGATCTCTCAGGAAAGCATCTTCGACACCGTCGCTGAAAACGTCAACGTAGCCAATCAGGGAGTCATCGTGAAAACACCCCGCGTGGAAGTAGGTCCGCCCCAGAATTCTCCGAATCTGCTCCTCCCTGCGGTCCCAACCAACGGCCTCCCGCAGATTGGCGACCTGCACGGCTGTTATGTCAGGGTTTTCTTTGTACCGCAATTGCATGGGCGATCCTCTTCCGCTTTGATTCCGCGCCGACGTTTACATGTATCCTTCCCGCCGCAGGGTTTCAAGTCCGCCGCCGTCGTCCTTGTCCTGGGCGCGGCCGGAGCGCTCGGCGACGTGCGCGAACTTGCCGCCGCGCAGTTCTTCGATGATCTCGCGCGGGGTGCGGGCGGTTGAATCCACCGGCGCCGTGCATGGCCAACAGCCCAGCGAACGATACCGCTTCCCCGCCCCCTGGTCGTAATAGAGGGATACGGTCGGGATCTTCTCGCGTTCGATGTACTCCCAGATGTTGAGTTCGGCCCAATCCAGCAGGGGATGGATGCGGACGTGGGTTCCTGGCGCGAAGTCCGTCTTGTACTGGTTCCAGAACTCCGGCGGTTGTTCCGCGATGTCCCACTCGCTCTCGCGGTCGCGCGCGGAGAAATAGCGCTCCTTGGAGCGGGAGCCTTCCTCGTCGGCGCGCACGCCCACGATGACTCCCGTAAAGGCTTCGGGGTGGGCGTCGAGTTCGTAGGCGCGCTTGGAGTGGTTGAAACGGAAGCGCGGCCAGCGTCCGCTGAGCGTGTGCTTGAGCGCGTCGGTCTTGAGCAGGCGGCAGCAGGTGAGGCGGTCGGCGGCGCCGTCGGGGAAGGTGTGTTTTCCGGCGAGCGCGTCCGTGTTTTGGCCATAGATCATATTGAGCCGCCATTCCACGGTGAGCCGGTCGCGGTAGGCGATCATCTCGGCGATCTTGTAGGCGGTGTCAATGTGGATAAGGGGGAAGGGGACGTGGCCGAGGAAGGCTTTGCGGGCGAGGTAGAGGAGGACGGTGCTGTCCTTGCCGATGGACCAGAGCATGCCGAGGCTCTTGAAGTTGGCGTAGGCCTCGCGGAGGATGTGTATGCTGATGCTCTCCAGACGATCCAACCGGTCCATCCGCTGCTCCTTCGCTCTAATGCAGCCGGCACCGTGTCTCACTTGCGCGAAAGTCCCGCGGACTGGCGCTTATCCCTTTGTTCCCGGCAGCGCCAATCCCCCACGTTGCCGCCTACCACACGGATTAGGGTAGAAAGCCTCTGTTGTCAACGTATTTCGTGAAAATCAAAATAGGGACAGACCCAAATGGCACTGACTTAGGCCTGCGGCGTGTCCGTCTCCTCAGATTCGTCACGGTTCATCGGTAGGCCAGGCGGGGATGCCTCTTTCGGCCAGTTGCTTATTGTAGAGAACCTCGAAGGGCCGCTCCTGAGCATAGGGCGCGTCCTCGTTGACCATCGCGGGTAGTACTTCCTCCCACCACTTGTCGTAGGCTTTGCGCACGTCGGCAACCACTTCGGGGTGCTTGTCCATCACGTTCTCCTTTTCGCCGGGGTCGCCGGCCACGTCGTACAGTTCCGTGTTGTTCACCAGCAGGAATCGCTGGGAGCGCACCGCGCACTGGGAGTACTTGGACTCTTTCGCCTTGCCGCGGTCCCAGCGTCCCACGTGCGTGAAGAGATATCGGTCGGGCCAGTCGGCTTTTGGGTTATTCAAGAGGGGCGCCAAGCTGCGCCCGTCGAGTTGCAGTCCCTTGGGAATGGAAGCGCCGCACAGTTCCGCGAGAGTCGGGAAGAGATCAATGTGGGCCGCGAGCCGGTCAACGTCCACGCCAGGCTTGAAATGACCGGGCCATCGGAAGAACGCGGGGACGCGAGTGCCGCCTTCGTGGGGGGCGCCTTTCTTGCCCTTCATGCCCGCGTTGAACACCGCTTCGCCGGCGGCGGTTCCATTGTCGGTCAGGAAGATCAACAGGGTATTCCGGCTCAGTCCCCATTCGTCCATTTTCTTGAGCAGGCGGCCCACATTGTCGTCTATGTTCGTGATCATGCCGTAGAAGTTCGCCGTCTGTTTGTTCAGGCCCGCGTCCAGGTATGGTTGGGCGTAACTCTCGGGAGAAACGTATGGACCGTGAGGGGCGTTCGTGACGATATAGGCAAAGAAGGGCTGGTCCTTGACCCCCTTGATCCATCTGAGAGCCTGCGTGAAGAAGACGTCGGTGCAGAATCCCTTGGTCTTGACGAACGTGCCGTTGTGTTTGACCGCGGGATCGAAGTACTTGTTGCCGGGCGCGTCACCGCAGCTGCACTGGTAGGCTTGCCCGATGCCGCCGGCGCCGTGGATGAAGACTTCCCCGAACCCGCGGTTCTGCGGCTGATAGGGATCTTCGTCCCCGAGATGCCATTTCCCGAAGATGCCGGTCTTGTAGCCGGCTTTCGAAAGCACCTGGACGATCGTGACGGCTTTGAGGCTCATGCGCTCCCGTTCGAGGATCGTGTGGGTGACACCCGAGCGGAACTCGTGACATCCCGTCATGAGGCTGGCGCGCGTGGGGGAGCAGGTGGGGCTGACGTGGAAGGCGGTGAAACGCGTGCTTTCCTGGTGGAGCTTGTCGAGATTGGGGGTTTTGATGATCTTGTTCCCGTGGCAGGCCAGGTCCCCGTAGCCCTGATCGTCGGTCATGACGAGGATGACGTTGGGCCTGTCGGCGGCCTCTCTTGGGAAGGCGGGCTGCCCGGTCAGGAAAAGGCATCCGACCGCCCCGATTCTTTTCACAAAGTCACGTCTGTTCATGGTTACCTCCTCTAGCGCTGCGGATGTCTTTGAATCTCGATATGCTTCTCCTCTCCGGCGCGCAGCGTGAGGGGAATCCCCGCGTGCAGGTCGCCACCGGAATAAACGCGCTCGGCGCCGCCAGTCGCCGCGTCGCGAATCGAGTAGCGCCCTTCCGGGGCGACAGTGAACCACTCCGGGAACTGGTTGATGCGGGGCCAGTCGAGGGGGAGTTTCATGATGGTTTTGTGACGGGGCGCATCGAAAAGGAGTGTGCCCTGCCAGTCCTTTTCAGCCCGGATGGCTATAAGAAGGCCGCCCGCCGAATCCACGCCACCCTCCGATTTCACGCCGCTCTTTGACTTCACGCCGCCCGCCGAATCCACGCCGCCCTCCGATTTCACGCCGCCCGTCAAATCCACACTGCCGAATACCACGTCCTCGCGCCACGGACGGATGGAAACCCCGCCGGTTTTCCAGAGGCAATACATAAGCGTCGTCCGCGCGAAGTTGCCGTCGCAATGATACCCTTCTATAGTACCGTCCTGCTTCTGCTTTCCCCACAGGACGCGAATCTCCGAATCCATCCAGGCCGCGGTGGAAGCCACGCGCTCGCGGTTATACAGGTACAGAGCGCCCTCGATGGCGTCGGCGTAGCCGTCCGCGCGCTCACCCTCCCACCTATATCCCCGATACTTCCTGGCCAAACTGGCAAGGACCTTGAGCGTGGCCTGGCGGTAGGCTTGTGTGCCGTCCACAAGATAGACCGTGTAAAAGCCGTTGAGAATGTAACCCCAGTTGTCAGCCAGGCGCTTTTTGGCCACGGCGCCTGTTTGAGGATTGACGGCGTCGTAGAACAAGCCGTCCTTATTGCGGCCCACTTCCAGAATCCGGTCGAGCATCGCATGGATCGGTTCGCGATAGGCCCGCTCTTTCTCGGGCCGGGCAAAGTGCACGGTGGCATAGAGTTCGCAGAGGCCCGACACGACCTCATTGCCATGGTCGCGCAGGCGCAGGCTCGCGGTGTCGCGGGTGGGGTGGTGGTTCCCAAGGAGATAATAGTCGCCGAGGCGCACCGCCCGGTCCAGGTACTTCTCCTCGCCCGTCATCCAGTAAACGCGCGGAAGGACCTGAAGCATCACGCCGTTTACTTCCACATTGTCAGAAACGATTTTCCCCACGGGAGTCTCGATCGGCGCGTACTTCCATATATCATCCAGGAGACCGATCATTCGGTCGCGCCAGGGGCTTGGGCCGAGCCATTCCGTAATGGGCAGCAGGCCATCTTTCACGTACTCCGACGCGCCGAACAGAATGGCGGGAAGGTCCGGTTTCTCCTTCAGAAAGGCGCCCTTGGCGAAGTCGTAGGTATCGGGAAGCCTCCCCACGCGACTGGTGAGCTGAATCTCCGCCGCCAGCATCTCCCGCATGCGCGACTCGAAGAGGGGGCGGTCCGTGAAAGACATGGAGAGCACCAGGAAGGGGTAGTTGTCCGCGGCGGTGTCCTTTGCATTCCAGTATCGGTCTTGCAGGTTGCGGGGGATCAGACCGCTCTTCGGATCCGCCAGCGCCAGCCAACCCATTACGTAGCGTTGGCAGCGGCGCAGCCCCTCATTGGCGGATTTTCCATTCTCCATGGCCTTTTCGGAAGGAGTGGTTGCGTCCACGGCGGGTTCCTTGGAGCAGGCGAGGAGCGCCAGGACTCCGGACAGGGACAGCAGCAGGGTGACAGCGCCTTTCACGTATTTGCTGTGCCGCATGAGATGACATCCTTTCTCTTGATGTTTTCCATTCGGCCCTTCAAAGCGCCCCAGACTGAGGTGATTCTATTTGTTGTCAGGCTCAGAACCAAGTGTAATCGGGTCGCGGTCAGAGCCAGGCGCTGATCGCCTCGATGAACGGGCGGGTGGTGACGGACCAGTCGTACTTCTCCATGGCGAGCTGGCGGGCGCGGGCGCCCATCGCGTGGCAAGCCTCCATATCGCGGGTGAGGTTTGTCAACTCGTCGCTGAATCGCTCCAGGGGGCAGAGAACGCCGTGGACGCCGTTTTCGATGGCCACTCCGCGCGCGCCGGTTTCGGTCGAAAGGATCGCCGTCCCCGCCGCCAGGCAATCCAGCGTCTTAAGACTCACGCCGGAGCCGGTAGTGAGGGGATTGAGCGCGATGTCGGCCATGGCAAGAAGTCGGTTCTTGATCCGCTCCTCGCGCTCGAAGAAGAGGAGTAGATTGGGGGGGCACACGGCGGGCCGCACGGTCCAACACACCGCCCCCACGATGACAAAGAGGACTTCGGGATGGCGTGGAACGAGTTCCTCGATAATGAAGCGCGCCGCGGCGGTGTTCGGCTGGTGCCCGCTTCCCAGGAAGATGGCCATTGGTTCGTCACCCACGCCGGCGGCCTTGCGGAGGGCGGCGCGGTCCATGTTGGCACAATCACGCTGGTGGGCCTCGCAATCCACGCCGTTGGCGGCGAGGATGATCCGAGGATCTGGTCGGGCGCCTTGATCCGCGCATGTGCTCCCGGCCTTGCCATACAGGCTCCGCATTTGTTGGCCGTCATTTTCGGAGCACACAGTCACAAGGCGCGATCGCCGCACGGCCTGGCGTTCACACTTCATCACTTGTTTCAGGGCCCAGTGTTGCCAGAACCCGCTTCCGTAGAGCTGCTCTTTCAGAACCGCCTCCACGTTGAGGCTTTCGTAGATCACCGGCACGTCCACCGCAGTCCCTCGCACAAGCGGAACGAAGTAGGGGTGACACAGGACAATGGCCTTGGCAAACCGTGCTTCTCTGGTGAAGGCTTCGCGAAGCGGACGATTGTATCTCGCCGTCAGGTAGGCCGCCACGTCGTCACACTCCGTGCCGGTCAAAGCATAGAGCGCCTTCTTGAGCAAGGCACTAAGCCGGTTCTCGGGAACGTTGATCTCTTCGACTCCCTGCGCGGGCGTTTGGCGGCGATAGGAGGGGGCGGAGGTTTGGGTCAGGATGGTGACGTGGGCGTCGCGCGCAACCGCCCGGTAGTGATTGAGGAGCCGTGCCCTCCCGCCAAACGAAACCGGAGTGACCGGATAGTCATTCAGGACAAGAACGCGGCGGTGGGTTTTGTGGTGGAGGATTTCGGCGGCGGTGTCCGCGATGCGGTGCCAGTCGTAGCGATCACATGCGATGCGGCGCGCGGCGGATCCGAGGGCGCGGCGAGTCCCTGGCGATGCCGTCAGTTCGCCGGTCTGTGCGGCGAAGCTGCCCGCGTCCGTCACGCGGAGGTGTTCGCCGTTGGCCGGCCCAGCCATCAGCCCGCGCGCGCCGTGCGGAGTGGAAAGCACCGGCAACCCGGCGGCAAAGAACTCGAGCATCTTGAGATTGGTCCCGGAGCCGGAGAACATCGGGTTGACGGCGAGGGTCGTGGCCTGAAAAAGAGCGCGCTTCTGGTCGCTATCGAACTCCCCGAACAAAGTCACGTTGCCGGGCATCCCGCCCGAGAGATGCGGGCAGACCGATCCGGCTATCACGAACCGTATCTCCGGACGCTGGGGCGCGGCCTTCTCGATCAGGAAACGCGCGGCCTCGATGTTCGGCGCATGGTGGCTTCCGAGGAAAAGAGCGCAGGGCATCGCCGGATCCAGTCCGAGGGACCGGCGCGCGGCCGCGGCCGCCTCCTCATTATCCGGATCCACCGGCGTGATCTCGGCGGAGTCCACGCCGTTGGGAATGATGTAGACCTTGGTGGGATCGAGTCCATACAGGCGGGTCATCTCGGCGGCGTCTTCGCGGCTGCACGCGAAGACCACGTCGGCTTGGCGGCATAAGGCGCGCTGAACGCGCGTGGTCCAGGCGGCGAGAATCTTCCCCCGCCAACCCCGCAGCGTTTGCCGCTGCATCAGGCCCTCGACGTTGTAACTATTGTGGACGATAAGCGGACGCTGACCCCTCAAACCCTTCACAAACGGCCTCAAGGGGAAGGGATAGTCGAACATCACGATCCGGCTGGAGGCAATGACCTCGCGCGCCCGCCGCAGAAAATCCTTGTGAAACCGGGTGGCGAGTTCAACCACGTTGGCGGAACATTCCGTCTGCCCCAATCCCCGCTGCATGACCTGGTAGAGGTAGTGGTGCAGCCTTGTTTGCGGGATGCGGTACTCGGTGCAAAGATCGTTGTGCTGAATGGTCTCGGGTTGCACGAAAGGATACGTCGGGTTCACCATCCGAACACGGAAGCCGCGGCGGGCAAGCCGGCTGTAGAGATGAAAGTAGCGCATTTCGCCGCCGGAGCGTGGGGGCGTGAAGGCGGGGAAGAAGTTGATCGCCGCAATATCAACCGGTTCTGGAACGGGAAGTCGGGGCATTCACGGCATCCTTAGGCTTTAGGCTGTGGGCTGTGGGCTTTAGGCTGTGGGCTTGAGACTCGAGGCTGGAGACTGGAAGCTCTTCTGGTTCTGTTCCTACAGTCTACAGCCTAAAGCCTACAGCCTCCAGCCTAAAGCCTACGGCCTTTCTTCCTTCTTGCGCAGCATGAGGTAGTAGTCCTGGCAACCAAACAGTAGGTTGTTCAGCCGCTCCACATTCTCCCGCTCCGCCCTTTCCCCGGCAGGCACAAGGCGCTCATGTTCCGGAATGGGGTGGATCATCCGCGTTTCCGTGTGTTCCAGCCCGGCGCACTCGCACAGCAGGCGCAGCGTCTCCGGCGCCAGGAAGGCCTGGTGTGTGGGGTCCATGAAGTACCAGCGGTACGCCGAGAAACTGCCGGGATTGAGCGTTTCGAGAACGCAGACTCCGCCGGGCGCAAGTTTTGCCCGCACCAGGTCCAGGAAACGCCTGAGAACGTCGAGCGGCAGGTGCTCGACCACTTGGAAGGCGACGATGGCGCCGAAGGTGTCGGGCGGCTGGGCTTCGAGGAAATCCAAGGCGTCCGCGGATTCCACGTGGAGGCCATCCTCGCGGGCTAGATTCGCGGAAGCCCGGTTGATCTCGACGCCGGTGGCGGGGATGCCGCGCTCGTTCAGCAGGACGAGGAACTCGCCGCGGCCGCACCCCACGTCCAAGACGCGGCGCTTATCGGGCGGGAGGGCGTTGAGGTGCGGCTCGATCAGGCGAACATACTCTTCCTGCCACTTGCGAATGAGGTCTTTGGGCCCGCGCCAGTTTTCTTCGTAGAGAAGATACGAGATATTTTCGCAGAGCGCTTCGGCGGATGCTCTCGAAACGGGGGGCGTTATTCCCGGCTCCGATGTCCGTTTGGGAGGCAGGGGATCGCCGGCGGTTTCCGTCGCGCGCAACTCCTCGCGGATAAGGTGCAGCATCCGCCGCATCCGGGCCTCGGTCTCCCGGCGCATTTCTTCTCCGAGTTGCCGCACCTGGCCCGCGGCCTGAAGCGTCTGGTCCATGCGCCTCTGGATCGCTTGCGCCCCGGCGTTCATCTCTTGAACCGCGCGATTGGTTTCTTGAATTCTCTCCCGCGTTTCCAGCGTTCTCTGGTTGGTTTCCTGGACCCCCTTGATGAGCGAGTCGTGGGTCCGGTTGATATCGCCAAAACGCTCCTCCATGAGAGTAAGGACGGAGTCGCGGGCCCTGAGGTGCGCCAGGATCTGCGAGAGGGCCTTGTCCACCTTTGGGCCATGCTCGGCCCACAGATGGATGGCGTTGGCCACGCTGCGGTTGAAGTTCACTTGCTTGCCCGTGACAATCCGGAAGAGACGCTGCACCAACCGTTTCAGGAAACCCCACCGTGTCCCGGGAGGCACGCTCGCAACGTCAACACTCTCGTCCAGAAGAGGCAGGAGCTGGATGCTCAACAAATGCGAGGGCATTTCCGGCAGGTCAATCCGTTGGGGCGCGAGGGCGGAAAAAACAGGCTTGCCCTCGCCAAGGCCTTGCGCGCTGTCCGGGGCGGGCCGTCCCTCAGCCTGGCGCTTCTGGTCTTCCGGCGCTGGTCTTGGGGAAATCGTGGACGGGCTGTTGTCCTGGAGGAACACCTTCTGCGGCGAGGTCTCGGCCGCCCGCAGGTTGTCCACGATTTCTTCCGGATCATAACGTTTCATGATGCTCTCTCCGGTTGCGCTTGAATGGCACGAATTGCCAAGTGCTGAGTGCTGAGTGCTGAGTGCTGAGGCGTCAAGAGCCGGCGCTCAGTGCTCAGCGCTTTTTCTTGATCGGCATCCGCCCCTTGAATGGCTGCGAGAGTGAATATGCGGGTTTGGCCCGCCAAGGCGGGCGGGAGGGCGAAGGCGATGGCTCCATCCGCCAGCAACTCTCCCGCGGCGTGCCCGCCGGTCCAGGAAAGATGGAGCGCGGGAAAGGGTTCCGGAATGGCCTGGAAGGCTTTTCTTTCGGGAACGATCCGAAGATTCGGAGTGGGCGGGCAAAAGACAAAACGGCCCTCGCCTTTGAAGACGCGGAGGTGGCGGGAGGAGCCTTGCTCCAGAGAAATCCGCCACCCGTCCAGGAAAAAACGGTCACAGGCGGCGGTCTCGTCAAGGAGGGCCGGCGGATGGCCGAACGCCGACTCGATCACGTCGGATATCTCCGCGAGGGGCTGCCGCGGGCGGGAGATGGAAAAGACGGGTTGAAGGCGGGCCAGCCCGTAGAAACGCATGTCCCCCCCCGGTAAAACGCGGAACCGCCACGCCTTGTCTATCCAGTCGAAATTCGTGGCGAGGTGCGTCTCATCCAGGTGAACCGCCACCGTCAGGGTATAGTCGGCTGGACCCAGGTCCATGTCGAAGTCGAACACGGCCTCCGCTGTTTCCCCCGGTTCATAAGTCCCAAGAGTTTGCCCGAGACCGCACGTGTTGACGCCATAGACCTCCACCCCGAGGTGATTCCGGATGAGAATCCCGATGGTGGGGTTGGCAATCCTCTCGAGGAACAGGATGCGGACGGCCAGGCGGACCTTCTCTCCGGAGGCAAACACCTCGCTGGGTTTGCCGCCGTGGTTCCTCATCTCGATCCCCGCGATCAGAGCCCTGAAGTTGCCGGACCTTTGAGTCCCCATCGCTCCGGCGACTTCTCGCTGGTTCACCAGAATCTTCATGCCTCCCACGGCGGAACGGTCGGCGATCCGGGCGTTGTAGAAGTCAATGATCTCGTCCGGCGCTCCGCACCGCTGGACGGTCCCGTTCTCCAGCAAGACGGCGTGGTCGCAAAGGGTCAGGACGGCGGTGGGGTCGTGGGACACGAAGAGAATGGTCACGCCCTTCTCGCGGAACTCGCGAATGCGGCGTATGCACTTCTGCGAGAAATAGGCGTCCCCCACGCTGAGAACTTCATCAATGATCAGGATGTCGGGGTCCACGCAGGACGCAATGGCAAAGCCCAGCCGCATCACCATCCCGCTGGAATAGGTGCGGACGGGTTGTTCGATGAAGTCGCCCAGTTCGGAAAAACGAACGATCTCCGGAAAGCGCTCTTGGATCTCCTCATCGCTCAGCCCCAGCATCTTGCCGTTGAGGTAGATGTTGGTGCGCCCGGTGAACTCGGGGTGAAAGCCGGTGCCCAGTTCGAGCAGTCCCGCCACCCGGCCTTCCACCTCGATCCGGCCTTCGGTGGGGAAAAGCGTGCCCGTGATGATTTTGAGAAGCGTGCTCTTCCCGGCGCCGTTCGGACCGACAATGCCCATCGCCGTTCCGCCGGGAATCCGCAGGTTGATATCGCGCAGAGCCCAGAACGGCGTGTGCCACTGCTTGCGCCCAAGGGTCATCCATTCCTTGAACCGGTGCCAAGGCCGGGCATACAGATTGAACCGTTTGGAAACGTGGGTGACGGTTATGGACATGCGTTCCGTTCCCGCAGGGCCCTATCCAGAAGGTCCCACGCCTTCTGTCCAAACATGGTGATCAGGGTGTTCTTCATCTCGACGTACAAAGGCCCGCAAGCGTAAGGGTTCTTCTTCAGGCAGCCAACCGCCGTATGCCCCCCATCATCCGCTTCGCCCAGGGCCATCACTTCGGGGCTGTGCGAAGTCACCAGGATGGTTCCCTTCTCATCGTTCGTTTCGAGGAGGAAAAGCGGGAACATCACGCACGCCGACGGCTTGTGCCAATCCGGCGAAAGACCGTTTTCGACGCAATAGACGTGGATCACGCACGCGTAAAAACCGAACTCGCGCGTGCCGGGGGCCAGGAACACGCAATGCTCCCGGGAGTCCTTCGTCAGAAGCCGGTCATAACTCTCGTCCCACTCATAATACCCCCCGAGTTTCTTGATCCGCCCGTCCAGCCACTTGAACCGCCGGCGGATACCGGGCAGGATCTCCTCGATGCGGTCCCGTTCCGCGGTCGAAAGACGAGGGGTATAGACCACGCAGCACGAGGAGCACTTGCGGCGGGCCCCGTTGCGCCCGGAATCCGGTATGCACAGGCGCGTATTGCAAACAAAGGGTTGCGTCATCCCTTGGGTGTCGAAAAGGAGATTCCCGATCTCGAGAATCCGTCCCTTCTCTCTCAGATAATCCACATACTTCTCGATGGGATCCCGCTCGTAGGATTCGGTGTCCTCGCGGAGCCTCTTCTGCAATTGGAACTTCATTTGGGGACGGGGTGTTCCTTTCCAATATGGGGGTTCAGAGTCTTTCCGACAGCGAGCGACGCAGAGCAGCGAGACGGCTTTGGATCTCGCGGAGCTTCGAGGAAAGCGCGGATGGCACTTCAGGGCCGCCGCACGGAGTCTCCTGAGCGGCGGCGTGGATCATCTCTTCGATCTCGGAGAGCTCCCTCTCCACGCCGCGCAGGAATTCCAGATCTTGTTGGCGCTTGGTTCTTGCGTGGTCCAGTTCGATCCTGTAAATGCGGGAGCGGTCGCGGCCTTTCAGGGCGATGTACTCGATCGCCAGGAAGATGACCACGATGATCGCGACGGGGCTGTAGAGGCTGCGCAGAAAGTCCTTGCCGTGGGTGGTGAGGATCAGGCCGGTAACGAAGACGGCCACAATGGCCAGAATCAGGATGATGTTCTTGACAGGGGAGGGGGGGCGCGGCTGGCGTTTGCGGAGCCTCGCCGTGCCGGAACGTGAGGGAGTGGACGGTGTGGCGGCCATAGTTCTCTTTGCGCCGGATCCCGGGACTCTTCCCGCATTCCGGGTGTTTCGGCGCGCGCCCGCGCCGGGAGTGACCGGGTCGGCTAGTCAATATCCAACACCCCCGCGCAAAATCGCAAGCACAAACTTCCTTCACAAACTTCCTTCATGAATCTTCTCGCTTCCTCTCGTCATTTTCGCGCATTTTCGTCTTTCAAATGAGAAGCCGGACATGATACCCTCCAGAGCTTGTGAACACTTCAACCGGGCAATCCGCTTTCGCCGGTCCCCGGTGGTCGAGGCCGCGATGCCAAATCCAAGACCCCTCAACATTCTGCGGGTTATCACGTGGTTGCCCATCGGGGGAATCGAACGGAAGATCCTGGCCGTGTTGCCTCGTCTGGACCGGGAGCGGTTTCGTGTGCGCCTCGTCTGTCTCCGCGAGAGGGGCCCTCTCGCCGACGAGCTCGAAACGCTCGGGGTTCCCGTTGACGAGTGTCCGATGCGTTCGCGCTTGTCTCCTTCTGGAATCCTCGGACTCTCGGCCCTGATGCGCAAGCACCGGATTGATATTGTTCACGCCCACATGTACCGGTCCGCGGTCCCGGCCACCATTGCCGCCCACCTGGCGCGCGTGCCCGTGGTCATCACCCAGGTGCACAACGTGGACACCTGGGAAACCCGGCGGCAGCGCTGGCTGGACAGCTTCCTTTGCCGGTGGCGATCCGCGGTGGTGGGAGTTTCCGAGTGCGTCCGCCGCGACATCACGCGCAGCCTCTCCATCCCCGAAGAGAAGGTGCACGTCCTGTACAACGGCGTGGACGTCGAACGTTTCGGCGGCGGCGGGCGCCGGGCGGCCATGCGGGCGGCGTTGGGGCTGGCGCCGGACGACGTCGCGATCATCTATCACGGCCGCCTGGTGAGCCAAAAGAACCCGGAGGCGCTGGTGAAAATCGCCTGCGAAGTGGCCCAGCGCCGCAAAGGGGTGGTGGTCCTGGTGGCGGGCGACGGCCCGCGGCGGGAGGATCTCGAACGCATGGCGGCGGAGAAGAACGTCTCCGGGTTGATTCGCTTCCTGGGGCGGCGGAATGACATTCCCGATCTCCTGCAGGCGGCGGATATCTACGTGCTTCCCTCTTTCAAGGAAGGCTTCAGCAACGCGCTCATCGAGGCGATGGCCGCGGGACTGCCCGCGGTGGCCACGGACGTGGGAGGCAACGCCGAGGCCGTGGAGCACGGACGCAGCGGCTGGATCGTGCCGCCGCGCAACGACGGCCTGCTGCTGAACGCCGTGGCCGCCCTCGCGGACGACGCGGCCGAGCGCGCCCGCATGTCCCAGGAAGCCCGGAAACGCGCCCGTTTTTTCAGCATCGAGAACATGATCGCCAACGTCGAATCGCTCTACACCCAGCTCGCCCGCGAGGCGGGATTGGCATAGATACTAAGTGTAGCGCGTTGCCAGTCTTACATTTGTCTTGCGGGCGGAAGGTTTTCGTTGAAGAATGCGTTGGAAGAGGGAAAGGTAGGAACGTCTATAGAGCACCCTCTTTGGAGGTCCGGATGCTGAAACGGGTTCATATTAAGGATTACAAGTCGCTTATGGACGTCGAGGTGTCTTTCGAGCCTCTATCTGTCCTGTTTGGCCCAAACGCGGCGGGGAAAAGCAACCTGCTCGACGCCCTTCAATTGCTTTCAAGGATAACCGCAAGCAAAAACCTTAAGGAAGCCTTTGATCCCCCCTACCGGGGGAAGCCTTTGGAGTCGTTCCATTTTGGGCCGCGTGGGATCGAGGGCCTCCTTGAACAGGAATCGGTGTCGTTTTCCATCGAGGTGGATATTAAGCTCTCCGAGAGCCTGGTGGCAAAAGTCAATAACCTCATCGCGGCAATGAAACAACCCCGGGATTCCGAGGAGACTCAGAAGGTGTGTGAGCAAGCAGAGAATTCCAGGAAACCTCCCGCCGAGAAACGGTCGTCCCCTCGCATGGAGGTTAAGGAGAGGAATCTGCGTTACAGGATAGAAGTGGAGATGCTGCCGCGATCGGGGATTCTGCGCGTCCGGGATGAGTATCTTGCCGCTCTCAACGAGAAGAATGAGCCGACAGGAGCAAGACGTCCCTTTATTGAGAGGGAAGGCAACCGGCTGCATTTGAGAATGGAGGGACAATCCCACCCGCGGTTCTTCGAAATGGGATTGGACCACACGGTTCTCTCCGTGCCGCATTATGCCCCTCATCATCCGCACCTTACGGCTGCGCGGGAGGAGTTGTCGAGTTGGCTCTTTTTCTACTTTGAGCCGCGCGAGCGGATGCGGGCGGCGACCCCCGTAAAGGAAGTCCGACATATCGGCCTGATGGGGGAGGAACTGGCGGCTTACCTAAACACGCTTCGCGCCACGGATGAACGTCAGTTCCGCGCGGTGGAAAAGGCTTTGAGAACGGTTATCCCCTCCATCACGGGGATACAGATGATCATAAATAAACTAGGCGAAGTAGAAATGTCCCTGCTGGAAGGTGACATCGCCATTCCAGCGAGGCTCCTCTCAGAAGGAACTTTGCGGATACTGGGATTGCTGGCTCTGAGCGGCGCGAAGGAACCGCCCGCATTACTGTGTTTCGAGGAGCCGGAGAACGGCGTCCACCCGCGCCGCATCGGCCGCATCGCGCAGGTTTTGCGGAACCGGACGGAAATGGGCGATACACAGATAGTTGTAACCACCCACTCTCCGGTTCTTCTCGATGAAATGCCGAATACGAGCCTTTACATCTGCAAACGTGAAAGAGGAAACACAGCAATACGGCCACTTAAATATCCAGTTGCTAAGGATATGTTACGCGCCTCTGAGATAGACAGAGCTTTGCAAGATCAAGGAGAATCCGACCTGCCCATCTCCGACAGAATCATGCGAGGGGATTTCGAATGATCCGCATCGTTCTGCTGGGCGAAGACGCCGCTCACGAGGATTTCCTAAGAGCTCTGCTCGAACGGCTTCAAACGCAGATTGGCGTTCATCTGGATATTAAGTTGAGAAGTTCCTTCCGGGGTGGAAGCCGCGTTTTCAGGGAACTCGATACTTATATGAGGGAACTCGAGAAGGGAATGCAGGCGCGTCCTGACCTTCTGGTTGTGGCGGTGGATGCGAACTGCAAAGGTCTTCAGAATCGCAGGCAGGAAGTGTTGGAGCATATCCCCAGCGACTTCAGGGACTTCACCGTGTTGGCAATACCCGATCCTCATATCGAACGTTGGATGTTGCTGGATTCGTCCGCATTCAAGAGGGTTTTCGGAAAAGGATGTGCGGTGCCGGATAAGAAATGCGAGCGGGACCGCTATAAGAAGATGCTGCGCGATGAAATCCGAGCCGCGGGATATAACCCCATTATGGGAGGCATGGAATGGGCGGACGATCTTCTTAAGGAAATGGACTTCTCAATAATTCATGACAAGTCTCTCAAGACATTCCTGGATGAAATGGAGAAGCATTTAAGGAGTCGGGCCGCGCACTGAAACGGCGGCGTGCGCTCTTGCCCGCTTCTCCTCTCCCGGGGGACTCCTGAATATGCGCAGACAGTGAACGCTCCAGCCACGATTTCCAACATCAAAGGGTCTTCACTGAAATCCAACCTCGAAGCCTACGCGTACCTCGCGCCGGCGGGGATCATACTCCTTGTCTTCTGGTGCGCGCCGGCGGTCTTCTCGGTGTTTGTCTCCTTCACCAACTGGCACGGCGGAGACGCGCTCGCCGACGTGAAGTGGGTGGGACTCGAAAACTACCGCATGGCCTTCCACGACCAGCGCTTCTTCAAGACGCTTTGGAACACCGTCAATTACGTCATCTGGAGCGTCCCGCTGACCCTGATCCTGTCTCTGAGTGTGGCTCTCCTGCTTACTCTGAAGATTCGCGGCATGGCGCTCTTCCGTACCGCCTTCTTCCTTCCCTACGTCACAACGTGGGTCGCCGTCTCGATTCTCTGGAGCTACATCTTCCAACAGAACTTCGGTCTCGCGAACTGCTTTCTCGAATTCCTCGACAAGCATCTTCACCTGGGGGTGGGGCCGCTCAAGTGGCTCAACGAGCCGCGCGGCGTGATCGAAATGGCCGCGACCTGGATGGGCCAACGCCTGGGGCTGCTCTCCGGCGATCAGATCGTGGATTTCAAGCACCCGCTTCTCGAGGGGCCGAGCCTCGCGATGTTCTCGATCATCATCACGTCGGTGTGGCGCGACACGGGTTATTTCATGCTGATCTTCATAGCCGGCCTGAACGAGATAGACCCCACCTACTACGAGGCCGCCGAGATTGACGGCGCGGGGCCCTGGACGCGCTTCCGGCACATCACCCTGCCGCTTCTCTCCCCGGTCACGTTCTTCCTTCTGGTCGTCGCGATGATCGGCGCCTTCAAGGTCTATGTTCCCATGATGATTATGACACCCGGCGGCGGACCCAGCGGCACCACCTCCACTCTCGTCTATTTCTTGTACGAGGAAGGCTTCATGTCGTGGCGGCTCGGGTATGCCTCCGCGATTGCTTACGTGCTGTTCGTGATCATCCTCGCGATGACGCTGCTCCAAAACAAAGTGATCGGAGGGAAGGTCCACTACGAATAGGAACCAAGAGTAGCGCGGGCGTCCCGCCTGCGAGCACTGTTTGTAGTGCAGGCTTTAGCCTGTCTTGTGGCGCGGGCGTTACACGGAAACTTGGCAGGCGGGACGCCCGCCCCACATTATCAGCCCCAAATAATATGTCTATCAGTACTTTGACACTCCTCGTGATCCTCCTCCTTGACCTCCTGTGTTGGGTCTGGGTGGCCGCGCGCGGCATCCGGCGCCGCTCCTGGAAGGCCGTGGGCCACACGGCGGCCTATCATGCCCTGGGCGCCGCGACCGTTATCATGGTCCTGCCCTTCTACTGGATGGTGGCCACGTCTCTCAAAGATTTCGAGAGCGCCAACCGCCCCGTCCCCACCTGGCTGCCTCTCGGAACCAAGTACTTCGCCCCCCCTCCGTCCACAAAACCGGGAGAGGTCTCCGTGCCGCGTTCGGGAGAGATTTCCGCAGCGGCGAATCGCAGTGCCGGTCCGCGGGCCTCCGCCGCTCAAGGCCCCGCCGCCACCAGCGAGATTGAGGTCGGTC